>JAABUQ010008067.1_pt1 | contig 14925 bp, 15 predicted proteins | sample 5560001 | NCBI WGS metagenome assembly JAABUQ01 (sample SAMN10711888, study PRJNA513371) | rock metagenome | isolation source: Antarctica rocks | place: Antarctica: Victoria Land, Finger Mt nord | collected 2015-12-18 | reverse complement strand
CGCGTATCTGGACAAACTCGTCGTGCCCCTCCCCCGTTTCGCGGCGGCGATCCATGTACAGATCCTCCCTGCTGGTTGAATTGGCAGGGCGGGCATGAAGGGATATGTCGCTCAGTAGTTGTTACTCTCCTGCCGACTCCTCGGTGAACAGTGTCGCGATCGGCACGGCGAGGGCATGGGCGATCTTGGCGAGTTGCTTCACGCTCGGATTGCGCTCCCCCCGCTCGATCCCCGCGTAATACGTTCGGTCCAGCCCCGCCCACGCAATCGTGTCCTCCTGCGCTTCCTCTACGCATCGGGTGTGCGGGTGAGCGAGGCGGTCGGGGCATGCTGGCAGGATATGGCGGAGCGCTCCGAGGGCGGCTAAGTAGGTGCAGGTAAATTCGCGCATTTGGTGTACGGCTTGCGTGGGCGGGTGTCCTTCGCGCCGACCGGGCGTCCCGCCTTCCGCCCCGTCGGCGCTTTCCGATGCCCGTCCAAGAACCATTGTGGCACCGCGTCCACGATCAGTCGCTCTTCCCCTCCCAACCGATCCAAACCATCCACGATCTCATCGACGAATGTCCGCAGATCGCGTGCCAGATGCCCGCGCACATCCCGTTTCAGATACCGCCATTCCCGCTCCTTTTCGTTCAGGTGCGGACTGTATTTCGCCAGCCAGATCAGGTGTAGCCACGCTGTGCGCGCTGCCAGCGCCCGCTCACTCGCCGCGCTCGTGTGACATGAGGCGTTGTCAAGCACAAGGAAACCCTCCCGCCCGGTCGTCGTGTGCCGTTGATCGAGGGCCGCCAGATAGTGTGCGAAGCACGTACTGTCCTGTCCGCCACAGACCACCTCCACCCGCCCGCGTCCCCGGCTCTCCTTGCTGCCAAAGACTGTCACCCGCCGGTTGACTCCGACCGAGGCAATCCGTTGCTGCCGCCCGATCCGATGCCACTGCTTGGCTAAATTGCGGTGATTCGTACCCCGGTCATTTCCGCGAGATATGCACTCAAGCGCGCCGAGGTCCACGCATCAAAGGGCAAACCGAGCACACGGGGATCACCGTCGGCGAGGTCATCAAGGGCGAGATGGTAGGCGGCATCGGCAGTGGGCGGACGACCGGGGCGCGGCGCATCGGCGAGGGCAGCGATTCCGCCCGCCACAAACCGGTTGAGCCACTGCCGCACGGTGCGCGGTCGCCGCCCGCTCCACGCGGCGATCGCCTCCCAATCGGCACCGAGGCCAGCGGCTTTGACCATCTCCAAACGCTCCCGCAGGCGCGGCGCAAGCGTCGGTTGCCGGAGCATCGCCGCGATGACGACCTGTTGTTTGGGCGTGACGGGGATCACCGTCGGGACGAGTTGTTCCATGCAGCACCTCCTCCCCACAGCATACGCTATTCTCGCGAATTTACCTGCACCTACTTAGGTGACCGTGCACGGCAAGGGGGCAAGACCCGCCATATCCTCCTGTCGGCATCAATTTGGTGCGAATTGATCGCGCTGCGGGGCGCTGCGTCCTCGGCGGCACCGCTCTTCCGCTCCCAGCGCGGCGGCCATTTGCACCCCTCGCAGGTGTTGCGCATCGTCAAGGCGGCTGCCCGGCGCGCGGGCCTCTCCGGGGCGGAGTCGCTCCATTGGCTCCGCCACGCCCACGCGAGCCACGCGCTCGACCACGGCGCGCCGATCCATCTCGTCCAAGCCACCCTCGGCCATAGCTCCGTCGCCACCACCGGCCGCTATACCCACGCCCGCCCCACCGACTCCTCCGCACGCTATCTCGCGCTGTAGCGGGGAGATTGGAGTTTGCTACCCCGGTGTGAAAGTGCGCGCCACGGACACCGCAGCGCGCAGCCTGCTGGAGATTGCCCACTATCTGCTGAGTTCGACACGAGTGGTATCCCGAGTTGGGGGCGGAGTGTTTCGACCAGCCTCCCAAGCTCACCCAAACTTCGACAGCACCCTCGCACTCAACCGTTCGCCACGCCCAATCGGTCCCAGATCACCGGCTCGAAGTTCCCGCCGGTTAGCAGAAACACCACCTTCCCCCCCGCATGGCGGGCCGGATCGGCCAGCAGCGCGGCCAGGCCGGCCGCCCCCGCGCCCTCGGGGAGATGCCCCGTTTCGGCCAGCATGACGAGCGCGGCGTCGATCAGCGCGGCATCGCTGACCAGAACCATGTCGTCGACGTACCGCTGGATGAAAGGGAAGGTGTAGCCGCACGGATAGCTGGTCGCCAAGCCGCCGGCGAAGGTGGCGCAGCGATCCAGCCGGACGGCGTGTCCCGCGCGCCAGGAGTCGTGGACGGCGGGCGCGGCGTCCGACTGCACCCCCACCAGCGTCGCGTCCGGGCGGAGCGTCTTGACCACGAGCGCGCAGGCCGCGAGCAGATTCCCGCCACCGACCGGGACGAGCAACCGCGCGAAGTCCGGCAGTTGCTCGACGATCTCCAGCGCAAGCGTCGCGCACCCGGCCATCACGTCGGGATGCTCGCCATCTTCGATATAGACCAGGTTCTCGGCCGCGGCGATCCGGAGCGCGATCGCGGCCGCTTCGGCCAGATCCTCGCCCATCACCCGCAGGTCGGCCCCGAAGTGTCGGATGGCGGTCATCTTCTGCTCGGGTGTCGTGCGCGGGACAATGACGACCGCGCGTCGCCCGAAGAGGCCGGCCGCCAGCGCGATCCCCTGGCCGTGGTTCCCGGTCGAGGCGCAGATGACACCATCCTTGTCGGCGGCGAGGCGGCTGATGCAGTAGATGGCCCCGCGCGCCTTGAAGGAGCGGATCGGCGACAGGTTCTCGTACTTGACGTAAACCTCGCATCCCAGGTGGCGACTCAGGCGCGGGGAATGGAGCAGTGGGGTGGGCGCGAGGTAACGCCGCACCACCTGACGAGCCCGGTAGACATCCGCGAGGGTGACCTGTTCCATCCAAACCTCCCGGTAGCAATTTGTCTCGCCGCCTGGGCCGCCACGCCATTACGTGGCATACGGCAGACTGCGTGACAGGTCCACGCGCTGGTACGACAGGCGGCCTTCCTCACCGCCACCACCGTCGATCCCGGCAGCAAGCCTGCCGTGCATCCGCGTCAACGGCTCCGGCAGCCTGGCGGCCCAGGTCGCCAGGCTGCTGTCGGCCTGGTCGGGCGGTCCGACATCCTGGCTGCGGCGGGTGCGGCGCCGACGCCGGCCGCGACGAGGGCGTCGTAGAGACCCTTGTCGATCGCCGCGACGCGGTCGGGCAGCTGCCCCGCCAGCGCGGCCTGCGCGATCCCCGCCGTCCGCGCCGCCGTCCGCGCCTGCCCCTCCTCCGAGTAGGCCGCCATGTGGGGGCTGAGCATCACGTTCGGCAGCGTCAGCAGGGGGTTATCCGGCGCGATCGGCTCGATCTCCATGACATCCAACCCGGCCCCGCTGAGATGGCTCGAGCGGAGGGCGTCGATCAGCGCCGCCTCGTCGACGATCGGCCCGCGCGCGGTGTTGATCAGCCACGCCCCCGGCTTCATCAGTGCCAGCCGCTCGGCATCGAGTAGGTGGTAAGTCTCTGCCGAGAGGAAGGCGTGAATCGTCACGTAATCGGCCTCGTGCAGCAACTGCCCGAGCGGGATGAGCGGGATGCCGAGGTGCGCGACCTCCGCATCCTCGACATACGGGTCAGTGGCGATTGTGCGGAAGCCGAGCGCCTGCGCGCGCGCCCCGGCGATCCGGCCGATCCGCCCGAAACCGATCACCCCGACCGTCTGCGCGCCCGAGTTGTGCAGGATCGGGGGCTCGTCTCCCATGTGCTCGCGCCAGCGCCCCTCACGCACCTCGCGGTCGTAGGCGAAGAGCTGGCGGTTGGCGGCCATCAGGAAAGCGATCGCCTGCATCGCCACCTCCTCCGAGTAGGCGTCCGGCACGTTGCAGACGAGGATGCCGCGCGCGCTCGCCGCCGGCACATCGATGTCGTTGTAGCCGACGGAGGGACGCAGGATCAGCCGACAGGCGAGCTGGTCGTAGACCGGCCCGTCCAGCCTGGTCTCGCCGGACACCAGGACATCGACCTTCGTGAGCGGCTCGGCGACGCGGCCGTCCGCGCCGAGCAACGGCATGACGATCGGCTCCGCGGCGAAGCCCGCGAACGCCTGTCCGACGCGGCCGGTATCGCTCCACCGCGCCGCGCCGATGCCGAGGGTGCCGCCGCCGCCCGCGCCCACCCACCGCTGCACCGCCTGTCGCACGTCATCCTCATCCGGTCTCTCGCAGAACATCCGTCCTCCCCACACTGCGCCCGCGCCGGCCATCCCGGCGCCATCGCCAGCCGACAGGATTCCCAGCAGGAGGCTTGCTTCCCCACCACTGACAACTCGTGCACGCACCCCGACCTCAGATCCCTCAGTGGTCGCGTGGGGCGCGGCCCTGTTTCCGTTCTACCCCTTGACCGATCCCGCAGTCAGCCCCTGGACTACGAAGCGCTGCACCAGCATGAAGAGGATCACTGTGGGAATCGTCACCATGACCGCGTCGGCCATCATCGGGCCCCAGAGGAGCACATCGCCGATGATGAAGCTGTAGAAGCCGACCGGGAAGGTCCGCAGCGGGGACCGCTGAACCAGGACGGCGGCAAAGAGGAACTCGTTCCAGGAATTGATGAAGCCGAAGACGAACGCCGTGATGATGCCCGGCCCCGCCAAAGGGAGCGTAATCCGCCAGAGCACGCTGAGATGGCTGCAACCGTCGATGCGGGCCGCCTCCTCTAATTCCGCCGGAATCGACCGGAAGTAGCCGAGGAGTAGCCAGGTGCAGAAGGGCACATTGAAGGTTTGATAGGCCACGATCAGGCCCCAGAGATTGTTGGTCAGCCCGAGTTTGCTCACTAGCAGGAAGAGGGGGATAAACAATAGCGACGACGGCACCAGGTACATGAACAGGATTGATTTCGCGATCGTGTTCGCGCCCCGATAGCGGAGGCGGGCCAGGCTGTACGCCGCCAGCACGCTGACGACGAGCGACAGAAAGGTAGTCCCGAACGCGACGACGATGCTGTTGCGCACCCACACCAGGAAGTCGGTCTTCTCGATCACATAGGAGTAGTTCTGGGAGGTCAGCCCGCGCGGGGTGAGCATCCCCGTCCGCTGATAAACGTCGTGGGGGGTCCGCAGCGAGGTCAGCACCATGTAGTAGAACGGAAAGGTGACGATCACGATAAAGACCGCGAGGATCAGATAGAGCACGAGGCTGTCTTGGCGCGATCGCCGACGCCCTTCTTCATTCATTCGCTTTCACTCCGCAGCATCAGGGGTGCCAGCAGGAGGATGATCGCGACGAGAATCGGGACCAGCGCCACCGACACGGCCACCGCGTAGCCCAGTCGTGAGGCCTGGAAGCCCAGGTTGAAGGTGTAGGTGGCGAAGATCTGCGTAGCGAAGTTGGGGCCGCCGCCGGTCAGGGCGTACACGATCTGGAACTCATTAAATGTCCAGATGGTGGAGAGGAGTGTCACGATCAGGATCACTGTCCGGAGGCCCGGCACCGTGATGATGCGGAACTGGTGCCAATTCGAGGCACCATCGACGGCCGCGGCTTCATACAACTCACCCGGGATCGCCTGCATCCCGGCCAGCAGCGTCACTGCAAAGAAAGGGAACCCGCGCCAGATATCGACCGCGACGACGGACGCCATCGCCGTCGAGCCGTTCCCCAACCAGGCGATGGGATTCTTCGTCAGGTGCAGGCTCATCAACACGAAATTGATGATCCCGGTCGAGCCATCGAGCATCCACCGCCAGGTCAGCGTGGTGACCAGCGAGGGGGCGATCCACGGCAAGACCAGCCACGAGCGGAAGAATGAGCGCGCTTTGAGCCGCTCATTGAGCACGAGCGCCAGTACCATGCCCAGGATCAACTTCCCCACGATCGAGAAGAAGGTGAAGACGAACGAGTTACGCACAACCGTCCAAAACCGCCCATCCCGGGTCAGTAACTCGCTGTAGTTTGCCAGCCCGACAAAGGTGCCGGGCGTGCCGAGTTTCTTGTCTTGGAAGCTAAGCAGGAGCGCGGAAACGACCGGGTAGGCGAGCAACCCGAGGATGATCGCGAGCAGCGGGACGATCAGCATATAGCCGATCGCCGCGTCCGGTCCCAGCAAGCGGCGCGACCACGTCCGGGGACGGACGGGCGCGCGAACGAGTTCGGTCCCGCTCGAACGATCACCGTGATTGGCAACCCCGGGATCCGCGTTACGCCTTGAACTGGTCATAGGACTTCTGGATCATCGGTACGACCATCTTAATCGCCTCGTCGAACGACTTGTGGCCGATGATCACCGCGTCGACCATCTGCGTCATCGTGTGCTGCTTCCACACGTCCAGCGCCGCCTCGGTCGTCGGTCCGGGGTAGCCGAGCGCGACGGTGTCCTTCAGGCTGTCGATGATCACATGGGTGTTGGGATCCTTGAAGAGATCCATCGAGGCGAGATCCTTGTAAATCGGCAGGAAGTTGGAGCCGGCGGCGACGATGACCTTCTGGTAGCTGTCGAGTTGCATCAGCGACGTGACGAGCGCCTTGGCCTCGTCCGGGAATTTCGTGAGATTCGTGATGCCGTAGCCATAGACGTAGCCCTCGACGATGTGGCCCTTGGGCCCGGCGGGAATCGGGATGAAAGCGGTCTTCGCGAGCAGCTCCTTGTCGTTCTGCTGCAGGTAAGACAGGATGCTGCCGGTGTTGTACACCATCGCAGCGGTACCGGTCTGGTAGGCCTTGTTGTTGCCGGAATCGTCCCAAGTCACGGCATCCTTGGGCATCACGCCGGCGTCCCAACCCTCTTTGATCAATCTCAGTACCTGGCGCGTCCCATCGTTGTCGATATTGATCGTCTTGCCGTCCTCAGCGAACGGCGACGCGCCGTAGGAGGCTAGCTGCGAGGTCAGCGAGATCTCGGCATCGTACGACGCCGTGCCGAGCTGCTCGCCGTAACCCCAGATGGTCGGCGGGTTGTTGATGGCCTTGGCGACCGCGATGACCTCCTCCCAGGTCTCCGGCAACTTCAAGTTCTTGGCGGCAACGAGATCCTTGCGGACGTAGAAGATCTCGGTCGACATCTGACTCGGCACGCCCCATTGCTTACCGTCGATGGTCACCGCAGTGATGGCGCGCTCATAGATACCGCCGCCAAGCTGACTGATCCCTTTCACGACGTCGCTTACATCGAGCAGCACGCCGGCGCGGTGCATCCGGGGCGCGAGGGCGGGATCCCAGAGCGAGAGAACGTCCGGGAGTTTCTTGCTCTCCAGGCCGGCGCTGAGCTGGGGATCGAGCACGTCCGACGAGTCCTGGACCACGGTCATGTCGACGTTGTTCTTCTGCCCCCACGCTTTGACGTCATCCGCCAGCATAGCGTCGGCGGCCTTGGTGTAGCTGGTGCTCAGCCAAACGGTGAGGCTGGCCTTCTTTCCTGACGACACTGCTGGGGCGGCCGAGGCGGTGGTGGGTCGTGGCGTGCCGGTCGTTTGCGAGGCGGTGCCCGCTTGCGTTGTGCTGCTTGTCGTCGCGGTGGGTGCGTTGTTGCTCCCACCACAGGCAGCCAGCACGGCTGCCGCGCCGAGGGCGCCCATACCAGCGAGGACCTGTCTCCGGGAGAGATGCACTGATGCAGACCGCTCTGTCATAATGCAGATCCTCCTATGCTACCTGAGCGTCGCAGCGAGCGTGTCGGCGATTTACGGATCCGGGAGAATTGCTCGGCCACCACGGACGAAGACGAGGCCCAAAAACTAGCTCCTGAGAGCGTGGGATGGGAAGGAGTGAGGATAATCATCGTGCCTCCCGCTTCATGCGCGAACGAGGTGCGCAGACATCATCGCGATGCGATCCCGCCGCACTTCCATATTGTGGAATCAACAACCAATAAACGGTATTGTACGCGACCCGATACGCATTGTCAACTCAGTGAATAGGTTCGGCGTTCACCTGTGGCGGACGTACCGAACTCATACAATCTGACATCCGGACATACCTCGGCTACCATGTGAACAGGAGCGAATCTCGGCATCAGGTGACTGCGGCTGATCCCCGTGCTGGCAAGCAAAACCGGCCCACCCTTCCATTCGCCGAGGCGCAGAATGGCTCAGAATCCACCGTTCGTTTTCCTTGCTATCGCTACCTTCTTCGAGTTATGTCCGGGTATCAGAACAATGTGTTGACAATATGCACCCCGAGCGGTACTCTGTCGGATAGTAGTTCTTACTGCCATAATGTGGAAGAGATGCGATGATGCGGTGTGGGAGCGGCAGGGAATTGGCGCCGTTCATGCACAGAACGGGGAACGCGATGGGACGGGAAGCGCTCAAGCACCTCATTCAGGGACCGATTGCCACGGTGCCGACCGCGTTCGACGCCGATTACAACCTCGACTTGGGCGTCATGGCCGATCTCACCCGCTGGTGGGTCGCGCAGGGACTCGTCACAGGGACCACGGTGATCAAGGTCGCGGCGGCGATGGGCGAGGGGCCAGACTTGGATGACGACGAGTGGCCTCGATTGCTCCGCACCGTTGTTGAGGCGGCGGATGGGAAAGCAACGGTCGTCTGCGGGTTGAAAACGAAGAATACCTTGCACACCATCGAGGACGCCAAACGCGCGCAGGATCTCGGTGCCGTCGGTGTGCAGATCGACCTGCCGATCTTCCACCACCCGGTACAGGACGACTATGTTCGCTTCTTCACCGACATTTCTGACGCGGTCGACATCGGTGTGATGATCTACAACACATGGTGGTTCGGTGTTCCGTCGATCACGGCCGAGACATTGCTGCGCCTCAAAGAGGCCGAGCATATCGTCGCCGTCAAGTGGGACGTGCCCCCCGGCGACGACCCGGATACGGGGGTGTATCCCAACGCCGTGACGAGCCAGAATGCCGCGCCAAACATCGGTCCACGGTATGACGACATGCGGCAGTTCGCGCACCACTTTAACGTCATTGATAATTCCCTGCAGATCGTTCGCAGCCACAAGAACGGGGGACGCGGGTACATCAATAGCGCGATCCATGCCTACCCCCCGCATGATTTACGCATGTGGGCACTGTTGGAGGCCGGTCGGTACGACGAGGCGCAGGCGCTGTTCGATGCGGTGGACCGTCCGCTCCGGGCATTCATGGCGAAGGCGGGTCAGCGTTCGGGCGGCTACCGCGTGCAAAAGGGCATGATGGCGGTGATGGGGCGCCCAGTCGGGGATCCCCGACCGCCAACGCTTCCCCTCAATGCCGAGGAACTGGCCGAACTGCACGATCTGATGGCAAGTTTCGGCTGGCCCGTCGTAGGGAGGGGAAATACATGATCACTGCCGAACAGGCACGGGACCGCTGGCGCGGCGTGCTCGCCCCACTCGTCACCCCCTTCACGGCGGATGGTGCATTGGACCTGTCGGCGTTGCAGGCGAACGTTCAGTGGCTACTGGAGCGCGGCGCGCGTCTGGGGAATACCGTCCTGCTAGCGGCGGGTTCGGGCGGCGACTTCCCGATGATGAACCTCGCCGAGCGCAAGGAGGTCATCCGCGCGATTGCGGAGGTGGCTGCCGGGCATGTACCGATCATCGCTGGTGTGCAAAGTCTGGACATCCGAGAGGTAATCTCGCTCTGCCAGTGGTGCGAGGACCTGGAGATCGATGCGGTGCAGATCTCCGGGCCGTTCTACTACGATGGTCGTCCCGATGACGTTATCGCATGGATGGACACAATCGCCCACCATACCCGCATCGGCTTCGCCGTGTACAACAATTGGTATACCGGCTATGACATGCCGCTCGACCTGATCGAACGCCTCCTCGACATCCCGAATGCGGTCGGCGTGAAATGGGCGTCGCCCAATTTCGATATCTTCCAAGCGGGCATGCGTCGCCTCTTGCCGCGTGCCGCAGTGGTGAACAATACCTTCAACACGGTCATCGGACACATGCTGGGAAGTCGGTGCTTTGTCAGCCATTGGCCGAACTTCTTCCCGGAGTTTTGCTGGCGCATCTGGGACCTCATGGAAGCGGGCAATTACAGCGATGCGCAGCAGACATTCGATCGTGTGATGGTGCCCTATCAGGCGCTCGTCGCGCAGATCGCCCACGCAACAGCCGGCGAGGCGGTCTTCGTGCGGCCGGCGATGGCGGCGGTCGGCCGGAATGGAGGATATTCGCGGTTGCCCTCACGCGATGCGGCGGTGACGGCGGATATCCAGGAAGGATTCCGATGCCTGTTTGCGGAGCTTCCTGCGGCCACAGTCGGTTGGGATTCCTCGGCGAAGGTGGCGGCCGCCTCGTGAAGTATTGGAGTTGAGGAGACCAATGCATTAGGATTCATGGGAACATTTGGAGAGTAAGTCATGCCGATCCTTTCCGTGGATGACCTTCGTGGTCTCTCCCAGGCGATCCTCGAAGCGCTCGGCACACCGGGAGACAGCGCTCGTCTCGTGAGCGCGTCGCTGGTCTCGGCAAACTTGGCCGGGCATGATTCGCACGGCGTTCGTCGGCTCCGATCCTATGCAGGGTTGGCCCGCGATGGTCAGGTGCATACGGCTGCCCGGCCGGTGGTCGTTGCCCGGCACCAGGCGACAGCCCAGTTGGATGGCGCATGGGGGTGGGGGCAACTGGCAGCCCGATTGTCAGCACAAACGGTGATCGCGATGGCGGAAGAGTATGGCGTGGGGGTGGCGACAATCGAGAAGTGCAACCACATCGGCCGCGTGGGTGAATATGTGGAGTCGATCGCCGACGCCGGGATGATCGGGATTGCACTCTGTAATGCCGGCCCGTCCGTGGCGCCGTATGGTGGATACCTGCGGCTCCTGGGCACCAATCCACTCGCGTGGGCGGTACCGTGTGGGTCCAACCCGGCGCTTGTGCTCGATATCGCGACCTCGACCGTGGCGGAGGGAAAGCTTGGTGTGGCGCAGGTCCAGGGTCGGTTGGTCCCTCCCGGGGTGATCGTGGACCGCAGCGGGCAGTCCTCGCTGGATCCAGCGGCATACTATGCGGGCGGGGCATTACTGCCTTTCGGCGGACACAAGGGCTATGGCATTAGCGTGATGATCGAGGCGCTGGGGCGCGGGCTGGCGGGCACAAATACGGCCGTGCTACCTGATCATCAGGCAGCCAATGGAGTAGTGATGCTTGCGTTGCAGGTCTCCGCGTTCGCGCCACCGGAGCGATTCGCTGAGGAAGTTGAGGGACTCAGCGCGCAGATCGCGGCCGCACCGCCAGCGCAGGGGGCCAGTGCGGTCTTGCTGCCCGGTGAGCCGGAAGCCATCGCCCGTCAACACCGACTGGCAGAGGGAATACCGGTATCCTCAACGGACTATACCGAGCTTCTGGCGCTCGCTGGCGAGCTAAACGTGACGATGTCAGGATGGCAGGAATGAAAGAGAGGGCCGAGTCTATCCCCTTCACCCGTGGTAGCGCACTACACGTCGGGGGTTTACACGATCTCGACGGGCAGACGACGGGTGAAGCGGTTTTCGTCCGCCCGGCGATGGCGGCGGTCGGGCTTGAGGGATGCTATTCGCGGTTGCCCTCACGCGACGCGGCGGTGACACCGGAGATCCGGGACGCTTTCCAGCGCCTGCTCACGGAGGTGCGTGGCACCGCGACGCACGGGAATCTCTCGGAGAGGGTGGCGTCCGTCTAGCGAAAGGAGCGCGGTCCGATGCCCGATACCACATGCCGTGAGAACATTGCGCGGCGAACCATCCTGCGGCTCGCGGCCACGAGCGCCACCGCCGCGCTCCTCGCCGCCTGCGGTGGCGGCAATGCAGCGACCGATACGCCCAGGCCCGCCAGCGGTGCCAGCGGTCCAACGACGGGCACCGGCGCCACATCCGCGCCCGCGCCCACCAGTGCGAGCAACCCGTTTGGCGAGGCGAAGAAGAAGGGCGGCGTCTACATCTTCGGCACGCAGGGGGACAGCACGCCGCGAGACCTCGTCGGGACTTCGTACTACGGTACGACATCCTTCTTCATCTCCAAGCTGCTCTACACGCCCCTCGTGCTACTGGACCGCGATTGGAAGAACCTCGGCCCCGCCATCGCCACGAAGTGGGAGTTGAGCGCGGATAACCAGCAACTGACGGTCTCCCTGCGGCAGGATGTCAAGTTCCATGACGGCTCGCCCCTGACCGCCAGGGATGTCGAGTTCACGTACAAGTTGATGGTCCGCACCGATAGCGCGGCGGCGGTGCAGGACATCACCATCTTCGAGGGCGGCGAGGAGTACAAGAAGGGGACGACGGAGGAATTCAAGGGCGTGACGGTCGTGGATGACGCCACCATCCGCTTCAATCTCTCCGCGCCGTCCAGCGCCTTCCTCCTCAACCTCTCCAACTGTGGCATCGTGCCCGCGAAGGCGTTCGGGTCGGACGCGCTTGCCGCCGGGGGGGATATCGCCAAACTCCCCTTCTTCGACGGCAAGGCGATCGGCACGGGTCCCTTCAAGATCAAGAGTTACGATCCCAAGGCCGCCCTGACGCTGGAGGCGCACAAGGACTACTACAAAGGCGCGCCAGTCCTCGACGGCATCACCTTCCGCTTCGGCCTCGCCCCGCCGGCGCAGGTCGCCGCAGTCCAATCTGGCGAGATCGACGCGATCCTCGCGGCCCCGAAGGACGCCGCCTCGCTGCGCGACAAGCAGAACCTCGCCCTGCTCACGAGTTACGCGATGGCGAACGAAACTGTGCTGATCACCGCAGGCGAGAAGCCGTACATGAACGCGAAGGTGCGGCAGGGGCTTCTCTCCGCGATTGACGCGGACACATTGGCGAAGACAGTGGGTTACGGCTTCCCGAAGCCCGCCCCCTCGGTGATGATGCATGCCAGCCTCTTCCCGAACCCGAGCCTGCCCGCTTTCCCCTTCAACGTGGAGAAGGCGAAGGCGCTTCTGAAGGAGGGCGGTTGGGAATCGGGGCGCAAGTTGAAGTTCGGGCGGTGGGTCGCGCAGGGCACGCCGGACGACATCGACTCCGCGATCATGACGATGTGGAAGGCGGTCGGCGTCGAGGCGGAATACCTGCCGATGGATCCGGCGAACCAGGTCAAGATCAGCAAGGAGAACCCGCACATCTACGACGTCGCGATCACCTCATTCGCGTGGCTCGCATATGATCCTTCCTCTGCGTACTCCTCGTTCGCCTGCGAGCGGCGACCCAACTACAGCAACTTCTGCAACCCCGATTTCGATAGCGCGATGAAAGAGGCGATCCGCACACTCGACCCGAAGAAGAACGTGGATCTCTACCAAAAGGCGCAGAATATCCTCGCGACCGAGTTGCCGTACGCGCCGGTCTGGATGGACCCGGAGATCTTCATCATTAACAAGCGCGTCCACGGCGGCGTGCTCGGGCGCGGCCCGCTCAACAACGTGCAGGCCGAACTCTGGTGGAAGGAGTGAGAAGTAGCGAGTAACGAGTAGCGAGTAGCGAGGGGCCGCAACGCACTCATTACTCATTACTCGTTACTTGCTACCATGCGTCATGTGGAAATACGCTGTTCGCCGTCTGTTGATCGCTATCCCGGTCTTGTTCGTGATCTCCGTGCTGGACTTCGCGGTCATCAACCTCGCTCCGGGCGACCCGTTGCAGGCGATGCTGCCGCCGGAGACCGCGCTCAACATCGGCGCGATCAACGACCTCTACAAGCGCGCCGGACTGACGGACTCGATCCCGGTGCGCTACGTGCGCTGGATGGGCGAGATCGCGCGGGGGAACTTCGGCAAATCATTCCGCACCGGGCAGCCTGTGACGAAGATGATCCGGGACGCCTTGCCCGCGACGCTCGTGCTCACGGTGACCGCGAAACTGCTCTCGCTCCTGATCGGCGTGCCGCTCGGCATCCTCAGCGCGCTACGCGAGCGGTCGTTCCTCGATGAGGCGACGACGTTTGTCAGTTTCATCCTCACTGCCATTCCGGCGTTTTTCCTCGCCATCATTTCCGTCTTCTTCTTCGCGGTGCGGTTGGGCTGGTTCCCGACGAACGGCATGTACGACTACAACCGGCAGGGTGAACCACCCAATCTCCTGCGACACCTCGTCCTCCCCGCCCTCGTCCTCGGTATCCTCGCCGTGCCGGGGTACATCCGGTACACGCGCGCCTCGATCCTCGATGTGGCACGGGAGGACTATATCCGCACCGCCCGGGCGAAGGGCTTGCGGGAGCGGCGGGTCACGCGGCAGCACATCCTGCCGAACGCACTCATGCCGCTCGTGACGGTGATCGGCCTGAGCCTGCCGGGATTGATCGGCAGTTCGGTGCTCGTCGAGCAGGTCTTCGCGTGGCCGGGGATGGGCCAACTGAGTATCAACAGCGCCCTCTTCCGCGACTACCCGGTCTTCATGGCAACTGCGCTCGTCTATGCGGTCGCGGTCCTCGCGAGCAGCATCCTCACTGACCTGACGTACGCCCTGATCAACCCGAGGATTCGCTATGCGTAGCACCTCTGCCTCCGCGCGTAGGATACCGGTTGTGCTCGCGCGGCAAGTTTCTGCCGGTGGTGATAGGCTTTCCAGCCCGCCGCCACCATTCCAAGCCACTGCGGGAAGGCGTGTGCGCTGATGACCGACACACTCGCCGTGCGCGGCGCCCGCGCGGCGCTTGTCCAGTCCGAAAAACGCACCGCTCCCAGCCTCGGCGCGCGCGTGCGCACGGCCTTCGTCGAGACGCCGCTCGCTCTGATCAGCGTGGCGGTCATCATCATCGTGCTCGCGCTCGCCCTCGGCGCGCCACTCGTCGGGCGGTATGACCCCACGGAGAGTGTCCTCACCGATTTCGAGAAGCCACCCTCCGCCCAACACTGGCTGGGGACGGACAGTGCCGGCCGCGACGTCTGGAGCCGTCTCGTCTGGGGCGCGCGCAACTCGCTCTTCATCGGCATCCTCGCCGTCACGATCGCGACGACGATCGGCACCATCGTCGGCGCGCTCAGCGGCTTCTATCGC
>JAABUQ010008066.1_pt1 | contig 14926 bp, 10 predicted proteins | sample 5560001 | NCBI WGS metagenome assembly JAABUQ01 (sample SAMN10711888, study PRJNA513371) | rock metagenome | isolation source: Antarctica rocks | place: Antarctica: Victoria Land, Finger Mt nord | collected 2015-12-18 | reverse complement strand
CCCCAAGGTGTCGCAGGTCGCTTTGCAATCGCAGCACTATTACCTTTATGACTATCTGGTGACGCTTCAGGCGACCAGCCCCACGGTCAATGTCAATTCGTTTGACTTCAACTTTGATCCTGCCGGCGGGATGACCGCAATCCCGTCCCAGAAATATCAGCAAGCGATGCTTGCGCCCGGCGAGTTCGTCTTCGGCACCAAAACGGGCCTGGTGAATGTGGGAGACAATGCCGAGTTTTCCTTTTTGTCTCTGCTGCCTCCCAATGGGGCGTCCGGGGTGACCGCCAACTCCACAATCGGCGGCGGCGGCGTGGGCAGCATCGGCCCAGGGGTTTCCGCTGTGCCCGAAGCAGGCACGTTCGCTTTGGCGGGTTTGGGCTTGGCGCCTCTCGCTTTGCTTGCTCGCCGCCGGGCGGCCAGGCAGTCCTGAGTGTTTGTTTGCTTTCGGCAGGTTGTCAAACTTGCCGGGGGAGAATGGCCGACCAAAACAACACAGAACCAAAACAACACAGAAATAAATTGGGGAAATGTTCTCAACAGCAGGCATTCTGTGTTACAATAATTTGCAGCGGCAATCGGCGCCCCCAAAAAGTGGTTTCATTCCCACTCTGCCTGGGTAGATTGTTGCGACGGACGCTATTTACTCAGAGGCGAATGCTGCTTTACACAAGAGGTGAAAACACAATGACACGTACTTCAACGACACTTGCTCTTTCGGCAGGCCTGGCAATGGCTTTGGCGGGAGTGGCGCAGGCTCAGACCCTGAACACCATGATCAATGGCTTTGACAAAAACAAAGTGCAGATTTTTACGCTTGATGTTCTGTCCACGGTCACGCCGACGCCGACGCCCTTCACCTACAGCTACCTGGCGACGCTGAAGAGCATTGACTCGGCTTCGCCGGTCAACATCAACTCGTTTGACTTCAACTTTGATCCGTCCCTGCCCGTAATCTACAACAACGTGGGCACGACAGCGGGCTACACGGAAGCCAACCTGACCCCCGGCTCGTTCGCCTTTGGAACGGTCAACGGCTTGAAGAATGTGGGCGACTCAGCCACGTTCGTCTTCACATCGCCACTGCCTCCCACCGGCACCGTCGGCGTTACGTCCAACACCTCTATCGGTGGCGGCGGAATTGGCAACCTCGGACCTGGTCAGGCCGCTGTGCCCGAAGCAGGCACGTTCGCACTGCTTGGTCTTGGACTGCTGCCGCTCGCCTTGGTGGCGCGGCGCCGCATGATCCGCAGCAACTAAACAGCAATTCTCTTTTTCTTGCAAGTTGATTAGGGAGACGCCATGGATGGCGTCTCTCTTTTTGCGTAGGGACTGAGTATGTGAGGGGAGAAAAGTATGTGAGGGGAAAGGGCTAAATGCCCATCTTTTTCTGTACCAGGGCGGCAATGCCGCCCGCCAAAGTTTCAATTTCACGTGAGTCGGGGCCTTCGGCCATCACGCGCACCAGTTTTTCCGTGCCTGACGCGCGAACGTTGAGCCGTCCGCGTCCGGCAAGCGCCGCTTCGCCCTGAGCAATCGCCTGGCTGATGTCGGCATCGTGCTGCCATGCCTGCCGGTCGTGGACGCGCACACCGAGCAGTACCTGCGGATATTCGGTCATTTGGTCGGCCAGAGCAGACAAAGGCTTGCCGGTCTCGCGCATCACCTTCAGCACTTGCAGGGCAGTTAATAGGCCATCGCCGGTCGTGGTCAAGTGCCCGAATATCAGATGGCCGGACTTTTCACCGCCCAGAATGTAGCCGCCTTTGCGCATGGCTTCCGAGACGTAGCGATCACCGACATTGGCGCGCAGCAGGGTCAGGCCCGCCGCGCGCAGGGCGACTTCCAGCCCCATGTTGCTCATAATCGTGCCGACAACTGTGCTGCCTGTCAGCTTGCCTTGGGATGCGAGATGCTTTCCCACAAGAAGCATGACACGGTCGCCGTCCACCAGTCGTCCGCGTTCATCAGACAGCATCACCCGGTCGGCATCGCCGTCAAAAGCCAACCCAATGTCGGCTGCTTCCCCAGTCACCCGCGCCATCATTTTCTGTGGGTGCAGCGACCCGCAGTTTTCGTTGATGTTGACGCCGTCCGGCGCGCAGTGCATGGAAATGACAGCAGCGCCGAGGTCTCGCACGACACGCGGGGCGATTTGATAGGCTGCCCCATTGGCGCCGTCCAGAACGATTTTGAGGCCGTCCAGTCGCACGTCGCCCATCGTTTCTTCCAGATGCTCGGCATACAGATCGCGCAGGCGCGGATCGCGGCGCATGCGTCCCACGCCGTCCCCTGACGGGCAAGGCAGCGTCTGAGTTTGGGCGACAAGAGACTCGATCTCGGCTTCCAAGTCATCATCCAGTTTGTAGCCGTCCGGCCCAAAGAACTTGATGCCGTTGTCGGCGAAGGGGTTGTGCGAAGCCGAGATGACTATTCCTGCATCAAACCCCTCGCTGCGAACAATAGAAGCAACGGCAGGCGTGGGCAGTACGCCTGGACTCACGACGTGCGCTCCCATCGCGCACAGGCCCGCCGACAGGGCGGCCTCCAGCAGAGTGCCGGACACCCGCGTGTCGCGCCCAATCACAAAGGTCGGCGTGCGGCCCCGACCCAGAACACGGGCGGCGGCCATTCCCAGGGCAAGAACCAGGGATGGGGTCAATTCTGTGTTGGCAACACCACGAACGCCGTCCGTTCCAAATAATTTTTCAGCCATGCGGGCAATAACACTCCTCGGTTGGTCTTCAGCGTGCAATGTTTCCGGGTCAATGGGGCGGGGCAGGCGAAGTCGCCGGCTCAGGCGGCAGGGCGGGGCCAGTTGCAAGGGCAGGGGGCTGGACAATACGCACGGTGACTGTCACAATGCCTGACCCAACCAAAGACAAGCCTGGCGGCGGCACGCAGGCTACTTGGCGCACCAGATCGCTTGTCGCCCCGGCCACGTCAATAGGCGCTGTGCCAATGGTTCCTACATGAGCAAGCTGGCCCGATCTGCCAGTCACCGTCATTGTCGGCGGGCTGACCTGAATATCGGACACGCGGGCGGGAAAAGCAGGCGCGCCTGTGACATTGGGACTGACCAGCAGGGTGCGCGAAACGGGAACACGCACCATTTCGATGCGGACATGGGCAGTCGCGGGGGTAATTGTGACTCCCTCGACGGGGCTTTCCTCGCTATCCAGAGCAGCAATAGGAAAAGTATCGTCTACTGTGCCGACCGTATCTTCGTCCACTTTGATGATCAGCTGCCGAACGGAGTTAACCGCGGCATGACTGCCGTCAATCGTTGCGCGGGTGGGGGTGACAAGGGCGGGGTGAAACGCATATCCGGCGGGGGCATTCCCTGGCTCGGTGGCTGAAATCAGCAGGCGCCGCCTGCTTTTTGCCTGCAAAGTCAGCGGCACAACAGATGGCTGCGGGTCAGCGGAAACACTGCCTCCCGCGCCGGGCAGCATGGTGATGTGTACGGGGAAGGTCCCATTTTGCCCGGCATGCGCATGGCTGAGGTCAACGGAAGCCGTCACGGATGTGTCGGCGATACGCGCCACATCGTCGGCAGGCCCATCGAGAATGATGGATATCTGTGGCAGTGACTTTTCGTCAACAAGAAGATTCGCGGGGGCATTGTGCAGCGTCAAAGGCCTAATCAACGTGCGCGGCTGTCCGGCTGCGCTTTGTCCAATAACATAAGTGTGCAGGGCAAAAGCGCAAACAAGAGCCAGCAGTTTGTATTTCCAGTTTTCACGTAAAGCGGCAAGCATAAGTGGGCTTCAGCAAAGGGTCAGCAGCGTGCAGAGATAGGCGGTGTTTCCATGTCGGGAGGCTGGGGTTCGGAAGCAGCCACAGCATCTTCTTCCAGAGGATCAGCAACGGAAACAGAGGGAAGGGAGCCATGAGGAGCCGTCGCGACCGACGGCATTCGCAGGCTCCGACGTCGGCGCACGACAGTTCGCTCCTGGCCTTTGAAGGCCCCCATCAAGTCTTGCCGCAGAACATCCGCGCGTCGTCCACGACGCATCTTGCCGGCCAGCATCAGCGAGACAATCCCGGTTTCTTCCGACACGACCAGGACAAGGGCGTCGCTCTGCTCCGAGATGCCGAGGGCCGCTTTGTGGCGCGTGTGAACTTGCTGGGCAGCAATATCGCGGCTTTCGGACAGGGGCAGCGTACACCCAGCAGCGACAATGCGGTTGCGCCGGATCACGACAGCCCCGTCATGCAGCGGGCTGCCGGGATAAAAGATAGTCGCCAGCAGCTCCGCATTCACATCCGCATTGATTACTGTTCCTGTTTCTATGATGTCGGACAGTCCAGTCTCGCGCTCCAGCACAATCAGCGCGCCGATTTTCTTGTCGGAAAGCTGGTCGGCTGTCCGCACGAGCTCACTTACCATCTGCGACAGGTTTTCCCGGTCCAGCCCAGCAAACCCCTTGCCCCAGAAACCAAGCCGCCCCACTTCTTCCAGCGTATGCCGCAGCTCGGGATAAAACAAGATCACAATAGCAAGCGGCCCCAAGACAAACATCTGCTTGAGTATCCAAGTCAATGCGGAAAGCTGTGCCCAGGAAGACAGGGCAAGAACCGCTAGAAACACCAGCAGGCCGGTAATAATCTGCCAGGCACGCGTTCCTTTTGCCAGCATCATCAGCCGGTAAATGAGGTACCAGACGACAAAAATATCCGCGCCCGAGCGCAAGGCCCGAAACAAGCCCGCCCATCCCAGGTTATGCAGCCATCCGTGCATGCGGCAATCCGTTCGTTTTCAGTACGCGTTTAGTATATCACACCGTTTGGTGCGAAAGCAACCTGCTTGCCTGGACAAGGTATTCCTCTGCTGAAATGCGCAGAGGGCAGCCGACAGCTCGGCCGCCCTCTGCGCACTGCGTCATGCATCTTAGGGGGCCGGAACGGTGAGAACGGCGGGCTGATTTGCATAAATCCAATACCCTTGCCACGGCTGGATCTGGTCACCTGCGGCAAGGCTCGTGTATGACTTTGAGCTGGTGCTGTAAGCGTAAAGAGGCACCGACACAAGGCTGGACTGTCCAATCGGCGACGATGCCGGGGTGGGCGAGGAAGCCGTTGTCGGTGCGGAAACCTGAATATCCGACAAGGTCACATTGCGCCCGAATGGGTCACCGATTTGGTTCCAGCCTTGCTGCAAGCTGATGTGGAACGGCCCCGACGGGGCGGCAGTCCCAATTCGCCGAATATACGAGGCGGAGGGCAGCGCTGTCCAGTAGCCCTGACCAAGATGGAATGTGTCGGCGGGAGCGGTCGGATAGTACAAGTACGCTGCCTGGGCAGGTGACCAGACGGCAAGGTTGTGGCCTGTGCCCACAAGAGGAGATGTCAGACCAAACAGTGTTGTGAAATCGCCCACTCCTGAATACTCATAAGGCGCAGAAACCATTTGCAGCACGTTGGGAGCGAACGTGTACTGCGGCGTTGTGAGTGTCAAGGAAACTTGCTGCGTTTGCGCCGGTGTCACGCTGATTGTTTGGCCTGCCAGGTTTGGAGCATCGGCCGACACAGTATAAGTCAGGGCTTTTGCTGCGCCGGTCATCGCATCCGCGGCCATCTGCGTGTCCAGCGCCTGCGTGAACTTGCCCGTGGCCGCATCATAAGTTCCCGTGGTGGCGGGGTTGCGCACAAAGTGCAGGATTTGCAGAGTTGTGATGCTGATGCTGACATTGGGCACGGGTTTGCCGTTTGTGTCCAGAACAGTGCCTGTCAGTGTGACCGGCGTGTTGGTGGAAGGCGAAAGCGCCGCCAGCAGCTGATCGCCGATAAACGTCCCAAGCCCCGTGGCGTTGTCGTAGCCTGCCGAAGCGACATACTTGAGGTTGTCGCTGCCGTCGTTGATGTCGTGAAAGACGCCGTTGTATGCCCCGCTCTGCGCCAGCGTGTACAAGGCAGGATTGATAAAACCGACGGTGGTGTTCAGCCCAAAGTTTGAGCGCTGCTCATTGATCAAGCCCGTGAATGCCGCCCATAACGGCGCGGCGGCGCTGGTGCCTCCGATAATCACAAACCCCGCCGTGCTGTTTGGTGGGTCAGTGACATAGACGGCATAGCCTGTTTGCGGGTCGGAGTTAAACGACACATCGGGAACGTTCCGCTTGGTCTGACTGGCCGCTGTCTTGATTCCCGCCTGATAGGTTGGGATTGTAAACAGGGTGCTGACGCCGCCCCCGCCGCCGGCAGTCGGCGTCGGCTCTCTGTTCCAGGTGGTTTCGGACGCATAGCCCTTGCCGTTGTTAAGAGTCAATTTGGTGCCGCCGACCCCGGTCGCGGCGGGGTTAGCCGCCGGGTCGTCTACAGAGATCGTTTTGCCGTCATCAAAGGCGCCAAGGTCGCCCGCGGCGGCGAAGAAGGATTGGCCTTGCGCCTGCATCTGCTGGAAAGCGGCTGTTTCGGCAGCGATCGCGCCGTTACTTTGCGCACCCGCTTCATCAAGCCCGAAACTCGTGCTGATAGACTTGGCGAGGTTGTCGTCGGCCATCTTTTGGTACAGCGAGGTGGCCGCCGTCGTTTTGTTTTGTGCCTCGTACACGATAATGTTTGCATTGGGAGCCAGGGCTAGCATCATTTCAATGTCCAGCACAACCTCGGCGGTGTCTGCTCCCGGCGTGCCGCTCGCGCCCTGGTACAAAACATTGCGCAGGTTCGCTGTCGGCAGATTGAACTTGGATGTGTAGCCTTGTATGTCGCTGGGCAGGTAGCCGTCCAGCTCATAAAGCCCCAGCGTCTGCCCTTTGCCCGTCAGGCCGGTCAAGTTGACCGGGGCGACGCTGGTGAGGCTGTAAGCGGTCTTGATGTCAACTGGGGCCAATCCGCCCAGCGGGCCTGTTCCCTGCAAAGCCCGTGTCGGGACAGCCTGGATCATGGGGCGCAGGGCTTCCCCCGTCAGACGGCGCCGATGTGAATGCTGATAAAGATCGACCGTGTCCAGCCCGACCACGCTGGCGATCTTGGATGCGACAAACTGCGGAACACGAGGCGCAGTGGTGTTGGCATAGGCCGCGCGTCCGTCCGCCATTTGATACCTAGTCAGCTGCGTGCCGAATGCGGCTTCCGCCGCTTCGCGCGTTCCCACAACATCCACCAGGCTGCGCGTTTTGGATGTCTGGACGACGGACATGCCATTGGCCTTGGTGAACGCAATCACAGCGTCATAGTCAGCCTGCGTCGGCCCAAAGCGCTGCGCAAATTCGGGCTGAGACAGAAACTTGTGGTACAAAGCGTCGCTGGGGTCGTACAAGCGCGTCAGCAAATCCTGCAGCCCGGCCTGGTCGCGCAGCGGCAGGCTGATGGAGAGCGGCACAATCGCGCCCGCTTCCAAATGCCCCAGGGAGCGCGCGGCGCGCGGCACAGCCGGAGCCGACCGCATCTGCGCCAGCGGCACAAGGCGGGCATCGCCGGGCGCCGCTGCCGACGGCGTTCCCAAAGCTGCCAGCGCCAGCGCTGCTGCAAAAACTCCGTGGGCTGCCTGACGCGGGCCGCCTGATTTACCGACGGCAAAGCGGCGCTTAGGCACTATTCGTGTCAATGATATACTCCTTAATGTTCAAGGGGAAACGGGATATATTCAGTCATAAAAAAATGTGCGCGCAGTCCACCACTATTGCAATTATTCCACAGGCTTGGGGTATTTTCTTAGAACTATTATAGTGGCTGGAATGTTCCCTGTCAAGCATTGCCCTCTGCATAAACATGAACGCTGGGCGTCAAAAAACCTGCACGCCCTCGGCGTGCGTTGTGAACATTTGGGCTGTTCAGGCCGTCTGCCGGATAAACAACCAGGGCCGCTGCGCTTTCTCCGAGGAAAAACCATGCCGACACGCCGCTTTGTATTTCGGGCCGCCACTGCCGGCCTGCTGGCTGCTTTCGTTTCCATCAGCCGTTTTGCCCCGGTGCGCCCGGCGAATGCAGACACCAAACCCCCGCCCCCAACTCAAGTCCAGCTCAAATCTCTGTACCAGGAGAAATGCTCTGCCTGCCACAACCTGCCTGATCCCCAGGCCGACCAGCGCACCCGCGCGCAATGGCAGCGGGTTGTCACCCGAATGCTGACCCGCTACCATGCCTCCGATGAGATTACGTCCCCCGAAGCGGCGCAGATCGTGGATTATCTCGCCACATTCGCCCCTGCCGCCACCCCGCGGGGCGGTCAGTCCGGGCAGGCCGCCCGCGACCCGTGGAGCGCCGACCCGTTTGACGTTTGGACAGATGCGCCTGCGCAGTCCCGCGTGTTTAACTTTGAGGCTGGGCCGATACAAAAAGGCTTGTCTGCCGCCGTCTCAGGCGCGCCCGGCCCGGCAGCCGCCTGGCGTAACGTCAAAGGCAGCGCCAATCCCAACGGCACGTATGTCAAAGTGGTTCCGGCGAAGCCTGACCCTTCCCGTTTTGCCCTGCTGGTTGATCAATCCGACCAAGGACGCAATTTAGATGTGCGCGTGCGCTTTCAGATCGTCGCGGGGCGAGCCAGCCCGTCCGTCGGCATCGCGTTCGGCCTTGTGAATGCCGCCAATTACTCCGTGCTGCGCTTTGACGCGAAAAACGGCACGCTGTCCGTGCTGAAGATCAGCCCCGCGCCGCACGCCACTTTGCAAAGTACGCGGTTGGCATCGCCCGCCGTTCCCGCCGTCGCTTTGGCGGCGAGCGGCCTGCCGCCGCAAACCGCCCACGGCTGGCATACCCTGCGTTTGCTGGTCAACCAGGGCCGAATACGCGGCTGGATCGATGGCATGAAGCGTATCAGCACCAGCGATCCATCGTATACGGGCGGCAAAGTCGCCCTGTGGTCGCAAGGCGACACGATTGCGGCCTTTGACGATTGGACGGTGGATTTCTACAATCGCGAAAGCGCTGCCCCGCCGCGTGCCTGACACCCCTTCGCCGCCCCCCATCCCCAGAGTTGGGAAGCGTCCCATTTCGCACGGTCTGGCATTGCCGGCGTCCGCTGGGATTGAGGCCGCCTTTGGGGGCTTCCCCCTGCATTCCAGAGGCGCTGCAACGGCGTACCGACGACGGAAGAAACTGTTCCGTCGTCGGTACGCCTTGTATCAGCCGCAGGAGCGCCGGTGAGACATGGGGGGAAGACCGGGCCGCAATGGACGCTTCCCAGATTAGCGGGGCGCTGCTCCCAGATTAGCGGGGCGCTGCTCCCAGGCGGCGGCGCAAACGTCGGGCGCGCAGGCGCAGTTTGAGCGGCATCAGCACCGATTCCCAGATCACCGACTGCGACATCTTGGACTGGCCCGCATGGCGTTCCACAAAGATAATCGGCACTTCCCGCAGGCGAAACCCGGCCAGCTGCGCCCGAAACGTCATTTCCACCTGAAACGAATAGCCGTTGGAGCGCACCGAAGGCAGATCAATTGCTTCCAGCACGGCCCGGCGGTACAGGCGAAAGCCGGATGTGCAGTCGCGCACCGCAAGCCGGGTCACGCCGCGCACGTAGTAGTTCGCCCCCCACGACAGCAGGACGCGCCGCAGGGGCCAGTTGATGACCGAAATGCCGTTGAGGTAGCGTGAGCCGATCACCACGTCGGCGTCGTGCGCGCCGCGCAGCAGGCCCGGCAGGTAGAGGGGGTCGTGGGAGAAGTCGGCGTCCATCTCAATGGCGGCATCATAGTCCCGCGCCAAAGCCCACGCAAAGCCCGCCAGATACGCCCGTCCGAGGCCGCTTTTGCCTGCGCGGTGCAGCACATGCAGCCGCCCGCACGTCTCCGGGGACTGCGCTACCTCGTCGGCAATTCGGCCTGTGCCGTCCGGGGAATTGTCGTCCACCACGAGAATGTCCAGTGCGCCGGGCTGATCCAGGATGCGCCGGGCGAGTTTGGCGATGTTGTCGGCCTCGTTGTAGGTGGGAATCACCACAAGGACACGCATTTGGGGTAGACTAGAAGACGTGTCGATGTCGTCGCTGAGTGTCGGCAGTTCCATCATAAGAGTTTGGCATGGGGATTTGGCGCGAACGCGTTCGCGCCGCCTGCTCGGCACGCGCTTTCTCCATCATACCCGACCTTGTTCGTATCCACCATGCCTTTTGGTCGCAAATTTGCAAACCGTGTTCTGCTGGCGTATCTTGTCCCGCTGGGCCTGATGCTGGTTTTAGGCATTGCATTTGCGTACTTTGCCCACTACAATGTGGAGCGGGTGACCCTGGCCGAGCTGATTGTTTCCATCCCCGCCATTCTCATTGGACGGCTTTTGACCCGCCGGGATGCGCTGCGGTTTGCGCAGTTGCGCCGGTCGGCGGAAGGCATCGAGCGCGGCGACTACCATTCCCGGCTGCCCATCGCCAAAGGCGAAGACGAGTACGCCGATGTCGCCCGCGCCTTCAACCACATGGCGGACGTGCTGGCGGCCCGCGAAAGCGCTCTGCGTGAACAAAACCTCGCCCTGGTTGCGTTCAATCAGCGCATGGAGTCCGTGCTCAATGCCACCAATGACGGCATCGCCCTGCTGACCCGCGAAGGACGCTTTGCCCTGGTCAACAAGCGGTTCTGCACCATGCTGGGCACGCGCCCCGAACTGGTGCTGCATCGAACTCTGGCCGATGTCCACCCGCACCTGACCGAGCGTCTCGCCCGCCCGGAGCGTCTGGCAGGATATATCGCGGCCCTCACCCCGGATGGCATCGGCGACCCTGTCGGCGTGGCCGAAGAAGTGATTGAGCTGCGTCAGCCCGACCGCCGCTTTGTGCAGGTGTATACCGCCCCCGTGCGCGGCGAGGACGGGGCGGAGGTGATCGGGCGCATCATGGCCCTGCGCGATGTCACGCGCGAGCGCGAACTGGACAAAATGAAAACGGAGTTTATTTCCGTCGTTTCCCACGAGCTGCGCACCCCGCTGACGTCCATCAAGGGGTATACTGACCTGCTGCTTTCTGGCGCGGCGGACGGCAGCCCCGACCTGCAAAGCGAGTTTTTGGGGATTATCCAGGGCAGCACGACCCGCCTGTCCAACTTGATCAACGACATCCTGGACATTTCGCGCCTGGAGTCGGGCAAGATTGAAATCAAGCGGGAGCCGATTGACTACCGCAAGATTGTCGCCGACACCCTGCGCCTGATGCGGGCGTCCGCCGATGAAAAGCAGATCGTGATGGATGCCTCCCTGCCCGAATCCATGCCTTTGGTGCGCGGCGATGCGGAAAAAGTGGGGCAGGTGCTGACCAACCTCGTCTCCAATGCCATCAAATACACGCCGCCCGGCGGCTGGATCAAAGTGTGGCTGGAAGTGACCGGCGAAGCCACAGTCACGACCTGCGTGCAGGACAGCGGCATCGGCATCACGCCCGACGACCAGAAGAAACTGTTTCAGAAGTTCTTTCGCGCCGACAATTCCAGCACCCGCGAGGCGGGCGGTACGGGTCTGGGCCTGGTGATCGCCAAGACCACCGTGGAGCTTTTGGGCGGCACCATCTGGGTGGAAAGCGACCGAGGACGGGGCAGCCGCTTTTACTTCACGCTGCCGCTGTCCCCGGAAGCGACGGCGGCTCAGGTGGCTCCTCCCGCCACGCCTCTGCCGGAGCGGGGCATCGGGCTGGTGCTGGTCGTAGATGACGACAATTATGTGCGCGGCATCGTGCAGCACTTCCTGCACCGGCGCGGCTACGGCACCCTGGGCGCTTCCACAGGCGGCGAGGGCCTGCAAAAGGCGCGCCTGCACAAGCCCGATGTGATTACGCTGGATTTGATGATGCCCGGCAGGGAAGGCTTTGAAGTCCTGCGGGCCTTGAAGACCGACCCCGCCACGGCGAGCATTCCCGTTGTCCTGGTTTCCATTGCGGGCGACCCCGCGCGCGGCGTGCTGTCGCTGGGCGCGTTTTCCATTGTGCAAAAGCCGCTGGATGAGGCGCGCCTGTTCCAGACCATCGCCGACGCCGTGGGCCTGGGCGCACATGGGGGCGACAGCAAAGGGGCGCAGCCCCACGTCAGTGTGCTGTATGCGGGCGTTCTGCCGCCCGGCGATGGGCCAGTGGGCAGCAAAAACGGCGTTGTCGGCACCCTGGCCGCGCAGGGAATTGCGCTGCATGTCGCCGAACAGCCCTCGGAGGCGCTTGCCTACGCGGTCACTTATTCCCCGGAACTAATCATGCTGGACATGGCGATGCCGGACTCTCTCCTTTTTGAGTTCATTGGGGCGCTCAAGGCGGAAGAGGAAGCCGCGCGCATTCCCATTATTATGCTGGCGGACGACATTGCCGACACCAGCATTCACTTTCATCTGGGCAGCGACATCGCCGACAACACGCTGTCGCTGGAATACATCGGCGAACAATTGGAGCGCATCCTCGCCGTTCCCGTCAAGTAGCACTTTCGTATCAGAGTTGGAGACACAGTCAATGACAGACTACACAGTGGCCGTCGTAGGGGTGGGGGCCGTGGGCGAAGAACTGCTGCGCGTGCTGGCCCATCGCCGTTTCCCCGTGCGCGAGGTGCGCGTGCTGGCCCGGACGGCCCGCACCTTGACGGTAGACGGCACCCCTTACGACGTGCAGGAAACCACTCCCGATGCCTTCAACGGCGTAGACATTGCCCTGTTCGCGGGCACCGAGGGCGAAAAGGGAGCCGCCGTGACGTTCGGCCCGGAAGCCGTCAGGCGCGGGGCGGTTGTCATTGATAACGGCGCAGACTTCCGCATGCAGGCCGATGTGCCCCTCGTCGTGCCGGAAGTCAATGCCGACGCCCTGGACACGCACCGGGGCATGGTTGCCAACCCCAACTGCTCCACGGCCCAATTGGTGCTGGCCCTCAAGCCCCTCCATGATGCCGCCACGCTCACCCGCGTGTTCGTGTCTACTTATCAAGCCGTGTCCGGCGCGGGGGCAGGCGGGGTGCGGGAACTGCACGCCCAAAATGTCGCGCTGGCAGAAGGGCGCGCCATCTCCTCGCCCGGCCCGACATTCTCCATGCAGATCGCGGGCAACGTCATCCCCCAGATCGGCGGCTTTGACGAGGCGGGCTACACAACCGAAGAAATGAAGCTGGTGCACGAGACGCGTAAGATTATGGGCCTGCCCGCGCTCGCCCTGACGCCCCTTGTCGCCGCCCGCGTGCCCGTGGTCACCGGACATAGCGAGGCCGTGTTCGTGGAAACATCCCGTCCGCTCACGCCCGCCGATGCCCGCGCGCTGTGGCACGACGCGCCCGGCATCACCGTTGTGGACGACCTGCATGCCGCCGACACTTTTCACATGTACCCCACGCCGCTGCTCGCCGCGGGCAAAGATGCCACCTTTGTCGGACGCATCCGGCAGGACATCGGCAATCCCAACGGGCTGGCGTTCTGGGTGGTCAGCGACAACCTGCGCAAAGGCGCGGCGACCAATGCCGTGCAGATTGCCGAAAGCCTGATTGAGCGTGGCCTACTGTCCCGCTGATGATTAAAAGCGTACCGGGGGTATAAAACCCCCGGCATGAAACGAAGCCCTGTCCTTCGGACACCAGAAAGACGCGCAGGCCGAACTCTTGCTCCCATCTTACACCCGAACGGGTGTGGCTTCGTCCCTGCCGGGGGTTTTATACCCCCGGTGCGAAGCCCCAATTTTTTCGCTTTGCGCTCAAGAACTATGACACCACACACCACACCGCCCCGCTTCGGGCGCGTACTCACCGCGATGGCGACCCCCTTCGGCTCGGACGGCTTGATAGACCATGCTGAAGCCGCGCGCTTGGCCGTTTATCTCATAGAGCATGGCAATGACGGCCTGGTCGTTGCCGGGTCTACCGGCGAAAGCGTCACCCTCGCTTCGGACGAAAAGATTGCCCTCTTCCGCACCGTCCAGCAGGCCGTCGGCGCGCGCGCCACCGTCCTGGGCGGAGTGGGCAGCCCCAGCACGGCGGAAACCGTTGCTTTGATACAACGAGCCTCCGAAATCGCTTTGGACGGCCTCCTCGTGGTCACGCCCGCCTACAACAAGCCCTCGCAGGAAGGCCTGTTCCAGCACTTTGCGGCCTGTGCGGCTGCCACTCCCCTTCCCCTCATGCTTTACAATGTGCCGGGCCGCACCCAAGTCAATTTGGAGCCTGCGACCGCGCTGCGCCTGGCCGCAATTGACAACATTGTCGCCCTGAAAGAAGCGGGCGCATTGCTTCAGGTCGGCGAAGTGACCGCCCATGCCCCGCAGGGCTTTGACGTCTACTCCGGCGCGGATGAGTATAATCTGCCCGTTCTTGCGCTGGGCGGGGTCGGCAGTGTCAGCATCATCGGCCACGTGGTCGGGGACGATCTGCACGCCATGCACGACGCGTTCTTCGCGGGCGACCTGTCCGAAGCGCGACGCCTGCACCTCAAGACCCTGCCCATGACCCGCGCGATGTTCACCGCGCCCAACCCCGTCCCCACCAAGACGGCCCTGGAGATGATGGGCGTTTTGAGCAGCCCCCGCGTTCGCCTCCCGCTGATAGACGCCAATGACCAGGAGCGCGCCGTTATCAAAACAGCCCTGGCGGCGTATGGCTTATTGTCGGGGTAAAAAGGGATAAGACGGCCCTCACCCGGCGCTTCGCGCCACCCGGATTGCCCTCACCCGGCATCGGAATGCCACCCTCTCCCGCAAGCGGGCGAGGGAAAGAAAGATAAAGATGCCCCTGCGAGTGCAGGCGAGCCACGGCAATTCATTCCTAACCCTCGCCCGCTTCCGCACTGGCGGGCCTGGAAGGGCGGGAGAGGGACAGGCGCGAAGCGCCAGGGTGAGGGCCGTTCCGCGCCAGGGTGAGGGCCGTTCCTATGTGCGCCAAGAGCGTCTTTAGCCGCTTGCCACGGCAGATCAAGCGCGAACCAACGACGGACGGTTTTGTTCCGTCGTCGGTACGCCCTAGAAACGATTTGGAAACGGGTTAGCCACCCCCATAAACGGCTTACGAAACAGCGCGCCGCGCACGATCAAACAGCGCGCCGCGCACGATCAAAC
>JAABUQ010008065.1_pt1 | contig 14928 bp, 11 predicted proteins | sample 5560001 | NCBI WGS metagenome assembly JAABUQ01 (sample SAMN10711888, study PRJNA513371) | rock metagenome | isolation source: Antarctica rocks | place: Antarctica: Victoria Land, Finger Mt nord | collected 2015-12-18 | reverse complement strand
CCGCTTATTGATGCCCCGCACGTGCGCAATGCGCTCGCGCGCTTCGCGCAAGTCCAAGACGTCAGCGATGAAGAACGCGCGCAAGCGTTCGACAACATCCGCGCCGCGGCGAAGCACTTCGACGTTCACGTTGGAGAGTCGAGTTGGCACGACCTCATGCGCTGAAGGGCGGACGTCCATTTGCCAGGAAGGCGAGCCGACCGAAAATTTGACCGTTGCCGAACGTTGCTTGGCGCCTTTTCTGCGGGAGGTCGACCATGAAGGACCGCTTCGCTTTCGTGTTGCTCGTGCTGGCACTCGTGCTTGGGAATTCCACCGGCGCGGGCGCTGGGACGACGGGATCGCTCGTGGGCCGCGTGCTCGACAGCATCTCGCGCGCTCCCGTCGCCGGAGCGCGGGTCAGCGTCGTCTCGCCGTCGCAAGCGGCGACTAGCACGACGGACTCCGCCGGCGGCTTTCGCTTCATTTCCCTCGCACCCGATACGTACGTGCTCAGCGTGCAACGCGAAGGCTTCGACCCGTTCTCCGTGGCCGGGGTGACGGTGCAGGCCGATCAATCGCAAACCGTGCCCGTTGCGCTCGTCAAGACGCTGCGGACGATTGGACGCGTCAGCGTTCGCAATGTAACCGATCTGATCAGGCCCGGCACGACGAGCGACGTGTACTCCGTCAATCCCGCCGGAGCCGCGGCCGCGGCGGCGCTCGGCGGCCCGGGCGGCTTAAATTCGGCCTACAGCGCGATCGCTTCGGTGCCGGGCACGAACGTGCAACAAGGGCAACAAGGGTGGTATCAGACCCTTAACATTCGCGGCGGCGACATCGATCAGGTTGGATACGAACTCGACGGCGTGCCGGCTAATCGCGTTTACGACAACGCCCCCCAGACGATGCTCTCGAACATCGGTCAACAAGAGCTACAGGTCTACACGGGCGGCACGCCCGCAACCGCCGACGCGACCGGAATCGCGGGCTACGTCAATCAAGTGATTCGCACCGGAACGTATCCCGGGTTCGCCAGTCTCGACCTCGGCCTCGGCGACCCGACGTTCTATCACAAGGCGTCGCTCGAAGTCGGCGGCGCGTCGCAAAACCGGCTCTTTTCCTACTACGCGGCCTTTGCCGGCGTCAATCAAGACTATCGCTACGCCGATCAATTCAACGGGGTCAGCGATCCGCAGCTGTTCTATCCGGTCTACTTTCCGGAGGGCCGGTTCAACGTCTACGACGGCACGTCGGGACCGCTCAACTTCGCGCCGGGAACGGTCTATGGCATCGCCGCCACGGCGGACCGCGAAAACGTCGTCAACCTGCACTTCGGTATACCGCACCATACGGATAGCGGCAAAGACGACGTGCAATTGCTGTATCTCAACAGCCGGATTCTCGCGCAAATGTTCAGCTCGATCAACGATGAAGGTGGCCCGGCAAACGTCGCCAACGCGGTCGGCAACGGCGGCACGGCATACTACCACGACGGGTACTTGTACGACGGCGCGATGTATGCGCCGGTCGATCCGAGCAAGATCCGGCCGGTCTATTTTCCATATTCGTCGGGTGGGCGACCCTTCGAAAGCGTCGCGGCCAACGACGGACGTGACTATAACGACAACGGCGTGGTGATCACGAAACTCCAGTATCAGCGGAACTTCGACCCAAAGTCATATCTCCGCTTGTTCGGCTACACGGAATACTCGAACTGGTTCGAAGGGGGCCCGGGCAACTCACAGTTCACGGGCTATTTCGGCGGGTATCTCAACATCTACGATTTGCCGAGCCACACGTACGGCTTCAATGCGAACTACTCCAATCAACTTTCCGACAAGCATCTGCTGGGGTTGACCGCGTCGTACACCTCGGCACGCGTCAGTCGCCGGTTCACCTATGGTTATCCAGGCAATACCGTCGGCTATGGTTTCACCAGCCTCGTCGACGCGCAGGGGTACTGTTACGATGCGAGCACGCACGCGCAGACGAGTTGCTTCACCGGCACGCGCGGAACGTTTCCAACCACGCCGCCCGGAACGCCGGCGTCGTCGTCCTACGTGCTGCCGACCGGAACGGTCGACGTGGTCAATCCGTCGGGTGCACCGACGACGGCAACGTGGCTTGCAACCGATGCCGGCTATGTCAACACGCCTCAACCAGGTCTCACCGGCTTTTGCGGCCGGCGCGATCACGGATCAGTACCGCCCGAACGACCGTCTTACGTTCACGCTCGGGGCGCGATTCGAAAGCTTCGATGACCGCCTTGGCGACACAACCGGCAGTCCGGCGCGGCAGTTCTGGTTCAACGCCTACAACAACGAGCATTGTTATAAGCCGGGCGCGCTCGGCGTGCGACAGTTTGCCGTCGGTCCGACCGCAAGCGGCCCGGGATACGCTGGGGCGACGCCCGCGTTGTGCGCAGCCGCGTTCGGTCCTGGCTACACGCAAGCGGATCTCGTCAACCTGACGGCGCCCCACGTCACGTCGTCGGTTTTCGAACCGCGCTTCGGGCTCACGTACAGCGTCAGTCCAGACACCGTGTTGCGTGGGTCGTTCGGTATCTACGCACGTCCGGTCAATACGTCGTGGCTCCAATACGATGCCGTCAACCAGGACCTGGCGAGCTTCATCGGCGCCAACTTTCTCTCACTCGGCTACAACACGCCGATCCATACCTTGCGGCCCGATACGTCGACCAACGTCGACTTCTCGCTCGAACAGCACTTCCATGGAAGCGACGTCTCGTTCAAGCTGTCACCCTTCTATCGCGCGACGCGTAATCAACTGCAACCCGTGCCGATCGGCGCGGGCGGCGTCGTCAGTGGATTCAACGTGGGACAACAGACATCGTCAGGGATCGAGTTTGCGCTCAAGAAAGGTGACTTCGGACGCGACGGCCTTGCAGTGCAGTTGGCCTACACGTACACCCGCAGCCGCATCAAGTACGGAAACTTTCCTTCCGGCACCAACATCATCGACGGCATCAATCAATACATCCAGGAGTACAACGGCTACACCTCGGCGTGCGCGTCGATCACCGCCGCAAACGCGAACCTGTGCGGATTGACTCCCGGTACGGCCAACGCGAACGCGGCTCCAACGTTCGCCGCCGTCGATCCGGCGAAAAACGCGACGACCATTGCGAACCCGTATTACGCGCAGCCTGCACAACCGTTACTCGACCGTAATGCCGCGTACACCACGTACGATCAGATACCGCAGCCGTTCACGGGTGAGAACGGCTATGAAACGCCTCACGTCGCGTCGCTTATCGTCAGCTACAAGCACGCGCGCTTCACCGTCACGCCGAGCCTGACGTTCAGTTCGGGCGCGGAGTATGGGTCGCCGCTCGCCTATCCGGGCTACATTCCGGTCGGCTGCACGACGGTCGGCGCGGTTGGAACCAGCGGCGGCACGATCGTCGATCCCAAGACCTGTACAGCGACCGCCGCCACCAGCGGTCTCCCGTTCTTGCTCATTCCCGACGCCTACACGGGGCGTTTCGATAATCTTGGTGCGTTCAACGAGCCTGAGCGCCTCACGCTCAATCTGGCCGGTTCGTACGATGCGACCAAGAACGTGCGGTTGAGCTTTGCGCTGACGGGGCTCGTCGACTCGTGCTTCCAGCGCGGCTATGCGTGGGACGATCCGCGCATCTGTGTTTACTCCCAGTTGCCGTCCGGCGGCAACGCCGTCGGGCCTTCCGGCAACTTCATCCCGCTGGCGAAGACGCCGATCCAATACCGCTACCCGTACGGCGTCTTCAACAACAACCTCAACACCGGCTTCATCGGCACCAATCTACCGCTTCAGGCAACGCTCGACGTGCAATTCCGGTTGTAAGAAGCATGGCGACCTACGTCAGGCCCTCGGTGCGCGGGGGCGCGCGGACCTTGCCCGCACGCTATTACACATCGGATGAGGTGTTCGCGCTCGAACGGGAACGCGTCTTCGCGCGGTCGTGGACGTGCGTCGGACGACAAGAACAACTCGCTCAAGCGGGCGACTTCTTTCTGGCTGAGGTGGCCGGTGAAAGCCTCATCGTCGTGCGCGACCGCGCCGATACGATTCGCGCGCACTTCAACGTTTGCCGCCACCGCGGAACGCGCATCTGTGACCAGCCGCAGGGACGCTTCGCCGGTTCCATCCAGTGTCCGTATCACGCATGGACTTACGGGCTGGCGGGCGATCTGCAGACCGCACGCAACATGGAACTGGTGCCCGACTTCGAACGCGCCGATTATCCGTTGTCCTCGGCGGCGGTGCGCATTGAGGCCGGCTTCATTTTCGTGGCGCTCGAGCCGCCGCTCGCAGCGGAACCGCCGCTCGCGCAGCTTCACGCGAAGCTCGCCGCGTGGCAAGTGGAAACGTTGCGCGTCGGGGCGAGCGCGCGGTACGAGCTGGCGTGCAATTGGAAGCTCGTGTTTCAGAATTACTCCGAGTGCTATCACTGCCCGCTGATTCATCCGCAGCTGACCAAACTCTCGCCACCCGACTCGGGACGCAACGATCTTTCGGAAGGCCCGGTGCTGGGCGGATACATGACCTTACGTCATGCCGGCAGCAGCATGACGACCAGCGGCGACTCGCTTACGCCGCTGGGTACGGTGAGCGGCGACGATCTGCTGCGCGTGTACTACTACACGATCTTTCCCACGATGCTGCTCAGCTTACATCCGGATTACGTGATGACGCATCGTATCCGCGCGCTCGGACCCGCCCGCTGCGAAGTGCTCTGCGATTGGCTGTTCGCGGCGTCAGCCGTCGATTCGCCCGATTTCGATCCCAGCGACGCGTTCAATTTTTGGGACGTGACCAATCGGCAAGACTGGCACGTCAGCGAACTCTCGCAACGCGGCATCGGCTCGCGCGCGTACCGGCAGGGACCCTACGCCGAAGCGGAAGGATTACTAGCGGCTTTCGATCGGCACTATCTGGCGACGCTCGAAGGCTGACGCCGCGTTTGCACCTGCCGTAAATCAGCGAGCACGGCGTTCGCTGCACGCTTTCCCGGAGCGCCCGTCACGCAGCCGCCGGGATGCGTGCCCGAGCCGCACAGATACAGACCGCGGAGCGGCGTTCGCACGGAAAACCGATCCTCGAAGATTTGACCCGGCAATAACTCGCCGTGAAAAATGTGACCCCCTTCGAGACCGAATCGCTCCTCTAAATCGGGCGGCGCGAACAGTTGCTGCGCTTCGATGGCGTTCGGCACGTTGGGCGCGTACTGCGCGAGTAGTGCGATGATGGAACGCGCGGCGTCGGCACGCTTGGCGTCGGTCCATGGACCGTCGGTGCGTTCGTACGGAAAATACTGGGCGAAGATCGAGAGCAGATGTTTGCCGGACGGTACGAGCGTCGGGTCGGTCGGCGTCTGCATGTAACATTCGAGGAACGGTTCGCGCGCCGCACCATCGCGTTGCGCATCCTCGAAGGCGCGCTGCATGAAATCGATGTCGGGCGCGACGTGGATCGTTGCACGATGATGGAGACCGGCGCCGTTCGAGGGGCGCGCGGTGTACTGCGGTAACTCGCCCAGTGCAAGGTTGAGCTTGAGCGCGGGACCGTTGCTTTCCCAGGCTTGCACTTTGGCGACGAAAGCGTCTTCGAAATGCTCCGCTCCGCTCAAGCGCAGAAACGTGCTCTTCGGCCCGGCGTTCGAAAGCACGTAGTCGCCCGCGATCTCTGTGCCGTCCTGGAGGACGACTCCGTTGACGCGGTCGCCGACGGTCGCGATTCGGAGCACCGACGCATGCGGCCGAATCTCGGCCCCCGCTGCCAGCGCCGAAGCTTTGAGGGCCTGCGAAATGCCGCCCATGCCGCCGCGCACGAATCCCCAGGCGCCGGTGACGCCCATCGCGTGACCCGAGACGTGATGCGCCATGACGTAGCCGGTGCCGGGATCGCGTGGGCCGCGATTGGTTCCGGTGATGCCGTCACTTGCGATGATTGCCTGCAGCACGGGCGTCTCCACGAAACGTTCCGCCACATCGGCAACCGAGCCCGCGAACAGCGCACGTAGGGCCGGATCGAAGCGTGTCAGCGACGGTTCATCGTCGAGAAATGATGCAAACACAGCATCGCCGGCGCGGTCTGCCTCCTGTTCGTATGCTCGATAGCCATCGACGTCGCGGCGTGAGAACGCGGCGATCTCGGCGGAGGTCGCACGGGAATCGCTCGAAATCAGCAGCGAGCGCCCGTCGAGCAACGGCGTAAAGCACGACGGATCTTTGCGATACGCCGAATAGCCGAAACGTTCCAACTCGAGCTCGGCGATGATCTGCGGATGCAGCAGACTGCACACATAGGAAGCCGTCGACACGGTCCAGCCCGGCCAAGGCGTTTCGCTCACAGCGGCACCCCCGACAATGTCGCGCCGCTCGAGCACGAGCGTCTTGTGACCGGCTCGCGCCAAGTACGCAGCCGCGGTTAAGCCGTTATGCCCCGCGCCGATGATGATTGCGTCGTACGCCACTCGCGTCCAACTTCGTCGTACATGCGACGCCTCCGCTCGAGGACCGTTACGTCGAGGAGTGGACTCGACCGATGCGACGAAGCAACGCCGTATGTCGGTCACGTTTGTCGACGCCGGGCGCGACGATCTCGAGGCGATCGCCGCGCTCTGGTTCCGTGCGCAAGCCGCGCGGCGGCCCGGTCCGTTCGTGACCATTGCGGATTCGCGCGCGCTGGTTACGCAGCGTGCTGCGCAGCCGAACTCATGGTTCATCTTTGCGACGCAAGGCGAGCGCGTCGTCGGCAGCGCATACGGCGCGCCCGGGCGCAGCGATGACGGTCTGGGGAAACCCATCCGCGGCTTGCTGCATCTGGGCATGGTTGCCGTCGAGCCGAGCGAGTGGGGGCGCGGCATCGGCCGGCGTTTGGTGCAGCGCAGTTCTGAGATCGCGCACGAGCATGGTTTCCGCAGGATGCAGTTGTGGACGCACGCCGACAACCTGCGCGCGCAAAAACTTTTCGAGCGGCATGGCTTCACGCGCAGCGGCCGCATCAAACGGGACCCGCGCGGCGAGACGATCGTGCACTACGTTCGCACGCTCGACATGCCCGCCACGTGACCGGCGGCAACGAGGCTCGCGTACCGATCGTCGTCGAAGCGCAAGGGTTGACGAAAACGTACGGGCCGGTCGAAGCGGTGCGCGGCATCGATTTTCTCGTGCATGCGGGCGAACGCTTCGGCTTCCTCGGGGTCAACGGCGCCGGCAAAACGACGACGATGAAGATGATCTATTGCCGCATCGCTCGCACCGCCGGCTCTCTGCGCGTCTTCGGGCTCGATTCGTCCGCGTATCCGATGGATATCAAGCGGCGCATCGGCGTCGTGGCGCAAGAGAGTGCGATCGATCCCGAACTATCGGTCAACGAAAACATGCTGCTCTACGCGGCGTTCTTCGCAATGAGCGGAGCACGCGCTCGCGTGAAGGCCGAAGAGCTGCTGCGCTTCGTCGGACTCGACGGCAAGGGCAAAGCGCGCATCCGCGAGCTTTCAGGCGGCATGAAGCGGCGGCTGTCGATCGCGCGGGCGCTGATGAACGATCCGGAACTCCTGGTTCTCGACGAACCCACGACGGGACTCGATCCGCAAGGGCGTTTGCTCGTGTGGGAAAAGCTGTCGCTGCTGCGCGCGCAAGGCGTCACCTTGCTGTTGACGACGCATTACATGGAGGAGGCGGCCCGCTTGTGCGATCGTCTGGTCGTCATGGACGCCGGACGGATCTATGCGGAGGGAACGCCCAGTGAGTTGATCGCGCAGTATGCGGCGAGCGACGTACTGGAGATCGAGGGAGACGCGGCGGCGCTGCCGGATGCGTCAACCCTCGACGGCTTAGTACGGCGCAGCGAACGGCATGGGGAGACGAGCTACTTGTATACCAACGATGGCCCCGCGTTGCTCGGGCGCCTGAGCGCACTCGGTTTTGAATCGCGCCGGCACGTCGCACGGCCCGCGACGCTCGAGGACGTTTTTCTGAACATCACCGGGCGGGGGCTGGCGGAATGAACATGCGGACGTATGCGGCTTTCTTCAGCCCGAACGCGCGGCATGTCTTCCGCCGCAATCTGCTCGCCTGGCGCAAATATGCTTGGTCCAGCGTGACGATCAACTTCGCCGAACCGTTCGTGTATTTTCTCGCGATCGGATTTGGCCTGGGCAGCTACGTGAGGTTGGGAGGCCAGACTCGCTTCGTCAGTTTTCTCGCCGCCGGATTGCTGGCCGCGCTGCCGATGAATTCCGCGACTTTCGATGCCGCGTGGGGCGTGCACGAACGGCTCAATACGAGCGGCGTGTACGAATCGATGGTGACGGCGCCCGTCGATCCGCGCGAGATCGCCGCCGGTGAGTATCTATGGCAGGCGTTTCGGGCTGCGTTGTACGGTGCGCTCTTCCTGATCGTTATGGCGTTGTTCGGTTTGGTCGCTTCACCATTCGCGCTGCTGGCGCTCGTCGTCGTAACGTTGACGGGAATCTTGTTCGCCATCCCTGCGGTTGCCCTGGGGGCGACCGTCCCGTATCAGGAGCAGCTCTTCTACTACTTTTCGATCGTCATTACGCCACTGTTCATGGTGAGCGGCGTCTTCTTCCCGCTCGATCGCCTGCCGGCGTGGGCACGCGAGGTCATCTGGTTCACGCCGCTCTACCACGCGGTCAACGCCGTGCGGCCGCTCATCGCCGGTCATCCAACGTTGGGAACACTGGGCGAGGTCGCGTGGCTCGTCGTGTTCATCACGCTGTTCATGGCGTTGCCGATGGTCCAACTGCGAAAAAAGCTCGCGAGTTGACCCCGAGTTAGCGTTGCAGCGGATCGGCTGCGTCACTCGTGTGTTGCTCGCACGTGCCGAAGCCGCCGCCGCCGGCGGTTGAGATGGTGATCTCGTCGCCGGGGCGCATTCGCAGCGTCGTCTTCGCGGGCAGCGTCGACGTCTTTCCATCGCGCCGCAACGTGTGCTTTCCGCAGGAACCTGTTTCGCCGCCCATGGCGCCGCGCGGCGCAATCGTGTGGCGCTCGGACAGCAGCGATGCGATGGCGGTTCCGACGCGCAGCATGAAGCCGCGAACGAGGCCAGCTCCGCCGCGGTAACGACCGGCGCCGCCGGTGCCTTCGGCGAATTCGTAACGCGTGACCAGCAACGGTAGGTCACGCTCGAGCGCTTCGATCGGCGTATTGAGCGTGTTCGTCATGTGCACGTGGATGCCGTCGATGCCGTCCGCATTCGGGCGCGCGCCCATGCCGCAGCCATTGGTTTCATAGAACGCCCATGTACGGCCGCGCTCATCCACGCCGCCGAGCAGCACGTTGTTCATCGAACCACCGCTCTGCGCCGGTAGACGGTCGGGCGCCAGGCGCGCCAGCGCTCCGAGCACGAGGTCGGCGTTGCGCATCGAGGTTTCAACGTTGCCCGCGCTGACAGGTGCCGGACGACGCGGATTGAGCAGCGTGCCCTCCGGTACGCGCACGTCGATCGGGCGAAATGAACCGTCGTTTGTAGGAATGTGGGGATCCATTACGGCGCGCACCGCGTAGTACACGCCCGACAGCGTCACGCCGTAGACGGCGTTGAGCGGGAGGCGTTGCTGCGGCGCGGTGCCTTCGTAATCCAACCGCAACGCGTCGCCGCGTTTCTCCAGGCGTACGCGTAGAACGATCGACGGTTCGCCGTGCTCGTCTTCCAGCACGTCTTCGTGGTCGACGATACCGTCGGGGAAGTCGCGTAGCGCGGCACGCGTTCGGCGCTCGCCGTCGTCGAGCGCTTTGTCGACCGCTTGCGTGACGGCCTCAGTGCCGTAGCGTTCGATCAATTCGAGGAAGCGCCGTTCGCCCACGAAGTTGCCGGCGATCTGCGCGCGCAGGTCGCCGACGCGGGCTTCGGGCGTGCGTGAGTTGGAACGCAACACCTCGACCGTTTCAGGGACCGGTCGATCGTCGCGCACCAGCACCAGCGGCGGCACGACGCTGCCTTCGGCGAACAGATCGGCGGCGTCGGGCGGCATCGAACCCGGCACCGCACCGCCGACGTCCGTGTGATGCGCCTTGTTGGCAGCGTAGCCGACGAGCACGCCATTTGCATAGATCGGCCGGACGACGGTGACGTCGTTGAGATGCGTTCCGCAGATGTACGGATCGTTGACGACGACCATTTCGCCCGGGGCAACGGTGCGATTACGTTCGGCCAGCCACGCCAAGGTGCGGCGCAGTCCCCACGGCAGCGAACCGAGATGCACCGGGATGTGTTCGGCCTGCGCGATCAGCCGCGCCCGCGCATCAAACAGTGCGCACGAATGATCGAGCCGTTCCTTGATGTTGGGCGAGTAGGCGGCGTCGCGGATCGCGATGCCCATCTCTTCGCACGCGTACACGAGAGCGGAAGCGACGAGTTGCGCCGTGATCGGATCGAGCATCAGACATCGCGCTCAATGACGAGATTCTCCAAAGCGTCCACGGCGGCGTGCCAGCCGAGGCTCACGTATGTAGTCGCATCGTATTGTTCGACGACCGCCGGTCCATCGAACGCGTCGCCGACCTGCAGCGCCGTTCGCGCGTACACGGGCGTTGCGCGGAAGGCCTTACCGTCGAAGACTTCACGCCGTTCCCTCAGCGCCTCGTTGGCCGGCGCGCGTGGCGCCGGAACGTCGACGGCGATCAGCTGCGGCTTCTCCGTTGCACCGCGCGCGATGACCCGTACCGTGACGATCTCGATGGGTTCATCGCGCGCGGCGAAGCCGAACCGCTGCTCGTGGCGCGTATGGAAGGCGTCGAGCACTGCTTCGAGCGACGATGTCTGCGTGATGGGCAGTTCACTCGATTGTCCGACGTAGCGCAGATCGACTTCGCGACTGAAGGTTCGCGCCTGTCGGTGAACGCCTTGCGCAGCAAGTTCATCATCGGTTTCGGACACGAGCACAGCGAATAGGGCAGCAAGGCGCGACCACGCCGCTGCATCGGCGCGGCTTACGGCGGAGCGGACCGCGACGGCTCGCACGTCGGCCGCAAGCAGCCCATACGCCGAGAACACGCCGGGATGCGGCGGCACGATGATCCGGTGGACGGCGATGTCGGCTGCGACGGCACAGGCGTGCAATGGGCCTGCGCCGCCGAACGCGAGCAGCGTGAAGTCGCGCGGATCGTGACCGCGCTCGATCGAAACGATGCGCAACACCTTGGCCATCTCGGCGTCGATCAACGCCACGATGCCGGCAGCGGTGCGCTCGACATCGCCGCCCAGCGGTGCCGCGACGGCCGCAATCGCCGCACGCGCTCGGGTAGCGTCGATCGGAAACGTGCCCTCGAGCAGCGCGCGGGGATTCGAGCGGCGCAGAACGACATCGGCGTCGGTAACCGTCGGTCGGGCACCTTTTCCGTAACAGGCGGGTCCGGGATCCGCGCCGGCTGATGTGGGCCCGACGCGTAACACGCCGGCCGCATCGAGCCACGCGAGCGTGCCGCCCCCGGCGCTCACTTCGGCGAGATCGATGAACGGAAAGCGCACCGGATAGCCGCTGCCTTTGACGGATCGTCCACTATGCGTGGCACCAGCCGCTTCGAACGACCGGCTGACTTCGGGTTCACCGCCGAAGATGGCGCCTGCTTTAGCGGTCGTACCACCCATATCGAACGACAGGATGTTCTCGATACCGAGGGCGCGCCCGACGTAGGCAGCGGCGATGACGCCGCTCGCGGGGCCGCTCTCGATCAAAGTCGCCGGACGCCGCAGGGCCGTTTCGACCGCCGTCATGCCACCGTCGGAACGCATGATGAAAAGCGGGGCCTGTATGGCTTGGGCGCGGATGCCGTCGTCGAGTCGAGCCAGATACGTGCGGATGATGGGCGCCAGCGCGGCATTAACGACCGTCGTTGAAAACCGTTCGTACTCGCGGTACTGCGGATCGATGTCCGAAGAAAGCGACACGTCGACGTCGGGAAGCACGGCGAGCGCGTCGCGGATGGCGCGTTCATGCGAGCCGTCCACGTCGGCGTGCAGCAAGCCGACCGCGACCGCGTGGATGCCGCGCTCGCGGACCGCTGCCACGGCGGCCGCGACGCTGTTTGCATCGAGCGGGATGATGACCGAACCACCGTGAGCGCGGCGTTCGCGTACGACCAGACGATCCTCGCGACGGGCAAGCGGCTTGGCTCGCTGCACGTCGAGGTCGTAGATCGCGCTGCGGTTCTGGCGTCCGATCTCCAAAACGTCACGGAAGCCTTCGGTCGTAATGAAGGCCACGCGCGGTAAATCGAGGTGAATCTGCCCGAGTAAGGCATTCGTCGCGATGGTACTCGCGTGTGCGATGAGTGCGATGTCCTGCGGAGCGATATCGGCGAGCAGGACGCTGAGTGCGGCGAGAAAACCCTCATCGGGAGCTCGCGGCGTCGAAGCGACCTTGTAGCGCGTCAGCCGGCCGGTATCGTCAAGAGCGACGAGATCGGTAAACGTCCCGCCGACATCGATGCCGACCCGCACGCTCACTTCGAAGTTACGCGCTGAGAGTTCCCCATACGACCGACATACTGCCTGTAGGACGCGATGGCGTCAAGGAGCCAGCTGCGCCTACTCCATGCTACGCTTCCGTCGGAACCCCGAACCATGCCCACATCGCTCGGCGCCGTACGACCAATTGAACTATCCGAGATTCTCGAAGCGACGGCGCGTTAGTCGAATGCCGACGATGCAGCAATGCTCGGCGCGAAGACGGAACTACCATGAGATACCATTGACTGCGACGCGAGATGGTATCACGGTTAGAGCCAGCGGCGAACGCGCGCCTTGTACGTGAGATAAGCCGTGCCGAATCTGCGTTCGAGATAACGCTCCTCGCGGGCGATCACGCCGCGCTGTACGACGGCAAGCACCGCCGGCAATAGGATGAGCGCGAGCGTCGCGCGCGTGAACAGGGCGATTGCTGCATACAACATTGCCATGGAGAGGTAGAGCGGATTGCGCGACAAGCGAAAGGGACCGGTCTCGACGATGATCGTCGTGGGGCGGTATGGATCGATGTCTGTCTTCATGCCGCGCATCTGTAGGACGGCCGGTGGCCCATAGGCAGCGGCCGAGGCAATGAGCCCCACGCCGAGGGCTCGCGCCGCGAGCTTTTGCGGCTTTGGTAAAGACAGGAAGCGGCTTGCCAGAAAACCGACGGCGAGACCGGCCGCAAAAATAAGCGGCGGTGGCGCAATGACGCCGGGAACATCGGGCGATTTATCCATCGCCACGTTCTGCTCCCTAGTGGCCGGCATGACCTCGATACGGGCCTGCCTGGAGCAGTTCGGCGGTGCTGAAAAGCGCGGACGTTGCCGCGATCAACGCCGCCGAGCTTGCCCCACATCATCATGGATTGGGTGACGGTGCAACGACGCGCAACTGGACAACCATGATGAAGCTGCACGGTATTGTTTAGGGCTGAATGTCTTCTATTCCACTGCCTATGCCGCCGATTCCTCAGGTGTCTGGGCAAGGGCCGGTGCTAAAAGGATCGGCTTGCCGCCGCCGATGAATGCCCGCAACGCGCGGTCGCACCGGGCGCAGCGCAGGAAGTCGGAGCAGCCCCCGCCGACGCGCGTTCGTCCAATGCAGAACGTCGCGTAAAGCTGGGTCGTCGGACGTCAAACTCCACTTCTGACGGAAGTGAACGATGCTCGCGAGATTCTTGCGCGGGTGCCAGCGCTGCAGGAAGAACGCCGTCTCGGCGAAGCTGCGCGGTACCACCGGCGGCAGTAATTGGGCGACGACGGCTGCCGGCTCGAAGACGATGCGCTCGCCCGCGCGAGCGACTTCGAGGCAGAAATCTTCGAATTCGAGCAGTGTCTGCAGTGCTTCATCGAAAGGAAAGCGGCGCACGATATTCGTGCGCGCCAGCAGCCAATGGAATTCGAGCGTGTCCACCGGTCCCCGTCGCAAGGCGTCGAGCGAGACCTCCGAGATGGGCGTTTCAGAGTAGCGCTGTTTTTGATGATAGCGCCGTCCAAGCGGGGTCTCCTCGATCGTGCCGAGTCCACCGGCCGAATGTACTTTTTGTAACGGTGGTTCGCCGAGCAGGATCAACGGTCCAATCACCGCCGCGTCCTCTTCGTCAGCGCACGCCACCAGCTTATTTAACCACCCGGGCGTGAACAGCACGTCGTTATCGTTGAAGGCGACGAACTCAGTGTCCACGTGGGCGAAACCGAGGTTGCGGCTCTTGTTCGGCGACAAGAAATGGTCCCGGCGGAGAAGCTCAAAGCCTTTTCGCTTCGACTCTCGTCGAAGATACGACGAGACCCACCAAGGTGCAACCGCAACGTTTCTTCGTAACGCGCGCGTGTGGAAATTTTTCATAAAACGTTCGAGTTCGACGCGACCGACGTTTAACTTGACGGCGACTTCGCGGGTGCCGCGGGACGTTACGCGACCGAGCACGTCGCGGGCAGCGTGCCCATATCGGCGACGAGGGTCGTACCGACTCGCTCGTCGCCCCATTGGGCGCCAACGTCAGAAGCCACGCCGTCGGACGATCGACCCGAACGAAGCGCGTTACTTCGAGGCTATAGTAATGTGCCGCCACGGCCGACCTGAAACGCTTGCGGGGATCGTATTGGCTTCGCCGTGATCGGTCGACGGCAGCACCGTTGCGTCGTCAACCGTAACGGCGTCGCGCGCAGCACCGGCATGGACCGCATGATATGAGGAGAGGTCGAGCGCTGCGAAAACGGTACGCGGAGATGAAGAACCGGCACAATACGTCGACGCAGCGGGCGTCGATCCGATTTCGTCGGCGTCGGGCGCTTGCGACAACGGGTGGGCGTCGTCGCGCAGGTGACGATCAAGCGCCAAGCCGAACTCGCGCGCCACCGCGCCGGCCACCGATTCGGCTCGGCGCTGCGCCGCGCTGATCGCGGCCTGCCGCAGGGCGGCGCAACGATCGACCGCGGACAACGTGCCAGATACTGGGCGCCG
>JAABUQ010008064.1_pt1 | contig 14930 bp, 18 predicted proteins | sample 5560001 | NCBI WGS metagenome assembly JAABUQ01 (sample SAMN10711888, study PRJNA513371) | rock metagenome | isolation source: Antarctica rocks | place: Antarctica: Victoria Land, Finger Mt nord | collected 2015-12-18 | reverse complement strand
TCCCCAAAGCGGAATCGGCGGCTTGAGGCCGCCGGCGTCAATCGCCCCAGCCATCGCCATATACATCTCTGCGCTGCCGACACTTGTGGCACGAATAACGGCATTTTTCGCCATCATCACGGAGGCCGGCGGCGGACCCTCGCTTGCCGTCTTCAGCCCCATCAGCACCACTTCGCCGCCGTACCCCAGTGCTTCCAGCGACTCGTTAAGCGTTCCGGCGGCATCCACAACTTTGTCAACACCGCCAGTCCTGTCAAAAATCGTTTTTGCCCAATTTGGGTCTGTCTTGTAGTTGACCACATCAAGCGCCCCAAAGGCGGCAAGACGCTCGCGCTTGCTGTCTTGGCTTGTCGTGGCGAAGACCTGTGCGCCCGCCGCGTGTGCGAAAGTCAGCGCGAACAGCGAGACGCCGCCGGTTCCCAGCACCAGAACCTTGCTGCCAAGTTTGATCGGATGATCGGCAAACAGGGCGTTCCAGGCGGTCAGCGCGGCGCAGGGCAGGGTTGACGCCTCGGCGTAGTCCAGGCTTGCCGGGGCGCGGATGAGGCGCGTGGCGGGCAGGACAACGTACTCCGCCAGCATTCCGTCTTCTTTGTCGGAGCCGAGGCCGGTGCCGAAGCTAGGTTTCGGCGGCCCTGAGTGCCAGTCGAAGTAAAGGCTCGTGACTTTGTTGCCTGCCGCCCAGGTCTCCACGCCGGAACCAACTGCATCCACTTCACCCGCTCCGTCCGAAAGCGGCACCAGGCCGCATCCGGGCAGCCGCCCGAACACGCCTTTGAGGATCATCGTGTCGCGGGCGTTGAGCGACGCGGCATGAACACGGATGCGTACCTCTCCTGGACCTGGCTCCGGCAGCGGCACGTCTTCCAGCACCAGCGCGTCTAGGTCTGTGACCCCAGCTTTTAAGATCCAGCGTTTCATAGCACCCTGCCTTGAATAGAGATGCTTTGCTCTTACCCTATCGTCATCCCTATCAAGCAAAGCGAATGAGTGTATGCTAAGAAACTCCTAGCCACACCACCGTTCAAACGGGTCGGGGGTTAGGGGACTTTCAAACGCCCTCTACATAGTCTTCACATACGCCCGCAGCACTTCAGCGACGCTCCAGGCTTGGGCGGGGCAGCCGTTGGGGGCATAGGGGGCTTCGGCATCAAAAATCTCAGCGAGGGTGCCGATGCCGTACTCGGTCAGGCCGGTCGTGAGCAGAGTGTCCAGCAAAGCGCGGGTCTTGGCTTTGTCGCCGTAGACTTTCAGGTGGGCGTCGCAGAATGCGCCGAGAAGCCAGGGCCAGACCGTGCCTTGATGGTACGCGCCGTCGCGGGCCATGCCGTCGCCGGGGCCGTAGTGCGGATGGTAGTCCGGCGAGCCGGGCGCGAGCGTCCGCAGGCCGAACGGCGTCAGCAGATGCTCAGAGACGACTTCAACGATAGACTTTGCCTCGTCGCCGTCCATCACCGGAAACGGCAGGCTGACGGCGAAGATTTGGTTGGGACGCAGCGACGCATCCGGGCGGCCATCGGGACCAATGACGTCAAACAGCGAGTGCGTGTCCGGGTTCCAAAACTGTTCCCGGAACGAGGTTTGAGCCTGAACGGCACGGGTGCGGCAGCCTTCGGCAAAGTCTGCCTGCCCGGCCCGATCTGCGATCTCGGCGGCGACGCAGAGCGCGTTGTGCCAGAGGGCGTTGATCTCGACCGGCTTGCCGGTACGCGGGGTCACGACCCAGTCGCCGACTTTAGCGTCCATCCAGGTAAGCTGCACACCCGGCTCGCCGGCGTGGAGCAGGCCGTCAGCGGGGTCAACGCCAATGCTGTAATTCGTGCCGGCGATATGGGCACTCAAAATGTCTTGCAGCACGGGCAGCATCTCGGTCTGAGCAAACTGCCAGTCCCCTGACGCCTCGGCGTAGGCATAGATCGCCTGGAAGAACCACAGGCTGGCGTCTGCCGTGTTGTATTCGGCCCCCGCGCCGCTGTCCGAAGAAGAACTATCTGAGAAGCGGTTCGGCAGCAGGCCGTTGTGGACCGCGCCCGCGAACGCCGACAAAATTTCTTTGGCGACCCCGTAGCGGCCCGTGGTCAGGCACAGGCCCGGCAGGGAAATCATCGTGTCCCGGCCCCAGTCGGTGAACCACGGGTAACCCGCCATGATCGTGGCGCGGGCGACTTTTGGAGAACTTTCGATCACAAACTGGTCGGCGGCCAGTGTCAGCGCCTCCGCTGCGGCGTCGCCGGACTTCACGCCTGCGGCTTCCAGCAGCGCTTTTTGCCGGGCGATTTCCGAAGCCAGCGCCGCTTCCGGCTCGTCCGGCAGTTCTTCTTCCACAGTGGCGACAAGCGTGATGGTTTGGCCCGGCAACAGAATGCCGTCGAAGCGTCCGGGGCAGTACAGGTCTTCGGTAAAGTCTAAGCCCCGCTCCTGCTCCCGTGCGTGTTCAAAGTTAAAAAACCAGCCGCTGTGATCGGAAAACGCGAACGGGGGCTTCATGGACAGATACAGTGGGTTTGCGGTCGGATACGCGACAAACTTCTGCCGGCCATCCGGCTCAGTAGTCAGCTCCGCCGTGAAGCCGCCCCAGCGATGCTGCTCGGTGTGGTAGTCTTTGTACGCCAGCAGCGGCACGAGGCCAAGCTTCACCGGCTCGGGGGACTTGACCAGCGTGTACTGAATGTAGACCGTATTCAGGCCGTGTGCCATCCAGATGCGCTTTTCCAGCACGACCGTCTCTTCATGGAAGATGTAGGTGAACGTTGGAACCGGCCGGGTGCTGAAATAGGTCAAGTGCCGGAAGCCCTGGGGCTGGACGACGCTCGGGTATTTGTTGGCGGACAACTGATACAACTGATCTTCCACCCGCACTTCTTCTTCGGCTTTTGACAGCAGCACAGCGCGGCCCAGGGGCGGCGAGAATGCCGGCACGAGCAGGCCATGATACCGGCGCGTATTCGCCCCGGACAGACTCGACGACGCATAGCCGCCGATGCCATTTGTCGCCAGCCATTCGCGGGCCGAAGAAGTCTCCCAGCTTTGCAGAATGTCCCCGGAAATCTGTGTCATAGCCTATCCTTGTTGGTCAATCAAACATCGGAGAAATTGGAACCGGCACTGAAAGTGCCGGTCTACTGTGGCATCAAAGTCGCTCCGCGGCTGAAGACGAAGATAAGCCTAATGCTGTTGGCATTTAGTCCCGCAGGGACTTTCATTCAAGAATAGACCGGCACTTCCAGTGCCGGCTCCGAACGCTTCTAGTTCCTAGCGTGCCTGTTCCATGTCAATTCCGCCGCGGATCTTGCTGAACGACTCCAGCCGCCGCACCGTGTCTACCGCGCTGCGGCGGCGCTCGACGGCCTGGGCGACTTTCAGGCACAGCAGCTCGAACACGTCTACGTTCGGCATGTTCTTTTCGACATAATCAAAGGCCCCGCGCTTCATGCACTCCACAGCGTTTGCGACATTGCCGTAAGCGGTCAGCACAATGACTTCCGTGAACACGTCGCGGGCCACGGCATTTTCCAATATGCGGATGCCCGACCCGGAGTCTTCCATGCTCATGTCGGTAATCACAATGTCATACGCATGGGCGGCAGATTGCATCTTTTCGATGCCTGCCTCCTCGCCCGGCGCGGTCTCGACCGTGTAGCCTTCCCGCGACAAGCGCCGCAGGACAGCCTCGCGCACTTCTTCTTCGTCATCCACCACTAAAATACGGCACATAATGACGCCATTATACCTGGTATTCGTCTGCGTCATACTCTGCCCGGAGTTCGCGCAAGGCACGAAGTTCCAAAATATGCGCCTGGTCTTTCAGCCGGCCCGCCGCCGTCTTCATCGCAATTAAATCGTCCACCGATGCCACGCGCACGGCAATCCCGTCAAGTTCCACCACGACCGCCCGCTCCCACAGCTCTTCAAACGGCCCGGCACCGGGCGCTTCTCCAAGCAGATCCAGGCTGCCGGCATCCGTAATCAACGTGATGTTAAACATATTTTGGAACGTGCGAACGTCAAAAATAAACGGTAAGTCTTCCGGTACGCCGCGCAGGCGCGGGTGCTGCGGCTTAAGTGCGGCCACGAGCGCCGCGAGGTTCTCCGGGTCACGCGCGTAGACAACATCTATGTCCTTTGTGAGATGGTCACTGCCAAGCGCGACCATCGCCAGGCCCCGATCAAGACAAAGCGAACCTCTCCTTCGTCAAGCGTCCGAAGAATGGCGAGAAAGTCCAGCTCTAATTCCGGCATTCCGTACCTCCATGACAAGCCTTAACGCCCGCTGATGCTTCTGCAGCCGCTCTGTCGGCGACAAGCGCAGGTTCTCGCGCAGGCACGAGAGGTCAATCCCATTCGCGTCCTGCTCCCCGTAGCCGCGCGTGTACGCCTGCCACTGCGCCCACTGGTCGTCGGTCATGCCTAATCGGTCTTCCGGTTCTTTGGTCTCTGTGTGCGCCATGCCGCTATTCTACCCCTTACGGCGCGACGGGAACATGCGAGGCGGATTTAAGCTGCTGCCATTCGGGGTCTTCGATGCGCTTGACATGGCCGTCCAGAAGCAAAACTGCCCGCTTGCCGTCCGCCTGCGGGGTGGTTTCAAAGTAGGCCACCATTGTCGCCGGGCTGTCAAACGACGCCAGCTTGCGGCGGGACAGAAACGCATTCGGGCGGTAGAACGTGTGCGAGGGCGGCTGCTCAAAAACGCTGTCCGATTTGATGTAGGGGAACAGCGCGGCCTTTGCGGCGGACGCGCTCTGCATCGGCGGCAGGGTTTCGTTGTTGTCCTGCGTGTATTGCAGCAGGCCGAGGCCGATCTGCTTGAGATTGGACAGGGAGACTTCGGCGGCGCTTGCGATGACCGGAGCCGGCGGCGTTGGCGGCGGCAGCAGGGCTTCCTGCAGCGAAAACGGCTGAATGTCGTTCAAGCTGCCGGCGGAATGCAGGTTCAGCAGGCACAGCGACAATTCCGTGTCAGGAGTCATCACGGGACGCACCGGACCCTGCGATGGTCCTCCCCGCATCATGGCCGCCATGTTTACTGAGAGTTTCTGATGATAAGCGATTAAATACAGCTCGCCGCCGAGGGTTTCGGTTTCGCCTTTGGTGTAATACGTGTCATGGCTGCTGCCCGACATCATGGCCATGTAGCTTTGGACCTGATTGCCGGCGTCGCTGGAGCTGAAAGTCCGCCAGTTGCCGTCTAAATCTTTGAGTTTCAGCGAAAGCGGGAGGCCAGCGCCGGACAAAGACGACGCGAAATCTTTGGGGGCTGGAGCCTGGCAGGACGCGGGAGGCGCGGCGGCCAGCAGGGAGAACGACGCAAGAAGCAAGCAAATTGAACGCTGCATAGGGGGACTCCTGACGCAATGGATGTAGACGTGATGCCTGCTTGTTCGGCACGGATCGCGGGTAATCCTGCATTAGCCCGGCAACGCAGCGGATTTTGTGCGTGCCTGCCCGAACGGGCACAAGTCCAGCGCGACGCAGCGGAAGCAGTCGGGGTTCTGGTGGTAGCAGCAGCGCTGGCCGTGAAGCATCAGCACTTCATGGTTGTCGTAAACCTGCTGGGCGTTCCATTCGGCGGGAAGCTGGCTCTCCAGCAGCGCATGGGACGGGCCGACGGACACGGACGCCGGGAGGAGGCCGAGGCGGATCGCAACGCGGTGGTGATGGCTGTCCACCGGCAGGGCGCGGCGGCGCAGGCGGCTGAACGACAGCACAGCGGCGCTTGTTTTCGGCCCCACCCCTGGCAGGCGCTCCAGCCAGGCACGCGCCTCTTCCACGGACAATTCCGAGAGAAAGTCTAACGACAGCTCGCCAAGCTCAGCCGTGATGCGCCGCAAAATGTCCTGAACGCGCGGCGCTTTCTGCTCCGGCCAGGTGCAGGGCGTAAGCGCAGTTTGGACTTCGGCCAGCGGTGCATCCCGAACCTGCGCCCAGCCTTCAGGAAAGCGGGAGCGCAGGTTCTGGAAGGCACGTCCTGAGTCAGCGTTCTTGGTCCGGTGCGACAGCAGCGAAGAAACCAGCTCGCTCAGCGGGTCAAGCGCGCGGAAGTAGGCAATTGGGCAGTGATACTCCGCGCACAGCCGGTCGTGGACCAGCAGGACTTTTTCGGACAGTGCCTTTTGGGTTAGAGATTTTTCGTCAATCGGCGGCATAAAAGTATGCTACCACCAATGACGGCAAGTGAACCTGGTTAAATGCTATAATACAAGCAGGAGACAATATCACTATCATGTCAGTTTTATTTTGTCGTTTTGGTATGGGCGTGTGCCTCAGCCTGACATTCATCTTATCTGCTACCGCAAATTCTACGCAAGATGCCCGCAGAGCGATTCAGTCAGCCTATGTCGGCATGGACAAGGCCACCGACAATCGGAATACTTCTGCTTACTCGGTTTATCTTGATCCGAATATCATCGGCATAGACGAAAAAGGGAAAGAAACAGATGGAAAAGCGAAAACGCTTCAAGCTTTGAGTCAAGCCTTCGCTTTAGTCAGCGCGGCAAGATCGAATACCAAAATCAAGACATTCACTTTACAGAAGGGCGGGGCCGTCGTGACCACAGACTCAACTTTATCTTTTTCGGGAACGAAGAACGGTCAGCCATTCGTGATCAAGAGCGAGAACCAGGTGCGTGATTTTTGGAACAAATCAGGCGGGCGCTGGCTGCTGAGGCAGGAGCGTGTTATCTCGAATACACAGACTTTGAACGGCCAGCCGGTGCCGCCTGCGCCGTGAGTGTCGAGGCAGGAAAACCGGCGGCGGTTCGGGAATACAGCCGCATGACACACAGACTGAGACGCGCCGCTGTTGGCCTTGCCGCGCTGACACTTGCCGGCTCGGCGCTCGCCGCGTCGGCGGCCCCAAAACCGCCGCAGCATCACACACACCTGCCGCAGAACTCACCCGCCAACAAGCTCTCACTCGCCCCCAACAAGCTGCCCGCCCCCGCCGCGCTGGCATTGGTACAGTCCGAGCGGGACAAATACTGGCTGGTCGCGAAGCATGAAGTCTACCGGAGCACGCTGGAGCTGGTCGCGCAGGACCAGACCGAGCTTCTGCGCGGCCTTCGCAGGGACAAAGTGCTGCGCGGCGACCCGAACCGGCCCGAGATCGCACTGACGATTGACGACGGCCCGCATCCGGTCTACACGCAGAAACTGCTGAAAATCCTGAAAGACAACCATGTCCATGCGACGTTTTTTGTAGTGGGAGAAAGAGCGGAGCAATACCCGGACTTAATCCGGGCGGAAGTGGCCGGCGGACACGAGATCGGCAACCATACTTACGACCATGTCAGCCTCATCAAAATCCCGCCGGAGTATATTGACACCGAGATTAAAGCCTGCGGCGACGTGCTGACCCAGATTACCGGCCATTCGCCGCATTTATTCCGCCCACCCGGCGGCGAGTACAACCGGGCCGTCGCCGAGTCTGCTGAAGCGCTCGGCTACAGGATGATCCTGTACAGCGACGACCCCGGCGATTACGCGGACCCCGGCACGGGCGTGATTGAGACGCGAACGCTGGACACCATCAGCGACGGCGGGATTATCCTGCTGCATGACGGCAGCGTCCAGACGCTGCTGGTTTTGCCGCAGATCATCCAGCGCCTTAAAGTCCGCGGCTTCCGGTTCGTGAGTGTGGATGAGCTGCTGCGGCCCGGCGGGTAATTGGATGCGGGCGACTTTAGTCGCCCGAACTTTGTCGGCACTCGGCTACCCCGCCTTCACCAGCGACCAGGCTTCGTCGGGCAATGCCAGCTCGTCTTGGTTCATTGCGCTGACAATCTCGCGCAGGACTTCTTCGGCCTCTTCATGCGGCACCTGGCAGGTTCCGGCGGCTCCGTGGCCGCCGCCGCCAAAGCCGCGCATCAGGGACCCGATATGCGTCCGGGACGTTTTGTTTAAGATGCTGTGGCCGCAGGCGAACACGCAGTTTTTGCCCTGAAAGCCGTCCACAATCCAGACCGACGTGTTTGTTTCCAGGTAGGACGCATAGACCAGGAAACGGTTGCCGCAGGGAATGGGCGACAGGCCGCGCAGGTCGGTCACGACGACGTTCTTCTCCATCCACGAATGGTCAGCCAGCATCTGCCGGAACAGGGCGTCCTGCTCAAAGTAGCGAGCGACTCGCTCCTGAACGTCGGGCAGGGCGAGAATCTCGTCAATGCTTTTCGTCATGCAGGCATCAATCAGCTCGTACATGAGCTGGTAGTTCGAGATGCGGTAGTCCCGGAACCGGCCTAAACCCGTGCGGGCGTCCATCAAAAACGACAGCAGCGGCCAGCCCTGCGGGCGCAGGATGTCTTCCGGCGTAAACAAAGCCGAGTCGGCTTTGTCCACTTCCCGCATCATTTCGTCAATGCCCGGAAACCGCGCCGAGCCGCCATAGTAATCGTAGACCACGCGAGCGGCGCTTGGTGCCAGCCAGCAGTCGCCTTGAAAGTCCACGCGGCCCACGATCCGCTCAATTTCCGTGGCATGATGGTCAAACCACAGGCCGCAGCCGGGGACATAGGGGACGTTCGTCAGGACATCGTCCGCCGTGACCTCGAACTTGCCGTCCTGCAAGTCTTTCGGGTGAACGAACTGGATCGAGTCAATTTGTTCCACCTGTTTAAGCAAAGCGGCACAGATGAGGCCGTCAAAATCGGATCGCGTCACAAGGCGCATCAGTTTTCCCCTTCATAACACCATCTATCATAAAAGATTATTGATAACACCATGATTGTCGGAAAAGTGCTTCAGGATATTTAGGCGCAGATTGGAGCGTTTGTCCTCAGCCCGCATCGGGGAAAATTATGGCAGGCAAACTCACACGAGAAGTTATATTCAGGAGCTACGCAGATGAAGTCAAATTGAGAGTAATGCAAGTGTTGAGACTGAGGTTTAGAACAAATCGGGTATGATTGTCGAACAATTGAAAGATCGCGGATATACAAGACTTCATGGGATACGATAAAGGAAAACTGTCCAAAGAACAGATTTTGAAGGCGGCGAGTGCTGTTGTTCTCGAAAAAGGATTTGCCGCCACTTCCATTGCCGATCTTTCTCAAGCGGCGCACACCAGTGCCGGCAAGCTTACGCATCATTTTCCGACAAAAGCGGACCTTTTTGAAGCAATCTCAGGAAAGATGATGCTTGGTTTTGAGGCCGGTCCTCTTGCACTGCTCGGCGATCAGTCTTTGCCACCCGAGCGCCGCATTGAAAACTTCTTCGATGCAGTCTACCAGTTTTACAGCTTCCAGACAGGCATTATCGGTTGTCCCCTCGGCCACGCTGCCGGCGGCGGGGAAGGTGTCTCACCTTTCATGCAGCAAGAAGCTCTTGCTCTGCTGCGAAAATCGGAGACCCTGTTCATGCAGGCATTTCTAGACCTCCTAGACTCCCCTAACCTAGCTCGCACTAAAGCAACGATATTTGTAAGTTCTTGGCAAGGCGCAGTCGTCGTGTCGCGGGCGGGAAAAGGAATCGGCTACATCCGAGAAGTCTTTAGCAGCCTTAACGCTATTGCTCTGCTGCAACCCGGCATTCCTCTGCTGCAATCTGGCGTGTCCCCACTAGAATACTGACTTCAAAAAAATCATCGGAGTTCATTCTGTCATTGACTTTTTGCATCATAGTGGTCACAATACGTCATGCAAATACAAAAATAATATTCTGTTTGTATTTGAAGTAGCGATTCCCCACAAAGCAAAGTATCTGTGCAAAGGAATATTTCCATGCGTCTCGCTGAAATTGAGGTTGTTGACTCAGACCTTGTCAAAGAGGCTATTGACTTAGCCCGAACCTACTCCGAACCCTATCTCTTCAATCATGTGATGCGCTCCTGGCTGTTCGGAGTCAGCGTTGCCGCAAAAACCCATTCGCACGCTGACCCGGAACTGGTCGCCCTGGCCGCTGTTCTGCATGACCTCGGCCTCACGGAAAAGTTCGCCGGGGCGGACAGGTTCGAAGTGGATGGTGCGAACGCAGCTCGCAGCTTCCTCACCGGACACAGCATTGGGCCGCGTGAAGTCCAGATTGTCTGGGATGCCATCGCGCTCCATTCCACCCCCTCTATTGCACGGCATAAAGAGCCGGAAGTCGCGGTTTGCTCCTCCGGGATTATGATTGATATTATTGGGTACGGGCTGGACCAGGTTGAGCCGGAGCAGGCCAAAGCGATCCTTGCCGCCTACCCCCGGCTCGCCCTTAAAGAGCAGATCAAGGAAGTATTTTGCGGTGTGGTCCGAACGAAACCGCAGACCACCTACGACAATTTCGTTCGAGATTTTGGGGAACGCTATGTTGCCGGCTACAAGGCCCCTTCCGTCGCGGATTGGATACAGAATGCGCCTTTCGCCGAATAAACCTTCTGTTGAACGAATAACATGATGCTATGATGTACTGACGCCCGGCTATGCCAGAAGTTGAGTCTATTATGCTCAACAAGTGTCGGCTCTACATGCATAGGAATAAACCGGAATTCGCGGTTGAGCCGCGACAAGCCTGAAAGGAAAAAACTGTGAGATATGAAGTTCGAGGGCTGTCCCTCAACGTCGAGAAGAGCGGCTCCGGCGAGCCGGCCCTGGTGTTCCTGCACTACTGGGGAGGAACCTCAAGGACATGGAACACGGTGGCCGCCGCGCTGAAAGACAGGTTCACGACTATCGCCTACGATGTGCGCGGCTGGGGGCAATCCGACAAGCTAGCGTCTAGCTATACTCTCGCTGACCTAGCAGACGAAGCACTCTCACTAATTCAGACCCTGGGCATCAAGAGCTATGTTCTTGTCGGCCACTCTATGGGCGGCAAAGTTTCTCAGTTAATCGCATCGCGCGATCCTGAAGGTCTTCGGGGGCTTGTTCTCGTCGCGCCGGCACCTCCCACACCGCAGCGATTGCCGGAGGAAATGCGCGAGACGCAGATTCACTCCTACGACAACCGAGAAAATGTCCTTCAAACGATCAAGTTCCTGAGTTCCCGAATGCCCGCTCCAGCGGTCGTCGAGCAAATCGTTGAGGACAGCATGTCGGGTTCCCGAGAAGCGACGCTGGCCTATCCGACCGCCGCGATCCTAGAGGACATCTCGTCTGAAATCTCCAAGATCAGCGTCCCGACGCTGGTTCTCGCGGGGGAGTTCGACCAACTCGATTCGGTGGAGCAGCACAAGCGTGAGGTCGTGGCCCGCATTCCAAACGCGCAGTTTGCGATTATCAAGGGAAGCGGTCACCTAATCCCCATTGATGAGCCTGTCCAGTTGGCTCAGGAGATCGCCGGCTTTGCCGCTCCGCTGGCGTGCTGAAAAAGCATTCCGGGCGGCCTCAAGGCGCTTACCGCGCAGGCGGGCCGCCTCTCGTGCTCCCCACGGGGAAACCCTGCGACTGCTCGCCGGCCCCATGACAAACAAAAGAGAAAAGAGAGTCCAAACCATGACCCACATTGTCACCGACCCCACAGTTTTCCCGCACGAATTCGAAATCGCACTGGACACGGGCGACCTTGAGCGTATCGTCACACTCTACGCCGAGGACGCAGTTCTGCGTACACAGTCGAACGATATTCACTCCGGCGGGGCCGCCGTTCGGACAGAGATGCAGCAGATGATCGCTGCCAGGGCCAACATTACGAACACCTTGCGTCACACGCTGAAGCATAGGGAAACCGCGCTGATCATTGTTGATTACGTCTTGCGCCTGACTATGCCGGACGGAGCGCCCATTGTCCTCTCCGGGACAGCCACGAATGTTTTGCAGGAACACCCAGTTAAGGGCTGGCGCATGGTTGTTGCCAATCCTCAAGGTGTAAGCTAATGCTGCGAAGGAAGAAAGTCACTCAGGCGGCAGCGCAGGACTGCAACCGGCATCGGGCGCTGCCACATATTCTTCGTCCACGAAGGCGGACACTGGGAGCTTCGCTCCGCTCCCCAATAAAACATTACCCCAATAGAACCTTAGCGCAGGACTTCAGTCCTGCGCTTTTTTAGCGGTGGTGACGGCTTGCGTGACTGCTGGAAACTCTTGTTCAATTTTTCCGGCAAGTTTATATTTAGGGCAGACAGGGAAAAATTAGGCCAGACATCACATCAGAAGTTAGATTATTAGGAAGCTCCAACAAAACACTATGTTTACCAACAAAATTATTACCGGAGCCGCCGTGGCCGGAATGTTGCTGTCGGCCACCGCCGCGATGGCGATTGTCACCCCGATGGACAAGACGTTCGCAACGAAGGCCGCTCAGGGAGGCATCTTTGAGGTTAAATCCAGCCAAATCGCCCTAGCCAAGACGCACAACATGCAGGTGATGAATGTCGCCCGCCGGATGGTTAAGGAGCACAGCGCCGCGAACGCCGAGCTGAAGACGGCCGCGCAGGATGCCAAAACGTCGCTCCCGATGCAAACCGACCCGATGCACGCGGCCATTATCTCAAAGCTCTCCGGCCTGTCCGGCGCGGCTTTTGACAAGGCTTACATCGCTTCTCAGGAAACGGCCCATACCGATACAGTCAAGTTGTTCGAGAAGGAAATTGCGACGGGCAAGAGCGCAAACTTCACGGCGTTCGCGTCCAAGAACCTGCCGGAGATTGAAGATCACACCAAAATGATCTATCAGGTCGGCACCAATCTGGGCGTCCATGCGTCCACCATGCCCGTCCTGAAGCCGGCTATGATGCCAAGTGACATGAGCGGGAAGAACATGTAATGGCCGACGACTTCAAGAAAGGCGACCATGTAGAATGGGACACGCCGCAGGGCAAAACGGAAGGCACGGTCGAAAAGAAGCTGACAGAGCCGACCAAGATTAAGAGCCACGAAGTCAAAGCCTCCAAAGACAACCCGGAGTACCTGGTCGAAACCGACAAGTCGCACAAAGAAGCCGCGCACAAGCCGGACGAGCTAAAGAAAACCAAGTAGCCATGGCAGATCACATGGACGATGCGGCAGCGCTGAAAGAGTTCAGTGAAGCCGTGAATATGACAGCCAGTGAGTTATCTCACTGGCTGGAAACGGATCATTCCAAAGAAGTCGGCCAGAAGAACGACAGCGAAAGCGAATCGACCGGCCATCAATCGGGTCGGCACATCGTTGAGACGCTGGAGCGTAAAGACGACAAGTATACGACGGGCGACTACGCGCAGATGCGGCGAGTCATCAGCTATGTGCATCGTCACCTCGCGGAGAAGCCGTCAGGAGATGTCAGCGAAACCCGCTGGCGCTACTCGCTGATGAACTGGGGCCATGACCCGCTGAAGAAGTAAACGCAGCACAGGCTGCACACAAGGAGACAACAATGGCAGAATATACACATTCAGCGACGGTAACGATCAATGCACCGTCCAGTCAAGTGTACCAACTGTTTTCGCACTTCAATGACTTTCCGAAGTTCATGTCGTACATCAAGGAAGTCACCTACAAAGACAGCCAGACCAGCCACTGGGCCGCAGACGTTGCCGGAACCCATGAGTGGGACGCCGTCAACGAGAACTGGATCGAAGGCAAGCAAATCGGCTGGCGCTCCATTGATGGGCTGCAGAACCACGGCACTGTCACGTTCGAGACCCTCAGCGACAGCCAGACCAGAGTCGCCGTGACCCTGAGCTACACCCCGCCCGCCGGTGTTCTCGGCGATGTGGGCGAAAAGCTCGGCGTCGGCAACCACTTCGAGCAGAAGCTCCAGCACGACCTGGACCACTTTGCCCAGCTTGTCGCCCAGACACCGTCTGGCGCACTTGACCCCGAGTCGTCGAATTACCTTTTTCACGGAGATAGTGCCGCCGTTAAGGGCAAGACCACTGCCGCTCAGGACGCCACCATCGGCGATAACACATAACACGTAGTCCCAGCAAGTGAAATGCGTCTCTCGGAGCAATGCTCCGAGGGGCGCTTTTTTGTCATGGCTTCCATTGCAGGCTTCCTGCCTCGGCCTCAGTCACCTCCTCGACACGACCGTCAGCATAGCCGATGACGGCCTTGCCGTCGTGCCGGAAGTCCGGCTTCTGGTCCCTGCCCTCGTAGACAGCCACGACTTCTGCAGGGTGAGAGATTTTGTCCAGGCTAATCCCTTGCAGGTTTGTGTTCATGGAATAATCCACTGGCCCACCCTTATCGGAGGGACAGTGAAATACCTCTTCGCTCTGAATATAGGGAAAAACAGCATCTTTATAAGCGGCGGCTTTCGGCGGAAACCTTTCGTCATGATCCTGAATGTATTGCACCAGCCCTAACTCAATTTGCTTGACATTAGAGTTACAGGAAGCCAGCCGTGCGTTCTCGCGAGCCTTGCTGAAAACTGGGAAGAGGATCGCGGCAAGAATAGCAATTAGGAAGATGCCGCCGCCGAATACGACCGCCAGCACGATCAGCACGATTTTCGCCGTGTTGTTTTGCCGAGGCGCGGGCGGCATCCCGTAGCCAGGCGGAGGACTGCCGTAACCCGGAGGCGGGCTGCTTGGCGGCGTAGACATCTGCGAAAATCCGTGGTTTATCAAATAGAGCGTCCTTTACAAAGTCAGGCTGCTGTATTGTAACACGGTTTAGGTCTCATTCAGCCGGTCCGCCGCCAAACGTCCCAATGTCGTGACGGCATCAAAGGCCGGGCGAAGGGAAACGGAGGGATCGGCGTCTTTGCCGGGACTAATGGTGTCGCTGCCGGGCTTATCCGACGGGGACGGCAAGATGGCGTTGTTGATGAGTGTCAGCAGGTTGCCCGTTGCGCCAGGCGCAATTCCCTGAGCGCGGGACAGCAGGCTGGCCGGGATGGACAGGATACGCTCGGCCTGCCCTTGCCGCGTCGCTGCCACAATCTCGCGGGCGGCACGCTCCGCACTAATAGATCCGCCGGGCAGGTTGTCGCCTATGGAGAACCAGGCGAACTCGCCCGCTTTGTTGCCCTTAAACAGCGCATGGAAGTAGGAGCCGGTGCGGAGCAGGCCGGGAACAATGGTCGTGACGGTG
>JAABUQ010008063.1_pt1 | contig 14930 bp, 13 predicted proteins | sample 5560001 | NCBI WGS metagenome assembly JAABUQ01 (sample SAMN10711888, study PRJNA513371) | rock metagenome | isolation source: Antarctica rocks | place: Antarctica: Victoria Land, Finger Mt nord | collected 2015-12-18 | reverse complement strand
CTTCGCGATGACCTCATGCTTACTCTCTTGCCTCACCGCCATGTCCTCCTCCTTTCAATAGAAAGACAGATTTGGTTTTGAGGCAACGACTATCCCTTCGAGCAGATTATTTGTGAGGCAATGCGTGCCCTTGTGACTCGCGGGACAAACTTGCTATACTGATTTTGCGCCATGGCGGAGTAGCTCAGTGGCAGAGCAGGGGACTCATAAGCCCTTGGCCGGCAGTTCAAATCTGCCCTCCGCCACCCCTTCCTTTTCTTTCCTCACCATCCCCGCTGCCCCTACCTCCATGGAGTGACCTCCGACCGCGCCTCCTGTGTCGTCGCAAGGGCGTGATCCCTGTCTGACGTATTGTGTACGAGTGGCAGTCTGCGTCGTGTGTGATCCAGGAGCGCGCGCCGCACGTAGGATGAAGCAGGACGGAGTGGCACAGGCCCTGTCCCAGCTGAGCGGTGTGTTATTGCTCCGCGCTGACCATACCGTGTCCTGATTGTCATAACATGAACTCTGTTGCCCTGCCTCTATCCTTATCGGGACCCCGTGTCTCACCCATGGTCTGCGAACGTCTGGCCTGGCATTATGGGCAGGCATCCACGCATCGCACTGCTCCACCTCACCGCCGCCGCACCGCCGCCGCGCGATGACAACGAGGGATATCCGCTCCGTGCATTGGTCAGACGCCCGTGCAACCACGTATGCTACGGTAGGTGTCTCGCGGCGGTTCGCCCAGATGGGACAGGGCCAGGAACGACTCGTTGTGGAGCCGGCAATCCTTGAGGGACAGTTGGTCCACCGTGCTCGTGCGATGCGCCAGCCGGTGGCGGCGCCGCGTTGCGCGCGCCAGGCAGGGCAATTTGGTATAGTCCAGGCAACGATGGATGATGTAAACAATCCCACGGACGGCGAGTTGCTAGATCAGGTCGTGGCCGGCAGCAAGGCCGCGTTCGAATTGCTCTATGACCGTCATTCCCGTGCAGCCTATGGTCTGGCGTATCGTGTCCTCGGAGAGCCCGGCATGGCGGAGGACACGGTTCAGGACGCCTTCTTGACGGTCTGGAGACAGGCCGCCACGTATGGCCACGCGCGCGGGAGCGTGCGCTCGTGGCTCCTGGCCATCGTGCACCATCGCGCGGTCGACTACGTGCGCCACCGTCACGACGACCGCAAACAGGACATCGAGGACATCACGGTGCTGCCCGATACGATCGACACGGGGGAACAGGCGCAACTCAACGTCGAGGGAGAGTTGGTGCGGGCGGCGCTCAAGCAACTACCGCCCGATCAGCAGCGTTCACTGACCATGGCCTACTTCGGCGGCTACACCCATGACGAGATTGCCCGCATGCTCGGCATTCCCCTGGGCACGGTCAAAGGCCGGCTACGTATCGGGCTGCAGAAGCTGCGCGGCCAATTGCGCGCGCATGAAGTGGAATCACAATGATGATAGACATAGACGAGCAGCGGCATGCCCACGACCTCGTGGCGGCTTATGTGCTGGGCGCGACGGCCCCGGCCGAGTCGGCCATGGTCGAGGAGCACCTGACCTCGTGCGCGCGATGCAGGCGTCTGGAGGACGAGTTGCGCGAGGTCGTGCTGGTGCTGCCGGAGCTGGCCGGGGAGCGCACGCCGCCGCCCGCCCTCAAAGCCCGTGTCATGGCTGCCATCGAGGCCGAGCCGGGCCGCACACCCGCTGCCGGGACAGGCGTCCGCTCGGCCGTCAGTGGAACGGCAGCCCAGGGGCCGTCGAGGAACGGGACGTATCCTGATGCGTCCGGAGCCGCGCCACGACCATTTACAGTCGTTGAGAGGGCGGATAGGGCAGCGCAAGGACGGGTACAGGCTGCAGGGCCCCGTGGTGTCGTGCCGCGCGACGGGGCCATCATGCGGCCGCGCTGGTCACGCCAATTAGTGGCGCTCGCCGCGCTGGTCGCGCTGGCGCTCGTGGCAGCCGGCTTGGTCGGTGTCTGGCGTATCCTGAACGGGCCGCAGGGACAGGGATCGCGGCAGACCTATCACGTGGCGGACGGCTCCGTGCAGGGCTCACTCGTCTATCAGAGCAACGTCCGACGCCTGACGCTGACGCTTAGCGGCCTGCGGCCGCTGGACAGTGCGCACGTGTACGAGTTGTGGTTGATCCATAAGACAGCGCATGGCATCACGCGGCTCCGGGGCATTGGCGAGTTCCATCCAACTCCCGATGGCCATGGTTCGCTCGCCGTCTCGAACCAGCAGATCGGCGCCTACAACCTCGCCGCGCTGTCCAGGGAGCCCGCCCCCGGATCGGCGACGCCGACGACGGCCCCGTTTGCCGCCACCGCGCTGTCCTAGTCCTCGACTGAAGGCTGAGACAGCGCGCCGCTCCAGCAGACAAAGACGCAAGGTGATCCGTTAGCGCGCCTGGCACGTATTGTGCTATTGAAGGGCGCAGTCACGGATATGACGTGTGACGTTCGGGCGTCATAAGCTCACCCCTTGAGCCCGCACAAACAACGACGACAAGCCTGTCAGCGCCGGGCATATTCATTCCATGTGGTAAGAGGACACGAAAGATGGCACACGAGATCAAGCGAACGGCAAGTGAGCGCGAGATGCGCCGGCTGGTCCGCAATGGCGCGCTGATTATGGCGGAGTACGACTGGCGCGCCAGCGGCGTGCCCGGTTTGCAGGAGCGCGGACGCGAGTGGGTGCTGCAACTCCCCGCCGCGGCCGAGACCCCGGCCAAGACGCTACGCCCCGCCGCCTAGCCCTACGGACGAGGCAACGCACGAAAAGCCATGCCCGCGCGCATCAATGCGCGCGGGCATGGCTTTTCGGTGTTTACGACAGCCTGCCAGCCTGGATCACATACACGATGGGCGAGTTCCCCTACCATCCCTGATCGACGATCGATGGATTGAGTTGGTGTATAGTTATTTTAAGGATTACATCAGTCAAACGAAAGGGAGCGACGAATGGACGATGGACGGAAGCATCTGGGCAGACCTCGCAAGCGCCCCGCGTCGCCGAGTGCTTGGCTATCGTGCAGGATTGTCATTCAATGACCGATCCGAATGACATCAGGGCCTTGAAGGGCTATCTCCCTCCTCCTCGCCCGGCATCCAGCGGTAGATGTCTCTGATCTCCTCCGTCGAGGTCACGTCCAGCCTCTCCTCGATGCGCTCGACGTGGCGACTGACCGTGCCCTTGCCGATGCCGAGGATTGCGGCGATCTGCTCTTGGGTCCGGCCGCGCATCAGCAGCGCCAGCACCTCCGCTTGCCGCGGCGCCAGCGGCTTCGCGCGCAGGCGTTTGGCCATGATCTGTCGCCGTAGGGATCGGAGGAAGTCCAGGAGATCGACCACGCTGATGGTGGCCGGCAGCTACATGAGGTCGCCCTGTGCTTCTCGTTCCATGCGCCTGACAAAGGCCGCGTGGTCGGGCGCGTCGGGCTTGTAGATGACGAGGAGGTCGAGGTAGGTGTGCCGGGCAACCTTGATGCAGCGGTCCTGGTCGGCCGGGCGGCCGGGCGGCTGAGAGAGCAATCGCAGATCACGACATCATCCGGGCCGGAGCGGAGCGTGGCCCGCTCGACGGCCTTGGGTGTGCCGACGACGGTCATGTGGATGCCCACGCTCTCACAGGCGTAGGGCAATATGAGCGCGAAATCGGGGTTGCTCTCCAGCAACGTCGCGCGCGCCATCGCGGCGGTCCAATCCAGGCCGCTCGGTCCGGGCGACGACGTGCGACAGGGGACTGTCGGGCGGGCACGCGCCGCGCGAGAGCAGCGACGTTTCCTAGCTTACCACGTGGCCATCGCTATCTCTGTCCGTAATTCTACGACAAATATGGGGTGAACCCGACCATTCCGACCATGTAGACCGAGTCCTTCGTCGTAGCAACATGCTGATCTTCCACGCGACTTTAGTCGCAGGCCGCACCGCTGATTACTAACCGCTAACCATTCGTCCCACGGCCTGTGCATTCTTGCTTGCGTGGCCATCGTGGAGATATATTTGGGGGCGCGGCCATCTCGCCCGTCCCTGCGTTAACCTGGGACGGGCGAGACGCCCGCGCCCCCAGGTCTAGAATCCATAGACCGTGCCACTCCCCCGGTCGCGGCCATGGGGCACGCCTGATATGCTGGTTTGGTGATGATAGTGCGACGAGCGGGAAGCGAGGACGATACGAGCATGGGGGACAGGGCAGCATGGTGACGGAGGCGCGGCGCGTCGTCATCACCGGCCTCGGCGCCGTGACCCCGATCGGCAACGGGACGGACGCCCTGTGGCAGGGCGTGCTGGAGGGGCGGCGCGGTGGGCGCGCCATCACGCGCTTCGACCCGTCCGCCTTCTCCTCGCGCGTCGCCGCCGAGGTCGCCGACTTCGACCCGCTGGACTACTTTGACGCCAAGCGCGCGCGCCGCCTGGACCGCTTCTCGCAGTTCGGCCTGGCCGCCTCGCGCATGGCCGCGGCCGACGCCAGGCTGGACATGGAGCGCGAGGACCGCGAGCGCGTCGGCGTGTACATCGGCTCCGCGCTCGGCGGCATCGACTACGCTGAGGAGCAACACACCACCTTTATCGAGGCTGGTATCCGGCGCGTCAGTCCCATGCTGGCCCTGGGCGTGTTCGGCGGCGCCAGCGCGGCCAACGTGTCCATGGACCTTGGCGCCTATGGTCCCAACCTCGGCAACGCCAACAGTTGCGCCGCCGGCGCCATCGCCGTCGGCGACGCCTTCCGCGCCATCAAGGGGGGCGAGATCGACGTCGCCGTGGCCGGGGGCGTCGAGGCGCCGCTGGCGCCGCTGACCTTCGGCGCCTTTGCCGTGATCAAGGTGATGTCCACGCGCAACGACGACCCCGCCGCCGCGTCGCGCCCGTTCGACCGCGACCGCGATGGCTTTGTGATGGGCGAGGGGGCCGGCGCGCTGGTGCTGGAGGATCTCGGCCACGCCGTGCGGCGCGACGCCCCGGTCTACGCCGAGGTCACGGGCTACGGCCTCACCAGCGACGCCTACCACATGACCGCGCCGCGTCCCGATGGACGCCAGGCCGCGCGGGCCATCCGGCTGGCCCTTGCCGAGGCCGGCCTGCCGCCCGAGGGCATCGACTACGTGGCGGCCCACGCCAGCGCCACCACCCTCAACGATACGATCGAGACGCTGGCCATCAAGGAGGCGCTGGGCGAGCACGCCTATCGCATCCCCGTCAGCGGCACCAAGGGCATGCACGGCCACTCCTTCGGCGCCAGCGGCGCGATAGAGCTGGTCATCACCGCCCTGGCCCTGCGCCACAGCGTCCTCCCGGCCACGGTCAACCTGTTCGAGCCCGACCCCGCGTGCGACCTCTCGTATGTACGCGACCAGCCCATGGAGCAGCGCGTCTCCCACGTGCTCAAGAACTCCTTCGGCTTCGGCGGCGTCAACGCGTGCCTGGTGCTCGCACGGGTGGAGTGATTAGTGGCTAGTGGTTAGTGACGAGTGAGGTAGGACGGGAGCGACGAGCGAGGTTGAGGAGCAAGCGCCAACCTTCATGTCGATTGTCAGGGGCTACGTCGTACCACCTGCTTGTTGCAACCTATTTAATCTCACTCGTCACTAACCACTAATCACTAGCCACTCCCGTCCTCACTCGTCACTAGCCACTAATCACTAGCCACTCGCCCCTGGATGAGCACGTTGCCGGGCGCGTGCAGCAGGCGCCGCAGGCAGATGTCGTCGAAGCCCGTCTGGCGCAGCCACGAGCGGACCTGCGCGTAGGGGTAGGCGCCGCCCCCCAACTCGTTGAGCAGCAAGAGGCCCACTAATGCGGCGACGTAGCCGGTGTAGCGGGCGAAGGGCTGGCGTATCTTCACCTGGTCGACGATCACGACCGTCCCTCCTGGGTTGAGGGAGGCGCGCAGGCGCCGCAGCAGGCCCAGGATGGCGTCGGGCGGCTGGCCGTGGATGATGTTGCCCAGCAAGGCCACGTCGTAGCCACCGCCGAGGTCGTCCCGCAGGAAGTCGCCTTCCCGCGTGGTGATGCGCTCGACCAGGGCGGGCTCGGCCGGGGCGAGACGGTCGAGTTCGGCGCGGGCGGCGGCAACGCCCGAGGGCCAGTCGTAGATCACGGCGTCCAGCGCTGGGTGGCGCCGGCATAGCGCGATGCTGTAGAGGCCATGCGAACCGCCCACGTCGATCAGGCGCAAGGGCTGATGCGGGGACCCGTCCGTGGGCCGAGCAGGCAGGCGCGTTTTGGCGGCCACCTCGTCGACGGAGAATAGGGCGATGGTGCGCATGCCATCGTGGAACGGCTGCCAGCGGTCGGGGCGCCGCTCGAAGTCCTGGTAGGCGGTAACGGGAGGCTGGCCGTCATGGATGGTCTGCTCGAGGCGCTCCCAGCGCGCCACGTGGTCCTCGAACCAGCCGAGCGCGGGCGCCAGCGAGTCCGGCGAGGCGTTGGTAAGCCAGCGTGTCGTCCCGGCCGTGTTGGCGTAGCGGCCGCCGCGCCGCGTCAGGTAGCCCAGACGGCGCAACAAGTCCAGGAATGGGTCCAGTGATGAGGGGGCCGCGCCGAGGCGGTCCGCCAACGCGGCGGGCGTCAGCGGACCGGCCGCCAGCGCCTCGAACACGCCCAGGCGATACCCCGCCAGCACCAGGCGAAACGCGGCATGCTGGGTGAAGTCGTACAGCGGGGCGGGGATGACGCCCAAGCGCAGCAGGGCGCGCTCGGGCAGGCTTGGCACAAGTGGCATGGATGGGTCCTTTGGCTACGTTGCGTGTATAGGCAGCATACACCGAGATAGAGACCGCGCGCCGCGTGCGCGCCTCGGGAGGCGATGTGGTACGATAGGGCAACGCCAGGACGGGCAACCAACGCGAGCAGCGGCGACGAGGACCCCATGCGCCAGACTCAGGACGATGTACTATCTCTCGACGAGCTGCCATGGCCGCCCGATGACACCGAGGAGAGCGTCGTGGGGTCCGAGTACCACCAGCACGTCATCGACGCGGCGCGCGACGGCCTGCGCATGGCCGCGGAGGCCAACGGCGCCTCCTGGCGCGCGCTCTCACAGGTCCCCCTGGCCGGCTTCCGCCGTCGCAACGGCACGCCCTATCCCCTGTTGCCCGATGTATTCGTCCATCCGCGCCCCAACCCGCACCCTGACAGCGGCGAGCACCTGACCTTCGCCGAGGTGGGCGTGCCGCTGCTGGCGATCGAGGTCTTGAGCGCGTCGACCTGGCGGCAGGATATCGACACGCGGCGGGGCAAGGCCTGGAGCTACGCCAATGCGGGCGTGCCGGCCTACATCATCGTGGATCATGCGGCTCGCTATATCCCGCAGCACGTGCGCGCGCTGCGGTTGTCGGGCCGGCGGTGGGCGCCATGGCGTCCCAACGCGGGAGGTCAGTGGGAGGACGCGGCGCTGGGCGTGTCGTTCGAGTTCGACGGGTTGTATTTGCGCGTGCGCGACGCCGCGGGCCAACTGATGCCCTTGCCACAGGAGGCCCACACGCTACTGAGGCACAAGGACGACCAACTTGCCTTCCAGGCAGCGCGCCTGGCCGCAACAGAAGCGCGCCTTCAGGCTCAAGCCGCCGCGCTGGAGCAGGCGCGTGCTCTCGCGGCTGCCGGTGATGTGGCCGCTCTCCATGCCTTTCTCGCTGCTCAATCGCCATCGACTGAAGAACCATAGAGGAGATGGCTAATAGCTAAAAAGGATGCACGAATTGCAGCGCGACGAAGGCGCCAAACCCGACCGCGGAGGCGAACTGCAGGGCGGCAATACGGCGGAAACTGACCAGGAGCGGGCGATGGGCAAACCGCGCGCCGATGGCGATTGTCGCCGCGGCCATCAGGGCGAAGCCGCCCGCCATCAGCAGCCCGTTAAGCAGGCGCCCCATGACGGCAAGCGCGCCCAGGCCGGCCACGGCGGCGACCGACAGCAGGACGACGGCGAAGGCGAACGAGCGCGCCGGGCCCAGCACCATGGCCAGGGTACGGTCCCCGCGTGCCGCGTCCTCGTCGATCTGGAACACCTGCGTCAAGGGATACAGGCCCAGGGTAGCGCCGGCCGTCACCAGCCCCATGCCCCAGAAGCGCGCGTCGCCGAGCGGCAAACCGCCGCCCGCGCCCGCCAGCCAGCCGGCCAGGAAGCCGCCCCATCCCTGAAAGACCAGGATCAGCAGCGTGCCAAGGTAGGGGTTGCCCTTGAGGCGGGGAACGGGATGCGAGTATAGGATGCCCGCCACGGCGTAGGCGAGGTAGAACACGACGAACGGCGGGCTGACCGTCAGCGCCAGCAGGCCGCCCAATGCCTGCCACAGCAGCGAGAACGGCAGCGCCCAGGGGGGCAGCGCCAGCGGGCGCTCCATGCCGATGACCGGCCCGTCATCGCGGTCGTAATAGGAGTTGAAGAGCGTGGCGCCGCCGTACAAGAAAACGTGCAGGGCCAGGAACGCCGTCACGGTTGCCGTCGCGAGACGACCACCAGCGCCGAAGACGCCCCACAGGTAGACGGGCGTCAGGGTAAGTTGCACCGGTAGGCGCAGGTGCAGGGCCACATGACCGATCTGCCGGAGGAAGCTGGTGCGGCCCCTCTGCTCGTGGCCGCCATCGTGGCCTTGTTCCCGTATGGCAGTCGTCATGTCCTAGTCTACCGCAGCCGCCTCTGCGCTGGGTTGGCGCGAGAGGGCATGCCGTGCGAGAGGCTACCTCGTACAGACGCCCCATCGCTTCGAACTGACATGATTGACAAAATGAACACTTTAGGCTATGGTTGACTTAGGTGCAGTATGTGTCGCAACCCACCGAGATGGTCGTCGGTGGGCAAGGTCAAGACATCGTATGTCGTGATGGAAAGAGAGACATCCCATGGGGGTAGCAATTCTACGAGAGGCGGAGCTTGAGGGGTTGAGACAGTCGCTTGCTTTGCTCAGTCACTCTTCGGATGTGCATGCGCAAGAAGCCGCGGACAGAATCCGGGCTGCTCTACGTGAGGTGGAGCAGCCGGCATTGCTGACGACCGCGGAAGCTGCCGAGGCGTTGGGCGTACGCTCGGTGAACACCATCAAGCTGTGGGTCAAAACGGGCTATATCCATGGCGTGAAGCGCGGTAGCCGGACGCTGATTCCAGCATCCGAGATCGAACGTATCGAGAGCGACGATCGGGTGAAGGCGATGCGCGTTGTCGACAGGTTACACGAGGAGAGCAGTGATCTAGGGGCGGAAGATGGCCTGACCGATGAGCAAATGCTCGATCTCATTGCTGGCCGTCCTGGTACACCACCATGGCGTCGCTAACGGCGACCCCGACTTGTGGCGGGAAGGAGGGAGCATGACACCGATCCGCGCGGTCGTCGATACGAGCGTCCTCGTTCCGCCGCAATTGCGTGCTGATTTGCAGCGGGCAGCAATGGAAGGCAGCGGGCAGCAATGGAAGGCGGTTTTACCGCGATCTGGACGCCCTGGATAATTGCTGAACTCAATCGTGTGCTGGTCTGGCGTTGGATCAAGGATCATACGAATGGCGATCTCTCTGCCGCTAACGAGCGCAGGTCAAGTCAATCTGCTAAAGTCAATCTGCTAAAAAGATGATGGCGTTGCTGCTCACCGCATTCGAGGTCGTGAATCCGCGTCCGCCGTATCCAGAGGCGTGGCAACAACTGAGCGATGTCGATGACTATCCTACTCTGGGCCGCGGCTGTCGAGGGAACAGCACAGTATGTCATTTCGAACAACACGCGCGACTATCCGCCTCGACAGCCTGACGGACGCCATGTACATCAAGATGTCGAGTACATCTCCGGTCGTGATTTCCTGGCTATGCTATTGCCGGATTGACGCTTCATCATCCGTCGGCGTCAGGAAGCTCTGCAGCAGGCGGTTGAAGGGGATTTGTTGCTCCAGGTTGAGCGAGTGCGGGGCGCCGGGCAGGATCTCCAGGCGCGCGCCAGGGATGGCGTCGGCCAACTCGCGCGACAGGTGCGGCGGGGCCAGGATGTCGCGCTCGCCGGCGATGACCAGCGTGGGAACGCGTAACTGGGCCAGTCGCTCCACGGTGTCGTGGGCGAGGGCCGCGTCGATCTGGCGGCCGAACGCCGCGGCGTCTTGCGGGTGCGGGCTCTCGGCCACGTAGCGCAGCACGTTCTCGACGTTGCGCGGACGGGCAAAGAAGCGGTCGGAGAAGAGCCAGGTGTTGGCCTGGCGGTAGAATGTGACCGCGTCCACGCGGGCATAGATGTCGCGCCACGCCAGCAGCAGCTCGCGCTGGCGCGGCCCCTGCCGCGCGAAGCTCGAGACCAGGCAGAGCGAGCGGACGAGGTCGGGATGATCCAGCGCCAGGTGTTGCGCAACCGCTCCGCCCAGCGATAAACCAACCACGTGCGCCGGCGTTGCTCCCAGGCCGCGCAGCAGGTCGGCCATATCGTGGGCCATGTCTCCCAGCGTATAGGGCTCCGTGGCGCGGGCCGAGCGGCCCACATCGCGGTTATCGGGGGCGATGCAGCGGAACATGGTATTGAAACGCGCCAGTTGCGCCGACCATGCGGTGTGCTCGGCCCCCAAGCCCTGGAGCCATAGCAGAGGGGGCTCGCTCCCGGACTCCGCGTAGAAAATATCCAATCCATTGGCCCGCATAGACGGCACGGTACGCTCCCTGTCGCGGTCAACTGTCGGCCGGATGCGATCCCGGATACAGTCTAAGCATACGCGTTCGCGCCATTGCCCTGTACAGTTTGCACGGCGCATAGCCGATACTCCCTCAGTACCCAATAAAGACGGGCAACGTCGGGCATCCACGGCGGTACGGCACGTGATAAAATAACGATGCAGCGTGAGGCGGCATCAAGGCGATAGGTCAGCGGGGCGAAGGCAGGCGATGTCAGGCGATCGACAAGGCGATGACCGGGAGGCAATCCCTCCCAAAACAGACGGCCAGCATCCTCCCTCTATGAAGGGGGGCGCGCGTGGCTGGGGTCAGGAGCCGACGCCTCTAACCGTACTCCCTGTTGTCGGGCGGTCCGGCGTCACGCGCCACTGCTGGGAGATCATCCAGGCGCCGGACAACACGCTGCACGGCCACTGCGATGAGTGCTATGCCCACTTCGTGCGCCAGGACTGCTGGACGCTGTGGGCGCTACGCGAGGCCGGCAACAAGCCGTGCTGCCAGAAGCGCGACGATTGCACGACCTGTCCCGTCCTCTTGAACCAAATCGCTCCCCGGCCAACGGAGACGGTGCAGATGCGGGCCAAGGCCCCGGTCAAACCGCCTCCACCCCCGCGCAGTGGCGTCAACAAGCAGGTGTGTCACTATCTGGAGGCCCCCGATATCCCGGCCAATCCGGATGCGCCACACTATCTTAATGCGGTGTCGCGCGCGGTGCAGGCTCGCAGTTCAGCGTTCCGCTGTCGCTTGCGCGGGGTGCATCTGGATATCGGGTACGTCAACGACATGTGCGTCTCGCGCCACGTGCAGGATTGCGTCTTCCTGGAGGAGGCCCACCCCGAGGTCACCGTGCAGGGGCAGTGAGCAGTTGCCAGTTGCCAGTTGCCAGTTGCCAGTTGCCAGTTGCCAGTTGCCAGTTGCCAGTTGCCAGTTGCCAGTTGGGAATGTACGGCGACACGGCGTCGTTGTGAATGGCGCATGCAGGTGCGTGACCACCAGCAATTAACCGGCAACTGGCAACTGACAACTGGCAACTTCGTTAGACGCTCAGGCGCCGGCGCCCGCACTCGGCCGCCTGCCTGAACGCGGCTGCCGCCTCTTCGCTGCGTCCCTGTTTGGCCAGTAAGAATCCCAGACGGCGGTGGAGGTCGGCCCGTTGAGGCTCCGCCCGGACCATGTCCTCGACGCGCATGAGGGCGGCGGCAAGTTGTACCGCGCTCTCGTCCCCTGCGAGGTCGAGCGCCGGATCCGGCGCTCCCGCTCCCGCCAAGACGTTTGGCGCCTGCTGGACCGTGCCGCGTTGGGCCAGCACCGCCGCGGGAAGAACGATGGCAAGCGGCGCGTCCCCGCTGCCGGTGGTCACAGGCTCCTCAGCCTCACTGGTAGGGAAAGTTGATGTTGCCCACTCGCCGACCATGGCGAGTCCCAAAGAAGGAGGGACCTGTGGCTCGGCCCCCGGCGCCTCCAACCCGTCCGCTTTCACCCCATCCGCCCCCGACCCGGACGGGTCGGAGCCCCAGGGCACGGTCGTCCCTGTCCCGGACGGCGGCGTAGTTGGGCGCCCTGCCGTCGCGGTTCCACTCTCCATCGGTGGGGCGGCCAGCGGGAAGGACTCGTTGGTTGGTGGGGCGGCCAGCGGGAAGGACTCGTTGGTTGGCGTCCGCGCCGGTGGGAACGCCGATGCGGCAAGGGACGACGGGAGTGACAAGGGCGCCTCAGCCGTGCGTTCCGGCGCGCCACGGACGCCCTCCGCGGGCGTGGCCGCGTCCGGCGCTTGCGGTTGCTCCGATTGCAATGCCGCGTGGCGTCGCTGGAGGGAGGTAGGAGAGGCCGGCGGGAATACCACCGTCGCGGTATCGCCGCTCCAGCTGTCGTCGCGCTCGTCGCCGGCCTCCAGAGTGGCCTGGCTATCGTCCTGCGCCTCCTGGTTGCCGCTGTCGGGTAGCTCTGGCGCCGGCGTTAGCACATCGGCGATGCCTGCCTTCAACGCCACTGCCGTCAGGCCGACGGCGCCCGCCGCGCCCTCGCGCCTGGCGCTACACCTGGCCAGGGCGGCGCGGGCGTCGTCGGTCCGGCCCAGGCGCTCGTAGGCGCGGCTGAGGTCAAAGTAGTACAGAGGATTGCCGGGATCGTGGTCGATGGCGCGCTGGAGCGTAGCGACCGCGGCGTCCAGGTGGTCACGTTCGATGTTGAGGCGGCCAAGCAGGTGCAGGACGCGCCCGTCGTCGGGGTTGAGGGCGACAGCGCGCTGCAAATATTTGAGCGCGGAGCGGCGGTCGCCACGACGCCGCGCATAGCGCGCCAGGTAGTACTGCGGGGCCACCACGGTTGGGTCAAGCTGCGCGGCGCGGTAGTACATGTCTTCGGCATCGCGCGGTTGCCCGTTCTCTTCCAGCGCCTGGGCAAGGTGCAGGTGCGCCGCCACGTCGAGAGGGTTGAAGGAGAGATTCTCCGTGCCGCGTTGCAGTGCGTCCAGGGTCTGTTGATGCGCTCTCTCGACCATAGTGAGAGCCTGCGCCGCTGTGTAGTGTTCCTCGCGACGGCCGGGCAGCACGATGCGCTGCCCGTGGCGCACCACGAAGTCCGAGCGGTCTATGGTGTACTCGACGTGGACGGTGTCGTCGAGCTCGGTCACGAGGACCGAGCTTGCGCGCCGCCGATCCAGGTTGCTGCCCAGCGCGCGCAAGAACGCCTCGTAGCCCATGGGGAGCAAGGGATGCGATTTCTGGAAGCGCTGACCCGTGCCCTTGCGCGGCCCGAAGATTCCCCCGCGCCCGTCCTGTCCCTGCAGGGCATCGTCGGCGTCCATGACCTCGGCGCCGTGGATAGCGCGGCTGACCACGCGCCGGGGATCGCCGGAGGGGAAGTAGTGCAAGAGGAATCCCTGGTCGATCTCACAGACCGTGGCCATGCGTCCCCTGTCGCCATTGAGTAGACGTCCCAGGATGCGCAGGCTGGTGATGTAGGGGATGCTGTTGATGGCCATCGCTATAACGCCCTCCCGGGCCTGGTATGGACACGCAGCGGTTTGGGCGGCATTCTGATGGGCCACGCGCTGCCACGGGAACGGCCGCGTTCGACGTGGGAGGCGCGGCGCCCCGTCGCGCACAGGCCAGGTGTGTGCCTTCTTCTTACGCACTGCTGCGTGGTACGTTTGCTTTAGAACGTACCCATCCTGGCTCGTTCGATCAATAGCCTGAACGGGGGATGGTAGCGCGAGGGCGATCGTGTGTAGTATGCGCCCATGATGATCCCCCGCGTCCTCACCGGCTTGCAACTCACCGACCGCTGGCGACGTTGGAGCGGATAACAGAGTAGTGTAAGACAACAGAGAAGCCATGAGGGTTAGAGACGGTAGAAAGCGGTGTAGGGGTGGGCGGCGTGAACATTGACTTGAGCGAGATCGAGATAGGGCCGCTCGGAGATGGCAGTGACGAGTTCTGCACGTCGCTCCGTCTGGTGCTGGAGCGCATCGCGCCGCTGGCCGCCACGACACCCGGCCTTGCCGCCGACGAGCGGGTGCGTCGCCTCTGCGCCGCGGTCAATCTCGTCCTGGACACGCTTCAAGAGCTGACCGGCATGGCCAATCTGGAGCTTGTGCCGGACCTTATCGAGCGCATCAGCGAGCTAGCGGTGACCGGCGACAACGTGGAGGTGCAGATCAGTGTGGCCGGAGACCTGCGCATCGACAAGAGGAATCGTCTGATCGTCGACGAATTGCTGGTGGCATGCCAGCGTATCCCGGCCCCTCAGCGGCCCGCCGCGCTTCGTCAGGCAGTGAGCTCCATGCAACGTCTGTTAGCCCTTCTCCTCCTCCACGGGTGGACCGACGGCATGACTGACGACGCAACACGGCAGGCCGCGCGCCGCGCCATTGTCGACACGGTGCAGGGCCATCTGTACGCCGGCGAACCTGCCCTTTCGGCCACCCCCCAGGCTACATCCCAGGCCACACCCCAATCGAGCGCGAGGAGGCCCCATGCATGAGGAGAACCCGTTCTGCGTCCTGATCGTCGAGGACAGCGCGACCATCCGGTACGCATATAAGAGGCTGTTAGAGAGCGAGTACCGCCTGGTCTTCGCCGAAGATCCCCTCGGCGCCCTCAAGCAGGTGGCCGTGGTCCGCCCCGACGTGGTCTTGCTCGACGTCAATCTCAAGGACCGCGCCCGCGGCGCCCCCGCCGACCAGCCGGTCAAGAAGATGGACGGCCTCGATGTGTGCGCGGCCATCAAGCGCTCGCCCTTCAAAGAGACCCCTGTCATCATGCTGACCAGCCGTGACGGTATCGTGGACAAGGTGCGCGGGC
>JAABUQ010008062.1_pt1 | contig 14931 bp, 9 predicted proteins | sample 5560001 | NCBI WGS metagenome assembly JAABUQ01 (sample SAMN10711888, study PRJNA513371) | rock metagenome | isolation source: Antarctica rocks | place: Antarctica: Victoria Land, Finger Mt nord | collected 2015-12-18 | reverse complement strand
CGGGGCCGCGACATGGCGCAACATGGCCTCCATGGTCATACGGTAGTTGCTGCGCTCGTCGTCCTGCGGAACGAACCGCTCGTCGCCCCAGAACCAGTGCACGCGGTCCCACGGCAGGCGCGAGGCATAGGCGGGCGTGGCCAGTTGCTCATACATCGCCTTCGGCGTGGAGCCGCCGGACAGCGCCACGGCCACCCGGCCCGGCAGCGCGTTCAGGGTATCGGCCATCCAGGCTGCGGCATAGGCGGCCAGCGCCGCCGGGTCGGCCAGGACAGCATCGGTCACGGCTTCGGTCATGGAGCCCGTCATGCACTAGTCCGCGGCAGGATCAGCGCATCGACCGCCTGCGCCCAGCCATCGCGGTCGTTGGCGCCCGTCACCGCCGCCGCGCGGGCCTGCACCGCCGGGGTGGCGTTGCCCATCGCCACGGCATAGCCCGCGACGTCGAACATCGGCACGTCGTTCTCCATGTCGCCCATGACAGCCACCTCCGCCAAGTCGATGTTCATGTACTTCGCCAGGGCGCGCACGGCGTTACCCTTGTTGGCATCCTTATGCGTCACGTCCAGGTAGTAGGTCTGCGACCGGTGCGCGGTGGCTGTGGCGCCGAGCAGGCCCTGCAACTCTGCCTCCACGGCCTGCAGCTTGACGGGGTCATCGGACACGCCGACGAGCTTGCCGACCTGTTCCTCATAGGGCGAGAAGTCCGGCACCACCCGCTCGTCGAAGCGCACCGTGTGCCGTTCCAGCCCGATCTTTGGACCGGAGGTGTTGGTCAGCAGCCATTCGTCGGCGGTGAACAGCCAGGCGTCCACGCCGCGCCGGGCGAACAGGTCCAGCGCCGTCCGGACCGCGCCCACCGGCACCGCGTGCTGGCTGATCACCGCGCCGTCCGCGGCCAGCAGGGTGCCGCCGTTGAACCCGGCCAGCGGCGTCGTCAAGTGCAACTGCTCGGCGATCCAGCTCATGCCGCGGGGCGGGCGGGCGCTGACGATGGCGAGCAGGACACCGCCTGCCTGCACCCGCGCCGCCGCAGCGATGGTCGAGGGGCTCAACGACTTGTCGGGCTGCACAAGCGTGCCGTCCACATCCGACACCAGCAGGCGGATGCGGCTCATGCGGCCCGGCCCATTGGTGCGATCCTCACTCCAGCCCACTCCTGAAGCGGGAGAGGGAGCAAACTGGCAGAACGCCATCACTGCGGGTCCAGGCTCAGCCAGTGCCGTCCGTCGCGTTCCAGCAGGGCGTCCGCCGCCGCCGGACCACTCGTGCCTGCGGCGTAGGGCTGCACGGCGCAGTGCCCAGCCGCGACCTCATCCAGGATCGGCTCCACGACAGCCCAGCCGGCCTCCACCTGGTCCGCCCGCTGGTACAGCGTCGCGTCGCCGATCATCACGTCATACAGCAGCGTCTCGTACCCCGTGCTGGACGGCAGCTTGAACCAGTCCGTGTAGCGGAAATTCATCGCCACGCCGCCCAGCTCCAGCCGCGGCCCCGGCACCTTGGCGGCCAGGTTCAGCGTGACGCCCTCGTCGGGCTGGATGTGGATCACCATCACGTTGGGCGTCAGCTTCTCGACCGGGGTGTCGCGGAACAGCGCATAGGGCGCCTGCTTGAACGCGATCGCGACCTCGGTCCGCCGCACGGGCAGGCGCTTGCCAGTACGGACGTAGAACGGCACCCCGGCCCAGCGCCAGTTGTCGATCTTCAGCCGCATGGCGACGTAGGTCTCCGTGCCGCTGTCCGGCGCCACGTCCGGCTCCTCACGGTAGCCCGGCGCCGGCTTGCCCTTGATGACCCCGGCCGCATACTGCCCGCGTACCACGTCGCGCCCGACCCGCATGGCGTCCAGCGGCTTGATGGCCTGCAGCACCCTGGCCTTCTCCGCCCGTACCTCGTCGGCGTCGAAGCTGTTGGGCGGCTCCATGGCTACCGAGGCCAGGACTTGGAACATGTGGTTCGGCACCATGTCCCGCAGCGCCCCGGTCGGCTCGTAGAAGCCGCCGCGGCCCTCGACGCCCACCGTCTCCGCCGCGGTGATCTGCACATAGTCAATGTGCGCCCGGTTCCACAACGTCTCGAAGAACCCGTTGCCGAAGCGCAGCGCCATGATGTTCTGCACCGTCTCCTTGCCCAGGAAGTGGTCGATGCGGAACACCTGGTCCTCGCGCACTTTGCCCAGGATCAGCGCGTTCAAGGCCTGGGCGCTCGCCAAGTCGTGGCCGAACGGCTTCTCCACCACCACGCGGCGGAATACGCCGTCCGTCTCCTCCATCAGGCCGCCATCGCCCAGGTGCTCGATGACAGGCCCGAAGAACCGGGCGGCGACGGCGAGGTAGAACACGCAACTGCCGGGCAGCCGCGCCTTCAGCGCCGCATAGGTCGCGGGATCGGTGAAGTCCCCGGTCTGGTAGTGCAGCCGGTCGCGGATGAAGTCCCAGGCAGCCCCGTTCAAGCCGTCCGCCGCGAACTCGCCGCCCTTGTCGGCGACGAAGCCCTGCATGGCCTCGGTCAGCGCCGTGCGGTACGCGTCGTCGTCCCGCTCGTTATGGTCCACGCCGATGACGGCGAACTTGTCGTCCAGCAGCCCCGCCAGGCGCAGGTTGTAGAGCGACGGCATCAGCAGCCGCTTGGTCAGGTCGCCCGCCGCCCCGAAGATCACCAGGGTGGCGGCGGGCGCCGGGTCGGCATGGGCCAACCCCTCGGCGCCCGACATGCGGGCGGTGACATCCATGCGTCAGGCGCTCCGCTCGTGCTCCTGCACCTTCTCCTCGGACGGCTTCGGCAGCGGCTGCGGCATAATGGTCGGATGGCCCGGCTCGACATGGCCGCCGAAGCCCGCGCGCATCGCCGACAGCATCTTGTTGGCGAAGCTATGATGGCGCCGGCTCTCAAACCGGGCGAACAGGCTGGCGGTGATGACCGGGGCGGGCACAGCCTCCTCGATGGCGGCCTCGACGGTCCAACGGCCCTCGCCGCTGTCCTCCACCTCGCCCTGGTAGTGGCTGAGATCGCCGTCCTTGGTCAGCGCGATGCTGGTCAGGTCCAGCAACCAGGAGCTGATGACGCTGCCGCGGCGCCAGGTCTCGGCGACCTCGGCGGTGTTGATGGTGAACTGCTCGTGCTCCGGCAGGTTCTCGGCGCTCTTGTTGTGCAAGATGTCGAAGCCCTCGGCATAGGCCTGCATCATGCCGTACTCGATGCCGTTGTGGACCATCTTCACGAAGTGCCCGGCCCCGGCAGGGCCTGCGTGCACGTAGCCCTGCTCCGACCGGGGATCATGCCCCTCGCGGTTCGGCGTCTTCTCGATCGTGCCGACGCCGGGCGCCAGGGTGGCGAAGATCGGGTCCAGCCGCTCGACGGCCTCCTTCTCACCGCCGATCATCATGCAGTAGCCGCGCTCAATGCCCCAGATGCCGCCGGAGGTGCCGACATCGACGTAGGTGATGCCCTTCTCCCGCAGGCTGCGCGCCCGGCGGATGTCGTCCTTGTAGTAAGTGTTGCCGCCGTCGATGATGGTATCGCCGCTTTGCAGCAGGTCCGTCAGCTCGCTCACCGTCGCCTCGGTGATCTTGCCGGCGGGCAGCATGATCCAGACGGCGCGCGGCGGCGTCAGCTTGGCCACCATGTCGGCCAGGCCAGTGCTGGGCTGCGCGCCCTTATCAGCCAGGCCGTGCACCACGGCCTCGTTGCGGTCGTACACCACCGTCTTGTGCCCGGCACGCATCAGCCGCTGGCTGATGTTGCCGCCCATGCGGCCGAGGCCGACGATCCCTAGTTCCATCCGCTCGACTCCTATCCCATCGCCGCGTCGATTGCCTGCGCCAGCCGCGCCAGCCCGGCGTCCACGTCCTTGCCCAAATGCACCCGCAGCGCCCGCCGCCCGCGTTCCGCCAGCACGTCGAAGTCGCCGCGCGCCTGCGCCGCCTTCACCACGCCGAAGGTGAACTTCTCGCCGGGCACTTCCAGGTCGTGCGCGTCGTCGGCGGTGATCTGCAGGAACACACCGCTGTTCGGCCCGCCCTTGTAGGTCTGCCCCGTGGAGTGCAGGAACCGCGGCCCGAAGCCGACGCAAGTGGCAACGTGCCGGCTGTCGCGGATGCGAGTCCGCATGGCCGTCAGCGCCGCGACGTGCGGCGGGCGGTCGATGTAGGCCAGCAACGCCACGTAATCGCCGGGGCCGGCGCGGTCCAGGTGGGCCTTGATGACGTCGTTCAAGGTTTCCTGGCGCAGGGCGGCCTGGTCGCGCTCGTCGCTGAACAGCTTGATGCCGTCGTCGATCAGGAATGGCGTCTCGTTCGGCAGGCTGCCCGATTGGGTGTAGGCGTCGGTCAGCTTGCGCGTCTCGATCTTGCTGGCCTCCACGTCAGGCTGGTCGAACGGGTCGATGCCGATGATCGCGCCCGCGGTGGCGGTGGCCATCTCCCACAGGAAGAACACCTGGCCCAACTGCATCGTGCTGTGCAGCACGATGCGGACCACGGGCTGCCCGGCGGCTTCCAACGCCGCCATCGCCGCATCCTGCGCCGGGTCGGCCGCGCCGGCCATGGTCAGGTAGGCGAACACCCGGTCCGAGCCGTACACGTCCGGAGCGCCCAGCGGCTCGCCATCGACGGGCACGATGCCGTGGCCCTGCTTGCCGGTGCTCTCGGCCAGCAGTTGCTCCAGCCAGGCGCCCACGTCATGGATGGCGGGGCTGGCAACGATGGTCACCTTGTCCCGCCCGGCCTTGCACGCCGCGCCCAGGATGCAGCCGAGCTGCACGCCGGGGTTGTGATCCGGCGGCGTACCGGCGGCGCAGGAGCGCACCATCTCGCTGGTCGAGCGCAGGAAGGCCTGCAGGTCCAGCCCCATCGCAGCAGCCGGCACCATGCCGAAGTTGGACAGCACGGAATACCGCCCGCCGATGCCGGGGTCGCCCATGAACACGGCGCGGAACCCGTCCTTCTCCGCCATCGCCTGCGTCTTGGAACCAGGGTCGGTCACGGCGACGAAGTGCTGCCCGGCCTTATCGCCCACGGCGGCAGTCATGCGCGCCCAGAACAACTCCTTGAAGATGTTCGGCTCCAAGGTGCTCCCGGACTTGCTGCTGACGATGCACAGGGTACGCGCCAGGTCCACCTTGGCGGCCAGCGCCTCGACCTGTGCCGGGTCGGTGCTGTCCAGGATCAGCAGCTCGGGGAAGCCGGCCTGCTTGCCGAAGGTTTCGGCCAGGACTTCCGGGCCGAGGCTCGATCCGCCCATGCCCAGCAGCAGCACATGCTGGAGGCCGTCCGCCTTGATGCCGTCCTGGAACTTCTGCAACGCCGGCAGGTCCGCGGTGCGGTCATCGACGATGTGCAGCCAGGCCAGCCATTTTGCCTCGTCGTGCCCGGTCCACAGCTGGGCGTCCCCGGCCCACAGGTCGCGCAGCTTGCCCGTCTTGCGCCAGTCCTCGCGCACGTCATGCACCTGTGCGTCCAGCGGCTCCGGCAGCTTGGCGGACATCTGCACGAGGTCGTCGCCCAGCATCGCCGCCCGCTTGGCAGCTACGGAGCCAAGCAGCTTGTCCGCCGCCTCCGCGAACAACTCCGCGCCGTCCTGGACCAGCTTCTCCGTAATTCCGTCAAGGTCCAGGTTGTGCCCAGCCACGGCAGCCATCACGGCGCGGGCAGCGTCCAGGTCCTCGGTCAGCGACGCCCGTGCATGGCCGTGGTCGCGGAAGGCGTCCATGGTAGCGGGCGGGATTGTGTTGACAGTGTCGCGGCCGATCAGCTCCTCGACATACAGCACATCGCTGTAGGCCTTGTCCTTCACGCCCGTGCTGGCCCACAGCAGGCGCTGCGGCAACGCACCGGCGGCGGACAGCTTCTGCCAGCGCGGGCTGCCGACCATCTCCAAGTAGGTCTGGTAAGCCATCTTGGCGTTAGCAATAGCAACCTTGCCGCGCAGGGGCTTCAAGGCCGCCTCGCCCTTCGCCACGCGCTCGTCGATGCGCTTGTCCATCACCGCGTCGATACGGCTGACGAAGAAGCTGGCGACGCTGCTGATGCCCGCCACCGGCTCGCCTCGCGCCATGCGGTCCTCCAGCCCGGCGACGAACGCCTCCGCCACCGCCTCGTATGCCTTCTGGGCGAACAGCAAGGTAACGTTGATGTTCAGGCCCTCGCCGATCAGGGTGCGAATGGCGGCGACGCCCTTGTCGGTGCCGGGCACCTTGACCATCAGGTTCTCGCGGCCGACAGCCTTCCAAAGTTTGCGGGCCTCGACGACCGTCTCGTCAGTCCGCAGCGCCAAGTAGGGCGACACCTCCAGGCTCACGTAGCCATCCACACGGCCCGTCGCCTCGAACACCGGGCGCATCACGTCGCAGGCTTGCTGGATGTCCTCGATGGCCAGCGCCTCGTAGATGTCCTGCGCGTCGTGGTCGCCACTGTCGGCCAGGGCCTTGAAGCCGACGTCGTAGTCGGTGCCCTCCCCCATCGCCTTCTGGAAGATCGACGGGTTGCTGGTAACGCCCTTCAGCCCGTCCTGGCCGATCAGCTTCTTCAGGCTGCCGTCCGCGGTGAAGCTGCGCTGGATGAAGTCCAGCCAGGGAGATTGCCCGAACGCCTCAAGCTGCTTGAGCGCGTTCCCGAGTGGCATGTCGTTCATGCTGCTGCCCTCCGCTTGGCCTGTGCGCGTGCTGCTTCCAGCACCTTGTCAGGCGTGAAGCCGAACTTCTTCTGCAAGTCGCCGGCCGGTGCGCTGGCGCCAAAGGTGTGCATGCCGATCACCTGGCCGCCCCAGCCGACGTAGCGGTCCCAGCCCATGACGGCCGCCTGCTCCACCGCCACCCGGCCCAGCACCGAGTGCGGCAGGACCTCGTTCTTGTAGGCGTCGTCCTGGCTCTCGAACAATTCCCAGCTCGGCATCGACACCACGCGGGACTTCACGCCCTCGGCCTGCAACGCATCATGCGCGCCGAGGCAGAGGGTCAGCTCGCTGCCCGTGCCGATCAGGATCACATCGGGCGTGCCGTCGCTGTCGGCCACGATGTAGGCGCCGCGGTCCACGCCGCTCGCCGCGCCATACTTGGACCGGTCGATGGTCGGCAGCGCCTGGCGGCTGAGGATCAGGGCAACGGGCTTCTCATGCTGCTTCATCGCCACGCGCCAGCACTCGGCGACCTCATTGGCGTCAGCGGGACGCAGCACGATCAGGCCAGGGATGGAGCGCAGGGAGACAAGCTGCTCGACCGGCTGGTGCGTCGGCCCGTCCTCGCCCACGCCGATGCTGTCATGGGTGAAGATGTAGATCACCGGCAGTTCCATGATTGCCGCCAGGCGGATCGGCGGCTTCATGTAGTCGCTGAAGATCAGGAAGCCCGACGCATACGAGCGCAGCCCCGCCAAGGCCAGGCCGTTGCAGATCGACCCCATCGCGTGCTCGCGGATGCCGAAGTGCAGGTTGCGCCCGGCGTAGTCGTCGCGTTCGAAGCTGTTGGCGCCGGGGAAGGTCAGGTTGGATTTCGTCGAGGGCGCCAGGTCGGCCGCGCCACCGATTAGCCAGGGCACGCTCTGGGCGATGGCGTTCAGCACTTTTTGGGAACTGTCGCGCGAGGCCACGCCCTTGGCGTCGGCGGGGAACTCGGGGATGGCCTTGTCCCAGCCATCCGGCAGTTGGTGGTGGTCCATCATATCCAACTCGGCCGCCAGCGCCGGGTAGGACTTGCGGTACTCGGCCAGCTTGCCCATCCACAAGCTGCGCAGGTTGGCGCTGCGGGCGCCCATGCGCTTGCTGAACTCCTCCCGCACTCCGTCAGGCACCAGGAACTTCTCGTCCTCCGGCCAGCCGTAGAAGCGCTTGGCGGCCTTGATCTCCTCGTCGCCCAGCGGCTCGCCATGCGCCTCGCGCGTGCCCTGCTTCTTCGGCGCGCCATAGCCGATGATGCTGTGCACCATGATGAAGGTCGGGCGGTCGGTGACGCCCTCGGCCTCGGTCAGCGCGGCATCGATGGCGGCGGTGTCATTGGCGTCCGTCACATGGATGACGTGCCAGCCATACGACGCGAACCGCGCGCCCACGTCCTCGTCGAACGCCAGGCTGGTCGCGCCCTCGATGGTGATGCGGTTGCTGTCGTAGATCCAAACCAGGTTCGACAGCCCCAGGTGCCCGGCGGTGCTGGCGGCCTCGCTGGCGACGCCCTCCATCATGTCGCCGTCGCCGCACAGGGCATAGATGCGATAGGTGTAAAGCTCAAAGCCCGGCTGGTTGTAGCGGGTCTCGAACCACCGCTGCGCCATCGCCATGCCCACCGAGTTGGCGACGCCCTGCCCAAGCGGCCCCGTCGTGGTCTCGACGCCCGAAGTGTAGCTGTACTCCGGATGTCCCGGCGTCACGCTGCTCAACTGGCGGAACTGCTTGATGTTGTCCAGCGACACCGCCTCCTGCTGCGTCGGCCCGTGCTCGCCGATGCGCCGTGTGCCGGACAGGTGCAGCAGCGAATACAGCAGCATGGACGCATGGCCGATCGACAGCACGAAGCGGTCGCGGTTGGGCCAGGTCGGGTCCATGGGATCGAACCGCAGCCGGTCCTGCCACAGGGTGTAGGCGACAGGCGCCATGGCCATCGGCGTCCCAGGATGGCCAGACTTCGCCTTCTGCACGGCGTCCATCGACAAGGTGCGGATGGTGTCGATGCACAGCTTGTCGATCCCCGTTGGACCGGTGCTGGCGCCTGCACCCGGACGGGTTGCGGTGTCGCCGTCTGCTGCCATGATCTGCGTGTCCCCTTTTGGTCGCCTGGCAAGTGTGGCCCGGGCGGGGGCCAGTGGGCAAGCCGGGCTCGCTGCCGCTATACGATAACGTGAGGTAATCGAACCGGGTTGCGTGTGTTCGTTCCGTGACGCCGGTATCTTCTGCCGCGCCGGGCGCGTTACGTCTCGCTGCCACATCAGGACCCCGATGCCCGACACGCCGACGCTGGCCACCCTGCCCGTCCAAGCCGCCCCCGCCAGCCGCGCTGCCATGACGGCTGGACCAGTCGGGCCGCTGCTGGTCAGCCTGACCCTGCCGATGGTCGGTGCGGTGCTGTCCACCATCGGCTACTCGGTGGCGGAGACCTGGTTCATCGCCCGGCTCGGCCCGCAGGCGCTGTCGGCGGTCAGCTTCACGTTCCCGGTGACGATGGTGGTCATCAGCCTCGCCATCGGCCTCGGCGCCGGCACGTCCGCCGTGGTGGCGCGGGCGCTGGGCGCCGGAGAGGCTGCGGCAAGCGCGCTGGTGGTGGACGCGCTGCTGCTGACGGCGATCCTGGGCGTGGCGGCGGCGGCGCTGGGGGAGGTCGTGGTCGGCCCGCTGTTCCGTGCGCTGGGGGCGCCCGAGGCGCTGCTGCCGCTGATCGCCGGCTACCTGCGCCTATGGTTCCCGGCGGCCACCCTGTTCATGACGGCCACGGTGGGGCTGAGCGCGGCGCGGGCGGCGGGCGATGCGCGGTTCCAGGGCGTCGCCATGGCGGGCGCGTCGCTGCTGAACCTGGCCCTGGCAGCGCCGGTCATCCTCGGCCTGGGCCTGCGCGGCGCGGCGGTGGCCAATGCGCTGTCCTGGGGGCTGCTGCTGCTCGCGACGCTGTGGCGGCTGCGCTCGCTGGGGCTGCTGGTGGACGGGCTGCCGACGCCCGCGCGCTTCCTGGCCTCCACCCGGCGCGTCCTGCATGTCGGGCTGCCGGCGGCGGGCACCAACACGATCATCCCGGTGTCTGCGGCCATCGTCACCGCGATCCTGGCGACATACGGGGCGAAGGCCGTCGCCGGGTTCGGCGTGGCCGGGCGGATCGAGAGCCTGTCGATGGTGGCGTTCTTCGCGCTGTCGGCGGTGATGAACCCGTTTGCCGGGCAGAACGCAGGGGCGGGACAGCTGGACCGGGTGCGGGCGGCGATCCAGGCCAGCTTCGGCTTTTGCCTGACGCTGGGGGCGGTCCTGGCGGTTGGGCTGTGGTTCGCGGGTCCGTGGATCGGGGCGCGGTTCAGCAGTGATGCCGAGGTGTCGGCGGCGACGGCGGCGTACCTGGCCATCGTGCCGATCAGTTACGGGATGGCGGGGATCATCGCGGTGGCCAACGCGGCGTTCAACGGGCTGAACCGGCCCGGCGCCGCGGTGCTGATCTCGGTGGCGCGGACGTTGGGGGTGAACGTGCCGGTGGCCTGGCTGGGCGGGCGGCTATTTGAGGCCGATGGGGTGTTCCTCGGGGTGTGCGTGGCGAACATCGTGGTGGGCATCGGGGCCGCCTGGTGGATTTGGCGGGCGACGGCGCCGGCCGTGCAGCCATCGGCGGTGTTGGCGCGTTAGCGGCCCCTCAACCCGGGGTGCCGCCATGCCTGTTGCCGTGATCTTCGATGTCGATGGAACGCTGGTCGATTCCGTCGATGCCCATGCCGAGGCCTGGCAGCGCGTGCTGGCCGAGTTCGGCCATGGCGTTCCGCTCGCCCGCACCCGCGCGCAGATCGGCAAGGGCGGGGACGAGTTGATGAAGGAGTTCCTGTCCCCGCAGGACATCGAGCAGCACGGCAAGGCCATCGACAAGCGCCGGTCCGAGATGTTCAAGGCGGACTACTTGGAGAAGGTGCAGCCCTTTCCGGGCGTGCGTGCCCTGTTCGAGCGCCTGCTTGCGGAGGGGCACAAGCTTGCCCTGGGCACTTCCGGAAACGAGAATGAGGTGGCTCACTACAAGAAGCTGCTCGGGATCGAGGACCTCGACCTCGTGCAGACCACGTCGCAGGACGCGGAACGGTCGAAGCCGCATCCGGACATCTTCAAGGCGGCATTGGACAAGTTGGGAGTGGAGGCGGGCGAGGCGGTTGCCGTGGGCGACACGCCCTATGACGCCATCGCGGCCGTGAAGGCGGGGATGGGCGCCGTGGGCGTGCTATGCGGCGGCTTCCCGGCCGACGATCTGCGCGGCGCCGGATGCATGGCGCTGTTCGATGGCCCGGCAGACCTGTTGGCGCGGTATGCGGGGTCGCCGCTGGACCGCTGACCTCCTTACTGCCACCCTCACCAGGCTGATAAGCTCAAGGCGGACAGCAGGAGGCGAAATCGATGTCGGACGACTCTGACAGTCTCGTGCTGCGGCTGCTTCGCCGAATGGACGAGAAGGCCGAATGGACGAGAAGATAGATCGCATCGGAGCCGACGTCGCCGACCTGAAGGTGCGGATAATGTCTGTCGAGGCGAACTTGGCCGCCCTGAATGGTCGGATGGACCGCCTTGATGCTCGCGTTGAGAGGATCGAGCGCCGCCTCGACCTAGTCGATACGCACTGATTCGACGCGGCGGCGCCTCCCCTGCAGCATCGGATCGAGAGGCTGGCAGGGTTCGACGCGGTGGCGAGTCCGCCTTTCGGCAGGTCGAAGCGGATTGAGACAACCCTTCCGACGGCGCTGCCGGCAGCCGCTCTTTTTGCGTGCGCTTATACTCCGTGACGCCGGGGTAGCCTGGCCAAGCCTACGTCGGATTTGGCGTCGGGCCATGCGCCTGGAGCCGTGCTGGACCGAGCGCCGTCCTGGCACGAGCAGAACCCCCTCGACGCGCCGGGCTGCCATCGCCACCTTATCAACCATGTCATCGACCCTCGCCCGCAAGCTCGCCGACGCCGCTCCCGTCACCTTCGAGCCGAAGAAGCAGGCCCCGAAGACCGGAGGCAAGCCGCTTCGCGTGGTATCCAACTACGAACCCGCGGGCGACCAGCCGACCGCCATCCGCGACCTGACCGGCGGGCTGCTGGCCGGCGACCGGGACCAGGTGCTACTGGGCGTCACCGGGTCGGGCAAGACGTTCAGCATGGCCAAGGTGATCGAGGCCATCCAGCGCCCCACCCTGGTGCTGGCGCCCAACAAGACCCTGGCCGCGCAACTATACGCCGAGATGAAGGGCTTTTTCCCCGACAACGCCGTCGAGTATTTCGTCTCGTACTACGACTACTACCAGCCCGAGGCCTACGTCCCCCGCACCGACACCTACATCGAAAAAGACAGCCAGATCAACGAGGCCATCGACCGCATGCGCCACAGCGCCACCCAGGCCCTGCTGGAGCGCAACGACGTCGTCATCGTCGCCTCGGTGTCCTGCATCTACGGCATCGGCTCGGTCGAGACCTACGGCCGCATGGTGGTGAAGCTGGAGGCGGGCGGCCGCATCGACCGCGACACCCTGGCCCGCGCGCTGGTCGAGCTGCAGTACCGCCGCAACGACACTGCCTTCCAGCGCGGCAACTTCCGCCTGCGCGGCGAGACGGTGGACGTATGGCCCAGCCACCTCGAGGACCGCGCCTGGCGCGTCACCCTGTTCGGCGACGAGATCGAGAGCCTGCGCGAGTTCGACCCCCTGACTGGCGACGTGATGGCGACGGCGGAGGAGTTCCACATCTACGCCAACAGCCACTACGTGACGCCGCGCCCGACGCTGCAGCAGGCGGTCAAGGACATCAAGGTCGAGCTGCGCGACCGCATCGACGAGTTCACCGCCATGGGCCGCCTGCTGGAGGCCGAGCGCATCCAGCAGCGCTGCACCTTCGACATCGAGATGATGGAGACCACCGGCTCCTGCAAAAGCATCGAGAACTATTCGCGCTACCTGTCCGGCCGCAAGCCCGGCGAGCCCCCCCCCACCCTGTTCGAGTACCTGCCGGAGAACGCCCTGCTGATCGTGGATGAAAGCCACGTCACCGTCCCGCAGATCGGCGGCATGGCGAGGGGCGACGCCGCGCGTAAGGGCACCTTATCAGAATTCGGCTTCCGCCTGCCGAGCTGCCTGGACAACCGCCCGCTACGCTTCGAGGAGTGGGACAGCTTCCGCCCGCAGACGGTGTTCGTCAGCGCCACCCCCGGCGCGTGGGAGATGGAGCGCACCGGCGGCGCCTTCGCCGAGCAGGTCATCCGCCCCACCGGCCTGATCGACCCGGTGACCGAGGTCCGCCCCGTCGAGCGCCAGGTAGACGACCTGCTGGCCGAAAGCCGCATCGTCATCGGCCGCGGCGGGCGCATCCTGGTGACGACGCTCACCAAGCGCATGGCCGAGGACCTGACGGAGTACATGACGGAGAACGGCATCAAGGTCCGCTACCTCCACTCCGACGTGGACACCCTGGAGCGCATCGAGATCATCCGCGACCTGCGGCTCGGGGTGTTTGACGTGCTGGTCGGCATCAACCTGCTGCGCGAGGGCCTGGACATCCCGGAGTGCGCGTTGGTGGCGATTCTGGACGCCGACAAGGAAGGGTTCCTGCGCAGCCAGACCGCCCTTGTGCAGACGATTGGCCGGGCCGCGCGCAACGTCGATGGCCGGGTGATCCTGTATGCCGACGTGATGACCCGCAGCCTGCGCGCCGCCATCGAGGAAACCGACCGCCGCCGCACCAAGCAGGGCGAGTGGAACACCGCCAACGGCATCACCCCCGTCAGCGTCCGCAGCAGCATCGGCGAGGCGCTGCAATCGGTGTTCGAGCAGGACTACGTCACCGTTGCCCCGGTGAAGGACGCGGGCGTGACGGACTTCGTCGGCAAGGACCTGAAGTCCGCCATCGCCGACATGGGGAAGCGGATGCGCACCGCCGCCGCCGACCTGGAGTTCGAGACCGCGGCCCGGCTGCGCGACGAGATCCGCCGGCTGGAGGCGCTGGACCTGGGCCTGCCGCCGCCGCCCGCCAGCAGCGCCGCCTTTGGCCGGGCGAAGCGGGATCCGACGCCGGAGCCGTTGGGTCCGGGTGGCGGGGGCTATGACCCGGAAAAGCGCAAGAAGGGCCGCAAGCGAGGGCGCTAAACCCTTGTTGCCTCCTCTCCTGGAGGGAGAGGAAGACCTATTGCTCCCGGCGGGCCGGCGGCGCGGCGTCCACGGCGGGCACGCCCAAGTAGGCGCGCCAGAACGGGATGGAGGTCAGCCGCGGCGCCTCCGCCCGCCAGGCTCGACGCAACGCCGGCACCTGCCGGTGCAACCGCCGCACCGCCGCTAGGCCCGCCCTTAGCAGAGTCCGAAATGCCGCCCGGTCCCGCCGGTAGGTTGGCAGGTCGCGGTCCCAATGGGTGTCCACGGCCAGGCTGTCCGCCCCCTGCACCCGGAACCACACCAGGTTGACCACATCCAGCAACTGCGGCCCGCCCGGGCCGGTGGGACGCAGCCAGTTGCGCGTCACGGCCCAGCCCAGCGCCAATACGAAGCCGGGCCGCCATCGGGGGGACTGGCCCACCGGCGCCAGGGGGAGCACCTGCTCACGCGGGGTCCAGGCTTCGGGATAGGCGGTTCGCAGCGCCCCGAGTGACGCATGCAGCGGCTGCGGGTCCCGGTCCAGCACCGCCGGTCCCTGCAGGAAGTCCTGCATCGCCCGCACGATCAGCGCGGCGTTGTAGTAGCGGTAGGTCAACAGGTGGATCAGCAGCCGCTTCACCATCAGCACCACGACCCGGCGCGGTTCTAACCCCTCGTGCAGGGCGGCGCAGATCAGGGCGTTGCGCGTCTCATAGTACAACTGCCAGCCGCCGATCTTGAGGTAGAACGGCTCGTGCCAGATGCCCACGCCGGGCAGCGGCACCGTGGGGACACCCTGGTTGTGCAGGCGTAGGCCGAACTCCACGTCGTCGCCGCGGATGAAGCAGGGCAGCGGCATCCCGGCCTGCAGCAGCAGCCGCTTCGGCAGGCCGCACATCCACCAGCCGTTGTAATGCATGGGCGCCACGTCCAGCAGCGCCTCCAGCGACTTGGGGTCGGCCAGGTCCAGCAGGGGGCTCAGCGGCTGCAGCGCCCAGTTCGGCAGCACGACAGCGCCGGCCTCGTAGAGCAGGGTCGGCTTCACGCTGTCCAGCATATGGCCGCCCAGCAGCAGGTCGCGGCGGGCCAGGCTGAAGAAGGTGGCCATGCGCGCCAGGCTCTCCGGCTCCAGCCGCACGTCGTCGTCCAGCAGGCAGGCGTGGGTGACGGCCG
>JAABUQ010008061.1_pt1 | contig 14931 bp, 14 predicted proteins | sample 5560001 | NCBI WGS metagenome assembly JAABUQ01 (sample SAMN10711888, study PRJNA513371) | rock metagenome | isolation source: Antarctica rocks | place: Antarctica: Victoria Land, Finger Mt nord | collected 2015-12-18 | reverse complement strand
TGCTCGTTGCGCCAGTGAGCGATCTGTTTGTCGCTCATCTGCCGCAAGTTGGCGCCGAGCACTTCAATGTCGCCGCCGGTCGCCTTGTCCATGGCGGCGATGAGATGCAAGAGCGTAGACTTGCCCGATCCCGACGGCCCCATCAGCGCCACAAAGTCGCCCCGGTGGATCTCGATGTCGACTTCGTCGAGCGCCGCTACTCGAAATTCGTCGCGCGCGTATTCCTTGCTCAAACTGCGCGTTCTCACAACCGTCTCGCTCATTCGTTCGTCTCCTCTGCGCTACTGTTTCGCTTGTACCTTTTCGCCGTCCTTCAAAGCCGCCGGAGGGCTTACGATCAGGTCTTCGCCGCCGATCAACCCGCTCGCAATCAGCACGCCTCGCTCCGAATTACCCGCTGTAGTCACGGGCCGTTTTCGCGCGTGATTGTCTACCACGACGAAGACGCTGCCGTTCTGCAGCGCGCCTTGTGGAATCAGCACCAGCCGTTTTGCCGTACTCGCCTGCTCGGCCTTGATGTCGCTCACAAACGCAACAGTGGCGTTCATATCCGGGCGCAGATACCCATCGGGATTCTGCACTTGCACTTTCACTTGCACGGTTGCTTTGGCACGGTCGGCTTCAGGCGACACCTGCTGTATGACGCCCTGGTACTTGCGGTCCGGGTACGCATCGGTAGTCACAACGCCCTTCTGCCGTGGCCCGAGTTTTGGAAAATCGTTTTGGCTGATGTCGAGTTCCACTTGCAGATCGCTCAAATCCGCCATGGTCACGATGTAGCCCTTCGCGCCTTTGTCGCCCACAAACCCTGTGCTGATGAACTCGCCCTTCTCTACGTTGCGATCCAGAATCGTGCCGGTGACGGGCGCTTTGATAATCGTGTTGTCCAGTTGGTTCTGCGCATAGGCCAGCGCTCCGCGAGCCTGCTCAATCTGCCCTCGAATCTGGTCAATCTCCTCATGACGCGGGCCTAGTACCGATAGATCGAGAGTGCGTTGCAAGCTGGCGACCTTGGCTTCCTGCCCTTCATACTTGGCTTGCGCGTCGTCCAGCGATTGCTTTGCCAGCACGCCTTGGTCCACCAGTTGCTTGGTGCGATTGAGTGAAATTTTGTAGTTAGCCGCGTCTGCCTTGCCTTCGTCGACGTCCGCTCGCGCCTTCCCGACTTCCTCCGGACGCGAGCCGTGCTGCGCTTCGGCCAGCTTCGCTTCCAGATTGGCGAGTTGCCCGCGCTGCTGTTGCACTTGAGCGCGGTATTCGTCGTCTTCTAGGCGCACTAGGATCTGCCCGGCATGCACGCGGTCGCCTTTGTCGACGCCGATCCAAGCGACGCGGCCGTTTACTTTCGACGCGACTTCAATTTTATGAGCGGCGATGATGTAGCCGGTGGCGCTCAGCACAACTTGCTGCTCACCGGAGGAGGACGCCGTCATGGGCGATGGAACCTGCATCACCTGCACGGGCACGGCGGCGTTCAACTTTGCATAACCGAGCACGGCGCCTACCGCGGTAACGCCAATGATGAGGGCGAGAAGCGCGAACTTCAAGATCGGCTTCGGCTCGCGCTCACGACGCGCGGTGCGATCGATTCGGAGGCCTTTGAGTTCTGTTTCCATTTACGTTTCGCGTAAGGCGGTCAATATCTCTTTCTTGGCGGCTTGTCGCGCCGGCAACAGGCCGCCAAGCGCACCCAGGACCACCGAAAAGATCAGTCCGATCGCCATCACTTCGGGCCCGATGCGGAAGTTGAAGCTGGTCTCGCTGAACGTGATGAAGTTTCCTAATCCGGTGGTGACGTTGTTTAGCGGCAGCACGAGCAGGCATGCGACAACCCCGCCCACCAGCGCCAGCAATAGCGATTCGAACAAGAAACTAAGCATGATGCTGCCCTGTGTGAACCCAAGTATTCGCAGCGTACCCACCTCTTTGGCGCGGCGGGCGACGGCGGCGTACATGGTGTTCATCGCGGCAAACGAGCTGCCTACCGCCATGATGATGCACACAAAGAAGCCCAGGAACTGCAACGGCGCGGCGGAAATCATCTGTGCCGCATAGTATTCCTTTTCGGTGAGCACGGTGAGGTTCAAGCGGCGATCGGTCTCCAGCGATTTCTTTAGCGCGCCCGCCGTTACTTCGTCCGTTGCCTGCAACAGCGCGGAGCTGTAGTTATCCGGCCGGTTGAAGTCCGAAGCCACCTGGTTGCCGTCTCCGAAGACCTCGCTGTCGACGGCGCTGCCGCCGCCATCCATCACGCCCACCACGGTCCAAGCGCCCTTCCCAAACTTCAACTGTTTGCCCACCTGCGCGACTGGATACCGCTTGGCGATTCCCGTCCCGACAACCACCTCGCGCTGCCCGGCGTGAAACCAGCGGCCACTCAGGATCTTCAGCTTGCGCATGGCGATTCCCTGCGGGGATAAACCGCGCACTGTCACGTTGCTGCCTTCAGGGTTATCGACATTCGGCAAGTTGATGATGGAGACGACCTCAAGCGAGGCCAGCGGTTGCCCATCGCCGCCGGTGGCGATGCCAGGAAAGATCTTGACCGTCTGAAACTGCTGCTTGGATACGCCGCTGGTGAGCTCCGAATTGCCGCCTTTGCGTAGCACCAGTAGCTGCAGCGGATCGCCGGTTTTCGCGAAAGCCGACCGCAGCCCGGATACGAGCCCCAGCACCGCCAGCAAAACCGCCACCGTCATCGCAATGCCTGCGGCGGTCATAAGCGTGGTGGTCTTGCGGACAATCAGGTTGCGAACGTTGTAGGAGAGAGGTATCGCCATGATGTTGGCCTCATCCGCTGTAGCGGAGCGAGTCTAATATGTTTGTGCGCGAAGCGTTCCACGCCGGCACGAAAGAGCTGACGAAGCCGATGAAGAGCGCTACGCCAAGCGCGATCAACGCTGTGAGCGGCGTCATCGATAAGCCGTGCAGTTGTGCCACAAATGCCGCCCCCACTTTGCCCACTACAACGGTCAAGATAGCCGCGAGAACCAGCCCGAGAATGCCGCCGATCAGTGAAATGGAGAGGGCTTCGCCGATGATCATGCTGAGGATCGCTTCGTTGGAAAAGCCGAGCGTCTTCAGTACTCCCACTTCTTTGATGCGTTCGCGAACGGACATCGCCATGGTGTTGCCGGAGACGAGCAGAATGGTGAACGTCACGGCCGCGCAAATACTCAGCAGAAACAGCTTGATGTTGCCTAGAAACGAGACAAAACTCAACGCGAACTGTTGTTCCGATTCCGTCCTGGTGGGCGGAGAGGCTTCGGCGAACGTCGTATCGACGGTCTTGGCGATGCGGGGGACATCTTCCGGGCTGTTGGCCAAGACTGCGATCACGCTGATCAAATTGCGGCGGCGAAGCGGCAGAGCGTCGCGCAGATAGTCGTAGTTGAAGAAGAGCGTGAGGTTCGCGTCCGGATCCTCAAATATGCCGACGACCTTGAGTTCGAGCGTCACCGGGTAGATATCACCCATTAGGACAATCCTGTCGCCCAGTTTGAAGTTTAACTTCTCCGCCAAGTCGCGCGATACCACGCAGCCGGTGCGGTCCGTGATAAAAGCTTTGCGCTGGTCGTCCGGCATGTCCATCTGGGTCCGAATGGTCATGAATGGCTTGGGCTCCACGCCGAAACGGGCGAAGAAGTTTTTCTGGTCGCGGTTGTCTTTATAAGTTCCGCCGAACCAGTTCCAAACGGAAACCTCCTTCACTCCGGGAATGGCGCGGACCTTCGCTTCATACGCCACGGGAATGGGCTGTGCCAACGACACCTTGTGCCGCACCACCGCGCGCAACGCCTGGCCGGGCGTGGCTTGCGAATAGAAGAGCGCGTGATAGATCGCGATGAGGACGCCGAGCAGGCAGAGCGAAACCGCGACGCTCGAAATGGTGAGTAAGCTGCGCCTTCTGTTGCGCAGGCTGTTTTTGAACGCTAATGAGAAATACCGCATGGTGCCGCTCCAATCTATTCAGCCGGTTTATTAAGCTAGGGTACCGTAGAAACGCAGTGGTCCGCCGTCCGTCCGCCTCACTTGCCGGATTCTTTGGATGAGCGGTGGCTAAAGGAGATACGAAGGGTTGGACTCTTCGGTTCGATTAAACCTCGAGCAAAGCTGGACGGAAGCGGATGAACGCTTTATGCGGTTGGCGCTGGATCTCGCGCGGCAAGCCGAGGCGGCGGGTGAAGTTCCCGTGGGCGCGGTTATCGTGCAGGGCGGCGAGGTAATCGGGCAGGGCTGGAACCGGCCGACCGCATCGAACGACCCCACCGCGCACGCCGAGGTGGAAGCGTTAAGAGCGGCTGCTTCGCACGTAGGGAACTACCGTCTGCCCCGCGCCACGCTGTACGTGACGCTAGAGCCTTGCACGATGTGCGCTGGCGCGCTCGTCGTCGCACGGGTGGAGCGTCTCGTCTTCGCGGCTCGGGATATTCGCTTTGGGGCGGTGCGCAGCAAGTTTGCGCTGGCTGATTCAAACCTGATGAATCATCGCGTGCGGGTAGAGGAAGGACTGTTTGCCGCCGAAGCTGCCGATCTGCTGGCGAGCTTTTTCCGCGGCAAACGAAAGTAGTTCAGCAGCGTGAAAAAAGGCCGGACGAGAAACGTCCGGCCCCGGAAACAGTATCTGGATTTATTTTGGAGGAAAGACTAGGCAGCCCGTTTAACGGGAAACCTCAGAACGGGCTTTGCTTTGGGAATCTGTTCCGTTTCAACGGGGAAGATGCTGACTACTTTCCCCGTCCCGCGGCCAGCGCTGCTGCCGAAGTACTGATCCACCGGAAATAGCGCATGCGGCTCAAGCTCGCGGAATGTGCGGCCTAGCTTCTGTTCAATCCGGTAAATGTCGTGGAAGAACTCTCCCCGGTCCAGATTGAGCTTGCGGCAGCAAAGTTTCCAGTCCGCCCCAAGCAGGAAGTGGTACTTGAAAACTCTGTATTGATAATCATCCAGCGTACGCCGGCTTACAAGGCAGAAGTCGGCTATATATTCCTCATTTTTGAGACCCCAAATAGATTTCCTTTGTCGTCCTGGATTCGCCTCCAGCGACACCCGGCTGATGTACTTCTCTTTTGAGGTACACTGCCGGAACCGCGCATAGCAAGCGCGGAAGATCGCCCTAAAGACACAGTCGCAAGGGGTTGACACCCCGGCACGTCCCGGTCTGAGACCGAGTCCGTAGCAGTGCGCACAAGACTGCTGCGCTAGAGCAAGAGTTTCCGTACGGTTCCATTCCATTGTTTTTGTTTTTACTCCAACCACCTTTTACCGTTAAAGGTTTCGGGCTTCGTCGGTAATCAGTTATGAATACACAATAAGGTACTTGGAAATCTAGCAACCACTTTCTTCTATTGTTCCCTAACAAATACCCGAGATCTTCCTCGCCGGTTCTCCACAAGTCTTTAATACCAGACACCTTATGCCACGCCGCTAAAATGGGCAGTAAGGTTGTACTTTTTGGTATATTTTAATAATTAAAGGGACCCTATTTCCAATTGGAATCAACTTTGAATACGGGGAAGATTACATTTCAGGTATTGCAGACGCGCCTGATTGATTTCGTAAATACCCGCATTCGAAATGGGGATTTCACGGAGCGAGGACTCGCCAGAATTCTTGGGATTTCACAACCGCAGATCCACAACGTTCTGAAGGGGGCGCGCAAACTGCGTCCCGAATTGGCCGACCGGCTGATCCGCAAGTTCGAGATGAGTGTTCTGGATCTGCTGGAGGCTGGTGAAATCTATGCGGAGATGCTGTCGCGGGGTACGGTCAGCTTAGACAGCACTTCCGCGGCGGCTGCCGGCTCGCATCTTCCGCCGAAGAGGTTTACCTCGGCAGGAAGTCTCAAAAAACCGCCACGGCCGGAAGTGCGGGCCGCGAAAGCGCGTGCCGGCCAGGCAAGCTGAGCGACCGGAAAAATCTTAAAGCCCCCAAACCGGCAGCTCTCTGCTCTGATTTTGCGCCGCGTTTCCAAGCGGAGCGCTCCATACCGTTCCGGAACCCACCCTGAAACGAATTGAGCTTTCGATCTCGCTTCCGGGACTTTTCAAAATGTTCTTGGCGAGCAAGACGCTTGGGGCGAGAGCCCCCTAATTCTCTGAAGGCCAGAGGGTTACGCAAAAGTGCGCGACTTCGCTCAGCGGCGCCGCGAAGCGTGATTAGCGCATGGTCGCACGGATGCCCTTTCCCAATCCGAAGTTGGAGCAAAAAAGCTTCAGCCACGGAGAAGGAAATGAACGCCGCAGGCAGCAAGACAGCAACCTCGAAAACACAGCCGCAAACAGATGAAACCGTCCGCCGAGACGAGCTGATTACCGAACACCTCGCGCTGGTGACCGCGATTGCTGCGCACATCCAAAGATCTCTGCCCGTTCACATTGAGCTGGACGATTTGGTGCATGCCGGAGTGATGGGCCTGTTTGACGCGGCGACGAAATATCAGACGGATAAGAAAGTCGCGTTCCCGGCGTATGCCAAGCACCGGATTCGCGGCGCCATTCTGGATAGCCTGCGGCAAATGGATTGGGCGTCGCGCGACTTGCGCAAGCGCTATAAGCAAATGGAAACGGTCACGCGCGAACTGGCCGTCAAGTTGAACCGCGATCCCACCGAAGCGGAAGTGTCGCGGGAGATGGGCCTGGATGCGAAGCGCTGGCAGGCTTTGATGGTGGACTTTCGCAGCTTGGGTGTAGCTGCCGCTACACAAAGCCGCGTGGAGCGGGACGAGCAGCCGCTTCCGGAAGCGCCGTGCGCGCCCGCCCTGTGCCCCGACCAAGTGTTTGCGCGTTCCGAACTGCGCGACAAGCTGATGTCGGCGGTGGATACGCTGCCGGAGAGGTATCAGCAGGTGGTGAAACTCTACTACGACCGCGACATGACCATGAAAGAGATTGGCGACGTGCTAGGAGTGAACGAGAGCCGCGTGTCGCAAATTCACAAGAGCGCGCTCGAGCGGATGCAAAGTGCCATGAACGACCGCGGTATTCATTCGGCGGCGGCGTTTTGAGACTTTACTGCACTGTCAACTGATAGGGCATGAGGCGCAGCAGGCCACCCTTCAGCAAGGCGGAGCTGGGCAGCGCGGGCACGGCTTTGCGCAAACGGGCTTCCGCGATGGCTTCGGCAGTCATGTCGGTGGAGGCGTTTGAAAGAACCTCGAACAGAGTGCGACGCGGCGGGAACATCACCAGGTTGGTCTCGCCGGTAAGCGGAAGCCGCGCGCGTTGCCGGACGATGGCAATGGCTTGGTCGAGTCCACCCAGTTGATCCACTAACCCGTTCTGGCGGGCTTGAGTGCCCATCCAGACACGGCCTTGTGCAACGGAATCGATCTGATCGTAGGTCTTCTTACGGGCTGACGCCACTTTGGTGACGAAGGACTGATAGGTGGTTTGTATGGATTCGTGAAGCTTCTGCTGCGCGGCGTCGGACAGAGGGACATCGGGAAAATCGATATCGCCCAACTTGCCGCGCGTCAGGCTGTCGGTTTGAATGCCCAATTTGTCGAACAGCCCGTGCAGATTGGGCCGTACGTACAGCACGCCTATGGAGCCGGTGATGGTATTCGGGTAAGAAAGCATCGAATCTCCGGTGAGCGAGATAAAATAGCCGCCCGAAGCGGCTACGTCGGACATGGAAACCACCAAGGGCTTCACGGCACTCAGCAGCTTGAGCTCGTGGAGGATTTCGTCCGATGCGACGGCATCTCCGCCGGGTGAATTGACGCGCAGGATTACGCCCTTGACGCTGGAGTCCTCGCGGACCTGACGGATGGTTTGTGAAAACTTCGCGGACGAGACGTTCCCTCCATTGTTGAGCGAGTTGTCCGGATCGCCGGTGATGATGTCTCCCTCGGCGACGAGCATCGCGATGCGATCGCCGCGTCCGGGCGCGGCTTTGAAATAGGTCTTGATGCTGAGCTTCTTCAAGTCCCCCATGCCGGTTCGCTTCTTCAGATCGGAGTAAACCTGGTCTTCGTAGCCGAGTTCATCCACCAGGCCGGTGGCTTTGGCTTGGGTGGCGACAAAAGGCCCCCTGTCGACGAGCGCGCGGAGATCGTCGGCGGACTTGTGGCGTCCTTGCCCGGCAACGGTGCAAAAGTCGCCGTAGATCTGATCGAGAACCTGTCCCAGGACTTCGCGCGTTTCGGGCGACATATTGCTCCTGGTGAACATGTCTCCGAAGTCTTTGTAGCGGCCGATGTGATCGACCTGCATGGTTACGCCAAGCTTGTCGAGAGTGTTCTTGAAGTACATCTCTTCGATGCCGAAGCCCTTCACCTCCAGCATGTCGTCCGGGGAGAGGTAAATCTTGTCGGCCACCGAGGCCAAATAATAAGCTCTGGAACCGGGGCGTTGCAGGAAGGCATACACGGGCTTACCGGATTTTTTAAAGTCGGCCAACTCCTGACGAAGCTCTTCCAATTTGCCCCAGCCGGCCATGACACCACGCGGCTGAAGCACGACGGCTTTGATGCGGTTATCCTTGGCGGCGGCGCGCAAGGAAGTCCAGATATCGCGCACAGTGGGGGCACTTTGGCCCTCGAAGAACGGGAGGGGGAAGTCGACGGGAGCGGCTTCGGGCACTTCGCCGTCAAGGGTAATGACTAAGACGGAGTTGGCTTCGACGGTGGGTTGCTTGGAGGCGAAGAGGCGGCCGATGGCAAGGACGATGATGAAGCTACCGAGAACGGCAACGATGACGCCGACCAGCACGCCGAGAAAGAATTTAGCCATACCGGATGAAGATAGTTCTCCCAAGGGAAGCGTAGCAAGATCAGGGTAGGGCCGTCAGCAAGCCGAGGGTGCCGGATTACCGAAGGACTTTTACTGAGTTACTTCTTGAGGCGCTTCTTGAGTGACGGGCGCGGCGATCAGGCCTTTTTGCATGGCGTATTCGACCAGGCTGGCGCGGTTATGGATGTCGAGCTTGCGCATGAGGTTGAGCTTGTGGGCTTCGACGGTTTTGATGCTGAGCGAGAGTTCGGCGGCGACTTCGCGGACGGTACGGCCTTCGGCGAGGAGGCGCATGACTTCCTGCTCGCGGGCGGTGAGTACGGCGCCGCGGGGATAGCCATCGTTCGAACCCGCCAAAGCACGGAGGTCGGGAACAATTTTAGAGAGGCCCTGAGGATTCTGATCGTCGGAGGAGGCGATCTGACGAATGCCGGCGAGCAACTGCACGGAAGGGCTGTTCTTAAGCATGTAGCCGCGGGCACCGGCGTTGACGGCGCGTTCCAACTGCTCCGGTCCGTCCTCGTTGGTCAGGAAGAGGATGGCCACGTTCGGGTGAGCTTGCCGGATGGCAAAAGCGGCTTGTTGGCCTGCGCCTTCGAGTAGCGCGAGATCCATGATTACCAAGTCGATGACCAAGTCAGGGGTGACCCCGTCAGGGCTCATCGGGCTAGGCGCCGCCGCGCGTACTTTCTCTAGAGCTTCTGCCGAATCGGAGGCTTCCCCGATAACTTCCAAGTCGCTCTCGGCCGAAAGCAGCGTTCGCAAACCGCGGCGGAAGAGCAGATTACCGTCCGCGATCAAAATTTGGCTTACTCGTTTACCGCGTCCCAAGATAGTGTTGTCCAGTCAATTACCCTTATCGGAGCGGCGGCGATCAGCTTTAGGAAAGTGATGAAAAGCGATCTAGATACCGGATTTAGCTGAGGGTGTAGAGCTTTGAAGAGCGGCTTCGAGCAGTTTCACGGTTTGGCGGTCATCGGTATCGCGCGCCCGATCAAGGGCGGTGTGGCCGGCGCGATCGCGCAGAGCGGGATTCGCTCCGCGTTCGAGAAGCGAGGCGACGGCTTCGGTACGGGACAGGGAGGCGGCGAGCATCAGAGGAGTGGCGCCGGCTTCGGTATCGACGGCATCGATTCTGGCGCGGTGATCGAGCAGCAGCTTGATCGCCTCCGTGCTTCCGCCCAAAGCGGCCGCGTGCAGGGGCGTGCCGCCGGTTTCGTCGAGGGCGTTGCTGTCGGCGCCGCGCTCGAGAAAAAGCCCGACAATCTTGCTCTGTCCCTTCAAAGCCGCTTCATGGAGATAGGTTGCGCCGCCGGAGCGGTGTTTATTCAGGTCGAAACCGCCCTCGATTAATAAGCGGGCCAGTTCGGTTCGGCCGCGCTGGGTGGCGGATTCCATGGCACTGTCCGCGGCAGCCTCACAGCGCTGGCAATGGACGCCGAGTTGAACGAAAGCGGCGATGGCGCTGCGGTTCTTATAGGCGAGAGCAAGGTCGAGCGGTGTCTGCCCGGATTTGTCGCGCCCGGCGGGATCGGCTCCGGCGTTTACCAGCATGTCGATCAGGGCGGCGGAGCCTTTGACCGAAGCCTCATGGAGAGGACCTCGGCCGTCCTGAGGACGCGCGCGCTTGGGGTCGGCTCCGGAACGAAGCAGCAGCGGAACGACGGAGGCCTGCGAAGCTAGCACGGCGGAGTCGAGAGGAGTCGATCCGGCGGCATCCTCAGTGCCGGGGTCGGCGTGCGCGGCGAGGAGCAGTTTGACAATGTCCGGGTAACCATAGAGAGCGGCGAGGTGGAGAACGGTGCGGCCCTCGCGGTCGCGCACATCGAGGCGGGCCCGGGCGGTGAGGAGAAGCTCGACGACCGCTGTTCTGCCGGCGAGGACCGCGGATTCAAGAGGGGTGGGGCCGGATTGTTCGGCATTGACCTCGGCACCGTGGGCGAGGAGGAACGCTGTTAAGGCGGTGTGGCCCGACCAGGCGGCGTATTGGAGCGGAGTATTGCCGAGAGGGTCGCGCGCGTTGACGGAGGCACCAGAGGCGACGAGCCGCGTGGCTTGCTCCAAGTTGCCGGCTCGCACGGCGGCGTGAAGCGCTTCGGGACCTGTGGGCAAGCGGGGTGGCGGGATGGAGGGGGAAGTGGAACTCTGGGGAGCGCCGGTGGCCAAGCGCGCGCAAAGCAGAAGCGCCGCTGCGAGCCGGTACATGGCCACAGCGTAGCACCTGAAGCAGCGACTCGGAAGGGGCGCCAGAATGGAAAAGGCGCCACCTCGCGGGGAGCGCGGGGCAGCGCCTTAAACCAAGTCGTCCGAATAAGAGCTTCGGTTAAGCCTTGCGCAGAGTCGCTTCAACCGGCACAGGGGCTGGCGCCGCCGCTGAACCGCCCGTGGACACGTGCTTATCCAGCATCTTCTGGAACTCGGGCTTGCCGATGTTGCCGACCTTTTGTTCCACCACTTGGCCGCCCTTGAACAGAAGGACGGTGGGGATGCCACGAATTCCGTAGCGGGAGGCGGTCTGCTGGTTCGAATCCACATCCAACTTGCCGACTTTGATTTTGCCGGCGTAATCGGTGGCGACCTGATCGACGGTCGGGCCCATCATGCGGCAAGGACCGCACCATTCCGCCCAAAAGTCCACCAGCACGGGCATCTCCGAGCTGAGGACGTCCTTATCGAAGCCGTCATCTGTAAAGGTCAATGTGTTGTTGCCTGCCATGTCCAATCTCCTATGATTTGATGAGTACCCAGCGAATTTGATTCATGGCGTTTGATGGAGAGAGCGCCGGGCTAAACTGAATGCAAATATTTCCCTCGAAGAAGGTTCTCGCCATTCGCGGCCCCGTCGTCGTTCTCGCTTCAGTTCTGTTTGTTGCTCCTCTCGCGACCTTTGCTCCAGCACCGCTGCGGGCGCAAGCGGGGGTTGAGAACGGATTCAGCGTGAGCATCGCGCTGTTTTCCACCTTGGCCGCGATCAATGCCGCCGGGTACGATGCGGGGCTGGATTCGCCGCTGAATGAGCGGTTTCGGGTGCGAACGCAGATACGGGAGGCGCTCGGGAAAGAGAAGATCCAGGGCCTGCCGGAGCTGAAAGCGTTCTACCGGGAGCACAAGAAGGCGTCGGAGGCGGCCGATTTTGGCCAGTACGTTTCGTTTGCGCTGCTGGCGGGAGGACCGCCGGATTTTAAGCTGCCTGAGGGCGCGTTGCCTCCCGATGTGGAGCCGCTGCGGGGGTTCAGCGAGTTGCTGGCGCGGTTTTACGGGCAGGCGCAGGTGGAGGATTTGTGGAACCGGTCGCAGCCGGCGCTGAATGCGGCGATCGGGCAGTATCAAGAGGCGGTGATCGGGACGTTGTTTGAGACGAACGGGTATTTGCGCAACCCGTCGGGGTACTTGGGACGGCGTTTCCAGATTTTCCTGGATCTGTTAGGGGCGCCCGATCAGGTGCAGGTGCGGAGCTATAAAGACGATTACTACCTTGTGATCACGCCCACGGGCACGCCGGTGGTGGATGAGATACGGGACGCTTATCTGGCGTACCTGCTGGATCCGCTGACATTCAAGTACAGCGAACTGATCAAAGAGAAGAAGCCGCTGGCGAAGTACGCGCAGGAAGCGCCCGCGCTGGATGTGGCGTATAAGGAAGATTTTTCGCTGCTGGTGACGAAGTGCCTGGTGAAGGCGATCGCGAGCCGCTTGCAGCATGGGGGCGCGGAGAAGCGGCAGGCGTATGTGAATCAGGCCATGCGGGAGGGATTTGTTTTGACGGCGGCGTTTGCGGATCTGCTTCCGGCGTATGAGAAGCAGCAGGATTCGTTTCAGCTTTACTATCCCGACCTGGTGGGGGCGATCGACGTCAGGAAAGAAGAGAAGCGGCTGAAGAAGGTGGAGTTCGTGGAGCGGGTGACGCCGCGGGTGGTGGCTCCTCCGGCGAAGATGGAACTGGAGCCGGCGGAAGAGACTTTGCAAGCGGCCGAGGGGCTGTTGGGACAGCACGAGGTGGAAGGCGCGCGCAAGCTTTTTGAAAAAGCACTGCGGGAGACCAGCGATAAAGGGAAGCAGGGACGAGCTTTCTATGGTTTAGCGGTAATCAATCTTGGGGAGAAACGTTGGGATGAGGCGCTCAATCTCTTTCAACGTACAGTGGACGCGAACCCTAAGTCGGCACTTGCGGCATGGTCGCACTATTATCTGGGGCAGTTGCGGCTGAAGTCCGGGGATACAGAGAAGGCGACGGCGGAATTTAAGCTGGCATTGGCAACGGAAAGCGCGTCCGCGAAGGCTCGCGAAGCCGCGGAGAAGGCGTTGCAGAGCAGTTCAGGAGAGATAAAGCAATGAGATTTAGATTTCTAATGCAGGCGGCTGTGGGTCTGCTGGCGGCGATTCCCATGGCTGCACAGCAGCCGCCCACCTCGACGCCGGCGCGGCAGGCGGGGCAACCCAAGCCCAAATCGCCGAAAGAGATAGAAGCGCTGCAGAAGGTGCAGGCGGCGGCGCAGGCGAGTAATTGGGATGGGGAGATTCAGGCGATCAACAATGTGCTCGAAAACTTCACCGATACCGATTACAAGGTGATGCTGCTGGGGATGGCGCAGGAGGCGGCGCAGAATAAAGGCGATTACGCGGGGAGCGTCGCGTTTGGGGAGCAAGCGGTGCAGGCCGATCCAAGCAACATTACGGCGCGGGTGTTCATGGCGGAGAGCATTGCGCAGCACACGCGCGAGAACGATTTGGACCGGGAGCAGAGCCTGAAGAAAGTGGACGATTACGCGAACAAGGCGCTGGAGCTGTTGAAGAGCTCGACGGCGGCGCCGCAGGGAATGCCGGAAGCACAATGGCCTGAGATGAAGAAGCAGTTGACATCGCAGTCGTACGACGCGCTGGGGCAGGCGGCGGATCTGCGGAAGAAGTATCCAGAGTCGATTCAGGATTTCAAGAATTCCTTGGAGGCGGCGCCCGCGAATGCGGTTGCAGAGGCGCGGCTGGCGAAAACGTATTACGACGCCAAGCAGTACGACGATGCCATTACGACGGCGGACAAAGTGCTGGCGATGAATGAGGCTCCGGCGGTGGTGAAGCAGTTTGCGAAGCAGCAGAAAGACAACGCGACCAAGATGAAGGGGGCGCCTGCCGCGACGCCGGCACCGGCCGCTACGGCGCCTCCGAAATAGAGGCCTGCGCTACTCGTAGAACAGCCCGTCCGATGCCGCAGCCTGAGCACACGCGCACCGCTCGCCGTGGCGGTCCGTCTGATCACGGTGCTGAGGACAGTCGCGGAGTTCTCGCGGCACAGCTAGGAACTCTCGAAGACAAGCTGGGGTACAGGTTCCGGCGACGCGAGTTGTTGATTCTCGCGCTGACGCATCGTTCGGCGCTGGGGGACCGTGGGCCTGCTGGAACGGAGCGCAGTCCTGAGGCTTCCGAGAGCGGAGACAACGAGCAGTTGGAGTTTCTGGGTGATTCGATTCTCGGCTTTATTGCGAGCGAGGCGCTGGTTACGCGTCATCCGGACGTTCTTGAAGGGCAGCTTTCGCAATGGAAAGGCCACTTGGTGAGCGCGACGCACTTGCATGCGTGCGCGCTGGAACTGGGGTTGGGGCAGTACCTACTGCTGGGAAAAGGCGAAGAACGCAATGGCGGGCGCGAGCGCAAGACGCTGCTGGCCAATGGGCTCGAAGCCGTGATCGCCGCGGTTTATTTGGACGGCGGCATGGAGCGGGCGCGGGCGTTCATCGAAGCGCATGTATTGAGCGTTTTGGAGAGTCCGGACGATGTGGAATCGCTGGGGCTGCTGAATCACAAGAGCGTGTTGCAGGAGAGGACGCAAGCGATGGGCCTGCCGGTGCCGCGGTACACAACGGTAGAGACGAGCGGGCCTGAGCACGCGAAGATCTTCACCGTGGAGGTGACGGTGGGCTCCCGATTGGCTATGCGGGCGCACGGCAGCTCAAAGAAAGCGGCGAGCCAGCACGCCGCTCAACTTTTGCTGGAGCGGTTGGAGACGGCCGGCGAGATGGGGACATAAGTAAGCAGTCGATGAAGCGGTGCCGCTCAGCGGTGTCCGCTCACTTGAAGACGCAGTTAAGAATCCGCTCCATTGCTGTCGCGGCTCGGCTACGACCCGTTGTGGCCAGTGGCACTCCCTCAGAAGGTGTGAAAACATCAACAGGAACTCCAGCCGTGGCGCGTGGGGAAAACC
>JAABUQ010008060.1_pt1 | contig 14932 bp, 15 predicted proteins | sample 5560001 | NCBI WGS metagenome assembly JAABUQ01 (sample SAMN10711888, study PRJNA513371) | rock metagenome | isolation source: Antarctica rocks | place: Antarctica: Victoria Land, Finger Mt nord | collected 2015-12-18 | reverse complement strand
TCCTTGAGCTCGATCACACGTCATGGATCGGTGCCAGTAGCCATCACACTGAAGGTTGGTCAGGATCAGTGCAAGGCATCCTGCCTAGTCTATCAGGATCGCGCATTGGTGCTACGTTGAGAAGAAGACAGGAGACAAGCTATGGCCAAGACGACAGCGGACCTGCTCATCGAGCGCCTGATCGATTGGGACATTGACACCATCTTCGGCTTTCCCGGAGACGGTATCAACGGCATCTTCGAGGCGCTGCGTACGCACCAAGACAAGCTGCGCTTCATCCAGGTACGACACGAGGAGGCGGCTGCCTTCGCTGCTGTAGGCTACGCCAAATACAGCGGCAAGCTGGGCGTCTGCCTGGCAACCTCTGGCCCCGGCGGCGTGCACCTGCTGAACGGCCTCTACGACGCCAAGTGCGACGGCCAGTCCGTGCTGGCCATCACCGGCCATACCTTCCATGACCTGATCAACACTCACTATCAACAGGATGTCGATCTCGATCGGCTGTTCACCGACGTTGCCGAGTACAGCGTGCGGGTGACAGGCCCGGAACATGTAGTCAACGTGGTAGACGAGGCTATCAAGACGGCGCTGACGCGCCACGGCGTGGCGCACATCCAGATCCCCAAGGACATCCAGGAATGGCCGGCCTCCGAGGGGCACCGCTCCGCCGCCAACATTGCCCACCACAGCGCGGACCTGTACGCAGCTGACGACCGCACGCCGTCACAAGCGAGGCTGCAGCAGGCCGCCGATCTGATCAACTCTGGCGCGAAAGTCGCCATCATGGCGGGCAGAGGCTGCCTCAAAGCGCGTGACGAGGTGCTGCAACTGGCGGAGAAAGTGGGCGGCCCCATCATCAAGCCACTGCTGGGCAAAGCCGTGGTCCCGGACGACAGCCCCTACACGACCGGTGGCATCGGCTTGCTCGGCACCGCCCCATCGGGTGAAGCACTGAAGGAATGCGACGTGCTGATCGTGGCGGGCGCCGGCATGCCGTACATGGAATTTTACCCCAAGCCGGGCCAGGCCAGGTGCGTCCAGATCGATTACGACCCCGAGCGCATTGGGCTGCGTTACCCGGCTGACATCGGACTGGTGGGTGACTGCGGGTCCGTACTGCGCGCGCTGCTGCCGCTGATCCAGCAAAAGACACATCGCGGCTTCCTGGAGAAGGCCCAGCAGGGTATGCAGCACTGGAACAAACTGATGGAGATGCGCGGCACCAGGACGGACAAGCCGATGAAGCCGCAGGTGGTCACGCATCATCTGAACAAGCTGCTGAACGACGACGCGATCGTCTCCAGTGACAGCGGCACGATTGCTACCTGGTCGGCGCGGCACATCGAAATGCGCGGCAGCATGCAGTTCTCGCTGTCCGGGTCATTGGCGACCATGGCCAACGGCTTGCCGTACAGCATCGGCGCCGCGGCCGCCTTCCCCGGTCGTCAAGTCGTCTGCATCGTCGGCGACGGTGGCTTCACGATGCTCATGGGCGAAGTGGCCACGCTGGTCAAGTACAAGATGCCGGTCAAGGTGATCATCATCAAGAACAACACGCTGGGCCAGATCAAGTGGGAGCAACTGGTCCAGTCCGGCACACCGGAGTTTGGCGTGGACCTGCAGCCGATTGACTTCGCCGCCCACGCCAAAGCCTGCGGCGCCAGCGGGTATTGCATCGAGGATCCGGCGCAGGTCGAGGCCGTGCTGCGCGAGGCGCTGGCCGTGGCCGGTCCGGCCGTTATCGAGTGTGTCGTTGACGCCAACGAGCCGCCCATGCCCGGACACATCACCGTCGAAATGGCCAAGACGTTTGCCGAGGCACTCGCCAAGGGCGACGAGCATCGCTGGGACATCATCAAGACTGTGTTCGCCGATAAGATCCGCGAAGTCATCTAGCCGCGGCGACTTCCCATGACCTTACACAAGCCTTTGGCCATCATCACCCGAGAGGTGCTTGAGCCGCTGGCGTCGCTGCTCCAGCCGCACTGCCATGCAAAAGTCCATGACAGCATCGAGCCGCTGTTGGAACGAGAGCTCCTGCCACTTTCGTCGGCGGCGCAGACGCGATTGTCAGCATGGCCGACGACAAGATGACCGGCGCGGCCGGACCCCAGCTCAAGATCGTGGCCAACTACGCAGTCGGCTACGATGACATCGATGTCGACGCGGCGATAGCGCGGCACTTCCGGGTGACACACACGCCCGGCGTGGAGAACAACGCAGTAGCTGAGCTAATGCTCGCGCTAGCCCTAACCCTGCTGCGCGGCGTCGTCCGCGGCAACACCAGCCTGCCTGATTGGTTGGATCCACGAGAAGATCACGGATACCGTCGGATAGGGCGACGACCCTACGCACGGCCACCAGGTGCAGATCGCGACGCGCCGCACCGGGCCAGACCGTCTGACCGCAGGCAAGGCTGAGGCATGAAGATAGACCGTCTCGAGACCACCGCGTATCGCATCCCGACCGATCTGCCGGAGGCGGATGGGACCATCCACTGGGATTCGACCACCATGGTCCTCGTGGAGGCCGTCGCCGATTCGGGCGAGCGCGGGCTGGGTTACAGCTACGCGTCTGCCGCGGCCGCGACGGTGGTCCACGAGATGCTCGAGAAGGCCGTCGTGGGCTGCCCGGTTGATGACGGTCGCACGGCGCAGGGGGCGATGATCGCCCGGGTGCGCAACGCAGGGCGCCCGGGCATCGCCTCTACCGCCATCTCGGCCGTCGACATGGCCCTCTGGGACCTCAAGGCGCGGGTAGCGGGCCAGCCGCTGTTCCGTCTGCTGGGACCGCACCGCGAACAGGTACCCATCTACGGTAGCGGCGGCTTCACCAGCTACCCGGATGACGTACTGGCGGAGCAGCTCGGCGGCTGGGCGCAGCAGGGCATCCCGCGCGTGAAGATGAAGATTGGCACGGACTGGGGCACCAAGCCCGAGATGGACGTCCACCGGGTGCGTGTGGCACGCGATGCGATCGGGCCGGACACACAGCTATTCGTGGACGCCAACGGTGCCTACAGCGTCAAACAGGCTATCAACCTAGCCGCGCGCTTCGCGGAACACGGCGTAACCTACTTCGAGGAGCCCGTGTCCTCGGACCAGCTCGACCAGCTCGCCTTCATCCGCCAACACATCCCACAGGACGTAGCGGCCGGCGAGTACGGCTACGATCCGTGGTACTTCCGTGACATGCTGCGCGCCGGCGCAGTGGATATCCTGCAGGCCGATGCGACCCGCTGCCTGGGCGTCACCGGGTGGTTAGAGGCAGCTGCTCTGGCACACAGCTTCGCCATCCCCTTCTCGGCGCACTGCGGGCCGTCCATTCACGCCCAGGTTGCATGCGCGGCGCCCCAGATTGCGCACATCGAGTATTTTCACGATCACGTGCGCATCGAGCACATGTTCTTCGATGGAACCCTCGACCCGGTCGGCGGCTGCCTCCGGCCAGACCCATCGCGGCCTGGCCTAGGGCTGGAACTAAAGCGTGCCGACGCCAATCAGTACCTCATCTCGTAACGGATGGAGCCCCCATGAAACTACAAAGCGTAGATCAGGAAGCAGCGCTGGAGACGGGCTTTGCGCTCCTGGTCGTCGGCTTCATGACTGGTCTAGCGGTGCTCGTGTTCGGGCGGGTGATGGGCGGGGCGCAGCGCGGCAAACGGCACGCGGAGGGAGCGCCGTCCCTGGGCAGCGTACCGCCTGAGCGTCATCAAAATCTGTCCAGCTCGCCGCGGTGATTTGATGGCTACTCCCGTAGGCACCGCGCGACCGGGCAAGCCGCTGGTCCGGCGCCTCGAGGTAGAGGCAAAGCTGGCCCGGCGCGAGATCCGTGAGGGTCGCTTCGAACGCAGCATGGCGCTTATGGCTGCCTTCGCGGCTATCGCCAGCGGTTGGGAGGCGTACGCCCAGCATCTGCGGGGCGCTTTTTCTCATTGGCTGATGTGGACTCCGGTGTGGCTCACGCCGCCAACTGTCCTGGCTGGCATCGGCGCGTTGTTCAGTGAGCGGGTGGGACGACGGATCTTGCCCGTCCTGGCGGTGATCTCGCTGATTGATGGCGTCGTGGGCTTCATCTTTCACCTGCGCGGCATCGGACGCATGCCCGGCGGCTGGAAACTGGGGCAATACAACGTAGTAATGGGGCCGCCGATCTTTGCGCCCCTGCTGACATGCACCGTCGGCGTGATCGGGCTGGTGGCGGGTATGCTCCGCCGTGAGCAGCCGCGGCAGCCCACCGGGGACGAGCTACTCGAAAGGATTCTTCAGACGCTGGCGTTTGGTCGCCGGCCCCATAATCGACTGGAGGCGTTCGCGGCCAACGTCGCCCGCGGGCGCTTCCAGCGGACCATGGCCCTGACCTCGGCGGTATTCGCCATCCTGGCCGGCGGCGAGGCGTATGCGGAGCATCTTCGCGGCAGCTTCAACCGCCGCCTCATGTGGACCCCGGTGTGGGTCACTCCGCCGATGGTTCTGGCCGCTGTCGGCGCGACATTCAGCGAACGGGTGGCGCTCCGTCTCTTGCCGATCGCCTCGGCGGTGACATTCCTGGAGGGTGTGTTGGGTTTTGCGCTGCACCTGCAAGGGATTCAGCGCATGCCGGGCGGGTTCCGCAATCTGCAGTTCAACTTCACCATGGGCCCACCGTTATTTGCCCCCCTACTGTTCTCGTCAGTGGGGCTGTTGGGCTTCATTGCGGCCCTTGTACGCCGGGCGGGACTGGAGTGATGGGCTGATGCCCATGCGCGAGCTCTACCCCGACGCAGACATCCTGGCTCAGCGCGGCCACTGGGATGACGCCACGCGGCGCGTGATCATGGACCGCGTGCACAACGTGCCAAGCTTCCAGTACTTCGAGCCGCACGAACGAGCCACTCTTGAGGCGTTGTGCGCGCGGATCATCCCGCAGGACCACCGTCCCGCGGACCAACGCGTGCCGATTGCACCCTGGATCGATCAACGGTGCCAGCACCGCATGGCCGATGGGTTTCGCTTCGACGACATGCCAGAAAATGACGTGGCCTGGACCTGGGGACTGGCAGGGCTGGACGAGGCTGCCGAGCTGCTGCACGGCGGTCTGTTCGCCGAACTGGCTCCAGCCGCCGAAGAGCGTGTCCTCGAGGCGGTTCGGAGGGGTGAGCCAGCTGGCGAGGTCTGGGAGCGCATGCCGCCAAGGAGATGGTGGGTGTTCGTGGCCCTGCGCCAGATTACGGCCATTTACTACGCGCACCCCTATGCCTGGGACGAGATTGGCTTCGGCGGTCCGGCCTACCCGCGCGGCTACTTCGCCCTGAACTTCGGCAAGCCCGAGCCGTGGGAGGCGCGGGAGGTTGGAGAGGTGTCCAGGTGACTCGCTACCGAGTATCGTGCGCCTGCTCGAACATCCAGCCCGAGGTCCTCAGGCCCGGCGATCCAACGGAACGCCCATGAAGCTGCATGTTCACCTGTCCTCCGACTGGGTCCTGGATACCGACATGCACGAGTATCGTCCCCAGGACGAGGTTGACTTCTGCATCATTGGCACGGGCGCGGGTGGCGGCGTGCTGGCCCAGCGGCTGGCCACCTACGGCTTCTCCGTGGTGGCGCTTGAAGCTGGTTCCTGGCACGACACTGAAACGGACATGGTTTCTGACGAAGCTGGCTCCGGTCGGCTGTACTGGAACGACCTCCGCATCACCGGCGGCTCCGAGCCATTGGAGTTCGGCGCCAACAATTCAGGTAGAGGGGTCGGTGGTAGCACCATCCACTACGCTGGCTTCTGTCCCCGCTTGCACCCTTCCGACTTCCGCGTCCGGTCGCTGGACGGCGTTGCCGCCGATTGGCCGCTCAGCTACGGCGACATTGAGCCTTACTACGTGCAGATGGAGCGGGAGTACCCCGTTTCAGGGCCAGCCCGCTATCCCTGGGGCAAGCCGCACGGCTACCCGTACGCTGCGTTACAGGCGGGAACCGCCGGCCAGAAGCTGATTGAGGGCTGTGTCAAGCTGGGCATCCCGGTGGTCGCCGGTGGCCCCGTGGCGATCCCGGCCGGACGCTTCGGCAAGCGGCCACACTGTATCCAGCGCGGCTTCTGCCTGCTGGGCTGCAAGGTCGGCGCCAAGAGCAGCACGTTTATCAGCCATATTCCGGGCGCGGTGGAGCATGGTGCTGAGATCCGTACCGCCAGCATGGCGTATGACCTCTCCCTGAACGCCGAGGGCCGTGTGACTGGGGTGCGCTACTTCCGCACGCTCGAAGACGGACGGGTGGTGGAAGAGGAGCAGCGAGCGAAAGCCGTCATCGTGGCGGGCTACGCCATCGAATCGCCACGGCTGTTGCTCAACTCGACGTCGAGCGCCTTTCCGAACGGCCTGGCGAACACGAGCGGGCTGGTGGGCAAGTTCCTGATGGCGCAGGCGGGGCCAGTCGTGTGGGGTCGCTTTGACGAGATGATCCGCCAGTACAAGTCGCCTCCAGCGTGCGGCTGCACGGAGGAGTTCTACGAGACTGACCCGCACAACGACTTCGTGCGCGGCTACGCCTTGCAGACTGTCGCTCCGCTCCCGATTGCCATGGCGCACCTGCTCATCGAGGAAGACGGCCTGTATGGCGAGGCGCTCCTGGAGGCCATGCAGGCCTACAATCACTACGCGGCGGTTGGCGTGCTGGGTGAGATCCTGCCGGATGAACGCAACTACGTGTCCATCCACCCAACGGAGAAGGACCACTTCGGCATCCCGGTGCCATACTCCCACTTCACTCTATTCGAGAACGACCGCCGCATGATGGAGGCGGGCATCACCCGGGCGAAAGCCGTGCTGCGGGCCGCTGGGGCGCGGGACACGCATTCGGTCAATCGCTACGCCCACCTGGTAGGGACGTGTCGCATGGGCTTTACCCCCCAGGATTCCGTGGTGGACCAGTGGTGCCGCAGCTGGGACGTAGCCAATCTCTTCGTGTGTGATGGCAGCGTGCTGCCGACGCAGGGCTCCTCGAATCCCGCGCTCACCATTTCGGCGCTGGCGGCCCGGACCGCCGAGTGGTTGCGCCGCGCCGTTCCCGCCGGCGAGCTGGGCCACGGCCCAGAGCGAAGGTGAGCGTATGACAGCCGTCCCTGAGAGAGATGAGTCCTGCTACGTCTCATCCTTTGCGCCCGAGCCTCATCTGCTGACGCCCCCTGGTCGGCCCCCCTCAGGCCTGGCCGAGTTGGGACCATGATCGGCTGGGTGCTGTGCTCCTGTCTGCGGACCGGGGATGCTGACTCCGCAGAGTCCGGCAAACGAACATCATGAACATGAGCACGGCTCTGCTCATCGCACGCGGACAGCGTACGAACCTATGCGCCTGGTCGCACCGCTTGCCGGTGCCGAGCTTACCCGTGTACCGAATAGGCCAGGAAGCGGACAGGTGGCGACGCTAGTTGAGGTCCGTCGGCCGGCCGAGCTGCTCCGCCACGGAGCCATAGCGGGAGTGGTCGCCGCGATTACGCTGCTCGCCGAAGAGATGGTCGCGACCACCCTGCTTGGCGGTAAAGCGAGCGACCCCTTTCGGCTGGTTACGTCCGTCGTCTTCCGGCAGCCGACCCTGTCACCCGAGCTTTCCCTCTGGATCGTCCTGCTAGTCGGGGGGGCGATGCATCTCGTGCTGTCCCTCCTGTTCGGCATGTTCTTTGTCTTCCTGGTTTCCGCGATGTATCAGCTCAGCGCGCGGGTGCCGCTCTTGTTGCTCTACGGCTTCCTGTACGGGCTCGCCCTGTGGGAGCTGAACATTCTGACGGTCCTGCCTCTCCTTTTCCCGCGGGTAGCCCCGTTGTTTGGGCTCGCCAACCAGATCTGGAACGGCATCGTGGCCTACGGAATCTTCTACGGCCTAGTGCTCGGCGCCTACGTGGCGCTGGCTCGGCCGGGTGTCGTGGCGGACTGGAAGCGCTCGCCGCGCACGCGCGTGGAGGTAGTGCCGCATGGACGCTAGCGTCGATCTCGGCTTTCCTCTCTGGATCCGACTCACGCATCTGTTCAACATCCTGTTCATCACGCTGTTGATCCGCAGCGGCATCGAGATCCTCGCCGCCCATCCCAAGCTGTATCTCGACGAGGACTGCACGCCAGGCACGGAGTGGATTCGCTTCACGCCACGGCAGATGCCCGAGGACCAGTTCTGGACGGGCAAAGACGAGCAGGAAGCCTACTCGTCGTGGGTTTCGCTACCAGGCGGCAAGCACCTGGGCCTGGGTCGCCAGTGGCATTTCCTGGGTGTCCTGGGCTGGATTCTAACTGGGCTGATCTATGTGGTGCAGCTGTTCGTCACGCCCGAGTGGCAACGGCTTGTCCCCACGTCCTGGGACATCTTCCCGCGGGCCTGGCAGAGCCTTGTGATGTACCTGCGGCTCGAACTGCCGCCAGCCGGCAATCCGTACAACGCCGCTCAGCAGTTGGCGTACTTCGCAGTCATCTTCTTGCTGTCGCCGTTCCAGATCCTCACCGGCCTCGCGATGGCGCCGTCGGTTGCCGCGCGCTTTCCCCGGTACACGGCGATTTTCGGCGGGCGCCAGGTGGCGCGCACGCTCCACTTTATCGGCCTAGTCGCCTTCGTCTCCTTCATCGTCCACCACGTGACGCTCGTGTTCGCGCACGGGCTCGGCGATGAATTGGCGGCGGTAGTCCTGGGGGTAGAACGCGGCGCCTCACCAATGGAGCAGTCGCTCGCCATCGGCATCATGGCCGGCTGGTTAGTCCTGGTGGCCCTGGTGAACGTGTGGGCTACTCGTACCGCGCGCCTCGCCCCGCGCTCGGCTCAGCATGCGCTTCAGTGGGTGCTCGATCCAGTGCAGCGAGTGCTGCTGCACCATCTGGGCTCCCATCAGCACTACGCGCCCGGGCGGCTAACCCGCTCTCCCCGCCCCAACGGGTATCCGCCCCAGGATGGCACCTACGCGCAGCTCGCCGGCGAGGGCTTTGCAGGATGGGCGCTGGAAGTGCGCGGACTGGTCGAACAGCCGCTGCGATTGACGCTCGCCGATCTGTCGGCCATGGAGCGGCAGACGCAAGTCACCGAACACAATTGCATCCAGGGATGGTCCTACATCGCCGAGTGGACGGGCGTCCCACTGAGCGCGGTGCTGGACCGCTGCCAGCCGCTACCGCGGGCGCGCTTTATGGTGCTGCACGCCCTGGACAACAAGTCTGAGTCGGAGCCGGACCCGGAAGGGCCGGGCTACTTTTACGAAACCATCGACCTCCGTCTAGCGCGTGATTCGCAGACGCTGCTCGCCTTCGAGATGAACGGCGAGCCACTGTCCATCCCGCACGGAGCGCCCCTACGCCTGCGCGTGGAGACGCAGCTTGGATTCAAGATGGTGAAGTGGCTTCACGCGATCGAGCTGGTGGATGGCTATGGGGATGTGGGCCAGGGTCAGGGGGGCTGGCGCGAGGACTTTCAGCACTACAGCCAGGACGCGTCTATTTGATTAACTTAGAGCGCGTGGGTGACCACGCCGAGGGTGCACCGTGTGATGGTAGCGTGGAGCGTCAGCTCGAGATCCACCTTCCGCTACCCCCAGGCTCCGGCTCGCGCTAGGAAGCGCAGCACGTCCGGTCACGGACATACCACGCTGGGGCCAGGAGCCATACGGACGCCCTGGGCAGGACTGCCCGCGCCTGGCGCGGCGTACCGCGCCAGCACCGAGCCTTACCGGAGATCAGCCAGTTCAGGCGACGTTCAGGGCTTACGGTACCGCGTTCAGGCGCTGTACAGTGAACCAGCAGTAGGGATTTTACGCAGGGTGGCCACAGCGGCCGGAGTGCGGGGTCTGTAGGACTCACCGCCTCTCCCGGCGCTTGCGTCAGGCACCCAGGCCGATGAATATAGAACAAGCACACGGAGACCTTTAAACTATGGGTATGAGTCCGGGCGCGTGCTCAGGTGAGAACTTGCGTGTTCAAGCAACCTGCGGTACGGCCCGTCCGAGGAGAAGAGAAGATGGCGCCGACCCCGGACATCACTGGTGGTCTTGACCGTGACGAGTCGCGGATACCCGCACTGAAGCCATTCGAAGAGAGCGCGCAGAAGCTGGTCCATAAGGCTTTCACCAGCGGGGGCTCGAAGGGGCAAGCAATTAAGAACTTCTTGAATGGTACCTGGATTGGCGAGCCGCTCCATGCCATTCTTACGGACGTTCCTATCGGGGCCTGGACCGTCGCGCTTGTGTTCGATGGCCTGGAAGTGATGAGCAGCAATCACGAGCTCGCCGCGGCCGCCGATGCATCGATCGGAATAGGCTTAGCGGGCGCGGCAGGTGCGGCGGTAACCGGCGTCACCGATTGGCAAGACGCCGACGCACCTGCTCGCCGTCTCGGAATGATTCATGGGCTGCTGAATGTCAGTGCTACAGCGCTCCTTGCGACCTCTCTCATTGTCCGCAAGCAGAAGTCGCGGACCAGCGGACGTATCTTCGCCGCGCTGGGATATGCCCTGATGACAGTGGCGGCCCGTCTCGGCGGAAAGATGGTGTACGAGTACAGAGTGGGTGTTGATCGAACCGATGGCGAAGTGTTCCCCCAGGACTTCGCCCCCGTGATGCCGGAAGCGGTGTTAGCAGAGGCCAAGCCAACCCGCGCCGAACATGACGGCGTGCCCATCCTGCTGGTTCGCCGAGGAGCCCAAATCTTTGCCATGGCGGAGACCTGCTCTCATTTCAGCGGACCGCTCTCCGAAGGCAAGCTGGTCGGCGACAGCATCGTCTGTCCGTGGCATGCTTCCAGGTTCGCGCTGGAGGATGGTCGGGTGCTCGATGGACCGGCCGTGCATCCACAACCCTGCCTCGAGGTCCGCGTGCAAAGCGGACAAATAGAAGTGCGTAAGCCTCTGTGATGGAGCAAAAGTAGCACCATCCACAGCGGCGGAAAGAATAAAACGAAACCCGAGCGAACGAGCGTGGAGCGGTTCGAGACGATTCTACCATTGTCGAGGCCGTGATCTAGAGCCGCGCATGAATGAGCTTCTTGACCGCGTCCTCAAAGGGAGCGACACTCAATTGGGAGCACGCAGGCTCCCTGGCTGAAGCGAGACACCGGCAGCGTGGCATCTCGACAAAGCGGTCTGGGCAAAGAAGGAAAGCAATGACAAACGTCACCACCCCGAGCAATACTGAGCGACCGGCTCACACGACCAATGGCTCCGCACGCCGCCAGGCGCGCAGTGTGAGCGCCCAGGGACTAATGTACCACTTACCCGAAGAGATTCAGAGCCTGAAAGAAGATCTCGCGCACACCTCAGGTGGCCGTGCTGCCAAGACGCTCGCGAAGGCCAACAATCTGCGCGTTGCGCTAATCACCTTGCGGTCCGGCTCCACGATAGATCCGCACGCAATCGCAGGCGGCGCCACTCTGCACGTGCTGGAAGGACGGATCAGGATCCACCCGGCCGATGTGGCCCAGGAAGTCGGGGTCGGCGACCTGGTGGTGCTGAACCGGAATCTCCGCCAGCCTGTCGAAGCGCTGGGGGATGCTACGCTCCTGGCCGTCGTGGCCTGGCCCGATGAGGCCGGTGCGTGGGACATGGAGGCCGCCAACGGGCACCTCTAGCGCTCCACGTATGCGAAGACGCCGGATCCAATGAGGCGACTCCACACCGGCTAGGCTTAACGGACCAAGGTCCCGCGCGAAGGGTCCCGTTCGAGGGCGGAGTTCGCCCGCAAGACTCAATAGATGCCAGGGAGAATGCGATGACAACCAATAACACAGCCTCGCTGCTCAGCATTGGCGACGAGAAACTCATGGTCAACGATCCTGCCAAAGAAGTGCGGGGTCGCAAGGTGCTGGACAAGTCGGGCGAGGAGATTGGCGAAGTGGACGACCTGCTGGTGGACGACCGCGAGCACAAGGTGCGCTTCTTACGCGTGGCCGCGGGCGGCTTCCTGGGTCTTGGCGAGACAAAATTCCTCGTCCCCGTTGATGCCATCACAAAGGTCGAGGCGAAGACGGTCCACGTCGACCAGACGCGTGACCACGTGACCAGCGGTCCGCGGTACGACCCGAAGCTCGTGGACGAGCCCCATCTGAACAACGTCTACAGCCACTACGGCTACCTCCCATACTGGGGAACGGGATACCTGTACCCGATGTTCCCGTAGTTGACGTGCGCGGCAGCCATGGTGGCCCTGCCCGTGCTCGGCGCGCGTGGCGATCTCGGATCCGCGACACTGGAACATCTTCTGGCGCTCGCCATCCGGTGCTCACCGAGCGACGATCGCGTCAGACAGCTCCGGCTGACCTTGGCGCACGAGCCCCAGGTACGCCACCTCGCCAGCCACGAACAACCCAGCCGAGGCGTTCGGGCAAGCCTACTCGGCACTCGATAACTCTCGTACCTGCTTCAGGCCGCGCGCTGTCAAGTGCCATCCAGTCGATGACTTGCGTACGTTGCCTTCCTCCTCAAGAGTCTGCAGGGCTGTCCCCATCTCACGATCCGTGAGATGGGGAGTCATGAAGAGCTGCAGCGCGGAGACCGGCGCCTCAGCGCCTGCATGCGCGGCCGTCACGACCGCGAGTGTCACAAGCAGCCTGAGGTCCTGGGTCCAGCGTTCAGCAGGCTTTGGGTGGTGGCTGAGGACATACTCGCTAAGGACAACAGCCTCGTTCTCGTGCGTGTCGCGCGCACCGTAGACGAGGGTAAGAGTCGACGCGTGCGCAACGGACTCAATCTCGGACAGAAGCAGCTGACGTAGCGATGTGCGCAGCTCTGTCTGGTAGCGCTCGCGGAAGCCGTTCCATCGATCTGCCCGGTGGCCAAACTAGGTGCGCAGCTCGTCCCAGGTGCGCAGCTCGTCCGTAGGTCCCAGTTCCTTCATCCAGGCATCGAGCTGGGCCGCGTCTTTGGCGATACGTCGAGGCCAGAGGCGATCGACCAGCACCCGTACGCCGTCGCTTTTGTCAGCCTCCTCGTATGCCCGCTTCAGTCGAATAGCCGAGTCATGTATCTGCACGCAGATCCTTCTCACACCCGCGGGTGGTCTGCCATGATCTCTCGATAATGTTCCTCATGAAGAAGAGGGCCTGCGTGCCTGCCCCCTCGGGCCGCGAGACGGGAATCCTGGGAAAAGCTTCTCCGCTCCTAACCACCTCCAGCTCCCAGTGGTCCAAGGCAGTGTCATGAACTCCATCATGGTGACCTGTTCATAATCCTGACGATGATAGCGGTCCAGAGTCCCGAGCACGTCGTGGGCCGTGTCGGCTCGCTACTTGATCCTGGTATGCTCCGCTCAAAGCGGGTACGGCATGATCTTCATGAACTCGCTCATTGTCGCTGAAGAACTGGCTGAGTGATGGAGGAGGGTCGTTGGACGCTTGAACTGCCGCGGCCGTACTCCTTAGCAATCACCGTCCAGCTCCTACGCCGCACTCCCAGCAACTTGGTAAATCGCTGGGAGGCCGACAGATACATCCGCGGCATGAGAACGCCGCAAGGGAACTGCCTGGTAACCGTTCGACAATGCGGTTCCATCGAAGCGAGCTCGGCTGAGGTCACGATCTACGCACCAGAGATTTCGGAGCGTCTCCACGCAGACGTCGTAGCGATCCTGCGTCGAGTGCTTGGATTGGATGTCGAGGTCGCTGAGCTCAGCGCGAGATTTGACCTGGAGCCGAGGCTTGAATCGATCGCGCAACACCTGCGTGGGATGCGGCCTCCGCGCTTTCCAGATCTGTTTGAGACCATCGCCAGCGTCGTGCCCTTCCAACAACTGAGCCTGGAGTCTGCAGTCGCGCTGTTGAATCGGCTGGTGAAAGCTTTTGGCGAGTCCGTAGAGCATGATCTGCTCCAGGCCTGGGTGTTTCCGTCCGCCCGGTCCGTCGCCACGGCCACAGTGGCGGATGTGCGCGGTTGTGGCTTCAGCGCGGCCAAAGCCCAGACATTGACACACCTGGCACGGCTGGTCGCTAGCGGCGCGCTGACAGAGAGTCACCTTGCCGTGCTCCCGACCGCAGACCTCCTGACTGCGCTGGAGGAACTTCCCGGAATTGGTCCCTGGACGGCCGCCGTGATTGCCCTACGTGGTTTCGGGCGCCTGGACGCATTTCCCCCCGGCGACGCCGGAATTCGCCGCTATCTGGGCCAGGTGTTTGACCGGGCGGAGCCATTGTCCCAGAAAGAGGAACAGGGTCTGGTGGAGCGTCTTGGTCCGGCGCGCGGCCTGCTGTACTTCTATGTTCTGGGTTGGCGGTTGGCCCAACGCGGCCTGATCGGCAAAATCATCTCCTGAGTAACCTTGCCGTCTGCTCTGCAATGGGTGCCTTAAGCACACGCGCACCAATGACCTCGAGACCGTTGGGAGACGCGAGCGCGCCAGCTTGAACTCCTGCCAATCGGATTCTCAGTGTCGGAAACAGTAAAGCACGCAGCAGTTGTTCTTCGCATGGGTATCCTCGCGCGCCATTGGCGTCGTCACGAGGCGGGCTGCATAAATGTCCCGTCCGAGCTGCGGCCGTCGCAAATGGGGTTGGCCCTTGCCGAGCGGCTCGGAGTCAAGCGGACGACCGAGATAAGACTCGTTGCTTGCACGCACGGACGCACGCACAGACGGTCACCGAGACTTCGTGCGGCGCACTTCAGGTTGCCGCCTCAAATGTGAGTCCCGAACGCCAGCGTTGCCGTCTGGACCTCGGCCAGCCGACAAGCCTCGACGGTACGGTCCGTGGGAGCGCCCAACAGCCATCAGGGACCTTCCGTCCAGGTGTCGCGGCTGGCCAATCTACTGTTCAATGAGGTTCTCATCCCGGTGAATCTGAGGTGTGAGCGCCGACGAAAAAATGGGCCAGATGTCGGGATAAAATCTCATCGCGTGGTCGCGACCACCGCGGGATGAAAGCCGGGCGCGCGCTATCCTCGAGGTGGCTGAGTGCGAGAAGGTCGGGCCCTAGTTTTGGTGCTGTTAGCCCGCGATAAAATTGACCTGGGTG
>JAABUQ010008059.1_pt1 | contig 14936 bp, 19 predicted proteins | sample 5560001 | NCBI WGS metagenome assembly JAABUQ01 (sample SAMN10711888, study PRJNA513371) | rock metagenome | isolation source: Antarctica rocks | place: Antarctica: Victoria Land, Finger Mt nord | collected 2015-12-18 | reverse complement strand
GGCATTTATGGGGCAATTTTTCTTTTCCAACATCACCCACAGACCCTGATGTAGTTTTATTACCCCGTTCGACCCTCTCGCAGTTGGCTTATGCGGTTTGTGCTTGAGAAAATTGTACAAAGTCGAGCTAAGGCGTGTGATAGCGATTGAAGAAGGTGTGAAAGGAGTTGAGGATAGGAGTACCGCTACTCAGTTCTGCATTACACTTACACTAAGAGGATATTGTATGACAGAGGACCAGCAACAACAGCAAGGCTACTTGGCACAACAGCCGCCGCGACTCGATAGCCATACATCAGCTAGTGAAGAGCAGTACGAATGGTCATTTGTGAGAGTGAGCGAACAAGTGACGATCAATGTCGTATCCGCCTTTATTATAGCTATTGGTGGTATCATTCTAGCAACATTCTGGCAGGGTGGCTCACTTTTACTACAAAGCCTTTTGCACGTCCCTTCCGAACTTTCCGGCATCATTGCCTTTGTGCTATTAGGTATGGTGCTTATGCTTCTGCTCATAATCGGTGCGATCATTCTGTTTATCAAAGGGTTAAGCCCAAAAATGGTACTTGGGATGTTTCTGGGGCAATGGATGGAGACGAAAGAGCAAGAAGCGAAGAAGGGCAAGTCTGAGCAAACAAAACAGAGTACAAGCAATAATCTACCTACAGCAACTCCTATTGATACAATGAAGGAAGGTGAATAATGGACAGTGAGGTACTGAATCGTCGTATGCTTGTCAATCCCTCTCGAATAACTGGACAGTTTACGACTATCGAAGACATTGACCTACAAGGAAATGTGGATGACCAAATAGAGGCAGTAAGAGCGCGTTATGGAAGTGTGAATGATGATAATACGATAAAAGACTTGTCGGCGATAGATTGTTACTCTTTTTTCACTGATACAGATGGTCACTTCAAATGCTGCATCACACTTCATCTGGTACGAGTAGTGAACGTTCATGATGGTCAACCCTGGTCAGATTATACCTAAAACTTGTTCTATTCCGATGTGGCTTGGTTGAGAGTGACTAGGCCATGCTTTTTAAGATGAAACGCCCCTATCCCAATTGATGGATAGGGGCGTTTCATCTTAAAAAGGGAGTAGAGATGTTGAGCAACATAGTGGTCTAGTATAATGACAATTCTAAAAAATGAATTATCGAGAGTAGCTCCATCACAGGATTACTCGCTTTTCGTTGTGCTATCCTCGTCGATTAGGAACAGGTAGCGCAGCACGATAGGGCACATCGCGAGAAAGTGCGGTTCAGACATATGTCTAGTCACACTTTCAAGCTTGAGTTAATAAAAGTCTATTTACTATTGACGACATACTTATAGAACGTGGCGCGACTCTTGAAGCCCGTCTGCTCCATAATCTCGGCGATACTCTTCTCGCGAGCATCATAGAGTTGTTTGGCAAGCGCAATGTTGCGTGGCTTCATTGTCTCTGTCACCTTTGGCCGACCACCTTTTCTTCTCCGCACACGAGCTGCTTCCAGGCCAGCGAGCGTGCGTTCCTGGATGATGTCGCGCTCGAACACCGCCATCGCTTCGATAACACGGAATACCAGCTTGCCCATTGGCGTAATGGAGGTAGGCCCAGAATACATGTAAAATTCTATCACTAGGATCTCGCTTCTGATAGAATTTTACATGTATTCTGGGCCTACCTCAAAATACTACAATGTCTGCTTTTCCAGCGATTTGGAGGATCTATATGACTCATGTTCTGATTCTATCTGAAGTTTGGACTTTCCGTCATTCGTAGCCTCTATTACTTCAGTTAATTCGGGGTGACGAGCAAAAAAAGCCAATACGTCGGGATGCTGAGCAAGTTGACTTAAGACCTCTACGACTGCATCCATCGTCAATTTCCAACGTAAGGCGAACCCTATATATTTGGGAGCCAGCACCTCTTCCGTCACCTGAACCTCATCCCGTAACTGCTGTAGACCTCGGAAAAGCGGAGCCCACACCTCATGCCACTGCCGTGCCACTCTAAGAAGTTGATCCATGTTTGGACCTAATCCCCAGGACCGCAACATTCTCCAGAACAAGAGCATCATGGCCTGATCCGGTGGCTCCATTTCCCGAATCGCATCAGCGAGAGTCGAGAAGCCAAATGCTCCCCGGCTAAATAGGAGATCGAACGTACTGCTTACACTCTCAAAAGCGGAAAGAAAGCAGCGAACCTGCTCACGTGTCTCTCCCAAGTCTTCTTCTGAGACGATACTGAGATCCTCTCCCAACGGATGATGACGAAGGCGAGAACTGAGTTCCTGAAGCACTTCTCCTGTATCCCCAGTTAGCCAGGGTTCCGCATAAGCCATTCGATTCCTCCTGGCTCGCAGGAGACCTAAGCCCTTCTCTACGATGTAACGCTCATCGACCCCGATTTCAGGATGAACCTCATACCCCTCAAATGTCCCTGACGTGATACGCACCAGTACCCCCATAAAAATGGGGAAGTCCTTGCGACCAAGACGCTTTCGAGCACGGCCAAGCGTCTTGTGCGACAAACGCATCACGGCACTTCTATTCAATGCCTTCGAGAGTTGCTCAGGATCTGCCTGAAGGCGATATATCTCCTCAATTCCCTGTTGCCAGTGCTGCTGTGTTTCTTCTAAAAACGGTCGGATTGTCTCAATTGGAACCTTGTATCCCCCCCACCATAAGCACCAAGCGACGTATGCAAGCCGCTTCTCCGAACGATGAATCGTACACAGGGCAAGGAGCTGCTCCGCCGTTCCTGCTGGATAGATCGATATCATGCCGCGTCCACGCCCCAAGGAGCGGCGATAGGGACGCGGCAACAATCCAGCCCGATGCCATCGAGCCAGTTCCGTTTTTGTGACAGTAAAACCAGAGGAAGATAAACGCGCTATCACTGCTTCAGTCGTCTCCTCACGGTTCATCAATGTGTTTTCATCCATGCTCCCATAATACATCATGATACGAAAGTATGCAAGAAGTGTTTGTATTGTTATTTTTACCCTAGCATGTTATCCTGCATGGAGAAATGAGTGGAACTGTATCTCCACAAGCCATTTAAGTCGAGATGGCTTCCACATTCTGAGCAAACAAGAGCCTTAGAGGTCTTGAAGAAAGGTAGCAACGTATGGACACAGTGCATATTCACCACACCATCGAGTTCAATGGTATGGCTGTATGGGCATTGATTCTCCTCCTGGCTATTCTGGTTATCGCCGGTGTGCTTTACACCACCCTACCGCTGTATGCCGTGCAACTTCCTGAACAGCCGAAAGAGCCGTTTGGTTTTCAGAAGAGGTAGAGGCAGACCCAGGATACATGTAGAAATCGCTCATAGTGATAGAATTTTACATGTATCCTGGGTCTGCCTCTCTAGGTGTGCGAAGCGAAGGTTGACTCTCTCCATTCGCACAACCGCTGCTATTGCTATGATTTGCTCTGTGGTTGTAGAATATTGCTTTCCCTTTACTAACCCACTAGAAAGACTCAATCCACCCTGAAGACGTGCGAGTGGAAGACCATGTAGGTCTACACCCCGATCTGTATCACCGCCTAGGGCAGCCCCGCGAAGATCAAGCCCTTCACATTCCCACTGTTGCTTATTACTCGCATCTACAGGAACGTGTCCTTCTTCATGTGTTGCTACTAACCATTCTACATCGGCACGATCTAGCTTTACCCCTTTGAAGGGAAAAATGCCATTTTCAATATCTACCGCCGTAGCCCGATATACCCTGAGTTTCTCTTGACGCTCATAACTAATTTTTGGTTCAGTACGCCAAGGTTGTCCCTGTGCTTGCCAGTAGTTACGCCAAGCGTGACGGTCTTCTGTGGTAGGACATTGCAGTATCATAGAGGATTGGTTGGTCAATTTTGTAGAATTATTTGATGTGTTCTTAGAAGATGTAAGTTGGGTAAACGAACTCTTCTTTTTGTTTTTGTGCTTTCTCGTAACCATCTCTTATAACTCAACAGTGCCTCTCATGCTAAATTAGCACGAACATACATGCATACTTCATCTTACTTCATTAGACGATACAGTCTCACTTCTAACAAGTACTTTATTGTATTGTAGTAGGGGAAGTGCTACCCTGATTGTCATCACTGTGATGGAGTATTCCCCTCCTTCACAGTGTTCACCACATATTTATAGAACGTGGCGCGACTCTTGAAGCCCGTTTGCTCCATGATCTCAGCGATACTTTTCTCACGAGCTTTATAGAGTTCTTTCGCAAGGGCAATGTTGCGCGGCTTCATAGTCTCCGTCACCTTTGGTCTGCCCCCTTTTCTGCCCCGCGCACGCGCCGCTTCCAGGCCAGCAAGTGTGCGTTCCTGGATGATGTCGCGCTCGAACTCGGCCATTGCCCCAACAATATGAAACATGAGTTTGCCAGTGGGCGTGGTGGTGTCGATATTTTCCTTGATGCTTTTGAGTTCAATGCCTCGCTCGCTCATTTGATTGACTGTCTCGATGAGTTGACGCAGCGATCTACCGAGGCGATCCAGTCGCCATACGACAATGACATCTCCAGGCCGAGCCATCTCCAGCATCTTGAGAAACTCCGGTCGATCATCGCGGACGCCACTCATTTTGTCTACGAAGGTACGCTGGCATTGAGCCTTCTGAATGGCATCCTCTTGCAACGCCGTAGTTTGTTTGTCTCTGGACACCCGAATGTAACCGATAACCATCGTAAGAACTCCTTGTCTTTTCTATTTGATGAGTCTATTGTACAGTAACTCATGAAAAAGTACAAGTAGTTGTAATTTGATTTATATATGAGTAAAAAGACAAAAAAGGGCCTGTTTTTGGGGTGATATGGAAGAGTTCAGATAACCATCGTTTGTTGAACAACTCTTTTGTGCCATTGTATCGAATGTATATGTGTGCATGTAGAAGATCAGTGCCTAATCTGTTATACTCAACGGCAAACTAGATGAGGAGATACAACCGATTTGGGAAAACCGAAACGTGTCAAACAAACTGCAGTAAAAGATAGCATATTCCCGCTCGCCTACGTTATGCCACAAGACGAGTGGGCTGTACGATGCGAAGCGGCTGCACAAGCCCACCTTGTCGCGCTCAAAGCATTAGGGCAAAACACACATCAAATGTCGAATGATGAGATACATTACCTTGTTCCACATCTTTATAATTTAATGGTTCAGGAAGCACGGAAAGCAAAGCTACAACTTACCAACGACGAAGCTCTTTTTTGTACTGTTTTTGAGGATGCATACACAAAGTTCTACCGTGAAATACTAGAGCGATATGAACAAGTGCCAAAGGGAACACTGGAGCATGACTGGGAGATTGTTTCTAAATTGAGTGATGAGGAGGCATATAAGTCATTTCTGACCGACTATCGAGCGGTTGTACAACAATCCTTTAGTCAAGAAAATAACTCAGAAATCAACGAGAGTCAACCAGAATCCCAAGTTTGAGAAAAAGGACGTGTGATGCGAGAGATTGTAGTGGGTGATGCTGTTCTTCTGCATCAGGCTGACGGCTCATCTCAGCTCTACTTTGTTGTAAACCGCCTCTCTCCGACAGAAGTGCAACTCAATACTTTTGATGCACATGGCTCAAATTTTTTTGCTGGTGCTACTGCTCCTGTCTATCATCGTGGCACTCAGCCTGGACAGTGGGAACTAACCAATGAAGCAGTACCAGAAAGATTGAGATGGTATGCGGAAAGCTTGCGGATGTCGGATCATCCAGTGTTGCAAGAACTACATTCCTTACTCACGATAAAGCTCCCTGATGATATTGAAGAAGCGTTCTCGAAGGTAGGGCGCATCTATGCGGAGAAAGATGTGAGGGGTCCTTTTTATGAAGTACGGCATCGAGATGAGCCGTACAACAATGATGACTACTTTTACAACCTTCTTACGATGGGGGTTCAAGAGGGACTACGAAGTACTCTGTACTTTTTACGACAGTTTTTGCTTTTAGCAGAGGTGATGAAAGTAAAAGGTGCTGTTCTTATCACTGATGTGAAACCGTCCCGTAGTGGAAGTATCATGATAGGACCAGGGGTATTAAATGCCGAGTACGAAGGGTTTGTATTGCTCAGTCGCGCAACGTTGGATCGCTTGACCTACTTTCTCAAGTATTATTTTCAGGTCAAAAATAATGATCCAGGTCTCTATAAGTTTCTACAACATGTGCAAAAAACGCACGGAGATGACGACAGAATCCAACGTCTTATGAAAGTAGTAGACCGGCACCGCGAGTATCTAGATACCCAACTTATTAGCCAAGGTCAGCGTCGCGAACGAAATAGAATTGCTCATCAAGAATATGTTGGTTTTGCATGGCCTAATATTATGTACAATCCAGATGGTCTAATAAGAGTGGCCTTTGTCTATGAAGGGAATTTGGAAGTAGACGCGACGGAAGAATTATCCCATCGTTTTGATGCATTACAGCTTTTCATTATTGATGTCCTGAATGACTTCTTTAGCGAAGAGAGAAAGTAGGATATTATGAAGCAAACACTGATTATGGACCTTGCCAAAGCTGCCAAACGCGATGGCTTGACGCTTCCGTGGTGCCTTACTCATCTTGCCGAGCAGCTAGAGCGCAGCCAGCAACGGTTGGACCAATCGAGTCGCCGCGACACGCGTGCAGGTGATGCTGATGCCCAGATGCTCCGAGTAGAAAACGAGGCTCTAGCTCTGGTTGTGGCCGCCGTCCTGAAAGCGTATCCAGCAGGCGCAGATGTAGACTTGTAAGGAAACCAAAGTTCCCTCTTTTCTCTCCATATATAAAGGTAAGAAGAACAATGAACAGGATCACAACGAGCGGCCTGACGTTTCGCTGGGCCGACGAGCATCTCATTATCACAACCCCGAAAGGGCAGTATACGCTGAACGCGAGTGAGGCAGCGCATCTGCTTGACTTGCTGTATGCTCACAAAGACGCGATCTTTGATGCAGAGGCACAAACCGATGGACTCGCAACATGGGCACGTGAACATCCAGTGCAGCAGTATGTGCTTGGAAGTCTCAATCCGCACCGCGAACAGGCAGCACCATCGGCACCACTCTCGCTGGACGAAGGCCGCGCACGTCGGCGACGAAATGAGGAAGGGTCTTCCCACGAGATGTGCAACGAGGTGTAAGCAAGCGAGTAATAAAGTAAGGGAAGGAGATGACTAAAAGTGGACAGGGAGACTTGGCCCTCGTGATCGGCTCAGAGGGGAGATGACCCGTCATAAAAAAAGCTGCTTGGTTTGCCAGTTCCTCCTGTCCTAGTGGCTGGCGAGGTATGTGGGAACGCCAGCAACCGTGATGCGCAGTTGGGGTGGTCCCGACCAAGCATTACATGCGAGCCGATCTTGCCAACTCCAACGGTGATGCGACCGCACCGCACGTGGTGGGCGAGGGGGAGGGGAAAGGCTCGGCGGCATGTCGGCAAGCGGAAGGATCTCGACGTATTGCCTGCGCCAGTGGGTCATCCAGGTGCGGCGAAGTGCTCGCCCAGCCACATCCACCCACCGGATCGGTCCGAGCAGGACCGGCTGGTGCTCAACCGGCACCGATGCGGGTGGAGGCAAGAGACGACGGACCGCACTCACGCGACGGGCTCGATCCCCTTTAGCTCCAGATGCCAGACACTGCTCTCGCAAAGCACAAGGCTGACAGTCCGTCTGGTAGGCCAGATAGATGGCCCGCTGGGTAAAGGCATTCTCTTGACGCACTTCACTCAACCACAGGCTGGCCCCGGCTGGGCAGCGCAGTTTCCCGTCCTCTTGCAACACAAAGTCCTCTGCCCCGAAACGCCCCGTGGCTCGTCCGAACGCGGCGGCCCATTGCCACGGGCCATACTCTTGTGGTGGGGGGTCTGAAGCTCCGAAGACAGCAGGAGCTGCTTTGGCAGGGGTCCACTCGATCTCGCGCACCTGGACGCCCTGCATCGTCTGTCCCAAGCAGAGGCGCAGGTTCCACACCCATTGACAGGCAATTTGCCAGAGCTCTTGCCCACACTCGGTGTAGGAACACCAGCGATCAGGATCTTCTTCAACGTCTTCATCGGTCAGTACCGCCCGCGATCAGCTCCACGTCCATGATACAGGTCCAGAACATCTTCGAGCAGGAACCTGTCGGCCGGGAGCGTTGTAATGAAGAGTTCATAGACCCATTCACCTACACGTTTGCCCACCGTTACAAGCTTCCCAGCAGGAGGAGCTCGATGTCGAGCCACAAGCACGCGTGCTTGTGGCAGGTTTTCACCCAATGGGAGCCAGCCTCCCTCAAAAAGCTCAACAACCGTACTCGTGCTCATACTCATGACATTTGTTGTCGGTGGATGTTGCAGCACTTGTTGGATCTGAGGATGCTCTAAGCACTGATATCCTCTTCCCCGCGTCACGAGATGAACACCAGCATTCATGATCTGTGCGATCACTGATGCATCGCCATATTGTCCATCGAGGCGAACAAGAGCCACCTCTGCTGTGAGAGCGAAGTGTGCCAGGTAGGTGGTAATGGACTGGAGAGCCGAGGCAAGTTCGCCGCGATAGTCTCCATTGCCACGACCCGCGTAGGTGCCGATCCATTGCCGAGTATGTATTTGAAGGGCTGTCGTCCGTGTACGTACCACTTCCCCTCGTTTCCGCCCTTTGTAGCCGGGCGCACAGACGGCATCGAGCCGACGTTGTGCAGGAGGCAATTCAGAATTGCAGGGCAACGCTCGTTGCCGAGCGGCCTGGCGTGTTGCATCGACATCAAAGACGATATGCCGACACCCTTGCCGATCCCAGATGCCTCCGATGGTTTCCGATGTCCATCCATCTGCAAATGCATACTGCTCGAAGATCGTGCGAAAGGATTGTAAGCAGGGACGATCTACATCAGCGAGGAAGCGGCTCAAGCTCGATCGATGGGGAAGGTCCTTCCGTCCAAATAGTGCCACGAATGCGGTTCCGAAAGGCTGTAATCGCTCAAAGAAGTCAGAGAGCGTCCGCTCTCCACTGATCGCATACCCCAACAGCAAGGCAAGGAAATCAATGGGTTCATAGCTGCCGAAACGTCCGCGTACCAAACGGATTTGGTGTGCAAAGGCTTCAAGATGTTCATGCATCGCCAGATGCTGAGCCAGAATGACCTGATCGCGCGAACCACGGGGGAACCGAGAAACGATCAACAGGAGAGGTGTGAACCTCAATACACGGGTTAGGTATCATACCTAGAGACATACTTGCTCAGGACCTGGGGTACGTATTGTTGCACTGACCCTTTGCGGAAAAACAAGGCATCTGAGCGAACAAACGTGGAGAGCAAAATGGGTATACTTTTCTCGCAGATTACCTACGACATATGTAGGTGACAAATTATGTGAGAGGAAACTGTATGCTAATCTTGAATGACAATCACAGCCTTCGCGCGGGCGTGACGAGTATGACCGAACGCTGCGCCTATTGTTCCAAACCCCTGAATGAGTACCCGCTGATCATGAGCGATAACGCTGAACAGACCATCTACCATGCCGCGTGTGCAATCCAGTTAGCGACCGATATCATGGTTGATGTCTATACCTTTTTTCGTCCGCCTGCTCCCTATGATCGGCTGTTTGTTCTTTCTATCGATGACACTACGTGTAACATCGACTCCTAGCGTAATAGGCACATTCTGTCGAACTTTGAGCGTTTCGTGCGAATATAGAATAGAGCTTATCCGAAAACCTATCAGGAACTGCTTCAATTTAGATCCAAATGGGGTTTTCGGATAAGCTCTTAGCCATATTTTGAGGAAAGACTAAGTTACAGCTTAAGCAACAAAAGCAACAACTTAAACGTAATCTCTTTGAAAATGAGAATATGTTAGAGAGAAAGCTTCTAAAGAGGTAAAAGAGAAACAGAGAGATTATAATGGATCAAGAACCTAAGCAAGTCATTACTGAATTTCTATTTGACGATGAATGGACCAATGCAAAAGCAGGAACTATACACTTTCTCCAACAACGTAGCTTACCCCATAGCCAGATTTACGCAGTCACATTTGACAACAAAAAAGGACAACAACGCTGGCTTTGCATCGTTATTCAAGATGAACAAGGTCATTGGTATCTTCAATCAGCAGGACCTCTTGGAGAAGCAATAGCTTCGTCAACACGAAACTACCCTTGGGTCAACTTAGCAGCAGGAAATAGCAATATCTTTTGGGCAGGAGGGTCTGTCATTACTCGTGGTTTCGATGTAAAACGTGTGCGCTTAATTTCTACAAAGGGGGAGATACTAGAAGACACCGTTCAAGACAATTTGGTTATGTTTTTATCAAGCCAACCATTGCAATGGCCTCTTCAAGTTGAGCTTCATGATGCGAAGGAAGCAGTCGTAGGATCACATACCTTCCCCTTACCACACACGTTCCCCTTGCATTTTAACCCTGAAGTGTAAGAACTGCTTTAGTGAATAGGAGAAAGCTCCTCAAAGCACTCTGATATAAGAACTGTCTTGAGGAGCTTTCACATCTAACAGAGATGTTACCAGAGTATGAGTTGATGTCATACGCAGTGTGGAACAGGATGATTACTTTTCTGTCCCTTGGCCTTCGGTTGATCTCTTGATCAAATGAAGATGGCGACCTTCGCGTGTGATGCTGCTGGTTTCCTCGGCTCCAACGGCCTTTTCTTCCCATGAAAGGTCGAATAATGGGAGCTGCACGATTCCAGGAACGCGGCGTGTGATTTGTCGAGGTGCATATAATGGCACTCGCCAGTACAATACCCACTCATGGGGAGCGATGTCGATGAGCGTTAATTGCGGTGAGCGGAATGGCGTATCAGCCACACGAGGATTACTCACTTCTCGGAGATGCTTGTGATCGTCTTGAAGTTCAACGCTATACTTTGAAAGTGTCACCGCCTTGTGTTCAATTTTAAGCGTCCCTTCATAGACCCAAACAGTGACGGGAGCCTTCGCCAGGCCCCGTTCCCCATAGAGCTTCCAATTCTGAAAGCGCAGAAATCCATGCTGGTCCAGGTAGCGAGTATATCGTGTCGCGAACAAGATGCGGTCAAGAACTTCTGCCGAATACATCGTGCCTTTGTGCCATCCGAGAACCTCGGCGGGACTATGGCAGCCATCCTCACGCTTTTCATGGGCCCAGTGGCGTTGCACGTTATAATCGCGCATCCAGGTCCGGTGAATAATAAGTATCTCTTCCCAACTCGTCGCTTTTGCGAACTTGGCGTCTGCCATACGTCGGACGATATTGAAATGAGACTCGATAAAATTTTGCCAGGCTTGTCGCTTGTCTATGCGCTCTTTCTTGATCCCTAGCGCGCCATACACGTCCATTGCTTGATTACAGGAAAAAATTGCTCCACCGTCACTGACAATCGCTTTAGGAGCACCTACGGTTGAGAGCGCGGCAAAGAGCACTTCGTAGGATAGGCGGCTGGCGCGTTGCCCTTACGGGCACGTTTCCAAACCGCCCTCCTCCAAACCGTACGTGCGCGATTTCCACGCATACGGCTTTCCAGCATCATCAGGTTGAACCTGTCCGTGAACATGATACCTTTTGTCTCAACGGGCGTCCCGCATGAAGATCATCATGACATGTGCGACAGAGAACCAGGGTTTTCCTGTGTCTAGCCGCCATCACTTTCACCCAGAGCGGTTTCTCTCGACCATCGTATTTCTGAAGGTCTTTCAGCGCTCGGATGTGGTGGACTTCTATTTGCGTTGTCATGCGCGTTGCTCCACAGATTTCGCAGGTCTGCGCGAGCAACCGCCTCTCCAGTTCTGATCGCCTGTTCCATTGCGATCCTAGACGATCTTGGATGGTTGCCTTGATATCCCAGGTAAGCGGAATACCACCCCATGTTGCCACCAGAGGATTCTTCCCTTCACGTGGGACAGTGGCTTGAAGTCCCTTGTATTTCTTTCCCTCTACTTCGAGTTCTGTCTGATACTTCTTGTAGATCTTCTTGACCGACATTTTGTGTTTACTTGCTAACGTCTTTGTGAGCGATGTCTCCATGATCCATTTCAGGAGTTGGAGCGTATGCAGGTTGTAGGCGAGTCGGTAGTATTCTACAATCCCCCGATATTCCAGTTGATAAGTTGAGATGATGGTGTAATCGCTCTCATTGAGCAATTCTGCCCGATGGATGGCTTTTCCTCCTTTCCGGTAGCGATTACATTTTTCTATCAGCACCGCATGGGGAATTCGTAAGCCTACTCTTCCGTTGATGTTTCGCTTCCGTTGTCCGTTTTTGGTTTGGGTTTGCTTGGTATCGCTGTGAAGAGTAGTGACTTCGTATCCCAAGAATTTGGCGGCTCCGTTTCGGGCGTGGGTGATCAAGGTTTTCTCGTCCGAAAGGTTGAGTTTTAACTCATCCCGTAGGAAGGTCGTGAGTTGCCTTTTAATCTCCTCCGCTTCTGATTTTGGGCCGATAAATGCCAGCCCGAAGTCGTCCGCGTACCTTGTATAGCGGAGTCGTCGATAATCGGGGTCGTGCGTATCCCGTGAAGGGAGTCGTTGCATTTGTGCCTTGATCTTTTCGGCAGCCTCCTTCTGCCCTTGTTTTCTGAGTCGATAGACTCGGCCAGCGAGCCTGTCGTATTCGTGGTTGAGCTTTCGCTTTTCTCCTCTGGTGTATTGTGGAATGAGTACCGTTGTGACGAATGTGTCGAGTTTATCGAGGAGAATATTGGAGAGTATTGGGCTTGCTATTGAACCTTGAGGGACTCCGCTCAAGGTTTGGTTGTAGCGCCAATCTTCCAAATATCCCGCGTCGAGGAGTTTACTGATCAGTTTGATGAAGCGTCCGTCATGGATCTTCTCACTGAGCGTAGTAAGGAGTAGCTCATGGTCTAAAGATCCAAAACAGTCAGATATGTCTCCTTCGATCACCCATGTGGCCCCTGCCCAATGGTAGTAAATTTCTCGAAGAGCAGTGTGGCATCCCCTCTCTTCTCGAAATCCGTGGGAGTGGTCACTGAATTGTACATCGTAGTAGGCATTCAGGATCATTCTCACGACCTCGGCCAGCAATTTATCCGTCCAGACAGGAATACCTAGCGGGCGGCGTTTACCATTCCGTTTCGGTATGTAAATTCGCTTGGCCGGAAGCCATTGCCAGCGTTCATATCGTAGGGCTTCGATGATCTCGTCGATTTTCTCAAGAGACATCCCATCAACAGTGTCATCGGTGACACCTCTGGTGTTAGATCCCTGATTTCGATAGATCTTCCCATACGCTTTGAGGTAGAGGTCCCGGTTAAAGAGTTGTCGATAGACTCTTTCTAACGGCAGACCACGTTTGCCGCGTTCACGGAGAAGCCCTAAATACACGTCAGCACTTTGCATTTCGCATCCTTTCGTGGTTTAGTCACTTCTTAATACCTTTCCTGCGCCCCGGTATCGTGAGGCGCTCTGACCCCCCTTCGAGGGTTGGCTCCTTCGCTGGATGGATGCTCCGATGCGTTCTTTTCCAGCTACTATGAGGATTCCGTCGCCATGAGAGTCTCCTCTTTTAGGCGATCCCGCTTTTGCACAGACAAAAACGTTTAGTGTGTTTAGGTGCCCTTCTGTTCCCTTTCAGGCTCATTGCCTGCCACTCGCTGAAGAGAGCGTTCCGTCAACTACCTAGACTTTGACGTATTACGGCATCCTGCCTCTCCTGATGCCGATTTCAGCGTCGCCACTTCATGCATGGTGTGGCGGATGTGGGAAAGCATCGTGCGAGAACTCAGGTTTGACAGTCCCAGTCTCACCTTGCACACAGGACTTGCAGGACCATACCATACATGCCTTCTGGTATTTCCTACTTCGGCGACATGCTATTGTCCACCTTTGGCTTTCGCCGCCGGGTAAGTCGCTGTCCTGGAGGTCTTTTGCTCTCAACCTCCTCACTCTTTGAGAGAAATTTTGCCTGCACCGACACGGCGCACCAGGTAGTCCCACTGATTTTGGGTCGGAGAGATTTTGCTTGCTAAAATTGCCCTCGAATAATTCTCTAAAATGCTGATCAAATAAACTGGTTCTGGAAATCCTAAGTTATGCTCTTCAATATACCTGACATCCACGGACCAATACTCCTGGCGATAGCTTGCTCTAAATGGCATCTCCTTGCGTTCACGAGGAGTTCCGCCTTTGGGGTGAGACAACCCGTAGAGCGAGCGATTGAGCGCTAAAAGCCTTCCGCAGGTCGCCTGTGAGAGTTTGATGCCGATTTGCTCAAGGGCTGCTCGCACACGATACGCACCAAGTTCAGGACTCTCGACTGCCAGCTTTCTCACCTCGTTGATCTCTTGGATCATAGCTTTACGTGCTGGTTGATGAGGCGTACTCGGTTTATCGTCGAGACCCGTGTGTCCCTCCTGCGCCCAACGTTTCAGCACTTCATACACACGATGGCGAGGTGTTTGTAGATAGGCACTGATGGTAGTGATGGACCACCCTTCCGCATGAAGATCGACAATAGCACGGCGACGTTCGTAGCCATCAGCGATCTGGGCATAAGGCGGATAGCGTCGCATCGTGATGCTTGGCTTGGGTCCATCCGCGAGAACACGCTTCACAGTATGGTCAGACGGCTTGCGGCCAAAGCGCAGGAAGCAGACCGTGGCAATCTCATGTGGACTGAAGCCGGAGTGTTCCGCCTTGAGATCGACAATCAGTTGGCGCATATCTGGCGGTAGGCTCCGTCCTTTATCGACAGAAGGAGAACGTTCTTTGTGAAACAGGCTTGCCATGCCTTGTTGATCAAACTGGTCTGCCTGATGATGAAGTGTGCGCGAACTTTCTTCAGTTTCTCTCGCACGTTCAGCCGCTGTCTCTCCAAAAAGCACGACGGGGCGAAATCTAGACTGAGAAATAGACCTACTCACAACGTAAACAACGAATCAGTAATGAACCTTGTTGTTCTTCGTGAAAACACATATCCCTATCACTTTTTTGATGAAAGGAATGTAGATCATGAAGGTA
>JAABUQ010008058.1_pt1 | contig 14938 bp, 13 predicted proteins | sample 5560001 | NCBI WGS metagenome assembly JAABUQ01 (sample SAMN10711888, study PRJNA513371) | rock metagenome | isolation source: Antarctica rocks | place: Antarctica: Victoria Land, Finger Mt nord | collected 2015-12-18 | reverse complement strand
CCCCCGCTAAGAGATCCGTCGACGCGAGCAGCCCATCTGTTGTTTCGGCGCATGGCGGTAATCGCGGCGGTCAAAGCGGGAGCAATTGAGTGTTCTTGCGCGAGGTGGCAGCGTGCTCCTGAGCGGCCTGAAGTCACACTGCGGCGGACCTTCTTGGTTCGGGGATGGGCGCCGGCCCCCTTTGTATGCTCGCTTCCGGGCCGGAGGGATGGCCGAGCTTGGTTGATGGCAACTGTCTTGAAAACAGTCGTGGCGGCAACGCCACCGGGGGTTCGAATCCCTCTCCCTCCGCCAAGTTCAATCGTCACGGTTATCCTACAGTCTAGCCCTAGTCCGATGTAGTACGCTCTGCAGAGGATAAGCATGGCGCCATCGAGACTTCGGACAAAATCCCATGACGCGAAGATAACCGCCATAAACGCGGGGTGGGCCCGCCTGTTTTCCGACTTCGAGGCTTCCATGCAAGCTCGTGGCTTGGCGCTGCGCACCGTCGAGCACTACTCACAGGCGTTGAACCGCGTACTGCTCGCCTACTGTCAGCGAGAAGACCTGACGCCGGCCGATCTGACCAAGCGGCACCTGGAACGGCTGGCAGCGGAGCTGCTCGGTGGCGGGCGCTCGCGGCAGACGGTCAAGACCTACATGACCGCGGTGAACACGTTCCTGGCCTGGTGCAAGGCTGAGGGCGAGCTGGAGGCCAACCTAGCGGCGCCGCGGCCGACAGTAGACCGTCGAGTTCTGGACGTGCTCAGCCGCCAGGACGTCGAGCGGTTGGAGGATGCCGCCGCCACCGAACGCGACAAGCTGATCGTCCGAGTCCTGGCCGACTGCGGTCTGCGCCTTGGCGAGCTGCGCCGGCTCACCGTCGACGACCTGGTGTCCCAGGGCCGTGAACGCTACCTGCGGATTTGCGGCAGCAAGAGTCATCGCGACCGATTGGTCCCTCTAACGGCCGGTCTGTACATGCGCCTGGACCGCTACGCTCGCCGCGGTCGGCCGGCGAGCAGCAGCGACCGGCTCTTTCTGACGCTCTCGCGTGGCCGCTCGGGCGACCACCAGCCGCTGGGCGAGTCAACGCTGGAGCAGCTGGTCGGACTCCTGGGGCGCAAGGCCGGTCTGAGACAGCGCGTGCATCCCCATCTGCTGCGCCACTCGTTCGCCACCGAGCTGCTTCGTCGCGGCGTCAACCCGATCCAGGTCCGCGACATCCTGGGCCACACCAGCTTGGCGATGATCGACCGCGTCTACTCGCACCTGACAACGAGCGACGCCCACCGGGCGCTGATCGACGCGCTCAGGGCGCGAGACGATGGCTGAGGCGGTCCCGGCCAGACTCAAGGATGCGCGATGGTTGTGCGGCCGAACACTCTGCAGTGGGGAGTTGCTGCGCCCGCTCCGCCCCGATGGTTCGGGCGGTCTCGATCCGACCGGGTGGCAGCTGGTTGAGGAGGTGTGGGAGAAAGCCAAGCTTAAAAGGCGGCAGCGTCACGGCCGTAGCTCCTGGGTGTTCATGGTTGTAGAGGGGCCACTTGTGGTTGCCCGTTGCCCGCGCTGCTACAACCTGTCTATAATCAGGGTCTAACGCGACAACCGGGCTGAACTCCGCGGATACGGGCGGCCCTAGCGCCTCCCTTTTGGGCAACCGAGCAGGAGGCGGATAGGAGTTCAGCCGTGGCCGTATTCATTCGGACCCGTCGGGTGGGGGCACACATCGACGGCCGCCAGCTCGAGCGTGAGCTCGCCATCCGCCACCTTGAGGCGAAGCGGCTGGCAGAGCTTGCCGGACTCAGCGAGGACGTGGTTAGTCGCGCCCGCGCCGGCGAACGGATCAGTCTCGCCAGCTTGTACGCGATCGGAGCCGCTCTAGAAGCCGTACCAGTGAGGGGATCACTCATCACTTCACTAGTGGCCGATCAAAAGAGAACCGCCCAGGGCTCGACCTCCGGGGCGGTTCATGCACAGGAGGCGGATAGTGGCCGCCCTCTCGCCGCCCAAGCGTAGCACCTCCGGCGACTCGCCGGCGCTCGCCATCGATGCGGACGTGCGACACCTGCTCGCCGCCCTGAAGCGCGCCCACCGTGATGGTTGGGCCGCGCGAGACATGCGGCGCTTAGCCGAGAGAGTTCTCCGGCTGCTCTGGATTCTGGAGCTGGCCCAGGCGGATGCTGCCGACGACCGGTTGCGGACTGAGTTCCAACTCGAGGTCAGAGCGCTCTACCGCGACCGGGCTAGGAGGCGGGCCCTGAACGTGTTCCTCCAGTGCCGCGACGGCGGCGCCTGCTGCCGTTTGGAGGGCCTTGACGCCACCGCCGCCCGGTTGAGTGGGGCGGCCTGCGCCTCAATTGACCATGACAGTTACACCGCTCTGCGGGCAGCCGGCGGCGAGATCGTTCTGCCGGACGGGGGACTGGTGCCATGAGCACCGCCCTGACCGTACTAATTGAACCGGGGAGCGTCCACGAGCTGCGCGTTCCCAAGGCCGGCCGCGCGAGAGTCATCTCCGGCTACTTCGACGACTCGACGCACCTAGTCGCCGCAGCGGACAAGCTGAGCGGCCGCTACCCCGGTATCTACTTCACTGTCAACCCGACCAAACCCGCCCTGCTGGCGAGAGCCCACAATCGCGTACTCGAGCACGCCGAACTGACCTCCTCCGACCACGACATTGAATGCCGCCGCTGGCTGCCGATCGACCTGGACCCGGTTCGCCCAACCGGCATCTGCGCTACCGACTCGGAGCACGACGCCGCGATTCAACGCGGACGGGAGATCTTGGCCTACCTGCGCGGGCAGGGTTGGCCGGACCTGGCCGCCATGGACAGCGGTAACGGCTGCTACCTCTTGGCCCGGGTCGACCTGCCCAACGACGAAGCCGGGCGAACCCTGCTCGAACGCTGCCTGAAGGCGCTCGCCTTCCGCTTCAACGACGACCTTGTTCACGTCGACCAGACGATGTTCAACGCCGCCCGCATCATCAGGGTGCCGGACACCCTCAACGCCAAGGGGGACGACACGCCCGAGCGCCCACACCGACTAGCCAGGTGGCTGCACATGCCTGATTCAGTCGCGGTCGTCACGATTGAAAAGCTGGCTGCCCTGGCCGCCACTCTGCCGGGCGAGCCGGAACCCGAGTCGCGCAACGGGAACCGCGTCTACCCGACGGGCGCGTTCGACCTCGACGCCTTCGTCCGCGACCATCTCAACGTCCACCACGAGGGCTATTGGAACAACGGCTATCGCTGGGTGCTCTCCAAGTGCCCCTTCAACTCCGACCACACCGACAACGCCGCCTACGTGGGTCGCGGTTCGCGAGACGGCATCTTCGCCGGCTGCAAACACGATTCCTGCATCTGGGGCTGGGCAGAACTGCGCGAGAAGTTCGAACCGGGCTATGCCGATCGGCGGCAACGGTCACAATCAAGCGCCGAGCAACCGAAGGACGAAGCGGGCACCCCGCTTTCCTTCAAGACCGCCAGGCAGCGTTCAGCCGAGAAGCCGCCCAAGGTCGATTGGGTTATCGGGAACCTCGCCGCCAAGGGCGTTGTCAGTGAACTCGACGGCCCTCAGAAGTTGAGCGGCAAGACCACCCTACTCGCGCACGCCGTTCGCGCCAAGCTGGAGGGCCTGCCGTTCCTCGGGCAGCCAACTCAAGCGGGGCCGGTGGTCTGGTGCACTGAAGAATCCTGGGCTTCGTTCCAGGAACCGCTTGGCGAGGTCGGGCTGCTCGACCGCGACGACCTTCACATCCTCTGCCGAGAGGATGCATTCGGGGTGCCTTGGGCGGAAGTGGCGCGGCAGGCAAGGCTCAAGGCGATGGAAGCGGGCGCCAACCTTGTAATTGGCGACACCCTGTCCAGCCTGGCCGGGCTCAAGGGCGACGAGGAAAACAGTTCGGGGTCAGCGGGCGAGGCCATGCGCCCGGTCCAAGAACTCGCCGCCAGCGGAGTTGCGGTAATCGTCACCCGCCACGACCGGCGGGCCGGCGGTGAGGTGGGTGAGTCGGGTCGCGGCTCAACAGCCTTCACCGGAGCCGTTGACATGGTGCTCAGGCTCACGCGAGTCGGGGGCGATGGCCGCGCCTCCACCCGAAAGCTGGAGTATGTCGGGCGCATTCGAGGCGTTCCGGCCGATCGGTTCATCGCCCTCACCGACCACGGCTACGAGCTGGTCGGCAGCGAGGCCGATGTCAAGCGCCGCGAGGCCGAAGCCCTGCTCCTAGAACACCTACCCGACACCGAGGAATACGCCGTCACCCTACCCAGCTTGTGGGCCGCAGCGGACGCCTCGAAGGACCGGCTGGCTGGGCCGCTAGCCGGGACAGACATCGGCAAAACGACCTTCAAAGAAGCGGCAAAGAGCCTCCTGGCGGCCGGGCGCGTCCAGAAGCGCGAAATCACCCAAAATCGGCACGTTTGGTGGGTCATAGCCGGTGCCCCCGGTAGCACCGGCTATGGGCAAAACAGAGCTGGAAGCGCCGAAGAGGCGGAAAGCATGGCCGGTGGTCCGAGTCCTATAGGGACGGACCACGGCGGCCATGCCGCCTCTGACGCGTGGGCACCGGCCGTCGATGACGAAGACGAAGCCCGTGAAGAGGTCCGGCTATGACCACCCTGGACACCCTCCGCGTTGCCGGCCTCGCGGTGCGAGCCGACGGCGGCGAACTCGTTATCCGTGGCCCACTGTCCGACGAGCTCAAGACTCTAGCTCAGGCCAACAAGCCACAGATCCTGGCCGACCTGGCCGAGGAGGCGGACCTCATCGCCTTCCACTGCCAAGCCTGCAACTTCACCACCCCAAACCATCCCTGGCCCGGCCAGGCGCGGCGTTGTATCCGCTGCGGCTGGGCGGACAACGAGGAGGCCACCCCATGACCAAGGTCGACCCCTACACACCCCCCTTCACCCACGCCCCACGGATCGGGGGGGCCTGGCAGGCCATACGGCTAGCCCTGGCTGATGGCAAGTGGCACGTACGCCGCAGTCTGCCGTGCGGCGACGTGGCCCCGAGGACGAGGGACAACCTGATCCGCGCTGCCCGGCGCGCGGGGGCTGTTGAGACTCATCGACGGCACGGCCTCTCGTACGTCCGGCTGTGCCCCCCATCGCCGACCGCCTCCGTCTTCTGCTGCGGGCAACCCGAGGAGGTCACCGCAGCCGAGCCCAGCATCAGCCCTGAGGGGGTCAAGGAGACGCAATGAGCGCCACGGTTAGTCCGGGTTTGGTTGTCCAGCCGAGCGCCTGGTGGGGGGTCGGGCATCTGGCGCAGCTGCTGGGGCGTCACGGTGTCCGAGATCCGGAGGCCGAAGCCCGAGTCGCACTTCGCGCCTGGCTCGAAGCCTCCGACTGGCCGGCAGCGGTCATCCACGTGTCCACTGCGCCTGACAGCGAGGAACAATTGACCCCATCATCCGAGGCCCCCAGCGGGGGGTCAGGCAAGGGGGGGACCCAAACATGGGACCCACCACGCCGGACCATCCCCGCGGGGTGGTCTCGTGTGCCTTTGCACCACCCCCGGTGGTGCGAAAAAGCAGACGCGATCGCGATGGGGCCGCCGCTCAGTCCCGCACACACGCCGTCAGCAGTCAGTTTTTTGAGATGGGGGTCTATTGATGCCACGCGGCGGTCATAACGCGAAGCCGCGACAGCTCAAGATATTGGGGGGCACCTTCCGCCCTGACCGTGACCGAGGAGGCTCGGGCTGGGCGGCAACACGGGTAGGCCCAGAGATACCCGAGCACCTGGACTGGCTGTCGCCCGAAGCGAAGGAGGAATGGTCGCGAGTGGCGCCCTGGCTGGTTCAGAACGGGCTGCTCACCGTGCTGGATCTCGGGCTGTTCGCCGTCTACTGCGCCACAGCCGGCATGTACCGACAGTGCCAACCGATAATCGAGCACGACGGCCTGGTCGTAGACACGCCGCGCGGCCGCCGGCCCCATCCCTTGCTACGTGTTGAAGCCCGATGCCAGCAGGACATACGGGCGATTGCGGCTCAGTTCGGCCTGACACCGAGTTCGCGGGCCCGCCTCGGGGCGCCGGCCCTACCGACAGCTGACCTTGACCCATTCGCTCCGCGGGGAACATCGTGACCGCCCGCCGCCAGCGCGAGTTCCGGCGTCGGCGCCAGCGAGCCGAGTGGCAGCGCGACCTGGAGCGGCGCCTCGCCGAGTTTGAGGCTGAGCTGGTGCAGCTGAATCGGCTGCCAGAGGTCGCTGGGCTCGGTAGAATGGCGACAGACCACCCGGTCGTGGACGCGCCGCCGGTGGCGGGTCGCGGACACGAGGCTAAGTCTCTAGCTTCGCAGGACCCCCCGCAACCGGCCGGCGATGAACCCCTTGGCGTCGTCACTAACTGGACGCACCCAAGGAGAGCCTGAATGAACGCCCCCGGAACCGGCGACTCGCAGCACACCGACGGAACGCCGACATTGGTCAAGAACGTCGATCCGTATTGGGTCAAATAGCGTGGCTCCGCACCCTGGCCCTGGCGACACGCCTCGCACAGATCCCCACCCATCGCGGGTCGAAGCCCCCCACCGTCGTGTCCCAACGGCAGAGGAGTTGCGCGCAGCGGGGTATGGAGTGCCGGACGATGCCGACGGCCACCATCACGTGATCGTCGCTGACTCTCCGACCGCGCCCAGAGAAGTTCATCTGGTCCTACCAGATCCCACGAACGATCCGCGGACGACCAACCAGATCATCGCGGACACGGTGAAAAAGGCTCAGGCGGAAGCCCGACGCGCTAAAGGCCGGACGTGATCGGCCCCTCTTCAGGCTTGGATCTGGGCGGCCGCCCGCCAACGGCGCCTCGCGAGGAGCTGCGTGAGTTCCCGAACGTGGGTATCGGTGGGGAGGAGAGAACCTGCTTTGAATGCGGGCGCCCCTGGGAAGCCCTGCCGGGCCAAAACTGCCCGTGTGGCTCGAGCGTCATCACCGAAAAGTACCGTGCGCCGGTGCCGGCCGAAAGCCAGTCTCGGCCGGGGCTCATCAAGGGAGTCTTCGGTCGGAAGGCCAAAGTCCCAGGCGCCGACCGTGCGGCAGTAGGCCTTCTTCGGGTGCTCGACCAGGCGCTGGCGTCGGTTGAGGAGGGGCTGCCAGCAACTGAGGCTGCTCTGGGTCGTCTCGTCAGTCGTTCGGCGCACGCCATGGCCTACACCGCTGGTCGCCTTGGCAAGGAACCTCCCGACGTTCGGCTGCTTCGAACGATGCTCGACGCGGCGGCGGTGCGAGGGAGTCTCCCCCTTGGGATGGATATGCGGATCGGATGGGTATCGCGAGAAGCCCGTCGCGTACTCCAGGAGGCGCTCGCAGCCCCCCCGGACACAGCGGCCGATGCCGCTTCTCTCAAGCTGCTTGACGGTGTTCTGGGCCGGCTTGAGGCGGCGTTGCCGCCAGCAGCTGCTGCGAGCCAGCGCTTGGCCTCAGGGGTGCCGGCCCAAGCCGTCGAGGACGGCGTGCGCATCCGCATCCTCGCCGCCAAGCTGTCGGACGGGGCTGTGGAGCGCGGGGACACGCCGGCCTACGCCCCACTGCCGGTGGGGCGCATGGTCGCCGGTCTGCGGTGGTTTCTGCGGGACGCACTATGCGAGATCGACAAATGGGGCCGCTGACACTCGCTGACCTGGAAATGCGTGAGCACTTCGACCGCCAGCTGGCTCGCCTCGAGGCCGAGCTGGCGGTCCTGGCGCCTCGGCTCAGGAGGCGTAACCACGCTGAGATCCAGGTCGGCGCGACCGTCCTTCCCATCCAGACGGCCTCCGGTGGAGGTGCGCTCACCTTGCGCGGCGTTGCGTCGACGGCCGGCACCCGTGACCGGGTCGGCCGGGTCCTCCTGGAAGGAGCCTGGGGCACAGCCGAGACGGTCTGCCCAACGCTCGCATACCACGATGACACTCGCCCGGTAGGAAGCAGCCGTCTGATCCCAGCCGGTCGGGCCCTGCGCCATGAGACCCGTCTGGCGAACACTCCGGCGTCTCACGAGATGGCGGAACTTGTGCGAGCGGGCGGAATCCCCGGCGTCTCAATCGGGTGGGTGCGCTCAGAGGAGTACTCGGGCTGGCGAGAGCTGGCCAGCCTGGCGCCGCACCTGGCGGGGTGCGCGGAGGCGGCCGGGACGGCGAAGTCCGAAGCCATCACGTACTACGCGGCGATCGAGGTCGTGGAGCTCAGCTTGGTGCCACTGCTGGCCAATCCGCTGGCGCTTCTGGAGGTCGGCTAAATGCCGCAACTCGGAAACCTCAGCGTCAGCGTCACTGCTGACCTCACCGGCCTGAAGAACGGGCTGGCGCAGGCGCAGGCGCAGATGCGCGGTGCCTCAGTTGAGGCCGAGCGCATGGGCAGCACAATGGAGACTGCCCATGGTCGGGCTGGCACGGCAGCCGGCCGAGCTGGCGCCCAGCATCTCCAGGCGGGCGAGGCCGCCAAGCGCGGTGGACGGGCGGCCGAGGACGCTGGCGGCAGCTGGACGCACCTCGGCCACGCGCTGAGTGGGGTCCACAAGCAAACAACGGGGGCGCAGCAAGGACTCAAGGGCGCCGCCCAGAGTTTGGGCCTGGTCCAGGTCGGCGCCATTCTCGCCGGCGCCAGCATCACCGCCTTCGCCACCCACGCGGTGGTGAGCGCTGAGGAGGCCGGCCAGGCCGCCTATGAGATGTCCGAGAAGTTCGGCATCCTGCCGACGCAGGCCTCCGCCTGGGTGGCGGCGGGTGGCCAGCTCGGGGTTTCAGCCGCCTCGATGTCCAGCGGGTTCAAGTTCCTGGCCAAGAACCTGGAGGCCATCAACCTCAAAACGACGGCGAACCAGGCCAAGGAGCTGACCGCGGCCCAGAAGGCCGTTGAGGCGGCGGCCAAGCAGCATGACACAGCAGAGCTGCACCTCGCCGACACCCAAGCGAAGCTGGCCGGCAAGACGCACCTCACTACCTCAGAGCAGATCGCGCTGCGCGACGCTCAGCAGAAGGTCACCGATTCAACCAACAAGCTGAACGAGGCTCAGGGGCGGCTCTCGGTGGCACAGGCCGGGCTAGACCCAAAATCGGTGTCGGCTCGCGCAGCGCTCGACTCGCTCGGCATCAAGTCGGAGGATGCGGCCGGCAAGATCCGACCCATCAACGACCTGCTCTTCGAGGTCTCGGACAAGTTCCAGATGATGGAGGACGGACCGGAGAAGGCCGGCCTGGCCATGAAGCTCTTCGGCAAGCAGGGCGCCGACCTGATTCCGGTGTTGAATGCCGGCCGGGCCGGAATCGAGGGGCTGATGGCCGCTGGGCGGGCCTCAGGCGCCGTCCAGAGCCCAGAGCAAATCGAGGCGGCTCACAAGGCATACCTCGCCCACATGGCGTTGAACCAGGCGATCGCCGGCGTCAGCAACGAACTCGGTGCGGCGCTGCTGCCGTCCTTTGCGAAGCTGGCGGATCTGCTCAGCAAGCAGGTGATTCCGGTCGTACTGCGCCTCGTCAACGAGGGGCTGGCCCGGCTGAAGCAGTTCCTCGGCGACATCGGCATCAACCAGGGAATTCTGGCCGCCTCAGTAGCCTTTGGCGTGCTGGTCCCCGTCCTGTATGCCGTTGCAGGGGCAGCATTGGCCGCTACCTGGGCCTCGCTTCCGTTGCTCCTGCCCATTGTCGGATTGGCTGCGGCGGCCTACCTGGTCATCACGCACTGGAGCCAGATCTCACCGATCCTGAATCGGGTCCGTGAGGGCTTGGCGCCGCTGCACGTGATCTTCGACAGGCTGGGGCGTCTCTGGCAGGAAACCATCATCCCCGGTCTGCGCAGCTTGGGCGTTTCGATGGGTCCGATTGGCGACGAGTTCAAGCGAGCCTTCGCAGAGTGGCTGCCGATCCTGCAGCCGATCGCCGCGGCCATCCGCGACTTCTACGTCATGTACTGGTCCGTGCTGATCACTGCGTTCCAGGTCCTCTTTCCCATCGCCATCACGTACGTGGTGACGGCCTTCAAGGTGCTGGGCCAGGTCATTGACCTCATCGCGGCCGTCTTCCGCGGCGACTGGGGTCGCGTCGGTCAGGACTTCCAGAACATCAACAACATCATGGCCGAGGCGCTGCACGTCGTCGTGGTCAAGATCCGTCAGTCGATCGATTGGCTCGGCCTCGAGGTGCTGCGCCTGCTGCTCGCGATGACACAGGGCATTGAAGACCTGTTCATGGGCCTGGTCCATCGGACTGAGGACCTGATCGGTGTCGCCTTCAAGGCCGCGGTGCTCAATCCGGTCCAGAACGTGCACGACGAGGCCACGCGGCTGATGCAGCAGATGGCCGACACCCTGAGCGGCATCTGGGATGGCCTGAAGGGCGTCGCCAGCAGCGCCTGGGGCGGCATCACCGGTGCCATCAAGAACGAGCTCAGATCCATCGTCGGTGTCGTCAACGACTTCGTGAAGGCCGCCAACACGGCCTTCGGCAGCTTCGGTCTGAAGCTGCCCACCATGGACGTACCGGGTCTGGCGGCTGGGGGCAATCTTGGCAGCGGACGCTTCGCCTCTGGCGGTGTGCTCGAGCTGGCGAGCGGCGGCCGCGTCGGTGCTGGCTTTATGACCAACGGGCCTTCAGCCATCGTTGGCGAGGGTCGGGCCCAGTTTCCTGAGTACGTGATTCCGAGCGATCCTGCCTATCGGTCAAACGCGCTCTCGCTCATGGGCTCGGCGGCGAAGGCAATGGGCCTGGCCGAGGGCGGCCTGGTCCCGGCCCTGGCGGCCGGCGGTCTGGTTGGGACTATCGGCGGAGAGTGCTTGAGCTGGGTCGAAGGACAGACTGGCAAGTACTGGGCGGTGGCCGGTGCCAAGGACATGGTTCCATTCATCAACTCTCAGGTGGCCAAGGCCGGCGAGATAGCCATCTTCACCGCACCTCCGTGGGGCCATGCTGCGATCCTGGAGAGCGCCGGGGACCAGCAAACCTGGCCCGTAATCGATAGCAACTTTGTTGCGCCCGAAACAGTGGGCGAACATGTCATGAACCGCAGCATGATGGGCTTTGCGGGCTTTGTGGACACCGGCTCGGGAGTGCCCGGCGGGCTGGCCGCGGTCGCCGGCGGCCTGGCGAGCGGAGCCCTGGACAAGATCTTCGATCCGGCCAACAGCGCCATGAAGGGGCTGCCTGGCGTGCTCGGTCCGGCTCTCGGCGTCGGAATGTTGAAGTCAATCGAGGACGGCGTCAAGAGCAGGATGGCATCGGCGACCAGCTTCGCCGGCGCCCCCACCGGACACGCCGCTAGCGGCGCTCACGGCGACTGGCTGCACACGGCCGAGCAGATCGCAGGCGTGGGTATCGATTGGGACTCCGGACTGAGCACGATCATCGAGCACGAGAGCGGGTGGAATCCACTGGCCGCCAACCTGAATGACTCGAACTTCCTGGCAGGCAACCCGAGCCGCGGGCTGCTCCAGCTCACGGAGAGCAACCAGCGCGCCTACGGCGGCCTCACGGACGACCCCATCCAGCAGATCGTCGAGGGCATCCGTTACATCAAGGACCGCTACGGCTCGATCGGCAATGTGCCCGGTGTCCGCTCCGTGCTTGCTGGCGGCTCCTATCAGCCCTATGACGAGGGTGGCCTGCTGCCGCCCGGACTGTCCATGGCCATGAACGGCACCGGTGCTTCGGAGCACGTCTTCACTGCGGGCCAGATGCGGAGCTTCACCCGTCAGGAGGCGCTGCTGGGCAAGCTGCTGGCCGTCATGCAGGACCGCGGCGCACCGATTGAGCAGCACTTCCACGGTCAGGCGGTGGACGCCGCCGCAGCTCGCCAGATGCTCTCAGCGGCGGCCTGGTACTCGCGAGTCGGGCGGGTCTAGCGGCCTGGAGAGCACATCCGCTGTGGGGCACGCCAGTCTCAGCTCAAGCCTTCATATTGGCTCCGGATCTCACACGCGTGATTAGCCCGACTTTGACAAGAAATTGTTCGTAGAAGAGGTCACGGAGACCGCAGCCGAATTCAGAAGAGGCAGTTAGAGACTCTTTTGAGGTTCAGGGTGCGTGGGGGCAAAGAGTAATGAGCTTGACGTTCGGGCCTCGATTGGCTACCGTAGGGTCAAGTTGTACCTGCGCACTCGCCGCGTCCGTCACCAAGATCGCGTCTATGAGTACGTCGAGATCGTGGAGAGCCAGCGCCGCCAGGGCCGGATCCTGCGCCGTTCCCTCGGCACATTAGGCCGCAAGGATCTGCTCCAGCCGGAGACCATCGACGGCCTCATCGGGCATCTCCAGAAGCTGGCCTCACCGGCTGCCCGCCGGGGCCTGCGAGTGGGCGAGATGCGCACCCTGGGCGTCAAAGAGTTCGGCCCCATCTGGGCCTGCCGCCAGCTCTGGGAGGAGCTCGGTCTGGATCATCTGCTGGCCGGCCTGCCCCAGTCGGCGGGAGTCCCCCTCGAAGAAGCTGTCTTTCGCTTGGTCAGCAACCGGCTGATCGATCCCCAGAGCAAGCTGGCGGTGAGCGAGTGGCAGGAGCAGGTGTCCTGGCCGAGCGGAAAGCCGGCGCTCGCCTACGAGCAATTGTTGCGGGCGATGGACCTCCTTCATCCCCATCGCCAGGGCATCGAAGACGCCGTCTTCAGCAAAGTGACCGAGCTCTTCAGCCTGCCCCTGAACCTGGTCTTCTATGACCTCACCTCGGTCTATTTCGAGGGCGATGGTGTCTCTCCCTTGGCCGAATATGGCTACTCGCGCGACCACCGCGAGGACCGGGCCCAGGTCGTGGTGGGGCTGGCCGTGACCCAAGAGGGCATCCCCATCACCCACCGTGTTTACCCCGGCAACACCGGCGACCCGCTCACCTTCCTGCCCATGGTGCGCGAGCTCAAGGAGCGCTTTGGACTACCCGACGCGGTGATCGTGGCCGACCGCGGCATGGTCAGCGCGGCCAACGTGGAGGGCCTGGAAGCGAGCGGAGTCAAGTACGTACTGGCGCTGCGTGCCCGTCAGCAGCTGGAGGGTCATGCCGCCCTGGAGCTGGCGGACCGGGCCGGCTTAGCGCGGCCGCAGGATGAGAAGGCGCCCTGGGAGCTGCGCGAGGTCAGTCTCCGCAAGGGCGTCCGACACGTGGTCGTCTACTCCGCCTACAAAGCGCTCCACGACCGCCTGGTCCGGGCCCGCCGGCTGGAGCGCACTCGCAGTGACCTTCGTCAACTGCAAGCCCGGGCGACCAAGCTCAAGCGGCGGACCCTGATCGAGCGGGCGACTCGGATCCTGGCCGAGCACAAGACCAGCCAGTACTTCGGCTACCTGGCCTGGGACGGCAGTCTCAGCTTCTGGCTGGAGCGCGCTCACTACCGGCGTCAGCGCCGGCACGATGGCATCTTCATCCTCCAGACCAACCAGAGCCAGCTCAGCGCTGCCGAGATCGTCCGCTCCTACATGCAGTTGCAGGAGGTCGAGCGGGCCTTCCGGATCCTCAAGTCGCTGGTCAAGGTCCGGCCCATGTTTCATTGGGCGCAGCGGCGCGTCGAGACCCACATCTTCATCTGCTTTCTGGCTTACCTGCTGGCCAAGGCGCTCGAGCTCAGGCTCAAGTCCGAGCCCGCCACCAAACACCTCAGCATCAGCAAGGCGCTCGACCGCCTGGCCACCCTGAAGGCAGTCGACTACCGCTGGCAGGACTTCTTGATCACCGAGGTCAATGAGCCCCAAGACCCGCTCAAGCCAGTCCTCGCTGCCCTTGGACTCAAGCTCGCCAACCCGGTCCTTCGCACCGCTCCAGCCCCCGCCGCCTGAGCGAGCAGTCCGTATTCAAATGTAGGGGCAACACTGCTTCAGATTGTCAAACTCGGGCTAGCGCTCGTGGCCTACTGTCCCCTCATGGGATGCTGGCGTGCAAAGGTCGCGATGACTCGGCCGACGGCGTCCGGATCCTGCAACGGCATCTGGTGGTTGACGCCTGGGATGGTCACGACCTCCGCGTGGGGCAGGAGCGTGGTGGCGAGCGCGGTAATCTGGCGACTCAGCGGGCCGAGGCGGGCGCTCTCACCCCCTTCGACGATGAGGACAGGCTGTCGGATGCGAGCGCCCTCGGCTGCATCGAACCGCGACTCCAGGACGGCCGGCAACTCGTCACGGAAGAAGAAAGCTGCGTCGCGGACGGCCCGCTCGTACCCTCCTGGCCCGAGTGACCTTTCGGTGACCGCGCGGTGTTCATCGCCGCACACCCCGCGCATGAAGCTGTCAAACGCTGTCGCCATATCCCCGGCCGCGAACGCCTCCATGGCCGGCCCGGCGAACCGGCGCACGAGTTCGTCGGTCGCCGGTACCGTAAAGCCGCCGACCGCCGCCGGCTCCAGCAGGATAAGGCTGTGAACCAGATCGGGGCGCGCGATCGCCAATTCCAGGCCCATCTGGCAGCTCGATGAGTGGCCGACCCAGTGGATCCGCGGGAGTGTGAGCTGATCGACTAGGGCCGCCACCAAGTGGGCGTGATCACCCAGGGTCAGATGCCGCGCGGGCGGCGGCGGCCCGTAGCCCGGTCGGTGAACGCAAATCACCCGGAAGCCCTCCAGGGTGGCGCTCACGCTCAGCGGGAGGAACCAGTCGCCGAACACGCCAGCGTGGACGAGCACGATCGGTTCGCCTGCGCCGCGCTCCGAGTAGGCAATTTCGGCGTCGCCGAGGGCAACGCGCTGCATGGACTCGGTGTCGCCTTCCACCTTCGGACCTCCAATGGTCGGCTACTGCTCGACCGCGTGGCGACATTGTACGCTATGCCCGCCCCGATAGGCGAGGGTCGGCGCGAGCGTGGTACGTCGGTCCTAAAGCAGACACCCGGCGAGCCGACCGCGCCACTCATCGGTCATCGTGGCCGTCCTCACGGAAGCTCCTAGATGGTGCTCTCGCCCGCTCCTTTCACATCTTGGAGGACGTCCCTCGCGAACAGTTCGGCCCGGTCTTTGGCCACCCCCTTCTCCAACTCCCTACCCACCTCCTGCGCCCC
>JAABUQ010008057.1_pt1 | contig 14939 bp, 13 predicted proteins | sample 5560001 | NCBI WGS metagenome assembly JAABUQ01 (sample SAMN10711888, study PRJNA513371) | rock metagenome | isolation source: Antarctica rocks | place: Antarctica: Victoria Land, Finger Mt nord | collected 2015-12-18 | reverse complement strand
CTGCAGCACGCGAGGAATATGGAGCCCTTGTTTACAATAGCATTATTCCTTTCGCTGCTGCTGCTGCTGAAGCCCCTCTTATGGGGAAACCGGTTGTCATCTATGACCCCCAAAGTGCAGTTGCCGCTGCTTACGATGAGCTTTCAAAAGAATGGGCAACCCGATATCAATTACTTTCTCCAACACCATAAGCAAAAGGGAAACATCAATGAGCCAGGAGAACACACAGCAACCGTCTCCACCACCAATGAAAACACCTAGTATGAAGGAAAGGATGGCGCAGCAGCAACAGCAGCCAGGATTACCCCCGACAGCTTACGTAGCTCCGACTGTACCAACCCAATTACAACAGACAAAGGAACAAAAAGAAAGTAAAAAGCAAGAGAAAACGGCGAAGACAGTAGCGCGAGCATCTCATTTTGTTGATGAAGAGGGCATTGGGTGGACGCGGACCGGACTTACCTTGCCCGCCGCCTACTGGCGGGGAATTGTTGCCTATGTGAATCAAGCAAAACTCCAATGGGAGCCTGGCGAGGAAAAGACGACGCAGCAACAACTGATCGTTGAAGCTATTGGAACGTGGCTCAACGATCATCGGTCCGCGCTTCCCGCAAGTGTGAATGCAGAATGCGACAGGGTACGCGAAACACTACGCACTCAGTAAAGGAAATGGTAGAAAAAAGGGGGAACATCTTACCTATTCGACGACGTACCATTAATTACCAGAGATGTTTCCTCTTTTACTTCTAAATGTAACATTACGCTTAGCAAGATGCTGAAAGACCAAGTACATCGGTCACGTTCACATGCCCTTGCTCATATGCCCAATCCACCAGGTCCACCAGCAATCGTTGCTTCCCCGCTGGGTCCTCCTCTTGATGCCGAGGGCGATGCACACGAAGATGCTCCCTATGCGCAATCACAATCAACTTATAGCGAGCACGTGTCCATGCTACAGTGAGTCTGCGTGTCGCCTCTGTCGCCATTTGACGCTCATCGAGTGTGGCGTCAAACGTAAATTTCCAGGGTGGGAGTCCTGGTGCTTCAACGGTATCGAAGATAACCACAGGAAATTCCATTCCCTGAACGGTATTGATCGTGCCGACGTGGACCTGATGGGCAATCTTTGCCTCTCGGAGTTTCTTCTGGATCAATTGGACCTGTGATCGATACGGAGCGATAATAGCCAGGCGCGGCATGGTAGGATCGTCAGTCGGTAGACGCGGTGGTAAAGATTCGAGTGCCTGTTGGGCAAGGAGCACAGCCAGATATGCATGGTAGTCGTTTTCACGAGGTCGGTGCTTTCCTGGTTTGATGCATCGCGCTTCCGTCTTTGTTGTATCAACGAGCGATAGCGGCCACTCTGGATGAGGCTCAATCCCTGGCACCTTCTCCGTTTCCTCGCGCGAGGTGAGCATATCCTGGTACACAAAGTGATTGATGGGCGCGATAATCGATGGAGAGGACCGGCCCTGGTGGGTCAACAAACAACACTCTTTCTCCCCTCGTATCGCATCAAAGATGCTTATTCCCAGGTAGGTAAACAGGTCCTTGCCAAGCCACTCCTTCGCATGAGGCGCTTTCTCCTCGTGTTCCAATTTCACGACCGGCGAGAGCTGCATCGGATCGCCCGCGCCAACCATATGCTTCGTTGCTCGCGATCCCACCAACAGGACGCTGATCACTGAAATCATCGACAGTTCATCCACGACCACCACATCAAATTCACGCTCTAACAGATGAAGGTTGAGGTAAACGCTCGTGGTCGTGGTCGCGACCAGTTGCGCGTCACTCACAATCTGTGCCTTGAGTCCTTCCTGCTCCGTCCTCAGATCCGCAAGGCGCGTCTCGATCTTCGTTCGTGCGACTCTCTCCACATCAATCGCTGCTCTCACCTGCGCAAGGGGAGCTTCTCCCTGCTCCACACGTTCCCGAAGCGGTAAAAGTTGCCGCTCGATGCGCTCAATATCAGCCAGATAACGACTCGGGGAATTTTTCTTGAGTTGCTGATGCCATCGCTCCTCATCGTGGGCGCGCCCAATACGCACACGTGGCGCGCCTTGTTGCAGATAATTGATATGCAGGGCTTCCTCTGCCTCTTTGATCTGCGGTGTCGCGCGTTCCCACGCCTGACGATAATCCTCGATGCGCCTGACCTGCGCATGCTCATCATACGTCCGCCATTTCGACAGTTTCCGCTGAAGCCAGCTCATCGCCTGGACCTCTTGCAACTCCTGTGTCGCTGCATTCCCAGAAAGTTCCGCGCGCTTCTGTTCTTGCAGCAACACCGAGCGGTGTTCTTTTAGCCGCAGCTCTTCTGCCTGCAATCGCTCAAGCTCCGGTTGCGCTTCTGCTCGGATCTGTGCTCGCTTCTGCAAGAATGCTCGATCCTTCGCCTCACTTTCGGCCTGATGTGTCCGCGCGCTGGTCAACGCCTGCTCTTGCTCCTCAATCTCCTGGCGAAGACGATCCCGTTCGGGCTGCCATCGCTCTTTGTGCTCGCGTAGCTCTTGCTCAAGACGCTCGATCCTACGACCGATCTCAGACCGGCTGGCCTCTAATTGCTCACGTATCGTGGTCTGCTTCCCCATGCGGGCTTCTGCCAGCGCATTCACCGTAAGACTCCGATACGATCCAGAACGAAGCGCGACACGGCGAGGATCGCCTGCCCTGACCACGAAACCCTCGTCTACCAGCGTCTGCAGGTCAGCTTTCTTGCTCTCCCGGATCGTCTGGACCAGACGAATAAAGGCGTTATCGGTGGCGATATTGGTATGGCTCACTAGCAAAACCGAGAGACCCTGACGCAGGTACCGGCAGATCAGATCTGAAAGCGTCAGGGTCTTGCCCGTGCCAGGGGGTCCAATGATGAGCGTTTTTTCACTGGCAAGGCCGTGAGCAATTGCCTGTTTTTGATGAGGATGAGGAGAAAATGTGCCGATCTTTCCCCGGACGGTCTTCGTGCCACTGACGACAGGAAGGAGACCGAGCGTTTTTGCGCCGAATTCGGCGTTCGTCTCCGCAAACGTTGAAAGTGCGTGCAGCTGACGCTTCAGCAACCAGGTCTTATCCTCGACCAGGAAAAGATGACCGAGCAGATCTGTCGGGAGTGGTATGCGGGTCACGATCAGAAGCGTGCTCGCCTCACGAGAGAGCACTCTCGCATCCACTTTCAGCTTCCGTTGTTCCTGGCTCACCGCATCGATCACCACGATTTTTGCGTTTTCATCAATGTCCTGATAGGTATAACTGCCGCCGTTCCGAGAGAGGAGCTGCCCATCGAAACCACCATAGGGTATCGTCTCAGCACTTTGTGCATCGACGATAGCTTCCTGTAGCGCAATCTTCATCTGTTCAATATCATCGCACAATTTCTGCTGCATGGAACATCCTGTCAGGTCTGGTGATGAGATCTTGCGGAACGAACAACACGGCTATCGCAAATAATGACGAAGGATAACGTCCTTCCGATTATGCCCTAAAGCATACGAAACTCTGAGTACTGCACCTTCATCATAATCTAACCGTTTCAGCCGTCCGGTCGCTGGTGGCAGTTCCCGACCAGAGAGCAGACAATAATACGCCTGAGCATACTCCCGGCGTAGGGCATGAATGTCGAGGTGAGAGGGAATGCGGGCAAAAACTCTTTCCTGTGGATCGCGGCCCTCATAGATGGCAAGTACATCCTGTTCTCGACCTGGTAACACTGGGACCTGACGCGGACGGCCACCCTTACCATGCCCCTTCTTTATGGTAACTTCCAGCGTATTCATCATTGTGTAGACAATATCTTCGATCTGGAGTTGTCGCACTTCATTGCGGCGGAGGCCGGTTGCCTGTAAAAATTTGATGAGCGGTTGCCAGTTGGCCGGTTGAAATTCTTTTTCCCGGACCGTTTCTTTCCGAGAACGCGTGATCTCTTCACGTTTCCGCGCAGGAAGTTGAACACTGGCAGCCAGTTGCCGATTACTGAAGAATAAGCGGAACGCTGCCCGCTCTGCCTGGACCGTATAGGGGCTACAATTCTGGAGAAGGCGTTGATTGAGATAGTCCGTTGCCAACTCTTCCGCCCGCCGGTCAAGTTCGTCGAGGCGGCGAACATCATGGGTAGCCCGCGACCACTGGATAAAGGCCATGACATGCTGCTGGTACGCATTGCGCGTCCCATGCGAGTGAATGACGCCGCTCGAAAAGGACCAGAGATGTTCTCCAGCCTCACGACGTGCCTTTTTTGCTTCAAACCGACTGGTGCCGAGTCCGGTCTGCATGAGCATGTTCAGACGCTCATTGGCCTCGTAGATGATGCCTTTGCGGTTGCCCGTACCTGCTTCTCCGTGTATCTCTGTACTCTCTAAAGGAACGATAGGAAGGGTAAGTCTTATACGAAGCTAGGCCATCGCTGCAACGTCTCAGGCGCTCCGAGACCTATAATTCGTTGCATTCGCTGTTTATACGTCGGAAAATCGAGCGTATAACTGCGAATCTTCTTCCGGCTATAGGAAGAACAGGCGGGACGCACAACGAACAGTCACAGTACGAAATTGACTCCAGGGGACGCTTACTGTCCTGCCAGAAGACTCTCACCGCTGACAGGGATACACGCTAGAAGAGACGCGTATGAGGTCGAACTACGGGGATGATAGGAACTTTCCTCGCTTCAGTCACGCAGAAGGGCCGGAGCCTCGATGCGCGCACTAGGTTGAGCGACCTGCCTGAGTTCGATGATCATCAATGGATGTCATCAGGAAAGGCTTTTCCTCGTCATTTGGCAATGCCAGGCGACCACACCTCATCGCGTATCGTGCGACCAGTCGTTTGCTCATTCTCCCGAAGGAGCACGTGAGCGCGTGTTTAAGTTGAGCTTCAAGTATACCCTGTCCGTACAGGGCTGTCAAGAGGTATTTCGGAAATAACTTTTTTCTGACACGAAAAGGTTAATGCAGGCAATTGAACGACAAAAGACTACAAATGATCTCAAACTGACTCATAGAAGAGGTGGGTTTTGTATCCCATTCCTACTCATGAGCCTTTCACCAGGAGCGCGACTTGAGTAGCGAGCACTTCGCGGGCGTCCCGTTCTTCCTGAAGCTGTTTCTCAAGACGCTTCATCTCCTGCTCCGTGTGTTGACGCTCATCGGTAAACAATCCCTGCATCGTACCGGAATAGAGTTTCAGAATGCTGTCCATCTGTGCTTGTTGTGCCTGACCGTACTGAATGAGGGCCTTGTCTACTGACTCGTGACGACCTTGCATCTCCCGACGAAGCAGATCTGCCTGCTGCTCCAAAAGCGTAGCAGCTTTTCCTTCAAATGTCTCGATCACCTTCTGTTGCTGTGCGACCTGAGCCTCCCAAAGACGAGAACGCTTCACCTGCTCTTCCTCCCGACGCGCACTTTCCGCCATGATCTCTTCAAGCTGGCTCTGATACGCTTCTTCCAACGTCGCTATTTTCTGAGTGAATGCGACGCGATCCGCGTCCACCTGTTGTTGCTGAGCATCAATACGCGAGGCGAGAGCAGTGATCTCCTGTGCAATTCGTTGCTTTATCTCCTCAATCTGGCTTGCGTGCGCTTCTTCCAGAGCGGCCAACTCAAGGGAGAGTGCAACTTTTTCCTCTTCTATCTTCTGCTGTTGAGCATCCAGACACTCTCGGAGGGAGACCACCGTACGATCCGTCTCTTGAACCTGGATATGTATTTCCTCGCAGAGTGTTTGTACCTCGTCCACCTGTTCAAGCAATAACTTATAGCTCCCAGGAATGGTGATGCCCTCTGGTGGTGGAGACTCCAGTGGCAGCGTTCGCTCATGAAGATCCGCAAGGAGCTGTACCTGTTCCTCCGTGAGGTATTTCACCCGCTCATCAGCACGTGAAGGCGTTGGAACGATGTTCGCTTTTTTCAGCCATTCCCGAAATGTCTTACCATCCACCGCGAGTACCTTATAGCACTCACTTAATGTATATCGCTGACCCATAAATATGCCCTCTTTTTTCCCTGATCTTTCTCATGATATACGAGTACTCCCAAGGAAATTATATACTATTCCCTAGGATTTGTCAATGTTTCCTAGTATATTTATTCATTCCCTAGGAATAATAAATATGTTCCTAGTAATTGACGTTACTCCTAGGGAATAGCAAGTAAAAATTTCCTCTTTTTTCCTTATTCTTCCCAGGTAAAATATGATATTTATCAAGAAACAGAAGGAATTCCTTAATGTGGATGACAGTCTTTTGAAGATGCTCGCGTTCTCATTCGTGTGCGCTTCGACCTCCGCGTCGTATACTTTATGCGGATGGGCACGCGCATCGGCAAACCGCTGAGCACAAAAGGACCATGTGTGTGCAGGAAGGTTTGCCAGGTTGAGTCACGGAGGCGGTACAATGATGGTGATCCGTTGCAATTGGCAGCAGGAACAAGAGGATAAAGATGACATCATTTACCCGCGATAGGCGTCTTGACGCAACCCTACAACTGATTCTGGCAAGCTTTAGCACCTATCAGCAGGAAGGCGTCCTCTCCGATGATCAGATTGCCGGTACCTTTCTGGGACTGATAGGGCAACTGCAATGGTCATCACAACTTACCGTAAAACAGCGTGCAACCTGCAAAGCAATCTACCAGCTTGTTGCACGACGCCATCAGCCAAAATCGTAGGGTGTCACTCTATAGGTATAAACAAAAACACAACTCAGGAAAAAGCACGCTTTTTTGGTAGAAACGGACGTATCTACTGAATAATCATCCTATACGTTCGTCGAGCGCGAAGACCTTCTAAATATCCTTCGACAAACTCCTGGGTGTAGGTCGTACGAAACTGATCCAGATCGTCGGTCAATCGAGCCAGGTCGGAGGAAACTGCAATCAGAGCCTCTACCTCTTGTTGAGCGACGAGCATAATTGTACGGCGAATGTGTGGAAGCTCCGTAAGATCTTTCGCGTGCGCCACGAGGTCTCGTGCTCGTTGACGTGCCAGTTCGTACACTCGCCATTGCGTCTCGCTGCTCATGGGATACTGCACATCGTTCTGGTCTGTCCGCTCTCCTAGCGTTGGAGTCAGTGCAAACTCAAGGCGAAAAATCCCCTCCTGGTGCTCAGGGCTACATCCCCAAAACTGGAGTGTAGATGTTTTCGTGTTTTCGACTTTGTTCCATCCCTCCCAATGCCAGCCCTCCATCTGCATCGTGAGCGTCAGTGTCCGTGTGGGCCTGGGTGTCCCCGGATCGTCTTTCCAGCTTCTTTTCACCTCGATGACATTTGAGCAGCCAGGATACGCACATTGTTCCTGTGTCTGGAGGCGACGGAGGAACGCTTGCTGTACTTCCTTCCGCTTCTGAGTAAGCACACTTCCCCACATGGCAATACGTGCCTCACTCTCCTCGGAGCGCTCCCGAAATGCGTTTTCTACCTCATCACGCTCTGCCAGGCCCGCATCAATAATCGCGTTCGCATAGTCTTGCTGGTGAGGTGTTAATGCCCGTTTTTTGCTCATTATTGACCCACCTCTTCTGATTCAACCAGGATCGGATCTTGCTCGGCGAGATGAAGTACCAGACGTCGCAGCAGCATTCCTGGTGTCTCCGTCCCTTCCAGCTTCACACCGAGTACCTGACACGTATGCAGAAGATGTTCTCGCTCCGTGTGTCCTCTATCATGTTGCAATATCCCCTCCCATGAACGATCAACGCGTGCATGATAGGAGTATCCTAACGGAAGAGTATCAAGGTTCGGATTGCGCGTATTCACGCCCGCCCACCCGGAGATGACACACTGATAGGCAAGGTCGGCAACGACTGTCGAAACCACGAGCACCAGGGGATAGGGAACCAATCGTGATTCGCGTGGAGTGATCAGGTGGCGCAAGTAGAACAGGTCTTCTTCTTTCGTGATTTCCACATCACGTTCGATCTCTCCAGTAAGCAGGTCGAGCGTCTGGTAGCCGATCACTGGAAACGTTGCTGGATCTGACCACTTGATGAGATGGCGGTCCTCGTGAACATCGTAGTAGATAGATGGTGCCTTCCCATAAAACGTGATCGGACGTTCAGGTGGATCGGTTCGGATGTCGAGGATCAGAGCTTCTTCCTGCTTCATGTGGCTTGCCCATTGTATCAAGTTATTCCAGGAACGAACCGCACTTCGACACGTTGAACACACTCCGTCCTGAAATCCTTCCTGGTCACTCTTCCGATAATAAATATCACACAGTTTGCACCCATAGCGTACTTTCATCGTGGCTGCACGCCGATGATTGGCGGCGATCTGCTGCTCGGTCAACGGTTTTGCGATAGCTTTGCGCTCATCGTAGACGAAGCGATAATAGGGAGCGTTGAGAATCCGGTACGCTCCATCCCATTGATTGGGGGTCGGGCGGATACTTTCGCTCTCGTTCCAGCGTGGTGATGGTCTTCAGATAGCTCGGTACCTCCTCAAACGGGTAGACACGCACGCCTGGACAGTCAACACGAACCTTCCCGGTCCAGGTCTGGTGGCACCGCGTGCAGCGACTCTTTTTCCCCTCGGTCACAATTCTATGGGTGGTCAATGGCATAGTCCCCTCACATTTCCTTCTCTGGCGCTGGAGCCTGAACGGTTGGATAGAGATCTTGATAGCGTTGCCAGTTCTCTTGATAGTACTGCCGACCAAATGGTGTGATGGTGAGCACATCACGGACGGTTGAAGGTACACCCGTATCCCCAGGCCAGCGCCTTCGCAGATACGGTTCGCAGGGCCACTCGACCCACCCGATTAAAGGACGATCCTGTCCTTTGACCCGGTACTCCTTCAATCGCCGTACCGTCATATCACCAATTCCCCTCGGCCACGCTTCAATCCCTGCCTCCCCCACTTGATAGGCGTAGGCGAGCGCTCGCCAATGCCACGCACGAAGCGTTCCTGGAGGAAGTGCTTTGGGTGCCGATAGATTGAAGGTATCACGAACCAGTTTCCGTCCGACCTTGGTTATCTGAACATACAGGATCGACCCACGAATCGCCGCTCGTTCATAGCGGCATTCCACCAGCCCCCGACGTTCCAATGCCTCAAATGTACTTCCGGTCCCTCGGTCGCGATAGCCGAGATCCGTAATTTTCTGAAGAAGAGATGAATAACTGGCATTATATGGTATCCAGCGCCAGACCGACGCGCGGGGGACATTCCAATCACCGCTCGCACTGGCTTGCTTCATACTTATCTCAAGGCTCTGATCGAGGTCAAACACCGCTTTGAGATACTCCTGCTGCCGCTTGTTTAAATCGTCCCACTGTGTCATGCCATTCCCCCTCACGCTTTACATGGCAAAAAGCGACAATTGCCGACACCGTGCCGCCTTCTGATTGAGCCACAAGACCTCTGTCCGCATCATACCATGCTCGGCCAGGGTGGGCATCGTGACTTGCTCCCAGGATGCAAGCCGATCTGTATAGAGCGGGTTTGCATAGCCTGATAAAATCACCGGGCCAGGGTGACGGTCCAGAGCATCAAGCAGCTGGAGATGATCTTCATTGCTCATCTCGTTCGGATAGAGATTATAGGTCCGCGTCGAGAGCACGTAGGGAGGATCGGCATAAATCAGGTAACTGGGATGACGGTAGTAGTCAATCAGTTCGACCGCCGGTCGGTTGCGGATCTCTGCATCCTTCAGCCTATCCACGATTCCAAGAATACGCTCTGGCAACTTCCGCCAGAGAACCGTCGTGCTACTGTTCGATGCGATCCCTTTATGGCGCCATCCACAGCGCGATCCAAGCTTTGTTCCGTGTGCCTGCCAGCAACGGACGAGGAACCGACGTGCATCTTCCAGAGGATTGCCAGATCCAGCGTACTGCGCTGGATGTTCGTACGCTTCGTACTCGTCCTCACTCCACGGCGTCATCTCGATCAACCAGGCTAGCTCTTCGGCATGGTCGCGCACAACCTGGAAGAGATTGATGAGACTTTTATTCGTGTCACCAAGCACTTCATGCTCAACTGGATCTTTTGAGAAGAAACAGGCAGCACTCCCAGCAAATGGCTCCAGGTAGCGGGTATGCTCGGGAAAATGACCAACAATCCACTTGGCACGCGACCATTTCGCGCCTGGATATTTCAGGATCGGTTTAAGTTCCTGTCGTGGCTGATGCGATGGCATAAGCGTTACGTGTGAAACGATATCCTCGCTCATGAGGCCACCTCCATCAGCGTCAGTTGACGAAACGTGGGTACTGGCAATGATCGAACGAGATCCGGTTCACGCTCCCGAAAGTGGGCGAGGTACTCCCTGGTGAACAGGACATGACGCGCACGTTCCAGACCTTTACAATGTGTTCCCGGAGGACATGCTGGAGCCTTGTTTCCCTGAGCGTCAAGAACTTTACAACTCTCAAGTGTCTGAGGCGAGCGCTTCTTATACGTTGGATCGGTCCACGACCCATATCCCCACCGCCCATGTTCGGCAGGCTCTCGACAGGGACCGGAGCTGTCCGTTGACAGATGAATGCCAGCGCTATCACACAGGTAGAGCAGAAAACCGAGCAACGCTGGAATAATCACGCCAAACACATGCACCCGTCGTACTCCTGCATGTCTCAGTACGTCAAAAACTTCTGGAAGCATAGCAGCCGCTGCAGGAAGCATTTCATGACGGCTTAAACCAGTAATGCACCATCCCCCAAGCCCAAAAACATCATCGTGCTTCATCAATGGAACAATTGCTTCTGCACATCGCTTATATTGTTCACGCTCAACACCCTGAGCAGAAAGCACCAAACACACATGGTGCCCAAACGCACGATCTATCCTTTGCTGTTGCGACGAGAGATAGCCCGCAGCTTTCACCGTCTCCTGAACGGCAAATTCCGCCGCGTTCACCGACCATCGATTCTTGCTCCGCACCCCGTCTTTCCATACTTCATCAATAAGCAGATCATAGCTCGCCAGTTCGCTGACCAGATGGGCATAATGAAACTCGTAGGCATGCGCAATCTGCCGTTCAAGGGCATGGTTGAAAGAGAGTCGCTTATTCTCGACAATGGTGCCACGCTCGTCAAGCTCGATACGATCTGAAAAGGCGCTACTATCGAGCAGAACATGCTGAACCTTTGTGTCATCAATCAGCACTTGCGTTTTACGTAACGCACGCTTGATCACCTCGCCCGTTTCTTTCTCTCTCAGCTCTGAACTGGTACATGGGGCAATACACACATGCGTCCCAGGCTCGATGGGATGATGATTCCAGTATTTCTCGTTGAGGCCGCAATAGAATACGATATCTGGATGTTTCGTAACATGTTGCGGATCGCGTTTCGTAACGCTGTCCTGTCTCAGGCGATAGTCTTTCTGCTTACAGGCATCCGAACAATATTTCCCCGGTCTTCCCGTCGCCGCATTTTTGGCGACGTTTGGACATCCACCACAGGCGCATTTCACCGCAAGAGTCCTTGCACTCTGCTCAGGCATCATCGTCTCCTCCATCGATAGCAATCTGTATATCAGGAAGAGAGGTTTGCAGTGTCGCAAGAAGTTGGGAACAGTCCAACCCTCCAATTTCGGTTGTTACCAGTAACCTTTTCTCAAATTCATGCATTATAAGCTTCATTTTCCAGCATCCCAAGATGCTCCCAGTAGTACACTTCATTCTGCCAGTACAAGGTAAAATCGGGAAGGGAAGAGGTGCCATCTGAAGCAATGAGCTACTGCTCATAGGTAAAGGGAATCCGACTCAAACACCAAAAACTCATTCTGTGTCCCTCTCCTCTCCCCCATCGTCGATGACGATCACGTCATCCTCATCCTTATCATCCTCATACACAACTTCTAGATTCGCAAAGCGTGAGAGCGTTGGATTAAAGTACAGGCTGATGGTTCCCTGGGGGCCGTTGCGCTGTTTCGCAACAATAATATCCGCGATGTTTTTGCGCTCGGTCTCCGGGTTATAGACTTCGTCGCGGTAGAGGAACATCACCACATCCGCTTCTTGCTCAATCGAACCGCTCTCTCTCAGATCCGAGAGCTGGGGGACCTTGACCTGCCGTTGCTCCACAGCTCGCGATAACTGGGCCAGGGCAAGCACTGGTATCTTCAGTTCCCGTGCCAGATTTTTGAGGCCGCGACTAATTCTCGATACCTCTTGCTCGCGGTTGTCGCGCTTGCGCTCATCCGTCGTATCGACGAGTTGGAGATAATCAACGATAATCATCTCAATCCCGTACTCCATCCGCCATCGCCGCGCTCGGCTGCGTAGCTCTAGTAAAGGAATGCCTGACTGATCGTCAACCCAGATATCCACGCCAGAAAGCCGGATCATCGTTGAGGTAATGGATTCCCAGTCCTCATCCTCAATACGCCCTGTTCGTAAACGTTGCTGCTCAACGTTACTGTCAAGCGCAACAAAACGTTGTGCCAATTGTTCTTTACTCATTTCCAGGCTGAAAATGCCAATCTTTCGTTTGAACCGGAGGCCCGCGTTATACGCAAGATTTAGAGCAAACGCCGTTTTTCCCACACCTGGCCGGGCTGCGAAGATGTAGAGGTCTGACCCTTGAAACCCACCCAGCAGGTTGTCAAGATCGATATATCCGCTCGGAATACCAACAATACTACCGCGATTTTCATAGCGCGCATTCACGAGCATCATATACTGGTTCATCAGCACAGACATATGAATATCTGATACCGTAGTCAGTAGTATCTGCTGACTGATCTCAAAGATCCGGCGCTCCGCCTGCTCAAGAATGTCTTCCAGTGCATCATTTTCATACGCCTGTGCCACAATGTCGCTGGCCGCCTGAATTAAACGACGTTGGATGCCATAGCGTCGAACCAATCGACCATAGCTTTCAACGTTGCCCGATGTTGGCACACGTTGCCACAATGACGTAATGTAGGCCGCGCCACCGACATCCTTTAACTTCCCGTTACTCTCCAGTTCATCACAGATCGTCAGATAATCTGCCATCTCACCACGACTGTTTAGCTGAAGAATTGCTTCATACACCCGTTGATGGGCGCTGCGATAGAAATCATCCACACCTAAGAAACCAATGACTTTATTTAACGCCTCGGGATCGATAATCACGCTCCCAAGGACCCCACATTCCGCCTCAATGTTCTGAGGTATCATTTTTTCCATCATCCCCTCCTCTGTTGGTGGGTTGAAGACCGTTCAGTCGTCACAGTGTTCCGGTCTCGTGGCTCCAGGAAGAACTCCTGTGTTCGTTGGATGCTTGCAAGAGCGTTCTGACATTCGTTCAGCGAGTAGAGCCAGCGCTGATGACTGTTGACAAGGCCGTCATCCAGCAAGAGAACATACGAGCCGTCTGGCCGCTTATACCGTCGCGTCGGTATTCCCTGCGTGAGCCTATGATGTCGTAATAAACGTTCCACGTGTTCAAGATCCGCTTCTCTCATGCCCGGAAGAAGATCTTCTCGATAGGGAGTGTGTGCCTTCCATTGCCGTCGTTGCACCGGCGGTGGGAGGGGTCTTGCTGGCGCAACAACCGATCCCTGGAAAGAGGTATGATGCTGGTGAGGAGAGACTTTCTGACGGAGGGAATCCATCAATTGTTTATACGTCAGCGATCCATATTGCTGAACAAGCAAAGCAGCCTCTTCAGGAATTCCATTCCTGTGATACTCTTTGCAACGCTGGTAGAAGATAGCCGGTGGTTTGTGCATTGTTCCATCTTCGCGATGCACTAACGTGTAGATAAGCGCCGCAGTAATCGCGTGAACATCACACGCAACCTCGTGGAACAGCTTCCGATAGATACCCTGCTTACTCGATGGTTCTTTCAATGCTCTACAGCAAAAGAGTGCTCCCGTGCTAACGTTTAACGTTATAGTATTTATTATAGTAATAACGTTAACGTTAGGAAGATTTTCCTCGGCAGAGTCGCCTTTTTGGCTGGAAAGAGTCGTCTTTTTGGACGAAGCCACCGGTGAAAAGTCGCCTTTTTGAATGGACGCGGTAGACTTTTCCACGACACCAGAATCCTCAGAGTCTACCATTTGTTCGGAAAGTGGCCCTTTTCGTATAGTCTGCATCAAAGCAGAATCTACCATTTGTTCGGAAAGTCGCCTTTTTTCAGAAGAGGGGGGGGGCAGAAAGTCGCCCTTTTCGGTGGAAGAAGGCGATTCGCCGCTTTCGCAGTCCTCGTCAGAGTCGCCACTTTCCTCCAAAAGACGACCGGCGGAGAGCGCGCACCGGTAGTGGACGGCCCGTTCAATTTTCCCCAGCAGACGACCCGCGACGCCAGAGTCTACCTTTTCCTGCTCAATGATCGCTCGAATGTCCTGGCAAAGCTGACCTGGCAACGTCGTCAGAGTCGCCACCGGAGTGGGAGAGGAACGGACGACTTTTCCCTGCCGCAGCACAACCAGGCGCTTCCTGATCATCCTCGCAAATTGTAGAACCTTTGGCCGGTAGTCGAGGTTGTCCAGTGTTTCAGGCGAGGGAAGTTGATAGGGCGAGAGAGGGAAGTGGAGCCGGATCTGTGAGCGATGCCGCTCTTTTGAGAGCAACTGGAGCTTGCAGAAGAGCACGACATATTTTTCGGTGGTGTCGTAGGACCACCCGATCATTTTACTGAGCACACGGAGCGACTGGACCGCGACTACTGCACAGTCCGCTGGCCGGTCCATCCCTGGCAACGATGTTTGTTTGACGAGAGCATGATGTAATAGCAATGCCAGAAACTCGATACCCTTCTGGGCTGGGAAGAGCTGCTCGACGATCCGCAGAGTCTGTGAGTCTACCCGTTCTGGCGCCACACCCGGTAGAATGGGATCATCTGGATCTGTGATGGCAGGCGACACCTGCTCAATCAGTTTTAACATACTACTGCAAACCTTCTTTCTACAAATCGAGAGAGAGAGGTCTACATCTAGGCAAGGCCCGAGAAAAAGGCATAGAATGTCATAGCACTCTTGCAATGGAGAGTGATTGTATGGTATTCTTTGTC
>JAABUQ010008056.1_pt1 | contig 14939 bp, 17 predicted proteins | sample 5560001 | NCBI WGS metagenome assembly JAABUQ01 (sample SAMN10711888, study PRJNA513371) | rock metagenome | isolation source: Antarctica rocks | place: Antarctica: Victoria Land, Finger Mt nord | collected 2015-12-18 | reverse complement strand
ATCCGGCTGCACCGCCGCCTGGTGGTCGCCGGCCGCGTCGTCCTGCTGGGCTCACGCGAGCGCCCGGCCTGGCTGCTCGGGACCTCGCTGCTCTCGCTGTCCAAGATTCTCGAGAACATGGAGATCGGCCACAACGTGATGCACGGCCAGTGGGACTGGATGAACGATCCGCAGATCAATTCCTCGACCTGGGATTGGGACTCCGCTTCGACCGCGGAGGCGTGGAAGCACTCCCACAACTACGTACACCACACCTACACCAACATCCGCGGCCAGGACCGCGATCTCGGCTACGAGATCATGCGCATCGACCCGCACCAGACGTGGCACCCGATCTACCTTCTCCAACCCTTTTACAACCTGGTCCTGGCCGCGCTGTTCGAGTGGGGTGTGGCCTCCCACGATCTCGACTTTCAGGCGATCAAGAAGGGCCAGAAGAGCAAGGAGCAGCTGCGGCGCGAGCTCAAGGGCATGGGGGCAAAGGCCCGCGCGCAGATCACCAAGGACTACGTGGTCTTTCCCCTGCTCAGCGCGGCGGCGGCCGGCGCCGCCACTTGGGCGACCATCCATCAGCGCGAGATCGCCGGGTTACGGGCTCAGCCGCGGCTCAAGCGCCTGCTCGCCGGCACTATGGCGCGGTCGCAGCGCAGCTCCGGTCGCAGCGAGGCGCTCACGGCGGGCATCGACGCCGCGCGCAAGACTTTTCGCACGACGCTGCGCGCCGACGTCACCGCGAACGTGGTGCGCAACGTGTGGGCCTACGCGATCATCTTCTGCGGCCATTTCCCCGACCAGACCTACACGTTCAGCCAAGAGGAGGCCGCCGAAGAGACGCGCGGGGCCTTCTACATCCGCCAGCTTCTCGGCGCCGCGAACATCGACGGGGGCCCGACCTTCCACGTGGTCAGCGGGAACCTTGGCTATCAGGTCGAGCACCACCTGTACCCAGACATGCCCAGCACCCGCTACGGCGAGATCGCCCCGCGCGTCAAGGAGATCTGCAAGCGCTACGAGTTGCCCTACAACACGGGCCCGTTTCTCAAGCAGTTGAGCACGGTCCAGCGCACCATCCTGCGCCTGGCCTTTCCCGGGGGCCACCCGCGCCCCAAGCCCGGGCCCTATCGCGGCCACGCCGCAGCCACGGCGGCGGCAACTGCGACGGCGCCCACGTCGCCGGCGCCGTCAGCGAGCACCACGCCCGCGGGCGCGAACGGCTCCGGCCCCGAGCAGCCGACAGACGGCGTGCGGGTTTCCATGCCCGACGCATAGTCAGCGTCCGAGCGTATGAGCGTCCGCGCGTTGGCGCGGACGCTCGGCAGGGAGTGACAGCTCGACCGGTTTGTCATATTCAGCGGACGAATGTGGCGCGCGAGCCAGCGGTCGGGCACACCGGCGGCATGGTGGATGCTTGGCGCGATCGTGGTGCTCGCGGTGGCCGGTACGGTCGCCTACGCGGTGAGCCGACACTCGGTCCCCCGACCTGAAAAAACAGGTGCCATCACGGTGACGATCGACTTCGGTCGACCGCTGAACCGCTTTCGCCCTGACGAGGCGCTCGGGGCGGGCCTCGATGGCCATCAGCAGGGCGACACGCGTCTGATCTACACGCGCGCCAACGAACGCGCGATGGGCTCGGCAGGCTTCAAACCGCTCAGCTACCGCCTGCGCACGGAGCTGGGGGTGGAGGCGTGGCACTGGAACCCACACGGCCGCTGGAGCGACAGCGCCCGCCACCAGGGTTACTGGACCTCCTCGAGTCGTCCCGGCGGAAAGCTGGTGGCGACCTACGGCTATCGCCTGCCGCGCCGTGGGAACACGAACGACCAGGCCAACGACGACGGCTACTCGCGCCTGGACGACGGCGATCCGCGCAGCTTCTGGAAGAGCAACCCGTATCTCGATCCCGTCTACACGCACGAGAGCGAGCTCTACCACCCGCAGTGGGTTCTGGTGGACCTCGGGCGCCCGCGACCGGTCGACGCGATCCGTCTGTCCTGGGGTCACCCGTACGCACACGCCCTGCGGGTCGAGTACTACGTCGGAAAGGCCGCGCTCCAGTTCGCCAACGACCCGACCGGGTACTGGCGCGCGTTCCCGCGTTCGAGCTTCCGCGGGCACGCCGGCGGCCAGACGCTGGCCGTCGCGCACACGCCGCTGCGCGGTCGCTACGTACGCGTGCTGCTGACTCACAGCTCGCACACGGCCCCTCCCGGCGCAAACGACGTACGCGACCGCCTGGGATTCGCCCTCCGCGAGATAGGCGTCGGCACCTACCGCCGCGGCCGCTTTCACGACCTGGTCCGCCACCGTCCCGACAATGGCCAAAGCGTCACCTACGCCTCCTCCACCGACCCCTGGCATCGCGCCGGTGACATCGATCACAGCACCGAGCAGCCGAGCTTTCAGACCGTGCTGCGCAGCGGCCTGACGCACGGGATGCCCATGCTGGCGCCCGTACCGGTGCTCTACGGAACTCCGAGGACGCGCCGGCAGAGCTGCGATACCTGCGCGCCGTCGGCCTCCCCGTCCGGCGCCTTGAGCTGGGGGAGGAGCCCGACGGCCAGCTTGTCACCCCCGAGGACTACGGGGTGCTGTACAGCGAGTTCGCCCGCGCGCTTCACCGCGTGGACCGCAGGGTCGAGCTCGGCGGTCCGGGCTACCAGACGTCGATCCCCGACTGGGTGAGCTGGCCGACATACCGCGGCGGCGACGTGTCCTGGACTCGTCGCTTCCTGCACGAGCTGGCGCGCAAAGGCGCATCGGCTGACCTGAGCTTCTTCTCGTTCGAGTGGTATCCGTTCGATAACGGCTGCGCCCCACCGGCACCTCAGCTCGCCCAGGCCCCAGGTCTCCTGGACCGGTTGCTGGCCGCCCAAACTGCCGAGGGGCTCTCGCCTCGGCTTCCCAAGCTGATCACCGAATACGGCTACTCGGCGTTCGCCACGCGCGACATGGTCGACCTGCCGGGCGCGCTGCTGAACGTCGACATCGTGGGGCGCTTCCTCGCCGACGGGGGCGGCGTGGCCTACTCGTACGGCTACGAGCCCGACAGCCTCATCAGCGAGCTCTCCGCCTGCAACACGTGGGGCAACCTGATCCTCTTCCTCTCCGACGACGCCCACGCGATCAAGCAGCCGGTCGCGAGCCTGTGGGGGGCACGCCTGCTCACGCGCGAGTGGCTGCAGGCGGGCCACGGAGTGCACAGCCTGTACGCGGTGAGCGGCATGCCGCGCGACGGCCGTGGGGAGCAACTGGTGACCGCCTACGCCGTGCGGCGCCCGGACGGACGTGTCGCGGTGCTGGCGCTCAACAAGGATCCCCGACGCAGCTGGACGCTGGCCGTCAGGGTCCGACAGGGCGGTGGCATGACGCCACTCGCCGGGCCGCTTCGGGTGCGGCGATTCTCGCGTGCGCAGTACGTGTGGCACGCGCAGGGCGCGCGCGGCTACGCGCGCCCAGACCGACCGCCGGCCGCCTCGCTGCTCCGCGACGCAAGCGCGGTGACGCTGGCGCCCTACTCGCTGACGGTGCTGCGCACCCGCCCCTGAGCATCGTTCGCGCATGGTGGGACGCGAACCCGACCGGCGGTTGCTCGCGGTCAGGTACGTTTGTCGGAGCAAGGCCCGAGGCGAAGCCGAGCGAAACAGACCGCCACGATGAGTAGACACATGGCAATCGGCCTGCTGGTGGCAGTGCTGATGCTGCTCTGGGCTCCCTCGGCGGGTGCGTTCATTCCCCAGCCGTTCGGCCCCACCTATGAGGCGCAGAACTTCTCGAAGACCAACGAGCGTCAGACGATCTATGACACGCCGGCCTATCAGGCGTTGCTCGCACAGGTCAGCGCCCAGAACCAGGCCGCCGCCACGATGATCCAGGCGGCTGACCCGGGTCGCGAGTTCGCCACCGATCTGTGCGGCGGCGGGATGAACGGCTGCGCCGGCGACGTGCGCCTGTATAATTGGGCCAACAACGGCTACGGGATCGTCCAGCCCGTGCTGTTCACCGCGCGCGACGGGGCCACGATCTCCGGGCACGTGTGGGCGACCCGCTCGGGTCCGGCCAAGCGACCGGGGATCGTCTTCTCCAACGGCTCGGTCCAGGCCGACGAGCAGCTCTACTGGTTCGTGGCGCAGACGCTGGCCAAGGCGGGTTACGTGGTCCTCACCTACGACCCGCAGGGCCAGGGTCAGTCAGACACCATGGGCGAGGGCGCAGACCGCATGGAGGGCTTTCCCGCGCAGAGCGACGGGCGCCCGTTCATCGACGGCACCCAGGACGCCGTGAACTTCTTTTTCTCAAGTGCCGCTCACCCATACCAGCCGATCCCGAGCTGCAACTCTCACACCAGTCACGCCGCCAAGCAGAACGCGCGCGTGGCCCAGGTCCTGGACACCCCCTACAACCCGTATTCGCCCATGCTCGACACCTCCGAGGTCGGGCTGATCGGCCATTCCTACGGCGCGGAGGGCGTCTCCTACGTGGGGCAGACCGACCCGCGCATCAAGGCCGTCGTGGCCCTCGACAACCTGGCGGGCGCCACCACGCCCAACGAGCTGGGCTGCGTCGACGCCTCCCAGCGCGCCGGCGCGCCGATCACCAAGCCCAGCCTGGGGTTCTCCGCCGACTACTTCATTCCCCCGACCCCGAACACCGGCCAGCCCGCTCCGCAGGCCAAGACCAACGAGTCGAGGGCCTACACCGCGGCCGGCGTGGACTCGGGCGAGATCATCATCCGAGGCGGGTCCCACTACGACTTTGACTGGATCCCCAACCAGGCCTTCGGGGCGACGCTGCGCGGCGCGGATCAGACCGACTGGTACGCCACGGCTTGGTTTGACAAGTACCTCAAGCACGATCCGAGCGCCGACGCGCGCCTGCTCACCACGCGTTGGCGCACCGACGCCCAAGAGGGGGCCATCGACCCCAACCACGACGCCAACATGTTCTCCCAGTACTACGACTCCCGCCTCGACGTGCATCTCGCGGCGGGGAACGTCTATGACTGCGAGGACCTGCGCGCGGGATGCGCCGGGATGAGCGCGGCAGACGGCTATCCGGGCGACTACTCCTACCTGGCCATCGACAAGACCCCGGAGTCGATGTCGTCGTCCCCAGCGAGCTCCCCGCGAAGCGTTGCGGCGGCCCCTGCGGGCGGGCTGTATGCCTGCTCGCGAGGAAGTCAGACCGTGTTTCACCCGCACAGGGTGCGGGGCCGCAGGATCGTCCGGGCCGTGATCAGGCTGAACGGCCGCGTGGCCGCAAGTGCCCGGGGACGCGACGTGCGCACGATCACCCTTCCCGGCCTGCCGGGAAGCAGGCGCTACCGCGTGCTGGTGCTCACCTACACGGGAAACGGACTCGCGCGTCGCACGAGGCGGACGCTGAGCGGCTGTGACCGGACCAGGACGCCGCCCGTACCGCTTCACTCGCGCAAGGCTCGTCACCGCAAGGCGCACCGCACGCGGTGACGCGCGGCACCTGACACCGGGGCGCCGACCGGGGACGCCGGGCGTGGCCGCTCGTCAGACGGCGTCCCTGCGTTCGATGACGAGAATCCGCGCTTCGGGGGCCGGGTGGGCGACGTGGTCGTCACCGGCCTCGATGTGGCAGACGCGACCAGGGGTGAGTCGCTCCACGCGCTCCTCACCGTCGCGGCGGTGGTGCATGTCCACGGCTCCCTGGAGGACGACGAAGACCTCGGAGCCATCGTTGACGTGCCAGACGTAGGGCTGGTCTGTCCAGTGCAGGCGCACGGTGGTGTCGCCGAGCTGGGCGATGTCCAGGGCGCCCCAGGGTCGGTCGGCGGTGAACGTGTCGGCGTCGAGCAGGCGCACGCAGGTCTCTCCTTGTTCAGACGGGGGGCTGGGGGTCGTACTGGATGGCGCGTCGGACCTGTCGGGCACGATCGCGCCCGGCCAGGCGCGCGACCAGGTGCAGGGCCATGTCGATGCCGGCGCTGACCCCGGCGGAGGTGATCACGTCGCCGTCATCGACCCAGCGCTCGTCCTCGCGCACCTGGACGCTGGGGTCGAGCGCACGCAGCTCGTCAAGCGCCGCCCAGTGGGTGGTGGCCGGGCGGCCGCGAAGCAGACCGGCGGCGGCGTACACCAGTGCGCCGGTGCACACGCTGGTCATCAGCGGAACCGCAGCGCGCTGTTCGCCTATCCAGTCCAGGTGCGCCGCGTCGCGCAGCAGTGGACGGGTACCGGCTCCGCCGGGATGCACCAATACCTCCAGGGCGGGTGCGTCGCGCAGGCCGTGATGCGCGCCGAGGCCCAGCCCCTTGGCGGCAGTGACCGGGCGGCCATCGCGCGAGAGGCAGCACGCCGCGTACCCGTCGACTGGGTGGTTGCGCGTCCAGTGAGCCAGTACCTCCCATGGACCGACGGCGTCGAGCTCCTCGACGCCGTCGAACAGGAGGATGCCGATCTGTCGGACGTGGTGTGACGGGGCGGGGTCCCTGGGCATGCCTGAGAGTCTGCCCGCGTGCGGCGCCCACGTCCACAGGCAGTAATGCCCACGTACCGTAGGATGCTGCCTATGCACCGCGTGGTGGCGCTTGCCCTGCCGCACGTGGTGGTGTTTGACCTGGCGATCCCGGCGCAGGTCTTCGGCCATCGCGATGAGGCCGACCGCTATGCCTTCTCGGTGTGCGCCGAGGTCGCCGGGGTCGTGCCCTCGACTACCGGCTTTGCCGTGCACGCCGGTCTCGGGCTCGAGGCCCTTGGCGCGGCCGACACGGTGATCGTGCCCGGCTACGCGCCGCACGACGAGCCCACCCCAGCGGTGCTCGAGGCACTGCGCACGGCGGCCGCTCGAGGGGCACGCATGGTCTCGGTCTGCACCGGTGCGTTCGCCCTGGCCGCGGCGGGGCTGCTCGACGGGCGGCGCGCGACCACTCACTGGCGCGACGCCGCGCAACTCGCCGCCCGCCACCCCAACGTCGATGTGAACCCCGACGTGCTCTACCTCGATGACGGACCGGTGGCCACCAGCGCGGGCGTGGCAGCCGGAATCGACCTGTGCCTGCACCTGGTTCGCTGCGACGGCGGCGCGCAGTCCGCCGCGCGGATCGCAAGGCGCATGGTCGTGGCGCCGCACCGCGAGGGGGGCCAAGCGCAGTTCCTGCAAAGGCCGATCGCCGTCGCCGGCGGTAGCGGCCTTGGGCCGACGTGCGCGTGGGCGCTTCAGCGGCTCGCCAAGCCGCTGAGCGTCGCTGACCTCGCCCGACACGCCGCCTGGGCGCCGCGCACGTTCGCGCGCCGCTTCGTCGCCGAAACCGGTACCACCCCCCTGCGCTGGCTCACCGCCCAACGCCTGCTCGAAGCGCGACGGCTGCTCGAGGCCACCGACCTTCCCGTGGATCAGGTGGCGGCCCGATGCGGACTCGGGAGCGCCGCCAACCTGCGCCTGCATCTGGCACGAGACGCGGCCACCACGCCCACCGCCTACCGGCGCGCCTACCGCGGCACGCCGGCTCACGCGGCTCACGCCGTCACCTGACCGCAGCACCTCACGGCAAACAACCACAGCACGTGCGGCTAGCCGGGGCGGCCGGCCCCGCGCTACAACGCAAGCAGCGGTTCAACGTGCGCTTCGGCCTGCGGATCACGCTGGTGGTGGGCACGATGTGGGCCGCGTATCTATTCACGGCGCTCGCGCTGATCAGCCTCCCTTCGGCGATTCACAGCGGCAGCTCGATCATCATCGTGGCCTGGATCGCGCAGACGTTCCTGCAGCTGGTGCTGCTCCCGATCATCATCGTCGGACAGAACCAGCAGGCCGCAGCCTCGGACAAGCGAGCCGAGCAGACCTACAAGGATGCCGAGGCGATCCTTCACGAGTGCGTCCAGCTCCAGGCGCACCTGGAGTCCCAGGACGATCGGCTGGCCAGCATCGTCGCGCACATGCAGGCGATAGCCGGGGCGTAGCTCCGATTGAGTGGATGACACTGTGAAGCGGTTTCCGCGCGCGTTTTGACGCGGCAGGGGGGCCGACCATCTCGTGACGTTCTCAAGGTCGAGCGTGCCGGGCCGCGATGCTGCTCTGACCGACTGGAGGTCTAGCGTCCCGGTGAGTGACCGACGCCGACTTCAAGAACGCCGTCGACGTCATATCCAAGATCATCGACGGCGGCGGTGTGATCGTCGTGGTCGTGGGATTGCTCGTTGCCAGTGGCGCGTTTGCGCTCGCGCAGCGGGAAAGTGAGAAACGGCCGCTGGCCTACCGCGTGTACCGTCAGCAGGTCGGCAAGGCGATCCTGCTCGGGCTCGAGTTCCTGGTCGCCGCCGACATCATCCGCACCGTGGCGGTGGCCCCGAGCTTCCGGGGCGTCGGCGTCCTGGCGGTCGTCGTGGCCGTGCGTACGTTCCTGAGCTTTGCGCTGGACGTCGAGCTTCAGGGAACGTGGCCGTGGCAATCGCGCCACACGCCGGCGCCTCCGTCCAGCTGAGTCTTCAGCTTCGCGACAGACCCGCGGCCGTGCCGCGGGCAACGAGCTGGGTGGCCCGCTTGCGGCTGGCCTCGTCGATCATCTCTCCCTCGAGCAGCACCGCGCCGCGGCCGTTGGCGCTCGCCGCGCGCTCGAGCTCATCGAGGACCGCCGAAGCCCTGTCGAACTCCGGCTGGGTGGGGGAGAAGGCAAGGTTCAGCGGCTCGATCTGGCTGGGGTGAAGCGCCCACTTGCCGTCGTAGCCGAGGGTCTGGGCCAGCCTCGCCCGCGTGCGCAGCCCATCCAGGTCAGCGATCTCAAAGTGAGGCCCGTCGATCGCCTGGATGCCCGCGTCACGGGCGGCCACAAGCACCGTCTCGAGCACCCAGCGCCAGTGGACCGCGTCGGGATCCTGCGCCACGGACACCGGCCGTCCAAGCGAGGCGGCTAGGTCGGCGTAGCCCACGATCAACGCCTGCACGCGGTCGCTGGCTCGGGCCGCCTCGTGGACGTGGACAAGGCCCCTCGCCGTCTCGATCAACAGCTCGAGCCCAACCGGTTGCGCCCGCGGGTACTCCTGTTCGACCAGCGACACAAGCTGGGACACGAACTCGACGTCCGCGGCGCTCTGCACCTTCGGGACGATCAGCGACGTGAGCCGGGGGCCGGCGCCCTCGAGCAGTTCGATCACGTCGCGGTGACACCAGCGGCTGCGGGTGTCGTTGATTCGCACGCCGACGGTGGGCGCCGCCCACTCGCCGTCGCGCAGCGCCTCGAGCACAGTCAGCCTGGACTGAGCCTTCTGATCGGCGGGCACAGAGTCCTCGAGGTCGATGATCACCTCGTCCACCGCCAGCGCGCGGGCCTTCGCGATCATCTTCGTCGAGACCCCGGGGACCGACAGGCACGATCGGCGGGCTGGCATCGCCGGAGGATATAGAGACAATCCTCACGAGATTAGCTACGCTGCGGGGACGACGGCGCGGACGCAGGTCGCTGCTCGTGACCAGCGGGAGGGAGAGGACGTTGCGATCGGGCGAGCGGGTGCAGGTCGGAGGCCCGTACTTCGAGGACTTCGGCGTTGGCCAGGTGTTCGACGACGCGCCGGCTATGACCGTGACCTCCGGTCACGCCGCGCTGCACCAGGCACTAACCGGAGACCGCCTGCGCCTTGCGCTCGACGCCCAGCTCAGTCACGCCGTCACGGGCCGGGAGCGCCAGCTGGCCCATCCCAACCTCGTGTGCGACGTGGCCATCGGTCAGTCGACTGGCCCCACGCAACGCGTCCTGGGCAACCTCTTCTACCGTGGCCTGGTCCTGCTCTCGCCGGTGTTCCTGGGCGACACCCTGCACACACGTACGCAGGTGGTGGCCCTCAAACAGAACGCGCAGCGCGCCGGACGCCCGGCCACCGGTCTGGTCGCCCTACGGATCCAGACCGAAAATCAGCACGGCGAAGCGGTGCTCGACTTCTGGCGGTGTCCCATGATCCCGCTGCGCGTGCCGAGCGGAGAGACGGGCCACGATGACGACTTCGATGACATTCCGCAGGATCTCGACCCCGACAGGGTGCGCGACGCGGTTCCCTCGGACTGGCGTCTGCAGGAACTGCGCCACCGGGTCGCCGGTGAGCACTTCGCCGACCTGCAAGAAGGAACGGTGTGGGACATCGGCGGTCGCGACACCGTCACCGGCGCGCCCGAGCTCGTGCGCCTTACTCTCAACCTCGCGGCCGCGCATACGGACGCCGGGGCGACGGCTCACGGGCGGCGACTCGTCTACGGGGGACACACGATCTCGATCGCCGCGTCACACACGACGCGAGCGCTGCCCAACCTGGCGACGATCGTCGCTTGGCACGGCTGCGATCACCGTGGTCCGGTCTTTGAAAAAGATGTCCTGCGCACCGAGCTGAGCCTCGAGACAAAGGAGCCGCTGAAACAGGGTGGCCTGCTCGATCTGCGCGCGTTGGTATGGGCCGAGCGTGACGATGGCGCCAAGCGCGTGGAGGTTGAGGTTCTCGATTGGCGCTTTGTCGGGGTGATGGCGTGAGCGGGATCCTCGAGGGCATGCGGGTCATCGAGGGATCGGCCTTCGTCGCGGCGCCGCTCGGCGGCATGACCCTCGCCCAGCTGGGGGCTGACGTGATCCGCTTTGACCCGATCGGTGGCGGGCTCGATCGCAACCGCTGGCCGGTGACCGACGAGGGCAAGAGCCTCTTCTGGGCGGGCCTGAACAAGGGCAAGCGGTCGATCCAAATCGACCTGGGTTCCCCGCGGGGACGCGAGCTGGTGGCCGAGCTCCTGGCCGCCCCCGGTGCCGACTCGGGCCTGTTCCTGACCAACTTTCCCCTGCGCGGCTGGCTGGATGCGGACACCCTGACCAAGCGCCGCCCCGATCTGATCACGGTCAACATCACCGGAAACTACGACGGGTCCTCGGCGGTGGACTACACCGTAAACCCCTCCACCGGCTTTCCGTGGGCGACGGGGCCCAGGCATCTGGCGGTTCCGTTCAACCACCTGCTGCCGGCCTGGGATGCGATCACCGGCACGCTCGCTGCGACCGGCCTGCTCGCCGCCGAGCGCCACCGGCGGTTGACCGGAGAGGGCCAGGTGGTGCGCGTGGCCCTGTCCGACGTCGCGCTTGCCATGGTGGGCAACCTCGGCAAGATCGCGGAGGTGCAGATCAACCGAAACGAACGCCAGAAGGACGGCAACTACCTCTACGGCGCCTTCGGTCGGGACTTCCTGACCAAGGAGGGGCGCAGGATCATGGTCGTCGCGCTGACCCTGCGCCAGTGGCAGAACCTGGTCGCGGCCACCGGGCTCCACGATGCGTTCGCGACATGCGAAGAGATGATGAACGTCGACCTCAACAAGGAGGGTGATCGGTTTGTGGCGCGCGAGGTGCTCGGGGCGATCCTAAAGCCCTGGATGAGCATGCGCACGCTCGATCAGATCCGCGAGATATTCGACAAGCACGACGTCTCCTGGGGTCCGTACTGGACCTTCGTGGAGCTCGTCGAGAACGACGAGCGCTGCTCTGTGGTCAACCCGATGTTCGAGCAGGTCGAGCACCCCGGGATCGGCACCTACCTCACGCCGAGCTCGCCGCTGCGCTTCGATACGTTTGAGCGCGTGCCGGCCAGGCGGTCGCCGCTGCTGGGAGAGCACACCGATGAGGTGCTCGCCGACGTGCTCGCCCTGACCGACGCCGAGATCGGTCAGCTCCATGAGCGCGGTGTGGTCGGCGGCCCGACCCCGGTGGCGAGCTGATCGTGCCGTGACCTGGCTGCCGAGTACCACGCTCGCCCTTCGATCGGGTATCGGAGCACTCTCAAACCGCGCTGGGGGAGTGGCACCATGAGAGTGCACGGACCGGCAGCCAGGACCGGTGCGGAGACGATCAGGCGCTATGGGCAGTTCGCTGATCGCGGTGGCGCCGCCGAGGTCGTCGCACAGACGTGGACGAACGCCGGCTTTGACGACGAGACGACCGCCAGATGGCTGGATGCGCGCTGCTTCGATGCCCAGGCCGCGCACGCGCTGGCCGAGCTTGGCGTCACCCCGCGGCAGGCCGCGGTGCGCACGCGTGACGGGGGCGGGGGCTACATCGACACGATCGCCTTCAAGGTGGCCGCCGGCGACCTCACGGCCCGCCAGGGCGCAGCGCGCACCCTGTCCAGCCGCTGATCTGAGGCTCGGGAGGGGAGGCCTCCGCGCTGACCCCTCGGTCCCGCACAACGCGGGTCGGGGTCAGTGAGACGTGTACTGTCGGGCGCGTCGATGCGCGATCCGCTGGGGCTGAACGAGCGACTGTTCGCTTTCTACTATCCGCGTCTCATCGCCCTGTCCGAGCGGGCGGGCCAGCGTGAGACGCGCCGCGAGCTCCTCGCTGAGGCGACGGGGCGCACGCTCGAACTGGGCGCAGGCAGCGGCCTGAACCTTGCCCACTACACGCCGGGGGTGAGCGAGCTGATCGTGACCGAGCCCAGCCCGCACATGCTCGGGCACCTGCGCGAAAGCCTGCGCGCCGATCCGCCGTCGGTCGGTTCGTGGCGGCTCGTGCAGGCCGGCGCAGAACGGCTGCCTTTCGCAGCCGACAGCTTCGACACGGTGGTCGCCACCTATGTGCTCTGCACCATCGGAGATCCCGCGTGGGCCCTGGTCGAGATCGCCCGGGTGCTGCGTCCCGGCGGCCGGTTCCTGTTCTTGGAGCACGTGCACGCCGGCGAGGGCACGAGGCTCGGTCGGTTTCAGGACCTCGTCGAGGTTCCCCACCGCTACCTGGCCGCCGGCTGCCATCCCAACCGTCGGACCGGGGCCTTGCTCGAGGCGTCGTCGCTGGATGTCGAGCGTCTCGATCGCGGCTGCCAGCCGCGGTCCATCCCCACCGTGCGCCCGACGATCATCGGGCGGGCACGGCGGGCGGGGAGACCCGAAGCGGACACATCGGCGCCGGCCGCCGCGGAGCGCGATCCCTAGCGGGCCCGCCGGTGGTGGGCGGTGCCCCGGCGCGCACGTTCCTTGCGATCCCGGCGCGACGGCGCCCAACGCCAGGAATGGGGCAGGGATAGGCCGTTTGGAAACTGGGGCAGCCTTCGCGGGCTTGCGGGGCTACTCGGCAGGATGGGGCACCCCGGCCTCCGGTTGATCGCGGGTCCGGCGGCCGAGCGTGGTGCCCAAAGCGACGTTGAACAGGCCTACCAGCCCGAGCGCCACGGCAAATATCCGCGCATCGTCGAGGACCTCCGGAGCTGTGGGCGAGACGGTGAGGACCAGACCGCCGGCCGCGACCGTTGCGGCGAGCCCGAGCGTCCCCACCGTGAAGCGCAGTCGGGCCAGCAGAGCTCCCCCGACCGCACCCAGCCCCGCGCCCAGCAGGTAGGCGCCGGAGGTGTCGATCATGGTGGGCCGTGCCGCTCCGACGAACACGACCGCGATGCCCCATCCGGTGAGCACGCAGGCGGTCGCCCAGTAGCCGCCCAGGCGCCCCCCAGCGACAGCGGCCGCCAGATAGGTCAAGCCGATGATCAGCGGCGTCCAGTAGAAGGCCAGGCTGCCCCGGGCCACGACGAGCTCGAGCACGACGGCTCCCACGAGCAGCAGCAGGCCCTGACCGACCCGCAGGAGCGGCGATCTCAGCGGCGGCATGTCACGCCTCACATCGGCAGTCCCAGATCCGTGCAGGTGTTCGCCGGTCTGCTCACTCATCTGTCGCCCCCAAGGCGTGGCGCCCCGGACCGATCCAGGCCAGCAGCAGGCAGAGCGCGAGCAGGACGGGTGCGAGCGTGAGGCTGATCGCCTCGCCTCGGTCGATGCCCGACGCGACGATCGCCCCGACCATATCGCCCGCGAGCAGCAGCGCGGCGAGCCGCGTCGCGAAGCCAGCGATGAGCAGCGCGCCGGCTAGCACCTCGATCACCCCGATCGCGTAGACGAGCGCGTCGGGGGACGGGAGCCCGTAACCGGCGAACGAACTGGCCTCCGAAGCGTGGTTGACGAACTTGCCCAGACCGAAGACGACGAACCGCCAGCCGGCTCGCCAGCGCAACGCGGCTGAGGCGAGGCGCCATCATGCCGCCTCGTCGAGGGCATGCGCCGCGATGACCAGTCCCACGTGGCTGAACGCCTGGGGAACGTTGCCAAGCAGCTCTCCCGTGCTCGTGTCGATCTCTTCGGCGAGTAGGCCGACGTCGTTCGCATAGCCAACGACGCGATCGAACAGCGCGCTTGCTCGCTTCGTTTCGCCCGCTTGCGCCAGGCACGCCACGAGCCAGAACGAGCAGATGGCGAAGTCAGGCGGCACTGAGGGTCACCGCGCAGCTTGCCTGACCGCGCTTTTCGAGGTACTGCTGGTGATAGGCCTCGGCCGGCCAGAAGCGCGCGGCCGGCAGGATCTCGGTGACGATCTCCCGCTTCAGGCCGTGCTGATGAATGTCGCGGGAGGCGAGCGCCGCCGCCCGCTGATCGTCGCCGTGGAAGAAGATTGCCGAGCGGTACTGGCTGCCGATGTCCCAGCCCTGGCGGTTGCGAGTCGTCGGGTTGTGGTTCGACCAGAACGTGGCGAGCAGGTCGTCGTAGGAGATCGCGGTGGGGTCGTACTCGACCTCGACGGCCTCGGCGTGTCCGGTGCGCCCGCGGCAGACCTGCTTGTAGGTCGGTGCCTCGGCGCTGCCGCCGGCGTATCCGACGGTCGTTTGCGTGACTCCAGGGAGGGCGCGGAACGCGGCCTCGACACCCCAGAAGCATCCGGCGGCGAAGGTGGCTGTCTCTGTCTGCATCTCGTTCCTTCCGGTCGTGTGAGCTGTCATGGCCTGAGACCCGCCGGGGCGCCAGACGGTTCACGCGCGCCGGCCACTGGCGCGTTGCCAGCGTGATCGGCCCCAGTGCAGCGCACGCTGTCGAGCTCAGCGTCGAGATGTGGTCGGGCGCCTCTACGTCCGGAAGCGCGCTCCTCGAGCCAGTTCGATGGTCCCTCCGCGTGTGCCGTGTCGCTGTGACCC
>JAABUQ010008055.1_pt1 | contig 14940 bp, 13 predicted proteins | sample 5560001 | NCBI WGS metagenome assembly JAABUQ01 (sample SAMN10711888, study PRJNA513371) | rock metagenome | isolation source: Antarctica rocks | place: Antarctica: Victoria Land, Finger Mt nord | collected 2015-12-18 | reverse complement strand
GACCGAAGACGGCGGCGCGATGCGGAACACCTCCGGGTTGCCCTGCATCGTGATCTTGCCCGACGACGAGGTCTCCACCAGCATCGGCACCTTGTATTCCAGCAGCTTGGGCATGACGGCCAGCGTCAGACTGGAGCCCCACGCCCCCATCATGACCGGCACCTTGTCGCTGCTGATGAGCTTCTCGGCGACCGCGGCCGCTTCTGTCGGGTTGCTCTTATTGTCTTCGACCACGAGGTCGAGCTTGCCGCCCAGCACGCCGCCCTTGGCGTTGATCTCGTCGGCCGCGATCTTGGCGCCGTTGGTCACATAGGTGCCGGAGGCCGCGAAGGGGCCGGTCAGGGGCTCGTCGACGCCGATCTTGATCGCGTCGGCAGCGGCCGCGCCGCCGGCCATGCCAGCCAGCAACAGCACGGCGATCAACATCTTTGTATGGGTGTGAGCTACCATCGGGTTTCCTCCAGGACGTGGTTGGGTTAGGCCGTCCGCTCGATTCTTGTGCGTTCTTGTCGAGCTTTGTTCTCACATCATTCTATAAATAGAACGATATGACAAGTTGGGCGAAAGATTTTGGAGCCGCTCGTGGCGGCCCTGCCGGCTGGCAGCCGGTCATGCGCCGTAATTGCGGCAGGCGGCGACCGGCCGCCCGCGATCAGGCCTTGAGGCGGGGGATGATCTCGCGGGCGATCGTCTCCACCTGATCCATCCTGTACTTGTAGGGGACGAAGATGATTTTCTGCACGCCGGCCGCGAGATGCGCCTCGAGCTGCTCGACGCATTCGTCGACCGAGCCCATTATGGCGCTTTCGCGCGTGCAATCGCTGTAGGCGGGAAAGTCCCATTCCTTGTTGAGCCAGTCCATCATCTCGTCTTGGACCGCTTCCTTTGACGGCCCGACCATGATGGGCAGCTGCGAGGCGTTCATCAACTGATCGGGATCCTTGCCGGCTTCCGTGGCGTAATTGCGGATCTTCTGCCACGACTTGGCGAAGTCTTCGGCCCGATAGAAATAGGTGAGCCAACCGCCCACCGTCGCGGCGCGCTGCAGCACCTTATCGACATAGCCGCCGATCAGCACCGGGATCGCGGGCTTCTGGACCGGCTTTGGATACATCACGGCGGCCGAGAGCTTGTGGTTCATATACGCGCCGTCGACCTTCGCCTCGGTCCACAGGCGGTTCAGGATTTCCAGGTTCTCGTCCATGATCTTGCCGCGCTTTTCGAACGGCACGCCGCAGGCATCGAACTCGCGCTTGTACCAGCCGGACGCCATTCCCATCAGCATGCGGCCATCCGAGAGCTGGTCCATGCTGGAGATTTGTTTGGCGAGCAGCACCGGGTTGCGCAGCGTCAGCACCAGGATGCCTGTGCCGAGCTTGATCCGCTTGGTGCGGGCCGCGATCCCGGTCAGCACGGTGAGCGAGTCGATGATCGGGAAATTGGGCTCGACGCCGAGCAGCATGTGGTCCCAGACCCACACCGAGTCGTAGCCGAGTTCCTCCACCCGCACCCCATATTCGACCAGCGCCTTCGCGTCCGGCATTTCGGGATAGGCGGTGAAGTTGCGGGCCGCGATCCCGAACGTCTTGTTGAGCATCGTCATCGGTTTCCTTCGGACGTCTGTGTCAGGCCGTGAACAATTTTTGAGGGTCGAGCAGTCTGAGGGTGGAGAGTTCCTGCTCGGTCGGCGGCTCGGTCACCGACAGGTCGTCGTCGAACAGCAGCTCGAAGCCGGTATTATCCTGCACCTGGTCGCGGGTGACGCCCGGGTTGAGCGCCATCACCTTCATGCGGCGAAGCTCGTCCTCGAAACAGAACACCGCCAGCTCGGTGACGACCCGGAACATGCCGCCGGACGGCAGGCCGCCCTCGGCGCGACTCTGGCCGCCGCGCAGGAAACCGGGGCTCGTGATGAAATCCACCTTCTCGACGAAGCGCCGCTTCTCGTGCTTCATCGCCACGATCATGTTGGCGAGGCTCGAGATGTCGTTGCCGCCGCCGGTTCCCGGCAGCCGGGTCTTCGGCTTCTCAGGGTCGCCGATGAAGGACGAGTTGAGGTTGCCGAACTGGTCGATCTGGGCGCCGCCCATGAAGCCGATGTCGACATAGCCGCGCTGCAGCAGCAGCAAGACATCGGCGCTGCCGAGCACCATATTGGCTCGCTTGGTGCAGCGCTGGTCGTTGGTGGAGGGGGGCAGCTTCCCCGGCTCGACGAAGGCGCCCACGACGCCGCCCTCGAACAGGATGGTCAGTCCCGGACAGCGCAGCCGCTGGGCCAGGGTCGCGGCCAGCAGTGGGATGCCGACGCCCGCGAACACTACCTGCCCTTCCTTGAGCTGCCGCGCGCTCAGGATGGCCAGGAGCTCGGAGGTGGTGTGACGAAGAGGTTCAGTCATTGTAGATGCTCCCGCCCCGCCGGCTGGCCTCGAGGATCTCCTCCATCCCGATCAGCGACAGGTAGTCGGTCCAGGAGTCCGGGCCGTAGACGTAGCGATCGAGATAGCGCCGCATGCCCTCGACGGGCTCCTTGTTGACCTGCGCCACATAGGCTTCCATGTGCCGCATCATCGGCTCGTAGAGGCCGAAGCACTCGTGCGGCGCCGACCCGTAGGGCACCTCGACCACGGCATCGACGCAGAAGAACGGGATCTTGGTCTGGTCGGGCGCCCGGCGGATCTGGTCGTTGGAGACGATCCGCTCGGTGGTCAGGATGACCCGGTTGGCCGCCATCGCGAGGTCGATGTCCATGAACTGCAGCCCGTCCATCTGGGCGTTGCCGTAGGCGTCGCAGCGCTGCACGTGGATCAGCGCCACGTCCGGATTGAGCGCAGGCACCAGCAGCAGCTTCTCGCCTGTGAACGGGCAGTCGATCTCCTTGGCTTCGGGCCGGATCTTTGCGACGTCCGAGCCCAGCATCGAGCGGATCGGCAGGAACGGCACGCCCATGGCGCCGGCCCGGAACCGCATGCCCACTGCCATATGGCTCCATTCGTCATAGCGGGCCGCGCCCGACTCGACATGGTGCCGCATCACCTTGGACAGCCCCCACAGGATGCCCTGGGCGAACCAGCTCGTGGTAATGTGCTTGGAAATTCCCGAACCCAGCAGCAGGTCGCCATCCGTCGACACGATGCTGCGGTAACAGGACAGATCCTTCTTGCCGGCCCGAATGAGCTGCCAGATCATGGCCATGGGGGTGCGCGACATGGTGGAGCCGCCGATGCCGACGGTCGCGCCGTCCTGCACGAAGGATGCGGCCTCCTCGAGGCTCACGACCTTTTCGCGCAGGCTCCTGTCGCGCCGCGCAAGACTGTCCCGCAGCCGTGCATAGGGCTGAACGCCGCCTCGATCCACTTCCACCTATCCCTCCAGTCGATCCTGGTGCGGCATCGCCAGGTGCCGCTCGGAGCCCACCTGCTTTTCGCAATCTTCGCGCCATAATAATAGATGCTATGATTAGTACAATAGGATTAAATGGTCCAACGCGGTCTTTTTCCGTGGCGCACGATTCAGCCCGCCCGACCGCCCGTGGCCAACATCGCAAAGGGTCGGTCGGGGTCCGCCGTCCCGAAGGATCTGGACCGCTGGCCCTCGGGCGCATCCGTGTAGGTCGTGGTCCGCTGTCGGGGCGTCCGCCCGGCCGAGCGGATGATGGATTCCATCAGTTCGGGAATCATCTCCTGGCCGTGGCTGGCGCCGGCCGAGCGGGAGATGCTCTCGTCCATGAGCGTCCCGCCGAAATCGTTGACGCCCGCCGCCAGGCACAGCTTCACCCCCTCGGGACCGAGCTTCACCCAGGAGGCCTGGATGTTCTGGATGTGCGGATGCAGAGCGAGGCGCGCTACGGCATGCATCAGGATCGATTCACGGAAGGTGGGGCCGCGCCGCGCCCGGCCCTTGAGATAGATCGGCGCCTCCATGTGGACGAAGGGCAGCGGCACGAATTCCGTGAACCCGCACGTCTCGGCCTGCAGGTCGCGGATGCGGATGAGGTGCCGAGCCCAATGCCGGTAGCCCTCGATATGGCCGAACATGATGGTCGCGGTGGTACGGAAACCGGTCCGATGCGCCGCGCGCATGACCTCCAGCCACTCGGCGGTCGAGATCTTGTCGGCGCAGAGCGTGGCCCGGACCTCGTCGTCGAGGATCTCGGCGGCTGTGCCGGGGAGCGTGCCGAGGCCAGCCTGCTTGAGCTCGGCCAGAAAGTCGGCTAGCGGAATGCCGAGCGTCTTGGCGCCCTGATGCACCTCCAGGGGCGAGAAGGCGTGCATGTGCATCTCGGGCACGGCCGTCTTCACGGTCCGGCAGATCTCCAGATATTTTCGGCCCGTGTAGGCGGGGTGGATGCCGCCCTGCATGCAGACTTCCGAGGCGCCCCGCATCCAGGCCTGGCGGACCCGGTCGGCGATCTCCTGGACGGCCACGCAGGTTCTCGCTCATCTTGCCCTTGGAGAAGGCGCAGAACTGGCATTTGAAATAGCAGACGTTGGTGTAGTTGATGTTGCGGGTCACGACATAGCTGACCGTGTCGCCATTGACGGCCCGGCGCAGGTCGTCTGCCGCGCGGCAGACGGCTGAGAAATCCTCGTCGCGCGCCCGGAACAGGGCGACGATGTCAGCCTCCTCCAGCGCCGCGCCGCGCCGTGCCTTATCGAGCACCTGGGCCACCCGGCCCGAAGCGACGTTCGCCGGCGCCTTGCCGACCAGGGCCACGTCGGCCGCAGGCAGGCCGCCCGTGCTGCCGGGGCACCAGGGGTTGGTGCGGGGCCAGCCGTCCCCGTCGACCGCATCCAGAAGCGCGGTCCGCAGTTTCGCGTCGACCCAGCGGGACGGCTCGCGCGCGAAGGCCGGATAGATGGCGAGGCGTTCGGTCAAATCCTTGCCGGCGCCCCGGGTGGCGGCCTCGAGCACCCGCAGGTGCGGCCACGGCGCTTCGGGGTTGACGTGGTCGGGCGTCACCGGCGAGACACCGCCCCAATCGTTGATGCCGCCATCGACGAGCCGACCGAGCGCGCCCGGACTGAGGTTGGGCGGCGCCTGGATGTTCATCTCCGGCTCGAACATGAGCCGCGCCACTGCGATAGTCCACAGATGCTCGTCGAGGCTGGGCGCCGGCGCATTCTCCATCCGGGTTCCGGGCTTCGGCCGGAAGTTCTGGACGATGATCTCCTGGATGTGGCCATGCGCATCGTTGAGGTCGCGGAGCGCGAACAGCGAGTGGATCCGCTCGGCCCGGGTTTCCCCGATGCCGATCAGGATGCCCGACGTGAATGGAATGGCCTGTTGGCCGGCCCGCCGGATGGTGTCGAGGCGCGCGGCGGGCTGCTTGTCGGGCGAGCCGTGGTGGGGCGCTCCCTTGGCCAGCAGTTGCTCCGAGATGCTTTCCAGCATGATGCCCTGCGAGACCGAGCTGCGCCGCAGCACGGCCAGATCCTCGTCCGTCATCAGGCCTGGATTGACATGGGGCAAAAGTCCCGTTTCGCGGAACACCAGTTCGGCCGCCGCCGCCAGGTAGGACAGGGTCGTGGCGTGGCCCAGCCGGTCGAGTTCCGCCCGAACCGAGCGGTAGCGAAGCTCCGGCTTATCCCCCAGCGTGAACAGCGCCTCCTTGCACCCCGCCGCCTGCCCGGCGCGCGCGATCGCCAGGACTTCGTCCAGCGACAGGTAGGCATTGGCGCCGCGGCGCGGCGGATGGGCGAAGGTGCAGTAATGGCAAACGTCCCGGCACAGCTGCGTGAGCGGGATGAAAACCTTGCGCGAATAGGAGACGAGGCGTCCGTGGGCGTGGTCGCGGCGGCGAGCGGCCGCGTCCAGCAAGGGCGCCATGTCGGTCACGTTGACGAGCGTGAGTGCTTCGGATGCCGTGAGGCGGCGATCGTCGGCAAGGCTGGCGACCAGGGCTGCGGCACTCATGTCAGTTCGGACCTCCCGAGCGGACTTGAGCGAGACGGCTCAGGCGGGCCGTCACGTCGTGGTCACGGAGAAGGGTGTGGGTGCGGGTGGGCGCGCCACGCCCCAGCTGGATCAGCAGATCGTGCGGGTTGTCGACGTCGTGCCCGATCCCGTCGAGCCGCATGATCTTCGGTGCGATGCCCCTGGCCCGCGCGGCCGCGACGTGCTTTGCGAAGCTGTCGACCCCGAAGCACGGGTCGACGAGGCTAGGCGGCGCGGCGGCGATCAGGTTGGTGCCGCCCTCGCCAGACGCCGGGACCAGGACGATGCTTCCCATGGCCATGGCGGCCAGGACGGCGCGCAGTTCATCCGGGTTGGCGAGCGGCACGTCGGCTGGCAGGATCACCACGCCGTCCCGGCCCTCGGCTGTGAGCAGGCCCGTGGCCTGGGCCACGGCCTCATTGACGCCCGTCTCGAACGCGTCGCGCAGGATGCGAGCCCCCTGCCCCTGGGCAAGCCGCGCCACCTCGGCATCGGCCGTGACGACCAGGACGGCGTCGATCCCCATCGTCGCTTGGACCGCATCCAACACGTCGAGGAGCATGGCCCGCGCCAACCGGCGGCGTTCCGCGGGCGTCAGCACGCCGCCGAGCCGGGATTTGGCGAGGGCGAGGCGCTTCACGGGCAGCACGGCCCAGACGTCGGTGGGGCGGGAGCGCGGGGTCATGCGCGGCGGCTCTCCCGGTGCGAAACGCCGACTACGGCGATCCGGTCCGCGAACCACAAGGTTTCGCGCGCCAGGTTCTCCCGGTCGGCGATGTCACGCATGAGGGTTTTCGTGGCCAGGGCCGGAACGCCCAGACGTTCCGTCTCCACCGCGTCCGATTCGTCGATCACCAGCCCATCGATCAGCCCGTCGTAGTGCCGTGCGATGGCCCGGGAGGTCTTGGGAACCCCGAGCTCGTCCATGATCTTGGCGGTCGGTCCCTTCACGGCCTTGCCGCCGATGATGGGCGACACGGCCACGACCGGCGCCGCGACGGCGGCAAGCGCCCGCGCCAAGCCCGGAACCGCGAGGATGGGATCGATGCTCAGATAAGGGTTGGACGGGCAGATCACGACGGCCCTCAGGGCCGGGTCGGACAAGGCGGCCAGCACGGCCCGCGACGGCCGGGCTTCGCCCGCGCCTTCGAATTCGAGCGACTGGACCACCGGCTGACACCGATGTTCGACGAAATAGCGCTGGAAGGGCAGCCGGCCCTGGTCGCTCACCACCGTGGTGCGGACCGGGTCGTCGCTCATCGGCAGGATTTTCGCCGCGATGCCGAACCGCGCGGCGATCGCCTCGGCGACCTGCGTCAGGGTCTCGCCGACGCGCAGCCGACGCGTCCGCTCGACATGCAGCGCGAGGTCGCGGTCGCCGAGCTGAAACCAGGCTTCGCCGCCGAGCGACGCCAAGGTTTGCATGAAAGCCCAGGATTCGTTCGCCCGGCCCCAGCCGCGCTCCTCGTCGCTCACGCCGCCGAGCGTATAGAGCACAGTGTCGAGATCGGGCGAGATCATCAGCCCCAGATGTTCGAAATCGTCGCCGGTGTTGACCACCATGCTGAGATCGGGACCGAGCATCCGCTGCAGGCCCAGGGCGAGCTTGGCGCCGCCGACGCCGCCGCAGATCGCCACCACCTTGCCGTGCGAGGGGCCGAGCCTGGGGTCGTTCGTCATCGAAACATGTCCCGCTCGCGAGGTCTGATCAGCGCCGAGGCCGACCGGACCGGAGCCCGGCTGGTGAACCCCCGCACTAGGACGACCGGAAGGCCCTCGTCGGATTGTCCCATGACGACCGAGGCCGCCGATGCGATCTCGTCGGCCAGGGCGGTCTCGGTGACCCGCATGGCGCGCCCGAACAGGTCGGGCGCGCCGACGAGATCGACCAGCGCCGGCACGCCGGCGGCGCCGAGCGCCACCCCGACCACGCCGTTACGCCAGGGGCGGCCGAAGCTGTCGTTGATGATGACCCCGACCTCGACCCCGTCACGGTCGAAGCGCCGCTTGAACTCGGCCGCGGACCCGTCGGGATCGCGGGGCAGCAGGAGCAGGCGACGGCCGTCCGCCTCATGGTCGACGTTGGATTCGTCGACCCCGGCATTGGCCATCACGAGACCGAGCTTGTGGGCCACGATGAGGACGTTCTCCCGCCGCCGGACCACCTCGGTCGATTCGGAGAGCACCACCTGGACGTGGCGCGGGTCCTTGCGGACCTCGGCCGCCAGTTCCAACGCTTCGGACGACGGGACGACGTCGGCGAGGCGCACGTAGCGCCCTTCGGCCTTCGAGACGATCTTCTGCGCCACCACGACGATGTCGCCGGACACCAGGACGAGACCGGCCGCGCCGATCGCCGCCAGGATTAGGGCGGCCAGATCGTCGCCCGGCTCGACGAGCGGGATGCCCGGTATCGCGGTGATGCAGACCGATTTCATCAGGCGGCGGTTGGGTTCGACGGCACGGCGTCGAGGCCGGTGATGCGGATGCCGGCCCCCAAGACCTTGTAGCGGCGGTTGATGCCGATCAGGATGGAGGTGAGCGCTTCGGCGGCCGCCGAATTGGCCAGCACCCCGCCATCGATCCCGCGGGTCGCCACCGCGCTGGCGAGGCCGATCACGATGTCGCGGGCCTCCTTGTCGTCGCCGAACACCAGCACGTCGCAATCGGCGCGACCGCCGGCATGGAGCTTCGCGGCGCCGACATTGTGGAAGGCCGAGACGACCCGGACGCCCTCCCCCAGGATGATCTGGGCGAGCCGAGCCGCCGAGCCTTCCTTGGGGAGCTGCACCGTCGAGACCTTCGGGGGCACGAGCGGCACCGCGGCGTCGACCACGATCTTGCCCTGCACCGCGTCGCGGATCTCGAGGAGCGTGATGTCATGGGTGGAAAAGGGCACCGCGAGCACCACCACATCGGCCGCCCGCGCGGCTGCGATATTCTCGGCACCCTGCGCCGAGCCGCCGAGCTTGCCGGCCAGCAGCTCCGCCTTCTCGGCGGATCGCGAGCCGATCACGACCGTGTAGCCTTCCGCCACCCAACGGGCCGCAAGCCCGGAGCCGAGGTCACCCGTCCCGCCGATGATCGCAATCGCCGGTCTCTTCTCAGTGGTCATGATCGTTCCCCCGGTCCTGATGTCATAACGGTTCTACGAGGCCCTGGCCTGTGCTTATGGGTGCCGGTCCGTGCCGCCGACCTGTCCCTGTGCGCTGACTGTATGGAACCAAAGCGTAAGGTACCATTTACAGGATGAGACGCGGAAGGACGATGCGCCGCCCGGGCTCGGCCTCAGTCTCTACCGGTCAGCTTCCGCAGGAGGCCCGTCACCCGCGCCACCAGAACCGACCAGACGAGCGAGCCCGCATTCAATTCCGTCACGGGAAGCGCGGTCTCGGCTTCGCCTCCGCCACCGAGGCGCGCGGCAAGGTTCTGCGCAAAGGCGGCGGTGAGTCGGCCCGCGACATCCTGCACGATTCCGGACCGCCCGAACTGCGCCAGCATCCCGGTCAGTGTGTAGCCGACCGTGATCTCGACCCGTGTGGCGGCGCCGTTCTCGATCGGGATCAGGCGATAGCGCACCTCGCCCCGGGTGGCCGAATTGCTGCGGGCATCGCTGCCATAGCCCTGAATGCGGCCCGCGAAGGCGGCCTCGTCCCGTTCGATATCGGCGGCCCCCCGGAACTCGGCCGAGATCGGGCCGACCTTGATGCGGATCTGGCCGTCCACATGCTCCGGCCTGGGTGTTCCGCTCAGCGCCGCGCCGGGCAGGCAGGCCGCTACCTCGCCGACCCGGCCGAAGAACTGCCAGACGACATCACGCGGGAAACTGACGGTGAAGGCCTGATCGAAGGAGGCTTGCGGCTTCCAGTTCGGATCGAGGGCCGGCGCCTTGACCTCGGTGCCGGACGGCGCCGCGACCGGAGGTGCGGGAACCCTGCGGGTCGTGGCGGAGGCCGGGCGCTCGTCGGACGTCAGGGCGTGACCCGATCCGGCCGGCCCCAGGCCGACGCGTTCGCCGGCCACGATCGCCGCGATGCCGCTGCGCCGCCGCTCGGCGATCACGGCCTGCACGGCCCGCACGATGCCGACATAACCGGTGCAACGGCACAGGTTGCCACTCATGCCAACCCGGATCGTCTGCTCGTCGGGCTCCGCCAGCCGCACCACGAGGTCGCGGGCCGAGACCAGCATGCCGGGCGTGCAATAGCCGCACTGCAAGGCATGCTGGCGCGTGAAGGCGTCGCGCAGCTGGCGCATGATCTCGTCGTCGTCGAGCCCCTCGATGGTGGTGACGGACGCGCCGTCGCAGGCGACCGCAAAGGTGATGCAGGAGCGCGCCGGCATGCCGTCGATCATCAGCGTGCAGGCGCCGCAAACGCCGTGCTCGCATCCCAGATGGGTCCCGGTGAGGTTGTGCTGCTCGCGGATGAAATCGGCCAGGTGGGTCCGCGGCTCGACCGCGCCGACGACACGCTTGCCGTTCAGTTCGAGGGTGATCTGAGTCATGAGTTCAGGGCCTGTTCGGCGGCGCGCCGCAGAGCGGCGATATGGACCCGCCGGGCGATGGGGTCGGCGATTCCGGCTTGGATCAGGGTGGTCTCGACCGCGCCGCCGTCGAAGGCTGCCAGCCCGCTCCTGTCCGCGCGGCCTCCGAACAGCGCCCGCGCGTCGCGCAGCACGATCGGCTTCGCTTCGGTGGCCCCGATCACCGCGCGGCACAGGTCCCGTTCGGGTTCGACCAGCACGGCCCCGATCGCGTGGGCATATTCCCCGGTCTTGCGGCAGACCTTGTAATACCCCCAGCGGGCCGCGCTGGAGAGCACGGGGATCCGCACGGCTTCCAGCAGTTCGCCGGGCGCCAGCGCGCATTCCAGCGCACCCGTCATGTAGTCCTCGACCGGCATGGTTTTCGTGCCGCCCGGGCCCCGCACCAGCACCTCCGCGCCCAGCGCCGCGAGCGCCGACACCCAGTCGGCGGACGGGTCCGCATTGGTCAGGCTGCCCCCGATCGTGCCGCGGCTGCGCACCGCCCGATAGGCGATGCCGCCCGCCACGGCCCGCATGGCGCCGCATGTCACATCCGGCGCCCGGCCGTCCTCGATGTCGGCATGCGTGACGCAGGCCCCCAGCACAAGAGCATCCGGGCCGGGCTCGACCCGCTTGAGCTCGGGGATGCCCGTGATGTCGATGACGAGATCGGGCTGCACCAGCCGCATATTCAGCATGGGTCCGAGCGACTGGCCGCCGGCCAGCAGCTTGGCGGTCACGTCCTGGCCGGCGATGAGCACCAGGGCGGCCCGCATGTCGCGCGGGCGCTCGTAGTCGAAGAGGGCGGGCTTCATCGGACGGCCCCGGCCGGCTGCATCGATCCGGGCTCGCGCGGTTGGCTCCGCGCCGCCTCGGCGGCCGCGATCGCCTCCAGCACTTGGCGCGGCGAAATGGGCGAACAACAGACCTCCGCGCCGAGCCCCTTGAGCGCGTCATTGACCGCGTTGGCGATCGCGGCCGGGGGAGCGATGGCGCCGCCTTCGCCGATCCCCTTCACGCCGAATTCGGTATAGGGGGCGAGCGTCTCCATGTGTTCGACGCGCGGTTCTGGAACTTCGGTCGGGCCCGGCAGCAGGTAGTCGGCGAAAGTCGAGGCCAGCGGCTGCCCGTTCTGATCGAACGGCATCTCCTCGTAGAGCGCCGTTCCGATTCCCTGGGCCAATCCGCCGTAGATCTGCCCGTCCACCACCATGGGGTTCACGAGCTTGCCGCCATCCTCGACAATGACGTAGTCGAGGATTTCCACGTCCCCGATGTCAGGGTCGACCGCCACCAGCACCGCGTGAGCCGCATAGCTGAAGGTGCCCGAGTCGCGCACTGGTTTGTAGCCGACCGTCGCCTCGAGCCCGCCGACATGGACATCGCCCGGCAGGTCCTGCGGCCGCAGATACCAGGTTCGGGCAATGTCGGCGATGCTGACGTCCCCCGTCGCCGAGATGATCCGTCCCTTTTCGAGAACCACATCCTCGACCTTGGCCTGCAGCAGCGTGGCGCCGATCCGCTTCGCCCGTTCCGCGATTTCCTTGCAGGCGCTCGAAACCGCTCCGCCCGCCATCACCATGCAGCGCGATCCCCAGGTCCCGGTCGAATAGGGCGTAAGCGCGGTGTCGCCGAGCACCACTTTGATCCTGGCGACATCAATGCCGAGGATTTCATGGGCGACCTGGGCCAGCGTCGTCTCGAGGCTCTGGCCGTGCGAGTGCACCCCGAGCCGCAGTTCGAGGCCGCCGTCCGGCGTTACCCGGGCGGTGGCTTGTTCGTGTCCGGGCACCATCGGGATGCCCCAGCCGGCATAGACCGAGGTGCCGTGGGCGCCCTGCTCGCAGTAGATGGACAGGCCGAAGCCGATAAGGCGGCCGTCGGCGTCGCCCCTGGCCTGACGTTCGCGGATCGCCGGAAGGTCGAAGGCCGCAAGCGTCCGTCGCAAGGCCTCCGGATAGTCGCCGCTATCGAAATGCTTGCGGGTGATGTTGTCGAACGGCATCTGCTCGGGCCGCACCAGGTTGCGGAACCGGACCTCGTAGGGCTCGATGTCGGCCTCCCGCGCGATGGCGTCGAGGATCAGTTCCATGGCGAAGCAGACGCCGGTCCGCGCTACGCCGCGATAGGGCAGGATCGGGCATTTGTTTGTGGCGACCGACCAGGTCCGGCACCGATAGGCGCCGAAATCGTAAGGCCCCGGTAGGATGCTGACCACCTGCGCGGCTTCGAGGCAGGCCGAGAACGGGTAAGACGAATAGGCGCCTGAATCGACCGTCGCCTCGCAATCGATCCCAAGCAGGCGACCGTCGCGGTCCGCATAGCCCGTGATGAGGTAATGGTGCTCGCGGCAGTTCGCGCCGGCGGTGAGATGCTCGCGGCGATCCTCGATCCAGCGCACCGGATAGCCGCGCTGCATCGTCAGCCAGGAGAGGCAGATCTCCTCGGGCAGCAGGATACCCTTGTAGCCGAACCCGCCCCCGACATCGGGCGACACCACGCGGATGCGGCCCTGGTCCAGTCCTAGGCAGCCCGACAGCCCAGTCCGGTTGATGTGCGGCATCTGCGCGGCCGTATGGACCGTCAGCTGATCCAACCGGCTGTCCCAGCTTGCCACGACGGCGCGGCCCTCCATGGGGGCCATCGATTGCCGGGCCGTCTTGATCTCGCGCACGACCTTGATCGGGGCATCGAACGCCTTGGCGATGTCCACATCCACGAATGTTTCGAGGAAGACGTTGTCGCCCCAATGCTCGTGCACCAGCGCCGAGCCAGGCAGCCGGGCTTCCAGCATGTCGTGGACGGCGGGCAGTTCCTCGAGATCCAGGGTCACCGCCGCAGCGATATCCTCGGCCTCGGCCCGGGTGGGCGCCACGCACATGGCCACGAGTTCGCCGACCTGCCTGACCTTCTCGACCGCCAGCGCCGGCTGTTCGGAAACCTTGAACCCCGGCAGGCCCGACACGGCCCGGATGGGCTTCACGCCGACCAAATCGGCGGCCGTAAAGACGGACTCGCGAAACTCGGGCGGGATGGTGATGCCGCGAATGCGTGCATGCGCCAGCGGGCTGCGCAAGAAAGCCACGTCCCTGAGGCCGGACAGCCGGATGTCGGCGACGAACTGGCCGCGCCCGCGCATCAGCCGGTCGTCCTCTTTGCGCAACAGGCGAGCGCCTACGCCCTGCTCCGTCATTTCGGCTCCCGTTCGTCCTTGTGGCGCGGCAGGCCTCAGCCGAGCCGCGCCGATAAACTCATCCTATTTATGGAAAGATAGCAAGAGGGTCTAAGCGGACCCCGCCGTAGCCTTCTCGGGCTCCACGAGGCGCTCCGTCGCGGACGGGACGCGTCGCTTGCGGCCCGGGACGCTTTTGCTCCGAGGCGCTGCGGAAGCCTGACCGAACAGGTCGATCTGCAGCTTGATGCAGTCGCTGCGATAGGTAATGTCGGCCACATAGATGGCGGTATTGGTGTCGTCGACGACCACGCAATGGCACTGGACGGTGGGCGCCCCCAGCGGAATCCTCAGCAGGTTGGCGGTTTCGGGGTCCGCGCTGCCGATCACCAGCGTCTGGTGGGCATTCAACACCGTGACCGCGCCGAGTTCGGCCAGGACCGCCAGCGCAGGCAGTCTCAGAAAGAGGTCCGGCTGCATGTCGAAGACGCTGCGGGCCAGGCGCAGGTTGACGATCGAATAGGGTTCGTCCTCCCGGTCCTGCACGCTATGCAGGAACACATACGCGGGAGCGAGTTCGCCATCGCCCGGCTGCAGGTCCGGCGGCGCGGTCCGGTCCTTCAGGTGAATCTCCTGCGGCTTGTTGTGTTTCACCGAGTCAATCAGGCTCGTCCAGGTGGTGCCGAGCTTCAGCCAGTGGCGGTCGGGCTTGCGCTCCGCCACGAAAGTCCCTCGCCCCTGCTGGGCGTGCAGCAGGTCTTCCTGGCGCAGCATGTCGATCGCCTGCCGGACCGTGACTCGCGCCACCTTGAACTCGCTCTCGAGTTCCTCGAGGGTCGAGATCTGCTGCCCGAGCGCCCATTGGCCCGTCTCGATCCGCTGCCGCAACACGGAGGCGACCTGGATATAGAGCGGGATGCGGCTGCGGTCGTAGGCTTTGAGAAATTCAGACATTCAAATTTCTTTGATGGATGAGGATGGACCTGAATGGGTGCTCGGACGGTGGCAACGCCAAGAGCCCTTTAAGCTCTCACCCAGTCTCCACCTTGACGCAAGATGCAGGACGTAGAAGCGGCCCGGCCTACAGTCCCGTGCAAGCCGATGTAATATAGACTTGATCACCCGAGCGGTACACTGAGCGTGGACTTGACGCAATTCATCGTCACATAGGTGCTGAACCGCTTGATGTTCTTGTTCTGCCGGAAGAGCCTGCGGCTGATCTCTTCGTATTCCGACATATCGGACGCTGTGACGACGAGAAAAAAATCCACGTCACCGGTCACATAATAGCATTGCTGGACCTCGGG
>JAABUQ010008054.1_pt1 | contig 14942 bp, 19 predicted proteins | sample 5560001 | NCBI WGS metagenome assembly JAABUQ01 (sample SAMN10711888, study PRJNA513371) | rock metagenome | isolation source: Antarctica rocks | place: Antarctica: Victoria Land, Finger Mt nord | collected 2015-12-18 | reverse complement strand
CCGCGATCAATTGGATTTAGGAGACTCCTCCTGCGACGTTGCCAAGGGCGACGAAACGCCCCCGTTCTACGCACCAATTTATAGGGCATTTTTGCGTCCAATGGCCAACAGCACTAAGGACAGGGTGCGTGTGGTCTTCATCGAATCCGAGTTAGCTTACATTCAGCAGAATCTGTGCCCTGCGCGTCTCTACTTAGCCGATTTGATTAATGCTGTAGCGGCGGAACACCCCACCGCTATCGTGATCGACAAGTTTTTCAGCGATGGCGTCTGCCCAGAACAAGATAAAGCGTCGACGGAATCACTCAAAAAAGCGGTGAGAGAAGCAGGGGTGACCGTAATTATAGGCAAGTCAACTGATGTAGCCAATAGGGAGATGGAGGATAGTTGTCTGGTGAAGAACGAACGACAGCTATCCTTCGATTCGCCGAACGTACAGTATGGGTTGCTCGTTTGAATGCCAACAAGGAACAGATTCCGCTGGGCTGGAAAGTGCTTCCACGACAGCCACCCGACACCGGCGCCAGCACGCTTGAAGATTCGCTTTCTTTAAAGGCTGCCATCGCAGCGCATGGAAATGAGAGCAGCCTTCGATCGCTCCAAAGTAGTGCGCGCCAGCCGTATGCGCGCACCGTGCCGAAGATTCCAGAGGAGTCGAGCACGGCACTACTGTGCAGCTCGAACGGTCAAGGGGCGAAGAAGCCTTGTTCTGCGAATGAGCACACGTTTCCTCTTGGGGACAAAGTGGTGGTCATCGGAGCCGAGAATGAAGTAGACCATCCTTTCTTGCTTGGGGAGCGGATTTATGGCTTCCGACTTCAAGCGCTTTACATTGATGCGCTCCTCTCTGACAACTATCTGTATGCAGCGCCAGGCTATCTCGCAGTCTCGCTATTCTGGGGTTTTCTGGTCGTACTCGAGGCCGTACTGGTCTCGATGGAGGTATACAGCCACAGAAGATGGCATGTGTCGGCCTCCTTGAAAGCTCGCGTTCAGTGGATTTGGATCTTCTCTTCCGTTTTTTTTGTTGCAACGATCATCGTTTTTTCCCTCAAGCACTACCTTCCCCCCTCCTGATGCTGTTTGGTGTAGTGCTGGCCTGTATCACCCGCCTTGTAATCGCAGGGTTGGGACATGCTGAGCATTTGATCGTGTCAGAGGAAAGGAGCTGATCTTATGGAACGTCCGGTTTGTCTTGCTTCAGCGCTGGTGTTTGTGGGAGGCTGCCTGCTTATGCTTGCAGGGCAAAAGGCTTCGACCGAGGTGTTCAAAGGCTGCGCGATGCCTCTTGAAAGTAACCACGAGTTTCTGACGCTGTGCGAGCCGCACAATTGTTCTCTTCTACGGGGCAAGGTTGAGAATCGATGGGCAGGTCATACGGTGAAGTTGCGAGGAGTGCTGCATGCGGCGACTTCGACCCAGCCGCGCACCATTTCGGTCGAAGAGGTTTTGGAAGTTGGTGAAGCCTGCAAGGCTGCCTGTCAGCCGGCTATCTCCGGTCGCGGGATCGGGCCGAAGGACAAGCCGCAGGGAGAGGGCGGGACGCCGGGAGCTGCACCTACGAATCCGACGCCGCCTGGCTATTGAAGTCGAACACTACGGGCGGTTTTCATTACGTCGTTGAAGTGCATCAAGAACAGTCGTACCTTTCTTGCCCTTCCCTGCCACTAATCGATTCCACTTGTCCCCCAAGCGACAACGGTCCTGTTTTCTCAATGAACCGGATCGGGTGAAATAAAAGGGGGTCTATCGATAGCTGAGAACCGTCTGGAAGGCATGATGCAAGACGAGATGAACGGTGATCAGAGTACAGAAAGGGATCAAGGAAGGAGCGTCCGGCGCTTTCAGGTACAGGATTTTGCGTGGCTGTTATTTGTGGCGGTGTTGATTGCCACGGCGCCCGAAACGAATTACAACCAGCGCATACTGCTGGTGCTGATCGGGGCGTTTCAGATTTTCGAGCCGCGCTGGCGTTTGTTCCGGTCGCGGCGGGGCGAGATTGCTTCCGTTGCTCTGAAGCTTGTTTTGAGTTATCTGCTGGTGGGTTGGACGCACGGCGTCGAGAGCTCTTATGAGCCAATTTTTCTGATCCCGGTTGTCTCTGCGGCGACGCTGTTCGAATTGCCGGGCGTGATTGTGGTGACGGCGATTGCGTGCGCCGGATACTTCTCGTTTCTGCTGCCGGTTTTCATCGATTACTCACAAGTGGAACTGCCACCGAACTATCTCAACCTGATGGGACTGCGGGCTTCTTTCAACGCGATTGTGGCTTTCCTAGTGTTCCAGCAAGCCAAGGCGAAACGGGATGAGATGCAGAGGACGCAAGAGGCAGCGGGTCGACTGGCGGAAGCAAATCGAGAGCTGCGCGAGACGCAGGCTTCGCTGCGAAGGACGGAGCGGCTGGCGGCTCTGGGCCAACTGACAGCAGGGCTGGCGCATGAGCTGCGCAATCCGTTGGGAACGATCAAGGCATCCGCTGAAATGTTGATGAAACCGGCAACGAAGAACCGGCCGGAAGTGATGGACGAGATGGCTGCGTACATTGCGAGCGAAGTAGACCGGATGAATGGCTTGGTGGCGAGCTTTCTTGATTTTGCACGCCCGCTTAAACTGCAGCCGGCCGAAGCTGATTTGCGCGAGGTGCTAGCCGAAGTCGTGAGAGATCAAGCAGAACTGGCAGCGCGGTGCAGTGTCCAGGTGCTACAGAGGAGCGACGGTGGCCCACTTGTGTTTCGATTCGATCGAGACCTCTTACGAGTGGCTTTGGCGAATCTGCTGCAGAATGCGATTCAGGCAAGCGCAGCCAAACAGACGGTGGAGTTGCGGGCGCAAGCGGGCGAAGATGAGGTAACGATTTATGTGAGTGATGCGGGCGAGGGCATCGCGCCGGTACAACTCGAAAGCATTTTCAATCCTTTCTTTACGACCAAGCCGAAGGGCGTGGGCCTGGGGCTGGCGTTGGTCGCGAAAATTGTGGACGAGCATGGCGGCCGCGTTCGCGTGTGGAGCGAGCTGGGGCGCGGGACAAGATTTGAGGTGACGCTGCCGAAGAGCTGACGGCGATTTGTTGTTGATCGAGGACTCGCGCTATTCGATGTCTCTAGCCCAGATGTTCCGGAAGCTGATTGGCTCGCTCTTGTCGCCGTGAGCCTGCATCTTTATTGGGGCCTTGTCGTACACCTTGTAGGACGGCTTGCCGATGTAATGCGTCTCGCCCTTCAACTCGAAGTGATTCTCGACCAGCACGCCGTTGAATAGAACCGTGACATAGGCCGGAGTTTTCAGCGAGCCGCTGGTGTCGAACGTCGGAGCAGTCCAAACGACGTCGTAGGTCTGCCATTCCCCGGGCTTGCGACTCGGGTTTGCCAGCGGAATCGCTTGCTTGTAGATGCTGCCGGCCTGACCGTTCACATAGGTTTTGTTGTTATAAGAATCGAGAACCTGCAGCTCATATCCATCGTCGCCGGGTCCAGTGGAGGCCAGAAAGATGCCGCTGTTGCCGCGCGCCTGACCAGTACCGGTGATGTTGGCGGGGACCTTCCACTCGATGTGGAGCTGATAGTTCTTGAAGCTCCGCTTGGTTTCGATGTTCCCTTCTGTCTTGCTTACGGTGAGCACGCCGCCGGACACAATCCATTTGGCCGGGGACTTGTCCTTGTTCGACAACCACTCGTCCAGGTTCTTGCCATCGAACAGCACGACAGCGTCGGAGGGAGGCGCCGAGTTGGTGACGCCGGGAGTTACGACTTTGGGCACCGGCTCCCACACTTCCGTGTCTTCCGGTTTCGGGGCGGTCGGCTGTTGTGCGGACAGAGAAGCGGCCAGGGCAATCAGGGTCGCAGATGCAAAGGGTTTTGAAAATTGAATGCGCATCACTTTACATGAGGATACATTCAATCGAGTCCAGATGTGGGAGGGAGAGCCGCGGTCGCGGGGATAGGAGGGCCCCGGCGGTGCTCAGAGGGGGTGAGACTGAGTAGAATCCGCGCCAGCATTTCCGATCCGCCTCGATCAAAATCGTATCAGTTTCGGGCAAAGGCGGCCTGCTTTCGATCGTTGTTCCCTCCCATACTAGGCATAGTTAACCATGCCACGGTGGTTCATACAAAGGAGCAATAAATGGCTGCTTACACGACAGACAAAGCCAAGACAAAGACCCCGGGAACGATTCAACTGAAAGACATCAAAAAGCGCTTCCGCTCCGGGTCTTATCTGAAAAGGATTGGCAGCACTGGGTGACGTACGGCTACGTTATCGTCCCAATGCCGTGCCGAAGGAGAACATAGAGCGCCTGAAAGCGTTGTGGGAGTTTCAGGAAATGGACCCGAATGACGCGAGATCCTGGAGCAAGCCCCAGCTTCGCGATCACGAGATGAAAGAGCTGAACAATAGCGGCATGGTGGAAATTTACAACCATCAATATCTTTGGGACAACCGCCAGTATCAGCGTGTCTATGATGCGTTCGTCGACATTTGGGACCGTACGGATTTGTGGGTGACGATTGATCGGGCGAATCTCAACACGCCGAACCGGGGCGCAAAAAGCTTCAACGGTTTTATTCACTGGGATGCGGATACGACGGTCTCTCCGCTTCCCATAGCTGTCCGGGGTCTGCTGTCGCTTGTCGATACCGACGCGGAGATGGGCGGCTTTCAATGCGTGCCCGGGCTTTTCCGTACGTTAGAAGAGTGGATCAAGACACAGGCTGCCGATCGCAACGGCTGGGCTCCCGATGCCTCCGGATTCCCCATCGTGAATTTGCAGATGAAAGCCGGTGACCTCGTCATCTTCAACAGCTTACTCGCGCACGGCATTCGTCCGAACCGATCGGAGAATGGGGTCCGCATGGCGCAGTATATTTCTATGTCTCCGGCCGAAGAAGAAGATGCCGAGCTTCGCGAGTCCCGTATTCGCTTTTGGCGCGACCGGGAAGTTCCGAATCGCAAAGCCTTTCCCGGCGATCCACGAGAATGGGAACGAACTAAGTACGCAGCGGCCAGCCTCAACGAGTTGGGACGCCGCTTGTTGGGCCTGGACTCCTGGAAAGCCTAGCGTGCGCCGACGAGCGCCGAACTATTTAAGTTAAGTCCAAACCGTAAATCCAAACCGTGTAAGTAATGAATTGGGGAGCGATGGACGCCAATAACGGAGATGATTCGATAGAGTTCATCCGCACCGACGAATTGTCGGGAGAAGTGCGCCGTCTCCTCTTTGAATGGGATGCAGACCCTTTTCAATCGAGGCTCTGGGGCCTAACCTGGCGTGCGAAGGACCATCACATCCTGATCTATCAACGTGATCAACTGGTCTCGCATGTAGGGCTGGTGCGTGAAACAGTTCGTGTGGGAAGCAGACGTGTCCCGGTGGGCGGGTTAGGCGATGTAATTACCGTCCCCGAGGTTCAGGGCTTTGGATTTGCCGGAAAGGCATTGAGGAGGCCGTAAGGATCGTGGCGGGGGAGTGGCATCTCGGGCACGGTCGGCTCTTCTGTTTTCCCCATTTGCGGGCCTTCTATGAACGCTTGGGCTGGGTTACCAGAAAAGAAGCTGTCTGGGTGTCACAACCAGGCGGCAGAATATCGCTTCCGGCCTTCAGCATGGTCCAGGCCTGGAATGGCGAAGAGTGCCCTTCCGGTGAGATAGACATTGAAGGTCTGCCCTGGTGAGTGGTTACCGGCTATTGGGGAAAAGTTTCTGAAACTCGCGGGGTGTCATGCCTTTCTCGGCGCGAAAGTGACGATTAAAATTGGCCAGGCTACTGTAGCCGACCGCTCCTGCGATGTAGCTGATGGCGTGCCGGCGCTCGATTAAGAGAGCGCATGCTTTGCCGATACGCAGACGTGTTGTGTAATCGCCCACTGTCATCTGAGTTGCTCGTTTGAAGACCCTGCATAAAGCCGAGGGCGTCAGACAGGCGAGCTTTGCCAGCTCCGTGATCGAGACTTGCTGGGCATAGTTGTTATGCAGCCAGTTCGTCACGCGCTCGCTCCGATCGCAATCGGCTGGATTGACCGGCTGGGTCTTCGATTCGAGAGGTAGGGAGGCCAGGGATTTCGCCTCCGCAGAGTGGGCGATCTCGACCAAAATGCTAAGCAGTAAAAGGAAGACGCTCCATCGGTATTTTCGACGGGAGCAACAAGGCAAGAGTTCGATACCTCAGGTGGAAAGACACTCCCTGGCGCGCCTGCGAGAGGACGGGCAGGATAGGCCGTAGCTCCGGCAGAGTCCCAGCTAGATTCGTGAGCCGTTCCTGGCGGAACCACATCATGATTGCTTCGTGGGGTCGACAGAGATCGGGACGTTCAGATGATCGCCAGGTATGCGGTAAGTTGGGCCCAATGAGCACCGGGGTCTCCGTCCTGGTATGCCTCGATGTGATTCCCAACAAATCGATGACCGGTGCTGTTGAGTGTCAGCGTCAGCTCAAATTCCGGATGGTAATGCCACTCGAAAGGTATTCCCTTTTCGAGAATGCGATGTGTCAGCTTCCAGGAAGCGCCATCAGGAACAATTCGCTTTTCAAAGAGGAGTTTCATACCTGCATCAATTGTTTTGCTAAAGTTCCGGCAGGTTCCGGAGGACCGGGCGCGGAGTGTTTTCCGATCCGTTTACTGAGATGGCTCTCATGGTTAATCCCCGTGGTTAGCCCTGATAGATACGCGCGGCGCTTGTAAGCTTTCACGATCGAGAAATACTCTCTGGGAAACCCGCCGTCAGAGGGTTTGGACGTTTGTGCCGCCCAGTACCGATGAAGTTGGTTCGGAAGCCCAGGCGAGGAATGGATGGTTCAGGAGAACATGGAGCGGGAGACGAGAATCGAACTCGCAACCAACAGCTTGGAAGGCTGTGACTCTACCATTGAGTTACTCCCGCTGAGGCAGACACTTCTATTCTAGGCAGCTGGCAGAATTGGGGTCAATCCCGGCCTTTTCAGACCCACGCTGGTTAAAAAGTACTTTACACGATAGAGTTGATGTGGCAAGCTGCTGTTGTGAAGCTTTTTGTTGGCGGGTTGTTCTGGCTGAAGTACCGGAAGCTCTTACGGCTGCAAGGCTACACGTTCGGCGCTTTTCGCAAACAATGGCTCGCTTTTCAAGCTGTGGTGTTGAAGCCCGAAAGGCCACTGCCGCGGAGCTTAGGAAACGGCTACGAGCGCCGAGAGATCCGGGCGCGGTGGTGACTGACGGTCGCGGAGAACTGGACTTGGTCTAAGGCTGAGTCGACGATTCGGTCGATGATGCGGTGGATTTAGTCTTCTTGTTTTTCTTGGGGGTGTGGTGGCGCTGCTTGCCTACGTCGGGATTGTTGGTACTTGGCTTTTGGCTGGGAACGTCTGCCTGCCGTTGCGAATTGCCGGTTGACGGACCCGTGGTAGGTTGGCGCTGCTTGCCCACGTCAGGATTGTTGGTGGACGGCTTCTGCTGGGGGACGTCTTGCGAATTCTGCGATGAGGAACTCGGATCGGGGGACTGGGACTGCACCGCTCCGAAAAGCGGCGAGCCGGTCAGTATAGCCGCAAGGGCGGCGCTGGCAAACGTTTTCATGAATGGTGTTGGTCTCCGAACTGTTGGACCGGTTCAAAAGACTTCCGTTACGTTTTGAAGCCGAGTAAAGCAGGGCGCGAGGAATTACTGCGGAAGCCAGGCCTGCATCTGAAGCACTTGCCGGAACCCAGGGCTGTCGAGCGAGACCGCTGGGAAGTAGGAGTCGCTCAGGCTTCGCTTCCACCAGAGGCCGGACGCTTTGTGCTCGGCGGGCGTCGTGAAGTGGTACTCGTACAGGAGGGCGCGGACAAAGCGGGGCGGCTTTTCTTCGAACGGATTACTGCGCAGAAGACCCGTGACGGCACGGTCGCCTTGGAGAAGCTTCGCCACAAAATTTACGAACCACGGATAGGACTGGTAGTTCGACATGGCGGCGAACCACATGAGCCAGTCGAGACGCAGGTGATAGGGAGCGATCTGGGGCGGCCTGTAGGCCAGGTCCCCGGGCTTGCCTTTGAACTCGTATTCGCGCCAGCGGGTGTGCGAGGTGATCACGGCGTCAGCGGTACCTTCCATGACTACTTCGTAACGGGTGTGGGTGATGCTGCCGAAAGCGCCATAGGTTCCGACCAGATGCAGGGAGTTAAAACTTGTGTTCATGATCTGGCGGGCAGAGAGCATATTGGCGACGACCGGAATGCTCATCCCGATGACGGCCGCGGCTAGAACGTAGTGCGTCCATTGCGTAGCAGGGTGAACGGGAAGGAAAGAGTGAGGCCACGAGCCCAGAGCGGAAAAGAATCTGGCATCGAGCAGCGAAAAGGCTAAGACGAGCGTGAGCCAATTCAACCAGGACAGGTTGCCGCTAACGATGATGCTCAGTTGAAAGAGAATCGTCACAAGGCCAGCAACGCCCGAGAACGGCTGCGGCAGAAAGTAAAAGAACGGTACGACGAGTTCAGCAAAGTGGTTGAAGAGCACACCTCCGTGATTGAACCAGTGCGGCGAGGCATGCAAGTACCAGCTCAAGGGATTGGGGATGGGTTGTGTTTCGTAGTGATAGTCCAAGCAGGTCAGATCGCGCCAGCAGGTGTCGCCCCGCAGCTTAATGAGGCCTGCGCCGAACATGATGCGAAACAGAAGCCAGCGGAAAAGCCAGAGCGGGATTGCTTGCGGTATCACGCGCCCGCCGCCGAGGAAGATGGCGAAGAAGCACGCCTCGAGCAGGATGGATTCCCAGCCGAACGCGTAGAACGTTTGTCCCACATTGACAAAGGAAAGGTAGAGCAGGTAGAGAGCGGCCCAGGCAGCGGCATTCGACCAGGTGTATCGGGTTGCCACGCCGGTAAGGATCAGAGCCGAGATCGCAATGCCGAGCCAGGCGGCGGTGGTGAAGGCGTCGTCGCGCGGGAACAGATAGAACAGACTAGGCGATTCGCGAAATGGAACTTGCTTGACGAAGAGCGGAACGGGCAGGAGCCCTCGCTCGCCGAGGAGGGGTTTAAATTGATTTAGTGCATTGACGAAGGCGACGAGGCAGATGAGGGCGATGCCCCGCTCGAGCAGGGTTCTGGCCAGCCAGTAGGTTTTTGCGTCTAGCATGTCCACTGTTACAACATACGCCCTGATGTTCTTATTTTGGGGCTATTCCAGCCACGCAGCGACTGTTACTTCCGCGAGTTGATCTTACAGCGCAACCTGATGCGTCTTAGAGTGTTCTATATTTGAGAACAATTGTCGAATTTGCCCAATTTCCTGACGCTGGTGCGCATTTTCCTGGTGCCGCTGCTGGTCGCCGCGTTGGTGCAGCACAACCTTAGCATTCATTGGAACGGCAAGCTGATCGTCGCCAATGACTTTGTGGCGCTGATTGTGTTTCTGGCTGCTGCCTTGACGGATCTTCTCGACGGCTATCTGGCGCGCAGATGGAAGCAGGTGACGACGGTCGGAACGCTCCTCGATCCGGTGGCGGACAAGCTGTTGATCTCGGCCGCGCTGATATCGCTGGTCGAGATCCGGCTTCTACCGGGCTGGCTGGTGATCCTGATTATCAGCCGTGAATTTGCAGTTTCTGGATTGCGGAGTATCGCGGCTGCCGAAGGTTTTACGGTGAAGGCGGGTGAGCTCGGGAAATCGAAGATGATCCTCCAGGTGGTGGGCGTGGTACTGGTGCTGCTTTCGGTGCGGTGGCCCCGATTGCGGCCGTTCGCGCTCGCTGCGATGTGGGCGGTGGTGATCTTCGGCCTAGCTTCGGCGGTGGATTACTTCCGCAAATTCTGGCGGAAAGTGGATACGAGTATCAAGCTGCGGCGGCGCAATGAGTTGCTGGCGCTCGACCGGCAAAAGAGACGGCTGCAGCACGCCGCTAGAGGCCAGGCAGCAGATCGAGATGCGGTAAAGAGCGGGCCAGTTCACCGTTCTGGCTGAACCGGAAGAACGAAACGCGGGCAGGAGCGCGCAGGATTTCATAGTCGTTCTTGGTGAACAACACAGTTCGGACCTGGCCCCGAGATCCGAGGGTGCCCAGTGACTTGCCGTTGAAAACTACCTCGACCGCGCCGGCGTTCCCGGTACGAATACGCGCTGTCCGGTGCCCTTCGAGAATTTTGGTTTCCGCACGTTCAAGAATTCCCTTGAAGGAGACCTTGCCATCGGCCACGATAGAAAGCCATGCCGGCTCGGTGGCCGAGAGTTCGAGAGTGAAGCTGCCCGGACGCGCGGTGCTCTGCCCGTTCACATGCGTCTCGGCTATGGGGTCGTTAGCGCCCTCGGGAACCTTTTCGGGACGCCCTTCCGTCGGCCTCACAATCGGATGAGAGGGCACGGGAGAGGTCGACTGAGAGACCTGGGCCGCTACAACGACCTTCTGCCAGACAGCCGGCAGTCCTACTTTGGAATTTTGCCAGAAAGCGTACACGCCCGAGCAAGCGACCACGGCCACTGCAAAGAGTGAAAGCGAGTAAGCCCAGCGGGTATTCCGGCGTTTTCCCATCTGAAGAGCGGCGACGTGAGGAGCAGAGTTGGCTCCCTGACCTGGCATGAGCGGAGCAGGAATGCGATCGGTAGCGGCTTGGACAGAGGCGTTGAGTTCGGCGTGGTAGTCGAGTTCGAGGTACTGGGCGATTTGACGAACGAAGCTTCGGTAAAGAAAGGCCGAACTGACGCCGTTTACGTCGTCCGCCTCAATGGCTTCCAAGACTTTAATGGCAATTCGCGTGTGCGAGTTAACCTGCTCGAGCGTATGCCCTCGCGCTTCACGTGCGTGACGAAGTTTCTGTCCGACTGACTGCATAAGAACTGACAGGTTTAGGTTTTGGTACGGCTATAATACTACAGTCTCAACTCACGCTATACAGTGTGAATTCACCTTCCTGATTCGCACCTCCCTTACCTAATTTACTCGCATGCGACCTGAACGGCTGACCCAAGCGCTTGTATATTTCGCGACGCTCCTGACCTTTGCTCCGGGCGTGAATGCCGCCGCGACTGACGGGGGAAAATTCGGAGCGCAAGCTTTGGCCTACACGCGACATGCCGCGTCTTTCGGCGAACGGCCGTCCGGCTCCGAAGCGCTGGCACACGCGCGCGAGTGGATCTTGTCGGAACTCAGGCCGCTCGGAGGTCAGCTTTCTCTCGATTCGTTTACAGGGCAGACGCCGGCTGGTCCGGTGCCGATGGCGAATATTATTTTGAAGTTCCCAGGTACGTCGGGAAAGACCATCGCAATCACAGGCCACTACGATACCAAGCGCATTCCGATGGTGCACTTCGTGGGCGCGAATGATGCGGGATCGTCGACCGGCTTTCTGATCGAACTTGCCCGGCGGATGGCCCCGGAGAAACATGCGGACGATGTCGTAGTGATCTTCTTCGACGGAGAGGAGGCAGTGGGCGACTGGTCGGAGACCGACAGCCGGTATGGCAGCCGTCATCTGGCAGCGAAGTGGTTGGCCGACGGCACACTACCGCGGATCAAAGCGCTGATCAATGTCGACATGATCGGCGACAAAGAGCTTGATCTCTCGAATGATGCAAACTCGTCGGAGTCACTGCGGGGTGACATTCAAAAGATCGCCGAACGGCTTGGGTATGAGAAATTTTTCCGGACTGAAGCAAGCGGAATCGACGACGATCATAAACCGTTTGCCGATGCCGGAGTGAACGTGATTGACATCATCGATCTCGACTATGGACCGAACGGATCATACTGGCACACGGCGCAGGACACGACCGACAAATTAAGCGCGCACAGCTTTCAAGTAGTGGGCGATGTGGTGATCGAGCTGGTCAAAGAACTTGAACAGAGGCGCTAGCGTTCTGGGCGGGCTAGTTGCGGGTCGCAGTTGCGGCGGCGGGCTTGAGTTCCGCGTCGAAGACCGGTTTGAGCGCATTGAGGGCGATCGCGCCGTTATAGCGTTGGCCGTTGATGAAGAGGGTAGGCGTACCTTCGACGCCGGCATGATCACCATCTTGCACATCGCGCACCACCGATTCACGAACGGCGGTAGAATCGAGGTCGGCTTGGAAGCGGTTCATGTCGAGACCGTTTTGTTTGGCTAAGGCGAGGATGTTTGCACGCGACAGATCGTCATGATGGAGGAACAGCGCGTCGTGCATTTCCCAAAATTTGCCCTGCTTCTGGGCAGAAACGGCGGCCGCGGCGGCGAGATCGGCGTGCGGGTGAAATTCGAGAGGATATTGCTTGAAGATGAGCTGGATTTCCGACGGATACGCTTTCAGCAGGGAGTGAATTTCGGGTATGGCGGCGGCGCAGTACGGACATTGAAAATCGGAAAACTCGACGACGGTGATCGGCGCGCTTTGAGGCCCGACGGAAGGCGCTCCAGCTACTGGTATTTTCACAGGATCATCGAGTAGCTTGCGCTCCCGAAGATGTCCCCACTTTGACGCAACCGCGGCGGCTTGCGCTTCATCGGCATTCTTGCCGTGAGCAATCGCGTCGACGATCGCGGCCGCCATGCCGTTGCTATAGGAACAGTTTGGATCGACGATCCGGCACTCCGCCAACTTCATGTTGCAACCGCAAGAGCATCCCTGGCTGCGCAGCACTTTTAAAGCGATTACTTTCTGAGACGGAGAAAGATGGCTTAGGTCCACGCCATTCAGCGATTCGGCGGACTTCCAGTCCTGTGCAAGGAGAAGAACGGCCAACGACAGATACAGACCAGCGCCCGCGACGACACGCCGGACAGCGATATTCATACTGTCATTGTAATTGGGTCGAGCCACTTATTTAATGTGAACGGCTTGCCGGAGCATCGCCGTCAACAGCTCATGAAAGCGGGTTTCATCGGACTGGGCAAGATGGGCGCGGGCATGGTGCGGAATCTGCTGCGCGCCGGACATGGAGTGACGGTATACAACCGCACACGGGATAAGGCAGAAGCGCTGGCGGAATCCGGCGCTGCAGTTGCTGATAGCCCAGCAGACGCGGCGAGCGGAGCAGACGCGGTATTTACGATGCTGGCCGACGATCAGGCGGTGACGGACGTTGTGTTCGGAGAACGAGGGCTTGCGTCGGGGTTGGCGAAAGATGCGGTTCACATTTCGTCGAGCACGATCAGCGCGGGTCTCGCGCGCCGACTTACGCAAGAGCACGAAAGCAGGCAGCAGGCGTTTTTGTCTGCGCCGGTTTTCGGACGGCCAGAAGCGGCCGAATCGAAGAAGCTGATCGTGATTCTAGCGGGCGCGGAGGAGATCGTGGAGCGCTGCGGGCCATTAGCTGACGCGATCGGACGCCAGACGTTCGTGGTGGGAACCGATCCGTGGCAGGCCAATGCTCTGAAGCTATGCGGGAACTTCATGATCGCGAGCATGCTCGAATCGTTTGGGGAAGCGTTCGCGGTAATGCGCAAATCGGGGATCGACCCACATCAGTTCTTGAATGTGATGGTCGAGCTGTTCGGCTCACCGGTTTACAAGAATTACGGGACGAACGCGGCGGACCAGAAGTTTGATCCCGCCGGATTTGCTCTGAAACTCGGATTGAAAGATGTCAGGCTGGCGCTTGAGGCTGCCGGCGATGTGGACGCACCCATGCCCTTCGCTAGTGTGCTGCGCGATCAGTTTCTAACGGCGATGGCGAAAGGGCAGGAGCAACTGGACTGGTCAAGCCTAGTTTTGGTAGCGGCTCGCAATGCCGGATTGGGCGGAGATAAGTAACGGCTTGCCTGCGGGGAGCCGGATATTGGACTCCCCACCTTCCGTTCGCTTTATATTGCGCTTTTAAACTCCAGCTGTTTGTTTCTTGCCGGTCTGGGCCTCGAAGATTTCGGAGGTCGCTTGTTGAATGATCGGTTTGGCAATTTCCGTTAACAGGAAATCTGTGCTCTCTTCTTCGCCAAGAGTATGCGTTAACAGCTTAGACACATCAAATTGGCCAATCTGCCGTGCAAGCCCGCGAAGCGTACCGTAGCCGGAGATCTCGTAATGCTCGACTTTCTGCGCGGCGGTTATGAGTGCCAAGTCAGCAGCGAGAGCTTCCTTGTCCTTGCCTTCCGCGATCGTCTCCTCGCCTTCTGCAACCAAGCCTTCCATTGCTTTGCATGGTTTAGCCTGTGCCTGCTCACCCAATAGCTCGAAGGCCTTTTTGAGGCGTTCCACGTGACCTTGCGTTTGCGTAAGGTGCTTTTCGAAAGCCTCACGGAGTTTTGGATTATGAGCAGCCGCGGCCATCTTTGGGAGCGCTTTGGTCAACTGCATTTCGGCATGGTATAAATCCTGCAGTTCTTCTACGAGTAAATCTTTTAACTGTGACATTATTTGAAAACCTTTCGTAAAGGAGTGAAACGAGCCTAGCCGCCTATTTCTGCTGAACCGTCCGCTTGCTGGACTTCTTTTCTGTTACGACGCCAGATTGTTTCGAAGCGGCGGATCCGTCACCCTGACTGCCATTCGCGCCCTCGCGCTCGCCTGTTTCGGGCGACTTGAATGCCTGAAAAGCTGGCGCCTCAACGTATTCCCAAGTTCCACCCTGGTTCCACGGACCCCGAGCGTCACGCTCCCCACGATCGCCGATACCGGTTGAATCGTTGAAGTACTGATCGACGATTCCCGGCGTTGGGGGGATCTTACCGATGGAGAAGATAGGCTTGTCTAAGCTCTCGAGAGCGAGTGTGAAAGCCTTCATGTGGGTGATCTCGCGCGTCATGAGAAACTGCAAAGCGTCGAGGGAGCCTTCATCATCCGTAAATGCCATCAAGCGTTCATAGGTGATTTTGGCGCGGGCTTCGGCCGCGATATTGTTACGAAGATCCACGTCTATTTCGCCAGTGACTTTCAAGTAATCCGCCGTCCAAGCTGTACCCACCGAATTGTGCAACGCAACGCCGCCGCCGCCGACAATCGCAATCAGGGGATCTGCCTCGGCCGCATTCCGTTTGTTCCTCATCGGCTTTAAATGCATTCGGGTGAGGACACCGATGATCTCGAGATGAC
>JAABUQ010008053.1_pt1 | contig 14942 bp, 13 predicted proteins | sample 5560001 | NCBI WGS metagenome assembly JAABUQ01 (sample SAMN10711888, study PRJNA513371) | rock metagenome | isolation source: Antarctica rocks | place: Antarctica: Victoria Land, Finger Mt nord | collected 2015-12-18 | reverse complement strand
CCGTGTCGCGGAAACCATCTTGGCCAGCGCTCATGTGCGAGCGCACCAACAGGCCGGACATATGGACGCAAGCGATCTGATCAAAGCACTGCAAAACACCTTGCGAGGAGGGGGCCGTCCACATATGCAACATGGCCGGATGAGCAGTTACTTTCAGCCTACCTCGGCGGCTTTGTTGCAGGATGGTCGAGGCCGGGACCTTGGAGGCTGTTGCTCTCTCCCATTGTAGGATCGTGCGCGTTGGATGGAGGCTGGCGAGCTGCCAGGCGCCACAGCAGTTGCTTGCGCAGGATCGGGCTGATGATGTTGCCGTAACGGGGATGGTAGAGCAGCACATAATTCATGTGCATCTCCAGGTTCAGTTTCAGCATTGCCTTGAGAACCGGCCAGCGGAGGGGAGTCCGTTGCCGGACGACCAAGTCCATCGTCATGTGCAGGACGGGAAACAACCGTCCGAGCGTGGTGGGGTTGTCCCGGCGGACCGCCCTGACGTAAGCGTCACTGGGCGTCTCATCCCGCACCATCAATGTTTCCGGGATTTCCAGGTGCCTGCCATAAAGCAGCGTCCCTCCGGCGACGGTCCAGTCGTAGGCGTGGAAGTAGCGCGGCGGGAACGCTGACTGGAGCGCCCAAGTCTTGTATACGCCGAAAAGCCGCGTGTTATCGCTCGGATTGCTCAAGTAAACGGCCAGATTGGTTATGGGATCTGCAAGGAGCGAGTAGGTGCCCTCCACGCGGCGCCTTGTCCCGTCCGGGCGCACGAAGAGAGCTCGGGACACGGCGGCGACAAGGCCGGGGTCGGCCTCCAGCGCTCCCAGCGTACGCTCAAGATAGCTAGGTTCGACGTGGTCGTCGGCGGCGAGCCACATGAAATAGTCGGTTTCGGCTTTCCCAAGGACGAAGCCGAAGTTGCCGGAATAGCCCAAGTTGACCGGATGGCGGGTGAAAACAACCCTCTCGTGCTCCGCTGCTAGCGCCTCGGCGATGGCTGCCGTGTCATCTGTCGAGGCATTGTCGGAGATATGCACCAGTGCAGCGGGGTGCGTCTGCGCGAGGATACTTTCCACTGCACGGCGCAGGGTTGCCGCTCCGTTGTAGACCGGTATGCCAACCGTCACTTGGGCCATCAAGATACGCTTCCTCATCTTGCTTAAGTTGCATCTTGCCGCTGGGCGGCATCCGCCTGGAGTGCGTGACGGAACCGGCCTGCATCGAAATTTTTAGCTGCCAAACTAGCCCTTGGCAGGGCCGTTAAGTTTCTTCTAACACGTACTGGCAATCCTCTCCGTTCTGTGATAGTATTCTTAATCTTTGGACTTGATCTTGTCAAGATGTATGGTTCATAAGAGTGTTGAGAGCATGGTGGCATCTTGAGATTTCATCCGACGCCCGTCGAGGGCACATTCTTGATCGAACTTGAACGGCGCGGAGACGACCGCGGCTTCTTCGCCCGCTTCTTCTGCGCTCAGGAGTTTGGAAAGCACGGGCTTGAGACCGGCTTCGTGCAGATGAACAACTCCCTGACCGCCCGGAAGGGCACGCTGCGGGGCATGCACTACCAAATGCCGCCAGCGGCCGAGGTCAAAGTCGTGCGCTGCATCCGCGGCGCCCTGTTCGACGTGGTGGCCGACCTGCGCCCGGATTCGACCAGCTATGGCCAATGGTTCGGCGCTGAATTAAGCGCGGAGAACCGCTCGATGATGTATGTGCCCCGCGGCTGTGCCCACGGATTCCTCACGCTCACTGACAACGCTGAAGCGTTGTATCTCGCCAGCACGCCCTACGCGCCGGAGCAGGAGCGCGGGGTGCGCTTTGACGACCCCTGGCTCGGCATTCGCTGGCCGACTCAGCCGGCTGAGATGTCGGACAAGGACGGCGCCTGGCCGTCCTACGATGCAGCGCATCCCGAAAGTGGGCGCCTGCGTGGCCTGCTCCGCACGGAGGAGGTCGCTTGATCATCGTTGACACAGCGCTTGCCAAACGCGCGGCCGCCGGCGACCCGATCAAGGTGGGCATGTTCGGCGCGGGCTTTATGGCGCGCGGCATCGCTCGCCAGATCGCTAACGCAGTGCCCGGCATGCGGCTCGTCGCCATCGCCAACCGGAGCCTCGACAACGCTGTTCGTGCCTATGCCGAGGCGGGATGCGGGGAAACAGAAACCGTGTCCACCACGGCGGCTCTTGAGGACTGCATCCGACGCGCGGTGCCGGCGGTGACTGACGACGCGTTCCTCCTCTGCGACGCGGGTGGCATAGACTGCCTGATCGACGCCACGGGTGCCGTGGAGCACGGCGCAGGGATCACCTTGCGGGCCATCGAGCGCGGCAAGCACCTTGTTTCCATGAATGCAGAGCTGGATGGCACCATCGGACCGCTGCTCCGCCGCCGCGCAGATGCCGCCGGGGTGATTCTGACAGGATGCGACGGCGACCAGCCCGGGGTGCAGGCCAACCTGTGGCGCTTTGTCCGCTCCATCGGTCTCACCCCACTGGTTTGCGGCAACATCAAAGGCCTGCAGGACCCGTATCGCACGCCCACGACCCAGGCAGACTTTGCCGCCCGGTGGGGACAAAACCCCTACATGGTCACCAGCTTCGCCGACGGAACCAAGATCAGCTTCGAGCAGGCGATTGTCGCCAACGCCACGGGCATGACCGTGGCCCGGCGCGGGATGTCAGGGCGTGACCACGCCGGCCATGTGGATGAGCTGACACAGGCATACGACGTGGAGGAGCTGAAGCGCCTCGGCGGCGTGGTGGACTACGTGGTGGGCGCTAAGCCCGGCCCCGGCGTGTTCGTGCTCGCCACCCACGACGACCCGGGGCAGCAGCACTACCTGAATCTCTACAAGCTCGGCGAGGGACCGCTCTACAGCTTCTACACCCCCTACCACCTCTGCCACTTCGAAGTGCCGCTCTCGGTTGCCCGCGCGGTGCTGTTCGGCGACGCGGTGTTGCAGCCGGCCGATGGCCCGCGGGTGGACGTGGTGGCAACCGCGAAGGCGGATCTCCGGGCGGGTGACGTCGTGGATGGCCTCGGCGGCTATGCGACTTACGGACAGTGCGAAACCTACTCGGTGTCACGCGCGGAAGGGTTGCTTCCGATGGGCCTCGCCGAGGGATGCCGCCTGAGCCGAGACGTACCGAAAGATGCGGTGCTGACCTATGCCGACGTGCAACTCCCGCCGGGCCGACTGATCGATCTGCTGAGGGCGGAACAGGACATGCTCTTCCCGCCCAGACGGGGCATCTCCGGAACGAGCGATCATCGCACGAACAGCAGGCTCACGGCAGCAATCGTCTGAGAAAGCGACCAACATGCGAATCTTGATCACGGGTAACATGGGCTACGTCGGACCGGTAGTGGTGCGCCATTTGCGCGACCGCTTTCCAGGTGCGACCTTGCTGGGCTTTGATAGCGGTCTGTTCGCCCACTGCCTGACGACGCCTGGCCCCCTCCCAGAGACTCTTCTCGATGCTCAGCACTTCGGTGACGTGCGGGACCTGCCCGAAGGGTTGCTGAAGGATGTGGATGCAGTGGTGCATCTTGCCGCCATTTCCAACGACCCAATGGGTAGCCGCTTCGAGAAGGCCACAGACTCCATCAACCGCGATGCAAGCCTGCGCGTGGCCGAGCAGGCCCACCAGGCTGGCGTACGCGCCTTCGTCTTCGCCTCAAGCTGCAGCGTTTACGGCTCCGCTGGGGACGGGGCACGTCGCGAGGGCGATGCCGTGAACCCACTTACGGCATATGCCCGCTCCAAGATCGCCACCGAGGAAGGCTTGCGGCAACGGGACCTGCCCGGCATGACCATAACGTGCCTGCGCTTCGCCACCGCGTGCGGCATGTCGGACCGGCTCCGCCTCGACCTCGTGCTGAACGATTTTGCGGCAGGCGCTCTGGCTGCCGGCGAGATTACGGTGCTGAGCGACGGAACGCCCTGGCGCCCCTTGATCGACGTGCGCGACATGGCACGGGCCATCGAGTGGGCGGTGCTGCGCGAGCCTGGACAGGGCGGCCCGATGCTCGTGATCAATGCCGGTTCGGACACCCGGAACCACCAGGTCCGAGATCTGGCCGAGGCGGTCGCGCACGAGGTGCCGGGCACGCGCGTCAGCATCAACACGGAAGCGCCGCCCGATCTCCGGTCATACCGCGTGGACTTCTCCCTTTTCCGCTCACTCGCCCCGGAGCACCAGCCTCGCGAGGATTTGGCAAGTTCCATACGAGGCATCGTCGCCGGCCTGCACACCATCGGGTTCAAGGATCGTGACTTTCGAGAGTCGTCCAGCATCCGCCTCAGGACGCTGGCGGCCCACCTCGACGAGAGGCGCCTCTCGCCCGATCTGCGATGGGCCGGCTAGTCCTGAGGAAAACAGGGCGCAGCGTCGCTCGTGAACGCACGAAAATACGTCCTTTGGCAGGAACTGGAGCGAGAAATGAAAATTCGCAAGGCTGTCATCCTTGCTGGCGGCTATGGCACCCGTCTCATGGAGGAAACCGAGGCCCGGCCGAAGCCTATGGTTGAGATTGGCGGCCGACCGATGCTGTGGCACATCATGAAGATCTATGCCGCGCACGGTGTAACCGATTTTGTGTTGCCGCTCGGCTACAAGGGCCACATGATCAAGCAGTATTTCGCCGAGTATCACATGCACGCCGCCGATGTGTGCGTGGACCTCGCCTACAACACCGTAACTACGCTGAAGCGGACCGCCGAGCCTTGGAAGGTCACCCTGGTTGACACTGGGGTAAACACGATGACCGGTGGCCGGATCGCCCAGTTACGCGAGCATATCGGCGATGAGCCATTCTACCTTACCTATGGCGACGGGGTAGCGGCGCTCGACATCCGCAAGCTGACGGAGTTTCATGCCTCGCACGGTTGCATTGCGACCGTCACTGCCGTACGTCCCCCTTCGCGCTTTGGTTCGCTAGACATCGAGAATGGCCAAGTCCGAACTTTCAACGAAAAGCCGCTCGGCGTCGAGAGCTGGATCAGCGGCGGCTTCTTCGTGCTCTCGCCCCGTGTGTTCGACTACATAGACGGTGAGAGCACAGTCTTCGAGCGTGAGCCGCTGGAAAAACTTGCCCGGGACGGACAGTTGATGGCCTTCCAGCACGAAGACTTCTGGTATTCCATGGACACGTTGCGCGATAAGAAACATCTTGAAGAGCTTTGGGCGAGCAAAGAAGCACCTTGGAAGGTCTGGTAAGATAGCCTTTCGATGCTCGACACCCTTGGCCCGTTGTCCGCCGAAGGCATTTCGCTGGGCTGTTTCCCAACCGCGGGCGGTCAGCAAAGGCACACCGGCGGCTTGCGCCGGTGATGCTGCCGTACCCCTTTGAGAACCTGTCCGATTGGCGGGCCGCAGACGCTTCCTGCGACCAAGTCGTCTGGAAAAGCGTGCTGGGGCTAGAGTTGGCCCCCGCGGCTGCGATACGCCGGTGCAGAACGGGCTACGCAGCTGTCCGATGCCGGTCGCTGCGGATGCGTTGTTCCGCGATAGGCTGCTGACGTTGCGTCCGGGCCGCGCGGCAAAGCAGACTGACAAGCTGCTTACGGCTCACGCGCACCAGCGCACAGTGTAGCAGCGTGAACGATGTCAACTTGCATTCAGCCGCGCCATCGCCTCGTCAGGCCCCCGTTACCCGAGCGAGTCTTGAAGCAGTGCGTAGCTTGCAGTGTGCCTGTATGGGCATGGCCACCCGCCGCTCTTCAAGGTTCCGCTTCGTCCATGAACGATAATGTTTCCGTTACTCGAGGTTCGTTGACGCGCAAGACGGTGATCGGCGCGGCGTGGCTGCTGCTGTGGCGCGTGGTGACCCGGTCGCTTGGCTTGGTGAGCACGCTGGTGCTGGCACGGCTGCTGGTGCCGGCGGATTTCGGTCTGGTAGCGATGGCGACGACGTTCTCGGCGGGGGTGGAAGCGCTGTCGCAACTCGGCCTGCAGGATGCGCTGGTGCGGCGGCGGGAGGATGGGTTCGACCTGCACCACACCGCCTTCACCCTGCAACTGGGCCGGGCTGCTGTGACGGCCCTGGTGATTGCGGCCGGTGCTCCGGCCGCAGCCTGGTGGTTCGCAGAGCCGCGGCTGCAACCGGTCGTGCTGGTGCTGGCCGGGCTTACAGTCCTGAATGGGCTGGAGAACGTAGGCATGGCCGAATACCGCCGCGCCATGCGGTTCGACGCGCAGTTTAAGGTGAACCTGGCGACGCGGCTGGCTGGGTTTTTCACCACCATTGGCTGCGCGCTGGCCTGGGAAAGCTATTGGGCCTTGCTGGCGGGCATCTGCGTGTCGTCGGTGTCGCGGGTCGCGATGAGCTACCGGATGCACCCGTTCCGGCCGCGGCTGCGGCTGGCGCGGTGGCGGGAGCTGGCGCGCTTCTCCTTTTGGACCTGGCTGACGGCGGTGGCGAGCCTGGTATGGGACCGGTGCGACCCATTCGTGCTTGGGCCAATATTCGGCCCGGCGAAGCTCGGCCTTTATCTACTGGCGTTTGAAATCGCACTGCTGCCGGTCACAGAGCTGGTCGCGCCGGCATCGGACGCACTATTTTCCGCATTCGCCCGCGCGCAGAAAGATGGCGAGTCATCCGTCCACCATGCGCCGGAGGTGGCGGGCATCATTCTGTTGGGCGTGGCGCCGCTCGTGCTGAGCGTGTCGGCGGCATCGGGGCCGGTCATCGAAGTCTTGCTGGGAGCGAAATGGGCGGAAGCATGGCCTATCGCCGCTGTGCTGACGTGGCTGTGCGTGTTCTCGCCATACAGTTGGATTTGCAGCGCGGCGCTGGTCGCGAACGGGCATGTGCGGCGGAACTTCGTGGCCAACGTGATTGCATCGGCGGTCAAGCTGGGAACACTCGTGACGGTGGTGTCGCTGACCTCCGACCCGGTCATTATCGGTGCCGTGACGGCCGGGTGCGTGACGGTGGAGTCGGTCATGTTCCTGGCACTGCTACGCGGCACCGGGACCGTCCGGCTGCGGCCGGCGCTGGGCGGGTTGGCCCGGGTCGTGGTCGCTACGGGGCTGGCTGCCGCGGCGGTAAAGTGGTCCGGCCTCGGATGGCAGGCGGGGAGCGGCTCGCTTGGGTCCAACCTGGTGCGGGGCTTTGAAATCGGCGGCATAAGCACCGCGGTGTTCGGGCTGACGGTGCTGCTACTGTGGAGGGCGGCGGGGCGAGCGAATGGGGCCGAGAGGCTGCTGATGCAACTGGCAGGATCAAGGCTCGCGGGCTTCCAGGGCGCGCGTTGGCGCGGGTTCGGCGGATAAGGATGCCCAGAGCTATATCTTGCGGCCATCCAAAAGCGGCAAGCATGAGCAGTTGGCGATCGCTGGTGTCTTCGCGGTTAGCTGCTCCTCGGAGCAGTAACGGTCGCTGGCGTTTCAACCCCGGATGGGAACGAAGCTGTCAAAGACTTACGATCGCCCTGATGTGCCAAACTCGACCTGGATACTGCCTATGGCCAAATCTCCCGAATAATCAGGTTCTGCCGGCACCATACGGCGACGCATGTCGTGGCGCGTCGGCTGGGACGGTGCGTCGTGGCAAGGAATGTCCTCCGCAACGGGGTCGGGTGTTCGCACGGGCACCCCAGGACACTGATCCATTATTGAGCGGCACCTCGGAAGCTTGGAACGATGCACGCACCTGAACTCCACTGGCTGCCTCCTGCAGGCCCGAATTGGTCCACGGCGGTCCAGGCGCTGACCCAGCCGGACGCGGCTGCATGGTCTGCGCTTGTGGAGTTGGCTGGCTCGCGGCTTGACGGCTTGATGACCGTGCGGCTGGACCGCCGGCTCCATCGGCTGTTTCCAGCCCCGCCGCCATGGCTTTCCACGAAGCCGGTCCGGTTGGCGCTGCTGGGGTCCTCGACCCTTGAGCACCTTGTGCCCGCGTTGCGCGTCGGCGCCCTCCGCCGCGGGATATGGATGGAGGTGCGTGGAGGCGACTACGGCCAGTATGCGTCCGCCTTGAGGGATGAAGGATCCGCTCTTCGCGAATGGCGGCCGGACACGGCACTGTTCGCCTTCGACGCGCTTCACCTCGTGGGCGGCTTCGGCCCGCAGCTTTCGGCGGAAGCGGCCGGGGAGCGGCTTGCCGGGGCGGAGGCCATGATAGAGCGTGCCTGGGCAACGGCTGCGGCGGCCGGGTGCAGCGTGATGCAGCAGACCATCCTGCCCACCATGCTGCCGCTCCTTGGACAGAACGAGCACCGCTTGCCCGGCTCGCCCGCCGCCGCCGTCGCAAGCCTGAACCAGCGGCTGCGGGCGATGGCCGACCGGGCCGGGGCCGATCTTGTTGCGGTGGACATGGAGGCCGCACGGGACGGCATGGCGGCTTGGCACGACCCGATGCTGTGGCACCGGGCCAAGCAGGACGTGCATCCCCTTGCCGCCCCGGTCTATGGCGACCTGGTCGCCCGCCTGGTCGCCGCGCGGCAGGGAAGGTCCAGCAAGGCGCTGGTCCTTGACCTGGACAACACGCTGTGGGGCGGCGTCATCGGCGATGACGGGATGGACGGCATTGTCCTGGGCCAGGGCAGCGCCTTGGGCGAGGCCTACGCCGCGTTCCAGGGCTATGTGGCCGCCCTTGCCCGCCGTGGCGTCATACTCGCCGTCTGCTCCAAGAACGACGAGGCCAACGCGCTCGAACCGTTCGACAAGCATCCTGAGATGGTGCTGAGGCGCGGCGACATCGCCTGCTTCGCCGCCAACTGGAGCGACAAGGCGACCAACCTGCGGGAGATCGCGCGCCGCCTGAACATCGGCCTGGACAGCCTGGTGTTCGCCGACGACAACCCGGCCGAGCGCGCCATCGTGCGGCGGGAGCTGCCGATGGTCGCGGTCCCGGAGCTGCCGGAGGACCCGGCCCTGTATGCGCCGTGCCTCGCCGCCGGAGGATGGTTCGAGGCTGTGCACCTGACCGACGAGGACCGGGAGCGGAGCGGGCAGTACCAGGCCAACCTGCAGCGGGACGCGGCGCGCGCCTGCGTCACCGACATGGAAGGCTACCTGCGAAGCCTTGGCATGGAGCTTCGATGGAGCCGCTTCGACCGTGTTGGCCTCGGGCGCATCGTGCAGCTCATCAACAAGACCAACCAGTTCAACCTGACGACGCGCAGGACGACCGAGGCCGAGGCCGCGGCGCTGATCGGCGACCCGCACGCGCTCAGCTTGCAGATGCGCCTGCTGGACCAGTTCGGCGACAACGGCATCATCGCCGTCGTGCATGGCCATCTTGCCGGCAAGGACTTGATCATTGACGCCTGGCTCATGAGTTGCCGGGTGCTGGGCCGCGGCGTGGAAGCGGCGACGCTCAACCTGGTTGCGGCGGAGGCGTCCCGCCTGGGTGCTGCACGCCTGGTTGGGGAATACCGCCCGACGCCCAAGAACGGCATGGTGCGGGACCACTACGCGAACCTTGGGTTCCTGCCGCTCGACGCCGGGCCGGACGGGGTGACGCGATGGACATTGCCGCTTCCCGTGTCCATACCTGCTGCAACATTCATGCAAATCGTCGGGGTTTAAAAGATGGATCAGGCCAGCATCCTGGAGAAGCTCACGGGAATATTCCGTGAGGTCTTCGACGAGCCGGACCTTGTCCTGCAGCCATCCACGACTGCGGACGACGTGCCGGGCTGGGACTCCATGAACCACATCACGATCGTCGTGGAGGCCGAGCGGCAGTTCGGGGTGAAGTTCCGGACGTCGGAGATAGAGGAGCTTCGCAACGTGGGCGACTTCGTGAACCTGATCGCTTCGAAGGCAGCCTAGCGCCACCGGCAACCAAGAATGCTGTTCAGCTCCTTCATATTCCTGTTCGGCTCACTGTTGATCGCGCTGGTTGCCTTCTTTGTAGCCGCCCGGTTTCGTTGTGGCACAACCGTGGAGACCCCGGTCCATTGAGGTGGCCCCAGGATTTCGAACAGGATGATAAGCTGGTCCTGCTTGATCGAGAGACGGGGCCAAGACGCTGCCGAGCTATCCGACCAAGGTCGCCCGCCTTGGGGGCTACCTTGCCCGCGCGCAAGACCCGCCGCCGAGCACCATCGTCATGTGGCGCGGGTGGTCCCACCTTATGGACTTCACGCTCGGCGCCAACCTCATGCGACCAGGATGTGGGCAATCGGAAGGAGCTGAGGGCCGCCTTGGCGGCGCGGGGCTGATTTGGTCTGCCGGCAGGTCAACAACGTCGGCGAGGGTGACCTGCGGGCACGGCAGCATTCGTAGCCAGACGGCTGGCTGACCTGCCCGGCTATCAACGTCCGGCATGTCCCAAGCCAGAAATTGCAAGAGAACCCAGCTGGCCGCCGACCGAACAGGTATAGGCGACACATCAACATCCTGAGCGATGACCTGATCCGCCTTCAGTCCGCCACAGGGCCACCCAGTCGGATTTCTGGCCTACCCCGAAGCTCGTGAACATCGCTACCCGGTCCTACCGCCAGCGACTTCGCCTCCAAGGTGCCGACGCGACCGAGCGAATTTTGCAAGTTGCGTTGGACACTACAGCGAAAGGATGCCATATGTGGTCCTAAGCGCCATGTGATCCTCTTTTTGGAGACGGAGTTATCAAATTGGATGGGCAGTTCAGTTTGAGACCGGTCCGCGAGCACAGCATCCCGCATGCCACAAGCAGGCCGTGGGTGCGATATCTCACAACGGTCGGCATCACCGTCGCCCTGCTTGTGACGACCTATGCTGGCGCGCTCGCCATGTTGCAACAGTCGGCTAACCTACCGCCTCCGCCGATTGTCAATGAAGTTTGTGCGGACGAAAAGCTCCAATGGTTGCGCAACAACGCACCGGATCTGCCCAGCACGTTGGTCGTTGGTTCGTCGGTTGCGTTTCGCAACGTTGACGTGGGACAACTTGCCGTCCCCGCGATGACGCAACCCTTGAACGGCGGGATGTGTCACCTGAAGCTCAATCAGACTGCGTTCGTAACAGGCTACTTACTGCGCCACTTCCCTTCGGTGCGAACCGTCACAGCGGTGGTCGCGCCGCAAGATCTTGACAACTGTACCAAGGCGCCAGCCCAGATTTTCGATCCTGCTACCGCAGATGCATACGTCTTTGACCACCGATGGCCCTATCGCTTCTACTTCAGCCAATTCGACTTCATCTCGCTGGTCCGCAACGCCGTCCTAATCCGGGGAATGAGGGAAGCGCGCAATCCCCTCGATCCACTGATGATCACCCGCTACGGTGATGGCCCCTTAGATACCAACCTGTCTCGCGGTCTCACCTACGGCAAGTTTCCGGGCTACGATCCCGCATGCTTCACTGCGCTGCACGATTTGGCCAGCGCCGTTGTGTCGGGCGGACGTCGCTTCTTGGTGGCCACGAGTCCGTTGAGTCCTGCATGGTCCGCGCGCTACGACCCGAGTGGTCAGTTGCACGCCGATATGGCCGCCGACGTGCAATCCGCGCTGCACAGCACTGGCAGCGAATTCTGGGATGGGGGCAGGCTGTTCGCAGGCGCGCAATCGGAGTTCACGGATGCCATCCATATCAGGTGGTCAGCTGCCCAGAGATACGGTGCGATGCTCGCGGCAGCGCTGAACGGTAGCAGGGAGCAGTTGTAAGGAACGCGCGACATGCTGTTCAATTCTGCCATCTTCATACTGGGGTTTCTACCGGTGTCCTGGATCGGCTTCTTCGCCTTGGGAGGCAGCGGTCACCGCAAGCTCGCCGTCGCGTGGCTGACACTCGCGTCGCTGTTCTTCTATAGCTGGTGGAATCCAACCTACCTGCCGTTGCTGCTAGCTTCGATGAGCGCGAACTATTTGTTCGGCCGATTGTTAGTCCGCCATCAGCATAGGTCGTTGCTGTTTTTTGGCGTCGCAGCCAACTTGGCGCTGCTCGGATACTACAAGTATGCCGGCTTCTTCGTGACGACGATGAACAGCGCGTTCGACACCCTTTTTCCAATACCGGAAATCGGTCTGCCACTCGCGATCTCATTCTTCACGTTCCAACAGATTGCGTTCCTGGTTGATTCGTATGATGGCACAGCTGAGGAGACAAGCTTTGTCAACTACAGCATGTTCATCACCTTTTTCCCCCACCTGATCGCAGGGCCTATCACCCATCACAAAGAAATGCTGCCACAGTTCGAGGACAATCGGCTTTTCCGGCCGCAGCTAGACCTTATGTCGCTCGGCCTTACTTTGTTTGCTCTTGGCTTATGCAAAAAGGTGCTCCTTGCCGATTGCATCGCCCAATGGGTACGGCCCGCGTTCGATGCTTCAGACGCCGGGACGGCGCTGACGCTGTTTGAAGCTTGGGCCGCATCGACGGGCTACGCGCTTCAGATCTATTTCGATTTTTCCGGCTACACAGACATGGCAATCGGCTTGGGCATGCTCTTCGGCATCCGGCTGCCCATCAATTTCAATTCACCATACAAGGCGCGCAATATCATCGAGTTCTGGTCGCGCTGGCACATGACGCTGACGCGCTTCCTTACTGCCTACGTTTACAATCCGACCTCAATGAGCTTGACTCGCCTTCGGATGCAGCGCGGCAAGCCTGGACTGCGCCGTGGCAAGACCACGCGTGAAGCGTTCTTGGTTCTCGTCGCCGTTCCCACTGTCTTTACTATGACCCTTTCGGGGCTTTGGCACGGGGCGGGATGGCAGTTCATCGCGTTCGGTGTCCTGCACGGCACATACATCGCTGTAAATCAAGGCTGGCACATGTTGAAAGCGCGCTGGGGCTTGCCGCAGGATAGCGGCAGGCCGCTCGCCCATTCCGTCTCTGTTCTGACTACATTCGCCTGTGTGATCGTCGCCTTGGTATTCTTCCGCTCTGCAAAAGTCGGATCGGCTCTCAACATGCTGGCAGGCATTGTCGGCGCGCACGGGGCAGTGCTGCCCCAGGAGTATGCTTTGCCTTTTCCCGGCGTTTACTTCCTGGCTAGGTTGCTGCATGTGAAGTTTGCTGGATACGAAATGCTCTCGCAAGTGGAGCTACCCCCAACCGAGGTTCTGTTCATCGCGTTCCTGCTCGCCATTGTCTGGCTTTTGCCGAATACCCACCAGTGGCTTGGCCGCTTCGAGACTGGCCTGGGCACTCGCTCAGACAGCCAGTCACCAGGGCAGCGCCGGTCCTTGCTAGGCTCAATCCCGACCTGGCAGCCTAAAGTGACATATGGCGTGCTCGTGGGCTGCCTTAGCTTCATTGCCCTCATGCGTGCCCTCTCTGCAGCGCCCAGCGAGTTCCTGTACTTCAAATTCTGACAAGGGTGGGCGGCCCCGGCCCCGGCGTTGATACCAGAATGCCACTCGGTAGCTTGGCCCGGTCGGTTCGGCTAGTGTCCGTTGATGCCTAACCTGCTTCCTAGAAGTCGAGTTCCGGATGCCGCTGTCAGTTTCATATGATTACATACGTGAATTTGAAACGTAAGCGTGAGCCGACCTCCACCTTCCGGCGCGGCTTTGAACTGCTCAGTCTGACGGCCTTGGTTGTTGGGGTCGGTGCTGATGGTGAACGAGGGCTCATACGAGGCGCGTAGGAGCGCTCTGCCGGACCGTGTTGAGGTCCGGGTGCGGTCTGAGCGGCGTCGGACGTGGAGCGACGGCGACAAGCTGGCGATCGTGCGCGAGACGTTGGCACCAGGTGCGGTGGCGCAGGTGGTGGCCGACCGGCACGGCATCGGCACGGGGCTGCTCTACACCTGGCGCAAGCAGATGCTGCGCGCGGCGATGACGGGCTTTGTTGCGGTGGAGGTCGCGCCAGAAGCCGCGACCGTGTTGCAGGTCACGGACGAGACGGCGCCGCCGGTGGCCACGGTGGCGCCAACAGGGACAGCACCGGTTGCTGTGGACGTGGCGCCCTCCGCCAGGCCCGGCCTGATCGAGGTGGAGCTGCCCACCGGGGTGCGGCTGCGGGTCGGACCGGACGTGGACGGCCCGGTGCTGCGGCGCGTGCTTGCGGCGCTTGCTGCCCCATGATGCTGCCCCCGGCTGACCGGGTGTACTTGGCTTGCGGGTTCACCGACATGCGCAAGGGCTTCGACGGCCTGGCCGCCCTGGTGCAAACGGCGTTGTCGCTGGACCCGTATGGCGGCGCGCTGTTCATCTTTCGCGGACGCCGGGGCGACCTGGTAAAGGCCCTGCACTGGGACGGCCAGGGCCTGTGCCTGTATGCGAAGGCTGGAGCTGCCCAAGGCTCGGTTCGTGTGGCCGCAGGCGGGCAGCGGCACGGTGACGCTGACCCACGCCCAGGTCTCGATGCTCACCGAAGGGATAGACTGGCGCATGCCCGCCTGGACGGCCCGGCCGGAGGTCGCCGTCTAGCACGGCCGCGCCATTCTGCTGGGTTCATGGTTGTACAGGCACCATCCATCGGCTAGTGTTGCCGTGTGGACCTGGCACACCGCACGCCCGAGGAGGAGGTCGCCGCACTCCGGCACGAACTGGCCGCGGTGCGGGCGCGGCTCGGCACGGCCGCGGTCGAGATCGAGCACCTGCGGGCGCAACTGGCGGCGCTGCGCCGCCAGCAGTACGGGCAGTCGTCCGAGCGCCTGGACGCCGACATCGCCCAGCTTGAGCTGCGGCTGGAGGATCTGGAGGAGAACGAGGCCGAGCGCCAGGCCGCCATCCCTGATCCAACCACGCCCATCGGGCCGCCCAAGCCGCGCCAGAAGGCCGTGCGCAGGCCGTTGCCGGACCACCTCCCGCGCGAGACCATCGTGCACGAGCCGGAGGTGGTGTGCGGCTGCTGCGGCCGGGACAAGCTTGCCCGTCTCGGCGAGGATGTCACCGAGATGCTGGAGAAGGTCCCCGCCCGGCTCAAGGTGATCCGGGTCTTGGCAGCTTTTGGTGATCATGCCGCGAGCAGGAACCTGCGTTCCAGCAGGTCGAGGCCGGCACGACCATACATCTGACGTTTGATGGTCTTGAGCCGGTTGATCTGCCCTTCGGTCTGGCC
>JAABUQ010008052.1_pt1 | contig 14944 bp, 17 predicted proteins | sample 5560001 | NCBI WGS metagenome assembly JAABUQ01 (sample SAMN10711888, study PRJNA513371) | rock metagenome | isolation source: Antarctica rocks | place: Antarctica: Victoria Land, Finger Mt nord | collected 2015-12-18 | reverse complement strand
TGTCGCGCCGCCCGCCTTGGGTGAACACCCGCCAGGACCGCTCGCCCACCGAGCGCGCGTCGATGGCGGCCACCACGCACTGCGCGCCAAAGGCGTCGGCGCAGCGGGCCAGCAGGTCGGGATCGTCGACCGCGGCCGTGTTGATCGACACCTTGTCGGCGCCGGCGCGCAGCAGCCGCCGCGCGTCCTCAACCGACCGGACCCCGCCCCCGACCGACAGCGGCATGAAGCAGACATCGGCGGTGCGGGCGACCACGTCATGGATCGCTCCCCGGCCCTCGACGCTGGCGGTGATGTCCAGGAACATCAGCTCATCGGCGCCGGCGGCGTCGTAGGCGCGCGCCTGCTCGACCGGGTCGCCCGCGTCCCTCAGGGCCACGAAGTTGACGCCTTTCACCACCCGCCCGGCGTGGACGTCCAGACATGGGATGACGCGGACCTTGATCACCCGCTCACGCCCCGCGCCGCCGCCAGCGCTTCAGCCGCGTCGATGGCGCCGGTATAGAGGGCGCGGCCGAGCACGGCGCCGACGATGAGGCGGCCGGGGCGGGCGCGCAGGGCGGCGATGTCGGCGACCGAGGCCATGCCGCCGGACGCGATCACCGGGATGGACACCGCGTCGGCGACCTCGCCCGTGCCCGTCACGTCCACGCCGCCCAACGCGCCGTCGCGGCCGATGTCGGTGACGATCAGGGCGGCCACGCCCGCATCCTCGAAACGCCTCGCAAGGGTGACCGCATCCAGGTCGCTGCTCTCGACCCAGCCTGCCGTCGCCACCCGGCCGTCGCGCACGTCCACCGCCACCGCCACCCGTTCGGGCCAGCGCCGGGCGGCCTCACGGACCAGCTCGGGGTCGGTCACCGCCACGGTGCCCAATATCACCCGCCGCACCCCGGCCTCGAGCCAGCGCTCGACGGCCGCCAAGCTGCGCACGCCGCCCCCGAGCTGCACCGGAGCCGGTGTGCGGGCCAGGATGGCGGAGACGGCGGCGGCGTTCACCGCCCGCCCCTCCACCGCCCCGTCCAGGTCGACCACGTGCAGCCACTCGAACCCCGCGCGAGCGAAGCGCTCGGCCTGGTCGGCGGGGTCGTCGTTGAACACGGTCGCCACGGCCATGTCGCCGCGCAGCAGGCGCACGCAGCGCCCTTCTTTCAAGTCAATGGCGGGATAAAGGATCACGGCGCCCACGCCAGGAAGCGGCCGATCAGGGCCAGGCCCGCCGCCTGGCTCTTCTCCGGGTGGAACTGCACCCCCGCAACATTGTCCCGCGCCACCGCCGCGGCGAACACCCCGCCGTGGTCGACGGTGGCGATCACCGCGCCCGGGTCGGCGGGGTGGAACGCGAAGGAGTTAGCGAAGTAGAGGTCGGTCGGCCCCTCGACGCCCTCGAAGAGGGAATGCGCGCCCCTCCCGTCGACGAGGGTCGGAGAAACGCCGTTCCAGCCCATTTGCGGCACCTTTAAGCGCGGGTCGGCGGGGTCGAGCGGCCGCACTTCGCCGTCGATCCAGCCCAGGCCCGCGTGGTCGCCGAACTCGAGACCTCGCGTGGCGAGCAGTTGCATGCCCACGCACACGCCCAGAAACGGCGCTCCTCGGCGGACGGAAGCGGTCATTGCCTCGATCACCCCGTCCCGGGCCCGCAGCGCGTCCAGGCAGGCGGCGAAGGCCCCGACGCCCGGCAGCACAATGCGGTCGGCGAGGGCGATGAAGTCGGGATCTGCGCCTGCACGGATATCGTGGCTCGCACCCGCCCTCCGCGCGGCTTCAACCACCGCGCGCTCCACCGAGCGCAGATTACCCGAGCCGTAGTCGATCAGCGCGACGGTGCTCACGCCTACAGCACGCCCTTGGTCGAGACCGCTTGCCCTTGCGCCTTGGGGTCGAGTTCGACGGCGACCCGCAATGCGCGGGCCAGCGCCTTGAACCCGCTCTCGGCGATGTGGTGGCTGTTGGAGCCGTACAAGGTCTCCAGGTGAACGCAGGCGCCGGCGTTCATGGCGAAGGCCTGGTGGAACTCGCGAAAAAGCTGCGTGTCGAACACACCGATCTTCTCGGTCGGGAACGCGACCCGCCAGATCAGGTAGGGGCGGTTGCACAGGTCCACGGCGCAGCGGGTCAGGGTCTCGTCCATCGGCACGTAGGCGCTGCCAAAACGGCGCACGCCCTTGAACCCGTCCAGCGCCCGCGCGAAGGTTTGGCCCAGCACGATGCCCACGTCCTCGACGGTGTGGTGCATGTCGATGTGCAGGTCGCCGCTCGCCTCGATCTCGGCGTCGAAGCCGCCGTGGCGGACAAACGCCTCCAGCATGTGGTCGTAGAAGCCGATGCCGGTCGAGATGCCGGCCTGGCCGGCCCCGTCCACGTCCAGGCGGACGCGGATGCGGGTCTCGCGGGTCTCGCGCACGACCTCGGCGGCGCGGCGGACGACGGTGGAGGGCAGCTGCGCGCCGTCGGCCATCACGCCGTCCCCGCGTCTAGCAGGCCAGCCTTGGCGGCCAACTGCTTGAGCGAGGTCTGCGGGCGAGGGCCGTAGTGACCGATCACCTCGGCCGCGGCCAGCGCGCCGAGCCGGCCGCAGACCTCCAGCGGCCGCCCGCGCGCCAAGCCGAACAGCACGCCCGCGGCGTACTGGTCGCCCGCGCCGGTGGTGTCGATCACCTCGGCGACCGGCGCGGCGGCGACCTGCACCCGCTCGCCGGGGCCATAGACCACAGAGCCGGCCGCGCCGTGCGTGACTGCGGCGACCGCGACCCGCTCGGCCAGGCGCCGCCCGGCGGTCTCGGCGTCGTCGGTGCGAAACAGGGCCGTGACCTCAGCGGCGTTGGAGAACACCACGTCGACCTCGGCGTCGATGAAGGCCAGCAGGCCCTCGCGGTGCCGCTCGACGACAAAGCCGTCCGACAAGGTGAGGGCGATGCGCCGCCCCGCCGCCCGCGCAATCTGCGCCGCCTCCGCAAAGGCGCGGCGGGCGGCGGGCGCGTCGAACAGATAGCCTTCCAGGTACACCACCTGCGCGCCCTTGATCAGCTCGGCGTCCAGGTCGTCGGGCGTCAGGGCGACCGAGGCGCCCAGGAAGGTGCACATGCTGCGCTGGCCCTCCGGTGTGACGTTGACCAGGCAGCGGGCGGTGGCCGCGCCGCCGACGAGCGGTGAAGTGCGGAACTCCACCCCGCCCGCGCGGAGGTCGTGGGCGAACACGCCGCCCAGCACGTCGTCGGCCACCTTACCGATATAGGCCGCCCGGCCGCCCAGCGAGGCGATGCCCGCCACCGTATTGCCGGCCGAGCCGCCCGAAGCCTCGACCCCCGGGGCCATGCGGCCGTACAGGCGCGCCGCCTGGGCCTCGTCGATCAGGGTCATGGCGCCCTTGGCCACGCCTTCGGCCTGCAAGAAGGTGTCATCGGCCGGGCTGATCACGTCGACGATGGCGTTGCCGAGCGCGGTCACGTCGAAGGCGGCGGGCATCGAGGCTCCTGGTCGTGGGCGGCGGGGTCGTTATAGTGATCGGGCCGCTCGCGTACAGACCGTCCCGTCAGTCGTTCCGCCATCCGCCTCGCCCCCGCCGCAAAGCGGCGTCAGCGGAGTTCGCCATGATTGTGCTCGCGCTCTGGGCCCTGGCCGCGGCCACCGCGCTTCAGGATGCGCCGCTCGCCACGGCGCCCGCCGCCCCGACCGCGGCGGCGCGGACGGCCGACGCTCCCGCCTCGCCGGTCACCCCAGCGACGCTGGACGGGGCCGCTCCGGCGCAGGTCAGGGCGCGTCTGGGCACGCCGGCAGTGGAGCACGCCGAGGGTGCGGGAGCGATCTGGACCTATCGCCTGACCCGCTGCGCCCTGTTCGTCTACTTCTCCGACGTCGGGCAGGGCCTGCGTGTGTCGGGGGCCGACACCGGCCCGCGCCGGCATGGCGAGACCCCGCCCGACGTGGCGACCTGCCTCGCCGCGGCCCAGCCCACGGCGCCCCGCCCCGCCCCGGCGCCTGTGCCGGCCTCGCCCGCCGGACCCGAAGCGAGCCGGTGAGGCGGCTCGACCTGCTGGTCCCCGACCCGGCGAACTCCGCCTACGGCAGGCGGTGGCCGCCGGTATTTGAGGGGTACGCCGCCTTGTTCGCCCGGCATGGAGTCCAGCTGGCTCCGCACCCCTGGACCGAGCTCCGCGACGGCTCGACGGGGGGTGAGCCCGCGACCCTGGCCGTGCTGGCCTGGGGCTACCACTTTGCTCCCGACCTGTGGCTGAAGCGGCTGGCGGACTGGCCGTCCGGGGTTCCTCTGCTCAACCCGCCCGCCGTGCTGCGCTGGAACACGCGCAAGACCTACCTGGCCGAGCTCGCCGCGGCGGGCGCTCCGGTCGTGCCGACGCTGACCGTCGCGCAGGTGGACGCCGCGACCCTGGCCGAAGGCTTCGCGCGGTTCGGCACGGACGAAATCGTGGTCAAGCCGCAGGTGTCTGGCGCCGCCCACCGCACCGCCCGCCTGCGCGTCGGCGAGCCCGCGCCCGACGGGCTGACCGACGCACTGATCCAGCCCTTCCTGCCCGCCGTCGAGAGCGAGGGCGAGCTGTCGCTGTTCTACTTCGGCGGGCGGTTCAGCCACGCGGTGCGCAAGGTCGCCGCCCCGGGCGACTTCCGCGTGCAGCCGCAGTTCGGCGGCTTGCTGACCGCGATCAATCCGGGCTTGGAGGCGCACGAGGCGGCCGATTGCGTGCTGGGCGCCGCCGCGTGCGGAGCCGAGCCTCTGACCTATGCCCGCGTGGACCTGATCCGCGGCCGCGACGGGCGGCTCGCCCTGATGGAGCTGGAGGCGATCGAGCCCGACCTGTACCTCGATCTCGCCCCCGACCGCGGCGACGCCTTTGCACAAGCGGTCCTGAGCAGGCTGGAGCGATGAGCCGTACGCCCCCGACGTCGCCGCCCGCGATCCGCACCATCGCCATGCCCGCCGACACCAACCCGGCCGGCGACATCTTCGGAGGCTGGCTGATGGCGCAGATGGACCTGGCGGCCGGCGCCGCGGCCGCGCGGCGGGCTCAGGGGAGGTGCGCCACCGTGGCGGTCGACGCCATGGTGTTTTTGAGCCCCGTGCTGGTCGGCGACGAAGTCAGCCTCTACGCGCGCGTGCTGTCGACCGGCCGCACCAGCATGAAAATCACCGTCGAGGCTTGGCGCCGTCACCGCGAGGCCGACGAGCAGGTCAAGGTCACCGAAGCGGTGTTCACCTACGTCGCCGTCGACACGGATCGGCGTCCGCGAGCGCTGCCCGGCTGACGCCCAAGGAGTGACCCCCGGTCGGCGACAGACGCCGGCCTACTCGTCGCCGCTGGCGTTCAGGCGTTGGCGGAGATCCTTGCCGGTCTTGAAGAAGGGGGTCCACTTGGCGCGGACTTCCACCGCGTCGCCGGTGCGGGGATTGCGGCCCGCTCGGGCGGGGCGAGCACGCACCGAGAAGGCGCCGAACCCGCGCAGTTCGACCCGCCCCCCCGTCGAGAGCGCGTCGCACATCCGCTCCAGCACCGCGCCGACAACCCGCTCGACATCGCGCTGGGTCAGGTGTGGGTTCTCAACGGCCAGCTGGGCGATCAGCTCAGACTTGATCATCGGCGTCTGCCCCCCGGTCGGCCCGACGATGGACGCGACCGCTTACGAGGGAAAGGTCTAGGCCTCAAGCTTGGCCGTTCAAACACGAAAAGCCCCGCGCCGGAGCGAACCGGCGCGGGGCTGCCGCAGTCTTGAGAGGCCTCGTCGGAACGAGGCGCCCCGCCGTCAGTCGCGGGTCGCTTTTTCCCGCAGGGCCGCACCCAGGATGTCGCCCAGCGACGCCCCGGAGTCCGAGGAGCCGAACTGCTCGATGGCGCCCTTCTCTTCGGCCATCTGCAGCGCCTTCACCGAGAGGCCGATGCGGCGCGCGGCCTTGTCGACGGAGGTGATCTGCGCATCCAGGCGGTCGCCCACGCCGTAGCGCTCGGGGTTCTGGTCGGAGCGGTCCCGCGACAGGTCGGTCTTGCGAATGAAGGCGGTCATCGGCGCTTCCTCGTCGCCGAACTTGACCTCCAGCCCGCCCGAGGTGACCTCGACGACCGTGACCGTCACCGTCTGGCCGCGGCGATAGACGTCGCCCTGCATGGGGTCGCCGTCCATCTGCTTGATGCCGAGCGAGATGCGCTCCTTCTCGGCGTCGACATCGAGCACGCGCGCCTTGACCATGTCGCCCTTGTTGTAACGAGCCATCGCCTCTTCGCCCGGCGTGTTCCAGTCGATGTCCGACAGGTGGACCATGCCGTCGATGTCGTCCTCCAGCCCGATGAACAGGCCGAACTCGGTGGCGTTCTTGACTTCGCCCTCGACGGTCGAGCCGATCGGGTGCGCCTGCAGGAAGTGCTCCCACGGGTTGGGCTGAGCCTGCTTCAGGCCCAGGCTGACCCGGCGCTTGGAGCTGTCGACGTCCAGTACGATGACCTCCACCTCTTGAGAGGTGGAGACGATCTTGCCGGGGTGGACGTTCTTCTTGGTCCAGGACATCTCCGAGACGTGGACCAGGCCCTCGACCCCCGCCTCCAGCTCCACGAAGGCTCCGTAGTCGGTGATGTTGGTGATCCGGCCGGTGAAGCGGGCGGCCACGGGGAACTTGGCCTCGACATCGTCCCAGGGGTCCGACTGCAGCTGCTTCATGCCGAGGCTGATGCGCTGGGTGTCGGGGTTGATCTTGATGATCTGCACCTTCACCGTGTCGCCCACGTTGAGCACTTGGCTCGGGTGGTTGACGCGCTTCCAGCTCATGTCGGTGACGTGCAGCAGGCCGTCGATGCCGCCGAGATCCACGAACGCGCCGTAGTCGGTGATATTCTTGACCACGCCTTCCCGCACCTCGCCCTCGGCCAGCTGGCTGACGAGCTCGGTGCGCTGCTCGGCGCGAGCCTCTTCCAGGATGGCGCGGCGGCTGACGACGATGTTGCCACGCGGGCGATCCATCTTGAGGATGGCGAAGGGCTGCTCCTTGCCCATCAGCGGGCCCACGTCGCGGACGGGGCGAATGTCCACCTGCGAGCCGGGCAGGAAGGCCGAGGCGCCGCCCAGGTCGACGGTGAAGCCGCCCTTCACGCGGCCGACGATGGAGCCCATCACCGGCTCCTGGCGGCCGAACACGACTTCGAGCCTGGTCCAGGCCTCTTCGCGCTTGGCCTTTTCGCGGCTGATGACCGCTTCACCCAGCGCGTTCTCGACCCGCTCGAGGAAGACCTCGACGGTGTCGCCGACCTTGGGAGTCGAGCCGGAGCCGTCGACTTCCAGGAATTCCTTGGCCGAAATCCGACCCTCGGTCTTCAGGCCCACGTCGACGATGACGTTGTCTTTTTCGATCGCCACGACGATGCCCTTGACCACCGACCCTTCGTTCAGGTCGCGGCCGGCTAGGGCCTCGTCGAGCAGCATCGAGAACTCGTCTCGGGTGGGCGTGAAACTCATGTCGTCAGCCATACAGGCGTGTCTTTCCGTCGAGTTAAGGGCGGCGCGCGCCTGTCGCGGGCGCGCGATCGCCGAGGGTTGCAGAGGTTGTTCGCCGAGGCGCGCCGCCGCAGGTCAGGCGTCGTAACGCATGGATGTCGTCAGGTCGCCCGCGGCTTGTCCTTCGGAGCACGGCGCGATGGATTAGCCCGGCCGATCCGCTCCCTTGCGGGAGGACAGCCGGCGGGCTCGCGCCGCCTCGACAATGCGGCGGGCCGCATCGGCGGATCCCGATATAGACAGATCGGTGGTGTCCAGCAAGACGGCGTCGGGCGCCCGCTGCATGGGCGACGCCTCCCGCCCGGCGTCGCGTGCGTCGCGGCGGCGCAGGTCGGCCAGCACCTCCTCCAGACTCGCCGCCTCCCCCGCCGCGAGCAGTTGGCGCAGGCGGCGCTCGGCCCGCACCTCCACCGTCGCCTCGACCCACAGCTTGGCGGGGGCGCCCGGGGCGATCACCGTGCCGATGTCGCGCCCGTCCAGCACCGCCCCCCCGGGCTGCCCGGCGAAGTTGCGCTGCAGCTGCAGCAGGCGCGCGCGCACGGCCGGGTGCGAAGCCACTCGGCTGGCCGCCTCGCCCAGCCTGACAGAGCGCAGCTGCGGGTCGGCCAAAGCGTCGATGTCGAGGGCCGCCGCTGCCTCGGTCGCCGCCTCGGCGTCGCCCGGGTCGCCCCCGAACTGCACCACGCTCAGCGCCACCGCCCGGTAGAGCAGGCCGGTGTCGAGGTAAGGCAGGCCGTAGTCGGCGGCCAGCATGGCCCCGAGCGTGCCCTTGCCCGACGCCGCCCGCCCGTCCACTGCGATTACGAAGTCCATGCCCGCCCCTCTGCTCCGGCCGTTTTATGCCGCCGGCCCGCCTCGCCGCCAAGCTCGGGAAGGCTCAATCCCGGGGGCGCCGCGCACGAACTGGGACAGCAGCCACTTCTCGCCGCGCGTCGGGGCGAGGCCGGCGTGCAGCGTCAGCGGATCGGGACGGCCCCGGTCGTCGACATTGGCGAAGTAGATCGCATCGCCCGCCCGACCCTTCCACCGCAAGCCGGCGCGGTCGAAGTCCGTCTCCCCGCCGTCGAAGTCGTCGCTGAGATACAGGAGGAAGGTGGCGACGCGCTGCCCCTGACGCGCCAGTTGTTCGCGGAAACCCGGGCGGCCGGGATCGAGGAAGTCGAAGTGCGGGCGGAACTCCTGCCCCACCGTGTAGTGCAGCACGCTCGGCCGCTCGAACTGGGCGAGCGGGGGGCCGATCAGGGCGGAGACACGGGACTGCAGCAGCACCAGCACCACGTCGGTGTCGAGCGGGCCGAACTCGGCCTCGCTGTTGCTGCGCGCGCCCTCGCGGGCCGCCCCGCCGGTCCGCTCGTCGTAGACGCGGGCGGGCGCCAGGCGCGCGCGGGCGCGGGCGATCAGCCAGGCGCAGGCCGCGGCGGGCGCGAAGGCCGCGACGGTGCGGATGCGGGGCTGCTCGGACCGCGGCGTCTTCTCCGGCGGGCGCAGCCAAGCGTCGACGTTCACTGCAGCAGCCAGCCGGTCCCAGGCCGCGGGCGCGGCGTAGGCAGGCGGCGCAGGCGCGTGCGCCAGCACGGCAAGTTGGCCTTGCGCGAGCGTGGAGCCCGCGCGGGCGGCCCGGCGCAGCAGGTCGATGGCGAGCGGCCAGCTCTGCGCCCGGAACACGCCGGCGGCGGCGAACACCGCAGTCTGCTCCAGCGCCCGCGCGTCGCCCCGCTCGGCCGCCGCGGCCAGCAGGCCGGCCCCCTCCTGCGGAGACAGCGGCGCGTCAACCCCGGCCAGCAGACGCAAGCCGAGGTCGCGCAGGGCCGCGCGGTCGCCCGCCTTGGATCGAGCGAGCAGGTCTTCGTAGATAACGGCGGCGGTCGGGGCGGCGGCGTCCAGCGGGTTTGCTCTCGGCGTATGTCCGAACGTGGATAGCCCGCCCCGCTGCGGCCGTCACGCCCGCGAGCCGGTTGCGGCGCGGCGGGTGGAGAGCGATGATCGACGGATGCGCCGCCTCGTCACCGTGCTCCTCGTGCTGGCCGTCGCGCCCCCCGCCTGGGCTGCGCCCGCCGACAAGCCACGCCGCAAGCCGATCCCCCCGCCGCCGCGCGCGACCGCTCAGCCGCCGACCCCGACACGGCGGGCCGCCGTCGCGCCGCCGCCGCTTGCGGCCACGGCGTTCGGGGCGGAGCCGGCCACCCGCCTGCCCCGACTTGTTGGGCAAGGTCTGGGCGGGCAGGGGCTGGCCCGGCTAGACTCGGGCGTCGACGGCGCGCCGGTGTGCCGCAGCGCCTGCGCGGACCGGCGCTACACCTGCCAGGAACAGTACGAAGATGCGGCCTGCGCCCCGGCCTGGACTCAGTGCGTGCTGGCCTGCCGCGGCGGCCGCTGAGCTAGGCTCCGCGCTCCCACAGCAGAGGCGCCAGCAGGGTCGCCATGGTCAGGTTAAAGCGCGCAGCACCGCCGGCCGGTCCAGAAACCGCCGCAGCCCCACGCCGAACCCGGCCCAAGCCAGGCTCGACGGCGCTCCGGCCGCTCCGAAAATCAGCACTGCGCCCCCCAAGGCGGCCAGGCCGTAGCCGCGCGGCAGGTAGGTGGACACCGCGCCCAGGGCCATCGCCCAGCCCTTGGGGTTGATGGCCTGAAAAGCGAACGCCTGCAGGAACGTCATGGGCTTGGCGCCCGCTCGTCCGACCCCGATCCCCTTGGCGGCGGCGAGCTTGAAGGCGAGATACAGCAAATAGGCCGCGCCGCCCCACTTGAACGTCGCGTGTAGGACGGGGAAGGCGACGAACAGGCCGCCAAGTCCCAGCGAAATATGAGAGGACCGTAGCAGCCGTCGCCAAGCTTGGCCAAGGCGGGATCAGTAGCGGTAATGGTCGGGCTTGAACGGACCCTGCGGGGGGACGCCGATGTAGTCGGCCTGGTCGGTGCGAAGTGTGGTCAGTTTCGCGCCCAGCTTGTCAAGGTGCAGCATAGCGACCTTCTCGTCCAGGTGCTTGGGCAGGGTGTAAACCTGCTTCTGATAAGCGCCGTTGTTGCTCCACAGCTCGATCTGCGCGAGCGTCTGGTTGGTGAAGCTGGCGCTCATCACGAATGACGGGTGGCCGGTGGCGTTGCCGAGGTTCACCAGCCGCCCCTCGGACAGGATGATCAGCTTCTTGCCGTCGGGGAACTCGACGTGATGCACCTGTGGCTTGATCTCGTCCCACTTGTAATTGCGCAAGCCCGCAATCTGTATTTCCGAGTCGAAGTGACCGATGTTGCAGACGATGGCGTTGTTCTTCATCCGCCGCATGTCGTCGACGGTGATGACGTCCTTGTTGCCGGTTGCGGTGACGAAGATGTCCGCCTTGTCGGCAACGTCCTCCAGGGTCTGGACCTGATAACCTTCCATCGCCGCCTGCAGCGCGCAGATGGGGTCGACCTCGGTGACGATTACCCGCGCCCCACCCTGGCGCAGCGAGGCCGCCGAGCCCTTGCCGACATCGCCGTAGCCGCACACCACCGCCACCTTGCCGGCCAGCATGACGTCAGTGCCGCGGCGGATGGCGTCCACCAGGCTCTCGCGGCAGCCGTACAGGTTGTCGAACTTGGACTTGGTGACGCTGTCGTTGACGTTGATCGCCGGGAAAGGCAGCTCGCCCTTCTGCGCCATCTGGTACAGCCGATGCACGCCGGTGGTGGTCTCTTCGCTGACGCCCTTGATGGCGTCGCGGATGGCCGAATAGAAGCCGGGCTTGGCCTTGATGTAGCGCTTCATCACTTCGTAAAGCGCCTCTTCCTCCTCGTTCTGCGGGTTGTTCAGGACCGAGGGATCCGCCTCGGCCTTGGGACCCAGCACGCAGAGCAGGGTGGCGTCGCCGCCGTCGTCCAGGATCAGGTTGGGGTGGCCGCCGCCTCCCCACTCGAAGATGCGGTGAGCGTAGTCCCAGTACTCGACCAGGCTCTCACCCTTGACGGCGAACACCGGCGTGCCCTGGGCGGCGATCGCCGCGGCGGCATGGTCCTGGGTCGAGAAGATGTTGCACGAGGCCCAGCGCACTTCCGCCCCCAGCGCTTGCAGGGTCTCGATCAGGACCGCGGTCTGGATGGTCATGTGCAGGGAGCCGGCGATGCGCGCGCCCTTGAGCGGCTTGTCGCGGCCGAACTCCGCGCGGATCGCCATCAAGCCCGGCATCTCGGTCTCGGCGATGTCGATCTCCTTGCGACCCCAAGGCGCAAGCGACAGGTCCTTGACGAGGAAATCGGCCATGAAACGACGGTCCTTATGAATGAAGTGACTGTTCCTTAGCTGCTGCCGGGCGACACGGCAATAAGCATATAAACATGTCTTTATGTCCGCCCCACGCGCGACGGCTTCAGGTCTGACGAGGGATCGGCTCGCGCAAAATGCCGCCGTACTCCGCGACCAAGGAGCTGGCTTCGTACCGCACCTGGGTGAGGCTGCCCTCCTGCAAGGCGTCCCAGTGCACATAGTTGATGGCCATCGGGCGGGTGTGGACGACCTGGACGTCGTCGACCACGGCGACCCCGTTAAGCGGGTCGCCCAGCAGCCTCGGCCAGATGTTGTCGATACCGAACCCCAGGCCCGCGTTGGCATAAGTCGGAATGCAGGCCCACAGCGCCGCGCGAGTAAACACCGGCGCCATCGACTCCACAAAGGAAGTGAACCGCAGCAGATACCGCAGGTCGGTGGCGGTGATCTTATGAACGACGTTGACATCCGGCCTCAGCGACGGCTGCGCCAGCTGAAGATCGAACTCTCGGTGGATTGCGAACAGCCGGTTAATCCCCGACCAGTCGGCGTGCAGGTCGTCGTCCAGCAGGGCGATGCGGTCATAGGCCCACAGTGGGCTCCCCGCTTGGAACAGACGGTGGATCGCCTCGTACTTGCGCTCGACGTTTTGCAAGATCTGGAAGTCTGCGATCGTATCCTGGCCGAAGCTTTCCGTCTCGCCGTACCAGCTGACGCAGAGGTCCCAGCTACGGTCGGCGTCGAGCAGGTCGCGCGTCCATCCTGCGTGGAGGCTGCCCGGTCCGGCACGCACCACCACCAGGTTGCGCCGCTCACCGAACGAGCGCCGGCGGACGAAGTCGAGGCCGCCCTCGGCCGGATGGATCAGGTCGGCCGCCGGCCGCTCACGCAGTTCATGGGTGACTGTGCCGGGCGGCGGCAGCAGCATGTCGCCGCGTAAGACGAGGGCGCCGTCGGCGTTGACGTAGACGTCGGTGAAGGCGGTGGACCTCCGGTCGTTCCGGTCTAGCAGGACCACGACCCCGTCCTCCAGGCGTCAGTTCCACTCCACGTCCACTCGATGGCCCCCCAACGCGCCGCCGGGCAGCAGTTTGAGGTGCGGCGCGTAGGCCCTGTCCGCCCCGGGCGCGCCGAAGCTCCATGTACGGTCGACCACATCCGCTTCGGACAGCGCGTAGCTGTCCAGCCGAACCAGTGTGTCGATGGCCGAGCCCTCCTCCAATGCGCCTTACCGCGGCCGAGGCTCGGCCAGAATGCTTCCATACTCCAGCACGCGGCTGGTTGCGTTGAAACGACGCTGCAGCTCGTTGCCTTCCGCGACAGCCGCGGCGAGGTCGTAGGTCGTCGCCATCGGCCGCGTGTGGATCATCGATACACGATCGATCACGGCCATGCCCGCCCGCGGCTCGCCGATCAGCTTGGGCCACACGTTATCCAGCCCGAATCCGCTCGGCGACAGGCCGAAAGACGCCGCGCAGGCCAGCAGGCGTCGTGCGAGAACACCGGGCACATCGTCTCTACGAACGAGGTGAAACGCAGCAAGCAGTCGGGGTTGCGTTCGGTGATCGCGTGCGAGATCGGCACCTCGCTCGGCTGCAGCGCCGGCTGGGCCAACTGCAGCTTGAACTGGCGGCAGAGGGCGAACAGTTCGTTCAGGCTGCTCCAGTTCAGCATCAGGTCGTCGTCGATGAACGCGACGTACTCGTAGTCCCAGGCCGGGCTGCCGACTTGGCAGAGATGGTGCATGCCGGGCCACTTGCCGCGGCCGTGCTGGCGAGTTTGCAGCTCGGCCCATTTGTCGTGGCCAAAGTCGTCCGGGGCGCCGTACCAGTTCACCCACAGGTCCCAGTTGCGATCCGCCGCCGGGATGTCGACGGGCCAGCGGGGGTGTAGTGAGCCGGCGCTCGCGCCGCAGACCACCAAGTTCCGCCTAGCAGGCCCGGCCCGACGTATGGAGGTCATTCCACCGGCAGGCTTGAGACTTCCTAGGGTCTCGATCTCGCGGAGTTCATGTCGGGTTCCGCTTCCAGGGGCGAGCAGGAAGTCGCCCGACAACGCCAAACGCCCGGTATCGTCGACCCGGATGGTGTCGAACACAGTGGAGCGGCGGTCCAGACCATCGTAGATCACAACGTGGCCGTCGACCACCGCCCAGCGACGCTCGGTGTCGACCAGGTGCCCTCCGATACGCCCACTCCTCAACAGTTTGAGATACGGCGCGTAGATGCGCTCGCCGCCTTCGACGCCGAAGCTCCACGTGCGGCGCGCAATTTCGTCAGGCGTGAGCGGCAGTCGCAGATCGGCGCTGGGCATGGGCTCTCGTGCACGCGGCAAAGTTCGGCGCTAGCGACCGACCGGGGCGGCGTCGACCTTCAGGTCGGCGTCTCGGGTACGAGGTTTCATGGAATCTTCATCCCGTCGTCCAGCGGGCTGTGCGCGAATGACGGCGACTGGCGCTTGCAGGGGAACGCCGCCGTGACCGACATCGCCGTCCCGCTATCGGACGCCTCGCCGTCGCAAGGGCGGCGTTCTCCTGTCGATCTCGACAACAAGGCGCATCCGGCGACCCTCGTCGCCTTCTTCGGCTTCCTGATTGCGGGGGTGCTGTTTGCGGCGTGGAGCCTGCTGCACGACACCGGCCGGGTCGGCGAGCCGCTGGCGATCGGCGCCTTCGCCTTTCTAGGCTTGGCCCTACTGATCGCGTTGGGGTTCGAGTTCGTCAACGGCTTCCACGACACCGCCAACGCGGTGGCGACGGTGATCTACACCCGCAGCTTGCCGCCCCTCGTCGCGGTGATCTTCTCGGGCGCCTTGAACTTCACCGGGGTCATGATCTCGTCTGGGACGGTGGCGTACAGCATCGTCACCCTGCTGCCGGTCGACCTGATCCTCAACGTCGGCAGCGGGGCGGGATATGCGATGATCTTCGCCCTGCTGATCGCCGCTATCGTCTGGAACCTGGGCACCTGGTATCTCGGCCTGCCCAACTCCTCCTCGCACGCCTTGATCGGCTCGGTGCTGGGGGTGGGGGTGGCCAACCAGCTGATGACCGCCCACGGCGGCCGCGTCGCCAGCGGGGTGGAGTGGGGCCAGGCCAAGGACGTGTTGACCGCCCTGCTGGTCAGCCCGATCGTAGGCTTCGTCGGCGCCGCCCTGCTGCTGTTGTCGCTCAAGGCGGTGGTCAAGAACAAGAAGTTCTACGAGGAG
>JAABUQ010001150.1_pt1 | contig 14944 bp, 7 predicted proteins | sample 5560001 | NCBI WGS metagenome assembly JAABUQ01 (sample SAMN10711888, study PRJNA513371) | rock metagenome | isolation source: Antarctica rocks | place: Antarctica: Victoria Land, Finger Mt nord | collected 2015-12-18 | reverse complement strand
GTATGAAACATAGATAATCCTAGGGAGGGCTGAGGATGGGCAGGTATTATTTAGCAGGAAATAAAAAATAAAAAATAAAAAATAAAAAATAAAAAATAAAAAATAAAAAATAAAAAATAAAAAATAAGCCTTTGTAGCTCAAAGGTAGAGCGGAATACTGTTAATATTTAGATAAGTGTTCGATTCACTTTAAAGGCTTAAGGGAATAAGGCTTAAGATTGTTTTAAATATATTCATCAAATTTTATTTTAAAGTTATACCTTTGCCCTACTTTCCGTATTTGTATTAGTCTATATGACGTATTTAATATTTTTCTGTTATTTTGTGCTGCTTCCGCTGCTTCGCTTCCGCTGCTTCGCTTCCGCTGCTTCGCAAGCAAAGCAGCAATAAAATATTTAATCTCTTCTAGATCTTTAAAAAAAAGTCTTTGTTTCTATTTTCTATAATGAATACCTTGTTTATTTTAAACGAAACTATTACTAACGGCTACAATATCGCATTATTAGATTATATATCCCTTGCTTCTATAATTTGCGGAATATTAGTTATAATTAGTAAAAACCCTATAGTGTCGGTTTTATTTTTGATAGCTTTGTTTTTTAGTTTAGCTAGTTATCTTATAATTTTAGGTATAAGTTTCATAGGTTTGTCTTACCTATTAGTGTATGTTGGGGCAGTGTCAATCTTATTTCTCTTTATATTAATGCTAATTAACGTAAGAATCTCTGAATTATTAAGTGACACTAGTAATGTTATACCTTTAGCTATATTAACATCAATATATTTTATTTATTCCATTTATCAATTATTACCTTATAATTTAACAGCTTTAGACATGAAAAGTTTTTCTATAAATTTATCTCTAGACAGTTTAAATAATTCTCTTAACAATGATTTAAATTATTTTAATGATAAGGGCCCAATAGTGTTTGTAACTAGTATGCTATGAGATGGTAATTTATCGGAAACTACACATATAACAAGTATTGGTAATATTATGTACACTAGCTATTCAATATGACTTATTATAACTTCTATTATACTTTTATTAGCTATGGTTGGTGCTATTGTTATAACAATAAAACAAAAAGCTTAAAGCAACTAACCAAAACTTTACAATTAGTTAGCTTAAAAAAAATGTTAATAGTTTAACCATTAGCCCTGTTTTTTATTGCGGATCGCATTTATAAGTATTTGTTAATTGATATAACAACATATTTATTCAATTTATAACTACCACATTATATACTTATGTTTTCTAGTGCTTGCGAAGCAGCTATTTGTTAAAAATGTAAAATGTAAAAGAGACTTTAGTTTAATTGGTAAAATATGTGACTTTTGATCATCATTATATGGGTTCAAGTCCCATAGGTCTTAACTAACAATTACTTGTAAAGAGTTTATAAATACATAAAAAGGGAATTAGCTCAATGGTAGAGCTACCGTTTTACACACGGTAGGTTAAGTGTTCGAATCACTTATTCCTTATAATAGTGTTAGGCGTTAGTTTAGTAATCGCTATAATAAAAAATTAGGCTAAACAAAAGTGACATAACTAAAAAAGAAATTAGAGATATAAAAACAATGACCCATTTAACAAGAACTAATTTTCAAGCCCATCCTTTCCATTTAGTCTCCCCTTCACTCTGGCCCCTTTTCACAAGTTTTACACTTTTAACTCTAACAACTAGCTTAGTATTATCTATGCATGGCTTTATTTTTTCACAAAACAACTTTTTTCTAGCATTATTTTCATTGGTATTTACCATGTCACTTTGATTTAAAGATGTTATATCTGAAGCTACATATAAGGGTAATCACACTTTAGCTGTGCAAAGAGGGTTAAATATGGGAGTGGCATTATTTATTGTAAGCGAAGCTCTCTTTTTTTTAGCTATTTTCTGAACATTTTTTCACAGTGCACTGTCACCTACTATCGAATTAGGTGCGCACTGACCTCCAGCAGGTGTAGAAGCAATTAATCCATTTGAATTACCGTTACTTAATACAATAATATTACTTTCAAGTGGTGTTACAGTTACTTATGCTCACCATTCGGTGATACAAGGAAATAGAAATGGAGCTTTAAATGGATTACTTTTAACAGTAGTGCTAGCTATTATATTTACTGCCTTGCAAGGTGTAGAGTATTCAGTATCTCAGTTTACTATTGCAGATGGTACGTTTGGATCTTGTTTTTATTTTGGAACAGGTTTTCACGGTTTTCATGTAATGATTGGTACTGCATTTATAGGTGTTGGATTATGACGTGTTTTAGCTTATCACTTTACTGAAAATCACCATCTAGGACTAGAATCTAGTATATTATATTGACACTTTGTTGATGTGGTTTGATTATTCTTGTTCATATCTATTTATTACTGAGGATCATAATTAATGAAAAGAAACAGAAATATGACTGAATTTGAGTAATTAGTACACAATAAAAAGAGATTGCTGGATTATAGAAAAAGTAATTTATACACTATATATTAACATTCTAAAGACGTTTCTACATTGATAGAAGCAAAAACTATTGCTGAGAAATTAGATAAAGGGGAATATACTAGTGATGAAGATTATTAAAGTTTTTTTAGGATAATGATGTTACAAATAAGGGTGGTTTGGATTACATATGGAAGAGGTTATTTCCTACATCACAGATGAAAAAAAATCTCATATTAGCAAAGACTTTAAATTAAAAAATGAAATCTAAATCTTAGATGCTAAAGTAAAAAGTAATAAACCTAGTGACAACGCTAACAATCTTGCGACAGTTAAAGAAGATAAAAATAATTCCTATGATCATACAGATCTAAATACAGAAATGCCCGATTTTATGGATTGACTGACAAACTTATGCTTCAAAAACTTAACTAATTTAACCTCTAGTGCTTGCTTGCTTGCTTGCTTACTTACTTGCTTGCTTGCTTGCTTGCTTGCTTGCTTGCTTACGAAGTAATGCATTACTTCGTATGCAGAAGAATCCGCACTAGCACAAATTTGTTTAAATTTTTATAACTAAGTTTTCTTATTTATTTATGTTTATTTATAAACTATATTAAAAGACCAGAGATATATAGAAACAGTTTACTAGTCTAACCCTTTGAGCAATAAACGAGCTTCTCTGTGGTTCAATCAGTGCCGTGCTAGAAATTGCGGGAATATCTGACAAAATCATAACAATCTCTAAAGTTAAACTTTGTTTTCTACTATACATAGAGGGGATACCCTTTTTTTCTTGTTTTTCTACTTTTTTGTTTTTTCTTTTCTTTTTGTTAGACAGGATAATACGCTTTTTTTCTCCTCTCTCTCCTGACTTTATGGTTTATCTAGAACCTCTCTTTCTAGTATTGCATTCTTTTTTTTTACATTATATATACATGCAGATTCTAAAATCTTTTCTAAAAGTTTGAAAATTTTTTTCTCTTTCACTGGTTCGTTCTCAAAGATATACGCTTTCAACATTTCTATTTTACATTGAATTATTTTATACAGTTATTGTGCTGCTAACTACCTTAAATCAGTTACTTTTCATGTGCGAGTTTTTATATACTGATTTTATTCACCCACTCTACTGTATAGATTCAGATATTGAATCTTCTACATCTCCTCCAGCAGTCAATTATGCTAACAAACCTAATTATGATCCACCTGCAATACAGGAGTTAGATGGTACAGCTGTTCAGAGACATCCTTCTTGTTTACGTGTCGGCCATAGTGATGGTAATAGTAATACAAGATTTAACGAGGATTTTTTAGGTGCACTATTACAAGATAATCCACTTGTTCGAGAACATACCGGTCTTACACCTGAATTAGATATGGCTAGAACTCCAACACCTGAACTAGAAGGTAGAGAGGTTAACCGCCCTATAGTTTTCGAAACTATTGAAACTTCCAGTGGTACCAGTGCTACTAGTATGTTTGTAAATACTAGTATAAGTACTGTAGAGGAGATTTCTATCCAAAAACAGGGTTTGAAAGGTAGATTATGATTAGGTTTTCAAAATATCGATAACAAATTAGGACATATATATGTTAAATACCATGATCTAGGTAAACGTAAGCTTTATTGAAATTTATGAGAAAAGCATAGAGAAAGTAGTAAATACAATTCTTATGCTGAATTTAAAAGTAGTTGAAATCCTGATAACAGTATATGGCGTTCTATAACTAAAGAAATTAACAGTGATATCAAAGCTGAAGTTAATGATTTGCTTAGTAGAAAACGTCCGTTTGATAGTAATATAGGTAATATTAATCGAGCTACTATAAACGACTATAGACACCACAGTAGACATCATGGTAGACGCCGTACAAGATAAATATTGTACACATTATCTTTACCAGATATAACATCATTTTATACCCAATAAACTAGTTAAGTGTTATAACATGTGTCGTTTGACAAGTTTATCTAGAGCTCTAATCTAGTATTGTGTTAATTAATAATATTAAAATATAACTACAATGACTAAATTCACTAACTTTAAGATAACATTCGCACACATATATAATTATATATTCCCTTCCTTTTTTACAATCTTATTTTATATCCTTCAGTACTTTTATATTATATTGATTGTTTACAACCTTTTCCTGTATTCTATAGGTCTAATAACCTCTGTAATTTACTGTGATGATGGCACTACTATACATAGTCCTTTCAGTTGTTCCCCTTCAGTTCAAGTTGAAGCTAGTGAAGATTCTGAAACAGATGGCTCTAAAATATCTAATTTATATTATAACATTAAAAATAGAGCTAGACGTAGATTGTTCTGAGAATTGTGTGAGGCTGAAAAAGGGAATTATAATTCTTATAAAGAATATAAAAAACACTGGAATAAGGATATCAATATAACTAAAGAAGTTAAAAAAGACTTAGCAACTGATTTAAATAAGTTAAAAGTGGTAAAACACACTGTAGCTTGAATTTTTAATCGTCGAAAATCTTAAAACTCATTTTATATTAAATATATACACCTGTATTTTAATTCTTTTTAGACGAAATTATAGCTTAGTTTATAATTTAATTACAGGTTTATCTAGAACCTATCAATCTAGTACTGCGCTTGTGAACAAATAACTAAGAATATAAATATGACAAATTTTAGCAATACTATAAACGAAACGCGTAACATAATAACAGCTACTAATTATATAATAACCCAAGACTTACATAACTCCTTGGAATCTGGTGTATTACACATTAATAATTGTGTTAATAATACAGATGTTAACAAGTTTTATATTCTTTTTATTAAAGTATTAAACAAAGAATCTAAAAGCTTAGTATATAATTACATTAGTTATCCTTCCATTTTTAGGGAAAGTTTTGCACTCTTCATAGGTTTAAGAGCCCTAAATAATGGTAATGCTTACAAGGAACCTGGAAATTTTCTCTCAATAATTGATGAAAATGTACTAGGCCATGTAGAAGATGCACTACTTTACAGTAATACTTCTTATAAAATTAATGAACTAATCGATAATTTATCAAAATCTTATTACCCTATTAGTAATACACAAATATTTACGTTAATAAATAAGTTAATTTATTCAACAGATGTGGGATCTATGGCCTTACTAACTGATCTAGCTCTTAAAAGAGATTACAAAGGTTTTACTAGCAAAATTCTTAGCTCTGTCAAAAATTACAATACATTAGTGAAGTATTTAAATTCTGATATTGTAGATTCTGTTAGCATTATTAACGGATGTCTCTATATGGTAAAAGATTTAGAAAATTTTATTTTAAATGTTAGAAATTATCGTTATAATATTAATACTGGTCCACAAGCAGTTAGAGGTCATATTAATTCTATAAATAATTCTCTTTCTATGCTTGATATGGAATATAGAAAAAGTTTGTATAACCACAACAACTACCATATTTCCTCTGGTATTATAGATAATAGACTAAGACTAAATAGAGATAAATTTTCTTTTAACAATATACATATGAATATTGGTGGTGTTAGATGATATTCTACAACAACTAAAAGTACGAAAAACTTTAACAGAATAGTAGACAGACTTCCTAATAAAAAGAATGACACCTCGAATACCGAAAATAATGTATCAGTTATTAATCCCGATACAGAAGGGATTATAACAGTTGTTCACGAAAATGCGGTGATACCAGTCCCTGATAACAAAAAGAAAATAACAGTTGTGGCCCGTATGTCTTATAATAATGCTAATACTATGAAGCAAAAAATATTAAAAGATAATAAGGGCAAAGCAGGTATATATCGCTGAATTAGAAGGGATGCAAATAAATCATATATAGGTTTAACTGTAGATATCAAGGAAAGAATGTCTAAATACTTCAGTGTAAAGTTTTTACAAGCTCGTATCGAGAAACAGCAAAGTTTAATCTATAAAGCTCTGTTAAAATATGGATACTCGGCATTTCGTCTTGATATCTTAGAGTACTGCGATATATCCGTATTAAAAGAGCGGGAACAGTACTATTTTGATTATTTGGAGCACAGTTATAACATACTTCAGTTTTCTCGTTCTTTGAAGGATTACAGGCATTCGCCCGAAACTATAGAAAAGATAAAGCAAATAGTTTCTAATAGAATACATGTGCCTTCACCGGGTATGAAAGTAGATATCGTAGATACCAATACAAAAATTCAAACCACTCATGAATCTATACGTCTTGCTGCTAAATATATGAATACAAAACATTCATCTGTTCTGAAAAGAGAAAATAGACTCAAGAGTAGGGGTGAGAGTATCACTCCTTTTATTTACAATTATAGATATGCTGTTACCATAAAAAGAGAAGGACAAGAATATGGGGAAAATTAATAATAAAATTAATACATCAACCTTCTTCTTAAATTGGTGAAAACACCCCGCGGCCATAGGTTAAAATGGTAGACCTTTCGTCTTCCAAACGATTTGTGTCGATTCGAATTCGACTGGCCGTAGATAAATAAGTTAAAGAGTTAGTAGTTTAATTGGTAAAATACTTTCTTGTCGAGAAAGAAGATGCCGGATCGTAGCCGGTCTAACTCGCATATATCTCAGATACATGAGATAAAAGGAAAAGTTGCCATTGGTAGGGCGAGATATTTGCTAAATATTGTGTAATAAACACCTGGATGTTCAAATCATCTCTTTTCCGCGTAACATCTATGTATAAACATTTTATATATTTAGTGCTTGCTTGCTTGCAGAGCAGAGCAGAGCAGAGCAGAAGAGAGAATACTTATCTAGTAAAGAGCACTTTAGCTTAACTAAATATATTAAAAATTATAAAGGTAATGTTAATAATTACAAAGCGAAATGCAATAACACCTTGGAAATAAACTAATTCATGTTATAACTAGCCTCAAGCTAGTTATAAAAAAAAGCCGATACCTATAAAAAATTTTATTTTTCATTGCATGGCCCAATAATATAAGTGAATAATTTAATCCTAAATGAATATTTACAAATTAATAAGAGATATATATTTTATATTTAACCTCTTGCTCTCTTCTGCTATGCTCTGCTCTGCTCTGCAAGCAAGCACTAAATAGATAAAGTAAAAATAGAAGGAGTTTAGTTTAATGGTAAAATATGAAGCTTCAAACTTTAAATTATCAGTTCGAATCTGATAACTCTTGCATGTAGAGAATTTTTATCTTTTTTTTATTCTATTTTTGTTGTTATCTAGCACCTACGTTGGGTCTAATAATACTATTACCGCTTGTTCAACATATAATTATAGCCCAACTTGCAACGTCTACTATAGCTAACCCTGCTACAACCGGTTTTCTATTAGAAAAGTTAATTATAGTTTAACTATAATTAATAGTTTAATTGTCGTTGTGTACTAATGTAGGGTTTTCAATTGACTATATTAGCTGTGTTTCTCGTTATTTGTTTAGAGTAATTTATTAAGAGATAAACCTAGATAACTGCTTATAAAATTATTTTTTATCTGCGATCCCTTCGCCATTGGCAAAGGAAATATACACAGTGTATTCGCTTTAAAGTGAGTATTGGAGAAGATCAGTGCCTAACACTGTTTAAAGCCAAAGCTGTTGTGTTCTCTTGTTTTCAGATATGCATATCTAACTATAGGGATTATAAGAATCAGCCTTGGCTTTTAAGTGTAAATACTATGCGGCCGAAGAAGAACCATGTCATATTTGAAAACAAGAGGTTCTTTAACTTAATAGGTAAAGTGCGTTTTTGATAAGAATGTTATTCAAGTTCAAGTCTTGGAAGAATCAGAAAAAATTAAAAGAATGAAGTCTTTGTTAAATTAGTTTATATTCTTTAATTTTAATTTTGTTACAGAATTTTGTAGATGAGCTACATAAAAATAAAAATAAAAATAAAGAGAATTGGCTGAGGGGTTTAAGGCGATAAGCTTGAAACTTATTTGGTTAAATGACCACATCCGTTCGAATCGGATATTCTCTGTATTTAGTGCGCTTCTGCTCTGCTCTGCTTGCAAAGCAGAGCAGAACAGAGCAAGAAAAGATATATAAAGACTATATACGGGTTAGAGCCAGGTTGGTTAGGCGCCTCATTTGGGTTGAGGAATTGTTATGTTCGAATCATAATAACCCGAATTAATTGCTTTTTAGGTATAAAAGGCAATAGTATTGTAAATTGTAATTGATATATAAAGTGTTTATTTGTGAACAAATAAACTTATTCACAAATAGTATATAAAGAAACTATTATGGATTGATAGCTATATATTAAAGAGAGCAGGTTTAATTTGGTAGGCTTAGTCTCTACCATGAACTCTAAAGAGAAATTTAATGTAAAAACGAAGTTAATTGAAATATCTTATTAACTTCAGGAACATAAATCAAACGAGATTCTACGAGTAGTGTGAATGAAAGTGGAAAAGCCTATAAGTAAAACGGACTACATACCTGTTTGAAAAAGAAAGATTAGATAATAATCTAAAGGGGAACCTTCCTCTAAGGCTAAATATAATATATAAGCGATAGTGATATATTACCGTGAGGGAATTCAATAAAATAGTAGTTTTATAAGCAGCTCAAGTAAAATTTAAATAATAAGAGCGTACCTTTTGCATAATGGGTCAGCAAGTTAATATCAGATGCGAGCAGCGATGCGAAGATAAATCAATTATGAAGTAATGAGATAGTATCTGAAATTAGACCCGAAGCCTAGTGATCTTACCACAATCAGGGTTATAAAAGTCCGAACGGGTAAAAAGAAAGATTGAGCCCTTGTTACAGCCCAAGTAGAAGTGAACCTTCTGCTATATACCATCAAATTGACAGGAAATCCCTAAAGCAATCTTAACTAACCTAGTATAGTAATATAATTAGGGGCGCAGGTAATGACTCGCGGTATAGTAAAATCATGATTGATACACGAAAGTGAATGGGTAATCTGCATCCAAGCTCCATTTTACATGGAGAAAGGTTCATCGACTAGAAGGTGGTTAGCGCAAGCTTAAGGTATAGTCAATCCTCAATGGAAACATTGCAGGGTAATATAGTTTTATATGTAACATATGTTTAGAAGTAATATTCTCGGATTTTAGCCATATTATGTTTTTATTACCTTCAAAGAGGTTTAACCTCTTTGAATAATAAACGAGCAAATTATCACAAGTAAATACCCGTAGCAGCTACAAGCAAGGTACAAGTAGAAAGGTACTCGGGTCATTGGAAGGCTAGCACCCTAACCCGATGATAGAATTGAAAGGATAACCTTTAAAAACTTTAATATTAAAACAACATTAAAAATTTAAAAGCTACTAATATAAATTTATTTCTACACTCATATAAAGCCATTGGCTTTATATCTACATCTCTTGCTAACAAGAGATATTATTCTTTAAGTAATCCTAAGTTTAACGATGTAAAACCTGTGGTTCTTTACGATGATGCTGATAAGGATAAGTTAAATATCTTAGCAGATAATCGTAATAAAATAGGTATTTATCGTTGAATTAATAAAATAAATGGCAACACTTACATCGGTAGTTCTGTTAACATAAGCGTTAGAATGTACACCTACTATAGTTTACGATCTTTAGCAAAAAGTAACAGACTTATTGACAGAGCCCTTTTAAAATATGGATTTTCTAATTTTGCATTGGAAATATTAGAATATACTGATAAAAACAATGTTTTAGAAAAAGAGCAATATTACATGGACCTTTTTAAACCTCAATATAATATTGTGGAAACGGCAGGTTCTACTCTAGGTTACAAACATACACAGGAATCACTTGAAAAAATGAGAGATTTTATATTAAGTGACGAAGTTAGAGATAGAAAGGCACTTTCTACTGAAAATGCTACAGCTGCAAGAAGGATATCCATCGTGGTTGAAAATATAAAAACTAAAGTTAAGCAAGAATATTATAGCTTAACCGAAGCAGGCTACGCGTTAGGTGTATCAAAATCTTCAGTAAGTCAAGCATTAATAAATGATAGACTTATTAAAAAAACATACCGTATAAGCAAAACATAAAACATATATTATCTGTTAAATGGATAGTTTAATCTTCATACTTATAGTTTGTATTAAACTGTTTAGGGAGAAAATTCTCAGCTCAGCCTCTTATTCTTGCTTACGAAGTAATGCAGGAAGATAGGCTAAAGAGAAAATATGTATCGTTGTAGAGATATCCGAAGAATTGTGGTAAGTTAGTGAAAGACAACACAGACTAGGATAGCTGGTTTTCCGCGAAACCTATATTTGTAGGTAGTTTTAATAACATTATAGCAGGTACAGAATTGTGATCTCATGCAACTTGCGTATTATTTAGCTTTAAATAATATGTTTTTGTGGATATTGGGGGGTCGTGAAGATTCTATCAGTGAGTATTTGTTCTCGGAAGGGCTTAGATGAATATTGAATAGTCAGACATAGTACGATAAGGTTGTATGTCAAAAGGGAAACAGCCCAGAACAAGAGTTAATAAGGTTCCAAAATTATTATTAAGTGAAAGAAAGGTAGTGTTTGTCCTATTCGTCCAGGAAATGGGCTTAGAAGCGGCCACTTTTTAAAGACCTCGTAATAGAGCACTGGTTTTTCGTTTTCTCTTGCTACGCACAGAAAACGAAAATAAATAAACTAATTAAAAGTTTATGTGGATAAAGGCACCTAAGATTTAACGGATCTAAATAATATACCGAGACCTTGTCCAGATATATATGTCTGTATTAATTAGATACTCTATATCTGGGGTAGCGGAACATTGGGGAAATATAAGACTTTTTCTTTTAAAGAGAAAGGAATTTAATAATTTATTCTAATTATTAGTTAATTTTATAACCCAAGTGAGAATGCTGACATGAGTAACGATAAAGGAATATAGTGGATAGTATCCCATCCTCGCCTAAAGCTTATGGAATTTACTTAAAGTAACGGCCTCTAAGTTCATTAGTTTGAAAGGACTAGACGATGAGAAAATCAGCGAGTACTTTTATTGAAATTAAAATAATAGTATATAATTAATGATGTAAAATAAAAGGAATTAACACCTGTTAACTGTGACGGGTGTTCTGGAAAAATATCGCGTAAGACCGTACCTAAAAACTACCACGAGTAAGCAAGTAGAGAATACGAAGGCGTTCGAGTGAACAATCATTAAGGAACTCGGCAAATTGACTCACGTAACTTCGGGAGAAGGTGGGCCATTCCAACTTATTAATATAAGGTATGGAAGAGGAGGCATAGAATGGTGTTGTACGACTGTTTAATTAAAACACAGCACACTGCAAAGATAAAAAATCGAAGTATAGGGTGTGATGTCTGCCCTATGACGGCTGGCTATCCGATTTTCTTGGTTGACTAAAATAAGCCAGGTTATGAAGGAACCCCCGTTCAATGGCAGCTTTACCTATGAGGGTTCTAAGGTAGCGTAATACCTTGGCCGTTAAATGCGGTCTTGCATGAATGATGTAACGATACAACAGCTGTCTCGATGATTGGCTCGGTGAAATTGGAATAACTGTGCAGATACAGTTTACCTCTAGTTAGACGAGAAGACCCTATGCAGCTTTACTGTTACTAGTTATTGGGTATGATATAACCAGTTGTAGTGTATAAGGTAATTGTTAAGATAAAATTGAAACACCTTTACTTGGTTTATCATATTGTATCACCTTAAAAGTGGAACATTTGCTAGGTGGCAGTTTATGCGGGGCACAGATCCCATAAATAGTACCTGGGTATATCCAAATTCTGTAAAATTGCAACTTGCAATCAAATATGTCTAGGCATTGCCTACATATTTTTTATTTTTTAGTTTGCTATTGGTTAATATACAAATGCCAGTAAGGCATTAATATTTGTTATTAAACTAATCCAATTATAATTCTATTTGAGGTAGAGTTTTTTTTTATGCAAGTAAGAATTTGCTATTCTAAATATAGATGTAATTAAAACATTATTTAGTAATTATTATATTAGATGTCATATAATATAATATATGATTCTAAATTTATGCCATTGGCATTTTTTATAAGTTTACTTTACAACCTCTAGTGCGGAGCAATCCGCACTAAATAATGCGAACAATTTTGTTCGTTTAGAGTAAAACTACTCCCAGATAACCCGTTTAGTATAATAATCACTAGTAATGTTTTTCGTTATTTATTAAAATCTTTTAAAAAATAGATCTAGTGCAGAGCAATCCGCACTAAATAATTAATTAAATGATAATTGAAATTACTAACAAAGTTTAATGGCTTAATCTTGCTTTACTGTTTGACCTACACGTCTTTCAGTCGCGTAAGCGGGGCATATGATCACAAGATGCAGAAAGGAAAGGTCTTGGATTATAGAAAAAGTTACGCTAGGGATTAAATGTTAGTCCCCCAATGTTTATATAAACTATTGGTACATATTTGGGTAAAATTCAAGAAATGCTTATTTATATAAGATTATAATAAGCGTATTTGAAGCGAAACTCTCTTAAGCATCTTTTTTTTTTAGTGCTTGCTTGCTTGCTTGCTTGCTTGCAGAGCATGGCATAGCATAGCAGAGCGGAGCGGAGCAATAAACAATTAAAAGTAAAGTGAGAACGTTCAACGACTAGAAGGTGAGTATTGCTAACAATAACCTTTTACTAATGCTCAACATTTTAAAATTAAATCTATCTAATCTAACTATTGGATGTATCTTAAATCAATGTATTTAAATAATTGATTTAAGATACATTTGTATAATTATTAATAAAAATTAATGAAACAGACTTAGCTCTTTGATTAAAAGTTAAGCTTAGGACATATATTAAGTTAATCTAATTTAAAAAGTCCTATAAAATTTACACCTCTAAAGATTTTCTAATGTTAAACATTTTTAAAGTAAAGTTAAAAAACTATAACTTAAACAGGAATTACAACAAAGGTAATGAAATAGCTATAGCTAAACATTATGTGCCTGCAGATAAAGAGTGATTTAATAGTGTTTATGCCTATAATAAAAATACAATTAAATTGCTACCTGCGGCTGACAAGGTAATACTTAAACTTATAAAGAGTTATTTTAATTTGTATAGCCCTGTATTACAAAAAAACGTAAAATTTCCCCGTTTACGTAGAAGACTTAGAAGATTATCAACTAACAGAATGTTGGTTAGTAGAGCAGAGCTTAAACATACTAGTGATAAAGTAATAGCTACTGTTTACGTATATAATAGGCAAAAAACATATTATATTAGAAAATTACTTAGCATAGTTGATACAATAGCTAATACAATAGCTCATACAGACGGAGAAGTGTTAAAAATTGTAAAAAAAAAGGCTCTCTTGATTTTTTCCAAAGTTTACAAACAAAAAAATAAATTGCTTAAAACACTAGTGCGGATTGCTCCGCACTATAAAATAAACAATAACAATAAAAACAAATTTATAGGTTACGAAAAACAGTATTTAAATAACTTTATTTTAAAATGTTTACAAAAAGAAGTGCTTTTGATGTATCGTAAGCAAATTATATTACTAAATAAATCTAAATTTGAGAAAACATATCTTTTACCTTTAACAGGTTTAATTAAAAATATCTACAACAAAAAAATAGAGTTTAACTTAGTTAATTTAAATTATTTATATTTAAACAGTTATATTTTTTCAGAAACTTTAGTTACAAAAATAAGAAACAAGAAAAATAAATTGTTAAAAGTTTTAAAAGCTTCTTTAAGGATGTTTCATCTATCACCTCTAGATAAATTAAGTCTTTTGGCTGATAGGCATAATAGAAAAAAATTGTTACAAAACTTAAAAGTCAATTACCAAGAGTCACTTCTTTTCTGCTCTGCAAGAAGAAGAGAAACAATAAGTGATAAAATAAATAAGAGCTTGCACTTAGTATACAAAAAAAAATCTTTAGAGATTGATGATAGCATTGTGCACACAATGCATACAACAAAAAACATATTAGATTCTATTAAACATAAATCTGTTACTGGTATAAGAATAGAGGCAGCAGGAAGATTGACTAGACGTAATACTGCCGCAAAATCTGTTTTTAAGCTTAAGTATAAAGGTAACTTAAAAAATGCAGATTCTTCTTATAAGGGTTTATCTACTATACTTTTAAGAGGTCATGCAAAATCTAATGTACAGTATACAAAATTAAAATCTAAACTTCGTATTGGGTCTTTTGGTTTAAAAGGCTGAGTAAGTAGTAATTAGATATTCTCTGCTCTGCAAGCAAGAGATAAAAATTTTACACATATCGCGTTGCAAATAGGTTAGATAGAAAAAAAAAATGAAGAAATAGTCTGAACCACTTTGTGAAAAGTGGAAGTAATGGATAAAAAGCCATTACGATAACAAAAATTGAACAGGCTAATTGCGCCAGAGAGTTCAAATTGAGTGCGCGGTTTGGCACCTCGATGTCGGCTTAGCTTATCCACATGAATGCAAGAGTCATGAAGGGTGCGACTGTTCGTCGCTTAAAAAGCTACACGAGCTGGGTTAAATAC
>JAABUQ010008051.1_pt1 | contig 14947 bp, 14 predicted proteins | sample 5560001 | NCBI WGS metagenome assembly JAABUQ01 (sample SAMN10711888, study PRJNA513371) | rock metagenome | isolation source: Antarctica rocks | place: Antarctica: Victoria Land, Finger Mt nord | collected 2015-12-18 | reverse complement strand
GTGGGGGCATCCGCAGCGGAGGTAACGGATCGGGGCACGGATCGCGCAGCGCGTCGTGAGCGGTCGGAGCATCACGCGCGGGAAAGTGCACCTTTTTGGGGGGATATGCAGAAACCCCCTGTCCGGGGGTCGGCCATCGCTGTTCGGCCATCGCTGTTCGGCCATCGCTGTTCGGCGGCCGATGTATGTCAACGGTAGAGGAGGCTGGGTAGTGATAACGCCCGCTTATCACTACCCAGCCTTGAGCGTCCGGCACTCAAGAATTGCCTGTGTCACGGAGGGTGCGTGCTGTCTATGTGCATAGCCGCGTGCAGCATGGCGGCGGGCAGGGTACTATTCTCACCAACAGTTGCGCTCAGTGGTCACGCTGGGCGAGGATTGAAACTCACCAGCGATGCGGGCACTTTGACCCGCACAATAGCGCAGCGCGCCCCCGCCCTGGCCATAAGTTTTGACGGCTTTAACCAGGACGGGAACGCGCTGCGGAAAGGCTTACAACCTTCTATGAGCTTACACCCTGCCGCCGCGCCCGTCAATCCCTTTTGCGCGTTCCCCTGGTCCACCACAGCAACCCCCGACTGGCTCTTTGACGAGGTAGCCCCCGACCTCGACAAAGCGCCCTTGAAGGTGCTGCTCTACATCGTGCGCCGGACCTGCGGCTTCCGCAAGCTCGCCGACGCCATCAGCCTCAACCAATTCCAACACGGCATCGTCACCCGCGACGGCCGCCACCTCGATAAAGGCTGTGGCGTGACGAACCGCACGAACCTGCTGCGTGCGCTCGACGACTTGGAGGCGCGCGGCCTGATCGCCCACCAGGACACGACCCACGCGGACGGCGGCAACGCCACGACGATCTACTACCTTCTCGGACCAGGCCAGGGGGGGGGTGCTGTTAGCGCACCCCCCCCTGTACCCCAAGACGGCAGGGGGGGGGTGCCGTTACCGCACCCCCCCCGGGTGCCGTCGGCGCACCCACAACAAACAGACGTACCAACAAACAGGACGATCGAAAGATCGTTACCCCCTACCCCCGTTGCACCGATCGCGGAGCCACGCACCGGCGACGAGGCCGCGCAGCTTGGCGGCGACCCCGCGCCCGACGACGCCGGCGCACCGACCACGCCCACGCCCACGCTCCCCCAGCGGCGCATCGACGCCGACTATCAGGCACTCGTCGGCCCAATCACCGCGTTGGTGGAGCGCCTGGGAGACGCCGCGCCGCCGTGGGCCAGCGTCAGCCGCGGCTATGGCCTGATGACCCGCGCCGGGCTCGCCCTGCCGGCGTTCCTCGCCCTGCTCGACGACGCCGAACTGCTGATGCGCCCGAGCCTCGCCCATATCGAGAAGCCCATTGCTTACCTGTTTAGCATCGTCGAAAACCTCATGCAGCAAGGGGAGCTACCGCAGCCGACCCGCTCGACGACCAGGCCCCGCAGCTCCCCCCCATCGCCGGCGTCTCCCGCGCCGGCGACCCCACCAGCCCCGCTACCGCAGACGGCCGACGAGTGGGGCGCGATCCGCGCCGAGCTGGCCACCGACGTGACCAGCGAGAACTACGCGCGGTGGTTTGGACCGACGCACCAGGTCCACTACGACGACGGCGTGCTCACGGTCGCGGTCCCCGATCCCTTCCATCATCAATGGCTCGACCGGCGCCTACGTCGGACCATCGACCGCTGCACAGCCCGCGTGCTGCCTGGATCGCGGGTGCTCTTCGTCGTGGAGGCGTCACACTGTTCAGCGCCGCAGCAGGCGGCGGATGAGTGAGTGCCGCAGCGACGGCACGGGCGCGGGCTCCAGCCGCGCCGGCGTTGACTGCACACGGGCGGCGAGCTCGTCCCAGACCGCCCGACCATCATCCGCAGGTTGCGCCGTCCTCGCGGGCTCTCCCGGTCGCTCCTCATCTGGTCGCGCCTCGTCGACGACCTCAACGGTGTCCAGCCGCTCACGCAGCCGCCCCAGCTCCTCGGCCTGGCGCATCAGTTGATCGGTCAGCCGCTCGTTCGCGTTTTGCAGGCGTCTGTTCGCCTCGACCAGCGGGGCCGTTGCCTGCTCGATGAGTGCCTGAACGCCGGCGACACCAGCCGCAGCCGCGCTGACCGGACTCGGGGCGGGCTGTGGCTCACCCTCCTCGGGTACGCCCTCGTGCCCGTGGGTGAGTGAGTGAGTGGGCGAGTGAGTGGGCGAGTGAGTGGGCGAGTGAGTGGGCGAGTGAGTGGGTGAGTGAGCGAGTGAGTGGGCGAGTGAGTGAGCCTCACGGCGGTTGAGTACAGCGCGTACGTCGGCCTCGCGGAGGCGATATTCCAGCGCCTGAGCCCCCTGGACTTGCCAAGCCCGCAAGTCGCCCGTGCGGATGAGGCGGCGGACCGTGTTCTTCGAGCGGCCCAGCAGCGCGGCCGCAGCAGTCACGTCCAGGATGTAGCTACCCGCGTCCTCACCATCGTGGGCAGGTGGGTGCATCTCGCTCATAGGGCCATATGCTAGCACACGGGCGCGTGGGGCGGGTAGCATCATAGCAGCGGTTAGATACCATCGCCCCTTCACGTCAGTCTCAGCAGTCTCGACCCGTCGTAGGGTACTGAAAGTATGGGAGAGCACGCAGACCTACCATTGCAGGCGACCGTCTCAGCAGTCTCGACCCGTCGTAGGGTACTGAAAGTCGTAGAGTCCTGAAAGTTGACGTACACGAGTAATGGCGAGTACACTGGAGTTCTACCCGGTAAAACACGAGTACATAGGGGAGGCGATGCCGCGTAGCACGAACAGGCGAGCCATGGAGTTACCCACGGCCGTCTACGAGCGGTTGCAGGCCGAGGCGACACGCGACGGGCGCACCACGGCGCAGGTCACGGTCGACGTGCTCACGGACGGCTGGGACGCCCGCGAACACCACGGCCGCGTGGTCGACGAGATACATGAGCTGCGCATCGAGCTAGAGCGGACGCGCTGGTGCGCGCCCAGGCCGTCAGCGGATCGACGCCGGCAGGCCCGGCGGGAGGTATGGCATGAACGACTCACCAGGGACAAGCGGGATCGCGGCCCAGTTTGACGATTACGTGCGGTTTGCCCGGCTGCAGGGGCACCCCTCGACCAAGCTCGGAGAGGGCAGCAGCGACGAGCCCGGACAGGAGCACTGGCAGCCCGGTTGGCGGGACCACCACTGTAGTGCTTGCGGTCAACTGCTGTGGCGCGTGAGGTGGGAGAACGGCATGAGCGTGGGCCGCACCGACCATCGCTACCAGGTGATGGCGGCCTGCCGTACCACCTGCCCACGGGAGGAGGTCGGATGACCAACGACGACGACCGAGAGTGTTGGATGTGCCGCCGGCGTGCGCGACGAGTGGCCATGTGGCAACTCAACGGGTGGGACCATCTGTACTACGTCTGCACCACCTGTGTGGACGTGATGCGCGCGCACGTCGCCGGCGAGGTGGCCAGCGACCGCTACCAGGTCATGCAGTACGCCGGCGACAGCCACTATGCCGTCATGGACATGAAGCACCGGGAGCCCGTGCGCACGTTCTCCAGCCACGAGGACGCCCACATCTACACCTGCGGCGCGAACAGGGTGCAGCAGCGCCTCGACGCGACGTACGGGCACTGGGCCAGGGCAGCCCTCTAGCCCCACCGGACAGAGCCTACACCTCCGGTGGGGACGGGCCGGCATCTTCTTTTCCAAGTAGCCCTGAGCCGCCCGGTTGCTACTAACTGCTGCGAGCGTGTAGGCTGACGGCAGAGGATTTGCGGAGCAAACCCGGACTCACTCCGGGTTGTGCCGCTCGGCCCTGGGGGGCCTCCCGCCAAAACCCTGCGTTCGCCCCCGCGCCGGACCGCCTGACGGCGCCGGGCGCGGGGGCCAGACGGGGCCGGCACCCCCGACCATGGCGGCAGCGGACACCTTTCTACTTGGAAAAAAAGAAGGGGTGGCAGCGGGCGGGGGCGGGGGAGCCTGCGGAACACAACGATGACAACGGGGATGGAGAGCGCCGGCATGTACGCGATCATGCGCACCGAGAAGCACCACACGATGGGTGAGATCGCCGCGATGGGCAAGCACAACGAGCGGACGCGGGACACGCCCAACGCGGACCCGGAGCGGCTGGGCGCCAACGTGCGCCTGGTCGGGAGCGGCAACTGGGTGGCCGACGCGCAGGCCCGGCTCGACGAGGCGACCAACCCGCGCTTCCGGCCCGACGTGATCCGGGGCGTCGAGGTGTTCATGGGCGTGTCGCCGGCGTTCAAGGACACGGCGACGGAGGCCGACTGGCGGGTGTGGGTTGAGCGGAGCATGGGCTGGCTCACGGACACGTTCCGCGACCCGCGCAACGTCGTGGCCGCGGTGTGGCACCGCGACGAACTGACGCCGCACATCCAGGCCCTGGTCGTCCCACTGCGCGAGGACAACGGGCGCCTGAGCTACGAGCACTATCTGGGCGGCAGCAAATACCGCTTGTCGGAGGTGCAGACCTCGTACGCCGAGGCCGTGCGCGACCTGGGGTTAGAGCGCGGCGTGCAGGGCAGCCAGGCGACGCATCAGGACGTGCAGCGGTGGTACGCCAAGATCACGGAGCCCACGCCGGCGCCGGAGATTGTCCGCCGTGAGGTCGAGGTGGAGCGCCCCGGCCGCATCGTGGGCAACCCCGAGCGGTGGGCCAGTGAGCAGACGGAACGGATCGCCGAGCGGATCACGCCGCCCTTGGACGCGGCCCTGGTGAAAGCCACGCACTACGAGGAGCAGGCGGCGAAGGCCGAGGCCAACGTGGTGGTGCTCCAGCAGCGGGTGCGCGAGGTGGAGCGCGAGCGGGACACGCTCCAACGCGACTACACGGCGTTGGTGGCCCAGGTGCGACAGCTTGAGGTGCGCGGCACCATGCAGACCCTCGGCGGCGAGCAGGACCGCCACGACAGGCATAAATGGCAGGTGAACGGCGAGCACATCAGCATCACCGGCGAGAAGTTCTACAACCACGACCGGCAGGAGGGCGGCGGCGGCTCCATCGACCTGGTGATGCACGTCACAGGCTACACCTTCCGCCAGGCCGTGGCCTATCTCAACCACGAGGCCGGCCCCGCGCTGGCCGTCGCCGCGGCCGCCAGCCACGGCGCGCGGGAGCGCACGGCTCAGGCCGAGGAGATCGTCGAGCGCGGCGAGCGAGCGCCCTTCAACGCACCCGAGCGCCACGAGGACCGCTGGCCAGGGGTGCGGGCCTACCTCGTCGCGCAGCGGGGCCTGCCCGGCGCCATGGTCGACGCGCTGCACGAGCGGGGCGCGCTCTACGCCGATCGGCGGAGTAATGCCGTCTTCCTGCGCACGGACGCGGAGGGCCAGGCCGTGGGCGCGAGCCTGCGCGGGACACTGCCCGGCTCGGAGTTCCAGGGGCTGGCCGCCGGCAGCCGGCGCGACGCCGGGCACTTCTCCTACAGCCTGACCGTGGGCGCGCCCGATCGGTACCAGGTCCCGCAGTATCACGTCGTCGAGAGCCCCATTGATGCCCTGAGCCGGGCCGCGCTGGCGCAGCGGAGCGGGGAGAGCGGCACGTATGTGTTCCTGTCCACGGATGGGCATGGCGACCTCCCACGCCGGCAGATCGATGAGGGGTTGGGCCGGCGCGCGTTGGTGCATTGTGGGTTCGACAACGACGCCGGCGGCGCCACGCTGTGGGCACAGGTGAAGGAGGCGTACCCGCGCGCCGAGGCCATCGTGCGCGAGCGGCCGCCCACCGGGGCGAAGGACTGGAACGACGCGCTACGGGCCGCGCTACGGGCCGAGCAGGCGCGGACCCAGGCCCCGGCCCAGGAGCAGACCCGCATGGCGCCGGGCGGCCACGCGCCGGCCACGGACAAGGACAAGGATGATCGCGACCGCTAGGGCGGCGCCGCGTTGTACAGTACGACGGAGGGGGGCGCAGTGGACCGCGGGGACGACGAGCGGGACGGCGGCAGCCGGGCAGACACGGGGCGGGATCAGGCGCGTGCTGTCCCCGGCCCGGAGCGCGTGCCGGACCACGAGCGCCCGGGCGCGCACCGGACGCGGGAGGAACGCACGCGCAATCAGCGTAAGGAGATCCGCGAGGAGCGCAAGGGCGACGACCGGCGGCGGATGCCCTACGCGAGCGAGCAGCGCATGATGGGCCTCCTCGCCGAACTGGGCGAACGCTACCGGATCGACTACCAGCGCGAGTATAAGATACGGGACGACGCGCACGACTGGTACGTGACACACGTTGACTGCGCGTGGCCCGCGGACCGGCTGGTGATCGAGGTCTACGGCGGGGTCCACCGCGAGCAGTTCTTCGACCCCAAAGGGACGCGCGACCAGGAGGACGCCGACCGCATCGCCGACGTGAAGGCGTGCGGCTGGCGGGTGTTGATCGTCCACGATACGGAGCTAGCGCGCAAGCGGTGGCCCGCGACCGTGGCCAAGGTGGAGAAGTTCTTGGATGAGGGCCGCGGCGACGGGGCCATGTCATAGCATGTCATAGGTAGGAGGGAACACACATGACGGCGACAGCGACACGGCGAGAGAGAGAGCAGAGAGCCCCCGAGCGCGCCCAGGGGTGCGTGCTCTGGATTTACGGCCAGGCGTGGGAGGACCGCGACGGGCTGGACGGTCTGCACCCGCCCACCCCGTTCGACGAGTGGGCGGCGTTCCTCAAGAAGAAAGGCTGGGGCGTGGGCTGGACGGCCGAAGGCGCGCTCGACGAGGGGCCGTACCGGGGCGGCATGGTCGTCGAGGTGGACGTGCGGGATGACCGCGCCTATGTCGCGGTGCCGCCCGAGTTGCTGGACCGCCTGCGGGAGCTGCTCGACGAGCAGGACTATCGGATGGTGCGGGAGGACGTGGCCGCGCTGGACAATCCCGAGGCCCATGGTCTGCGCGTGGCGCGCCTGGAGCCGGCCGCGTGGGAGCGGCGCCGCGAGGCCGTCCCCACGACGGAGCTGCTGACCGAGGGGTGGGCGCGGTTGATCCGCACCAAGGGCCTGCGGGTCGAGGCGCCGGCCGGGGCGCTGTTGCCGCTCGATAGCGCGTGGCCGGCCGGCCAGGTCGTGACCGTCGCCGACGACGCCGGGCGCCGGTTCTACTTCGCCGTGCCGCGCGCGGCGCTGCGACTGGCAACGGACCTCCACTTTGAGACCCGCTTTGAGACCCGCGAGCGTGCGACGGCCGCGGCGACGGCCTCCTGAGCGACGCTGTCACGTCGTACGAGGCACTGTGACGCCGCAGGAGAAGCAGACAGAAGGGGCGTCGCGTCAAAGGTCTTCCCCGACGCGACGCCCCTTCTACCGCCTTGTGGGAGCACTAGGAGCCCTAACGTAGCTGTACGTCGACCTCCGAGAGGACGCTGGCCAGGACTTTAGGGTTGCGGGCTAGCATCGCCAGGTAGGGGGGCTGGTCGTCGCTGGCGTGATCCTTGAGCCACGCATGCAGCGCGTCGGAGGTTGGGGCGTAACCCGTCGTTGCCTCCACGTGATAGGAGGTGGCATCAATGAGCTGGTGCGCTGCGGCGGTCCAAAATAGGTCTGTCATCATCTCTCCTTTACGGTGTCGTCTCGTCTCGTAGGGTGTCGTCTAGTGATCCACCATGGCGACCGGGAAAAGCACGTCGTCCGCGGCCGCGTCGTCCGCGGACAGGTCGTCGACCACCACGGCGGACGGGTCGTCGAACGGGTCGGCGGGCTCGGGGGCGGCGCCGGCGGGCGCGAGCCCGCCGGCGTCCTCGGCGGCGAGCGCGTCGTCGAACACAGGAGCCTCTAACGGGCCTGCCGCGCGCGGCAGGCCGAGGGGGGGTATCCAGCTCTCGCCGCGGCGCGGGGCGCGGCCCTTGACCTCGGGATCGTCGTAGAAACGGCGCTGGGTCAGGCGCGCGGCCGCGCGCTGGGGCAGCTTCACCAGCAGCTCGTTCTCCCGGATGTTCATCACCTCGTCGGGGGTGAGCAGCGCCCGCTTGGTCTCGCTCTGCGACGCGCCGCCGCGATCGGTGGTGACCTGGAAGCGGCCGCGCTGCACGTTGCTGCTCTGTGCCACCTCGGTCGCCTGGCCCAGCACCGATTCGCTGAACCACGTGGCGTCCTCGTCGACCATGTTGGAGAGCCCAATCTTGGTCCCGCACGCGGCCTTGATGGCGACGAAGCCCTTCTTCTCGTAGGTCGTCACGAGCTGCTCGGTCGTCTGGACGACGTAGACGCCGTAGACGCCGGCGCTGCGCAGCAGGTTGAGCGCCGTGGTGAACTTGGGCACGAAGCCGATGTTCCCCCACTCGTCGCCGTAGATCATCACGTCCCGCGCGAGCGCGCCGCCCGGCGCCGTGCGCGCCGTGGCGCCGAGGGTGCGGTACACGTCGAGGAAGAAGCTGGCGGTGAGGGGCCGCAGCTCGTCGATCATGTCGGGGTCGAGCGCCAGGAAGAGAGCGACGGGCCGGCCCTGCCCGCTGCCCAGCCGGGCTAGCCTGATCTCATGGGTCGAGGTCGTGGCCTGGATGTCCGGCTCACTCAGCAGCATGAACTTGGGGGAGATCTCGCTCCACACGCTGCCCAAGAGCTTGGTGTTCTTCTCCAGGTTGGCCATGAAGCCGCCGGCCAGCTTGCGGGCCTGGCGCGACGGGCTCACCCTGAGCTTGGCGATGACCCAATCGGCGCTGTGGCCGTTGAGCAGGTCGTCGAGGTGCGCCAGGGTGACCGTCTCCCCGCTCGGATCGGCGGCCTGGAGGTGGAAGATGCCGGCCATCATCACGTCACGCGCCCAGTTATCCCAGATGGGTTCCTTCTCGTTGGCGCCGGTGTTCCTGATCCAGGCGGTGCACCACAGGGCCGTGAGGAGCGGGCTCGCGCAGCAGGCCAGCGGGTTGTAGCCCAGCGAGGTCGCGGGCGAGCCGAAGTTGAGCACCCACACGTCGTAGTACTTTGCGAGGTGGGTGTAGGCGTTGCCCAGCAGTTCGAGCTTGAGATCGCTGATGATGAGGTCGCGCTGCCCGGTCTCGCGCAGCAGGTTGGGCAGGATCACGCCCGACGTTTTTCCGCTGCCGATCGGACCAATCAGCAGGACGTTGAGGACCTGCACGGCGCGGTCGAGCGCGACCGTCACGCCGTCGCGCGCGCCGAGCAGCAGCGGGGCGCCCGTGTAGGCCAGCGTCCGCAGCTCGGCGCGGGTCATCCAGCGGGCCGAGCCGTGGGCCGTGCTCGGCTTGAGCGGCTTGGGGCGGGTGTAGAAGAACCAGCCGACGCGCCAGCCGACGAACCCCAGCACCAGCAGGGGCGCGGCCGCCTCCAGCGCGATGACGCCCCCCAGGCCCCCGTGCGCCGCCGTGTGCAGCCAGGCGTAGCGACCGCCCACGTCGCGCGTCCAGTCGCCCCACGCGGTCGTGTGGCCCCCCTGGACGAGTTGGGCCAGCAGGGACGGCGGATAGGCCAGGGCAACGTACACGAAGCGGTAGACGGCTTGAGGCAGTCCGAGCAGCCACGCCAGGAGGACCGCGCCGCCGAGGCCCAGGGTCAGGCGTTGCCAGCGGGTCGCGTGCCCCAGGCGGCGCAGGAGGGGCGAAAAGACGCCGGCGCGGGCGACCGGACCGACCACGTGTTCTTTAGCCACGAGCCACCTCCTCCCCATCCGGCGCAGAGGGGGTTAGCGCCGGCGGCGACGCTTGAACATAAAAACCGCGTGCGTCGTGATGGCGGGGTCGTGCCAGCCGCCCAGGTTGCAGGGGAAGGCGCTGACCAGTTCCCAGCCCTCGGACCCGGCCTTGTTCATGGTCGGCATCTCGCGCTCGATCTGACCCATCTTCGCCTCCATGTACACGTACTCCCAGGTCTCGTCCGCTGTCGGTAGGGGCGTGGGCAGTTCTGTCATCCCGGTCATGGTCTCTCTCCCGAAGAACGCCGCCGCTCTTAGCCGCGCGGCGGGCCTGCCAGTCAAGCAGCACGTCCAGCAGCCAGGCGCGCGCCATCGACAAGTGCGGCGCGGTGTTCGGGCGTGTGCTTTCTTCCAGTGTAAGCCGCAATTCACCGATCGCGGTCCGAACCTCTCCTGCCTGCCCGGACCCGACGACCACCAGGGCTGTCACCAGCAGCGCGCCGAGCACCGAGATTGGCAGCTCGAGAGCGGGCAGCGCCACCGCGCACGCCACCGTCGCCAGGATCAGCAGGACTGCCAGGACGAGCAGCGCGTTGTGCCGCGCCTCTTGCCGGGTCATCGCGCGCGCAGCGGCCGCGTGGGCGCGCCAGGGCAACGCCAGGGAGCGGAAGCCGGCCCAGGGGAGCCAGGCCCGCGGGCTCCACCAGCGCCCGCCACGGCGGTCATTGTCGTTGTGTAGCATGGCCTATCCCCTTCCCGGTGTCTTTGCTGTGTTCTTGAATATCTTGTCGCCGGCGCCGCGCGTGGCGAAGCTGACCCCGGCCGCGATCCCGGCGTCCGTCACCGCGCTAGCGGCCGAGCCGAACACCGCGCTGCCCGCCCCGACGGCGGAGCCGACCATGGCGGGGACGCGGTAGATCATCAGCACCAGGCCCAGGGCCTGCAAGTCGTTGCCGCCGCTGCCGAAGAAGCTGCTGTCGCTGGCCAGCAGGTTGGAGATGACTTTCAGCACCAGGGCGTAGGCGATGGGATACAGGGCCAGGCCGAAGAAGGTCTTCCACCACCAGCGGGCCAGGAACTCGAATTGCGGCGACAGCCAGGTGACCAGGCAGAGCGGCCCGATCACGAACAGCAGATCGAGAAACCCCAGCGCGGTGGCCCGAATAATGACCGCCAGGATGCAGACGATGAGGGCCACGAAGATCACAAATCCCTTGACGACGGCCTCGGGGCTCGCGAAGTCGTGGATCGTACCCAGTGCGCTGCCCAGGGCGGTGAACGTATCGTGCTTGGCGCCCACGTCGAGGCTGTTGATCGCCCCACCCAGCTTGTTGAGCAGATCGAACGCCGTGGCCATCAGCGGCTGGTAGCCGGCGATGATCCCGGTGACGAGCATGGCCCGGCCGATCGGGGCCAGCAGCTCGGCAAAGCCGGAGCGGCCGAACAGCGAGAGCCAGGCGGACAGGACGCCGATGGTCATGAAAAACAGCAGCAGCGCGCCGCAGACCTGCGAGAGGTCCGTCTGCATCTTCTGAATGCCGTTGAACTTCTTGTCGTGGCTGTTGGTGATGTCAGGGCTGCTGATCAGCTGGGCGGTGAAGGGCGCGGTGACGGCCGTGAACGCCTCGCCCCAGAAGCTCGCCACGTTGTTCGCCAGGCCGTACATGATCGAGCCGGGCGTGGGGATGCACACCCGATTGTTGAAGAGATCGACGCACAGCCCGTCGTCGACCGTGTTGGTGGCCGCACGGTCCACCTGGACCAGGGCGTAGGCTGTCTGCTGCGTGCCGTTCTCGGCGCGGATCTCGTTCGGGCCGCTCGTGGCGTTGTCCGGAATCCGCACGGACAGGTAGATGTGGCCGCCGCCGTCCGCGGTCGCCGCGCTGAGGACCTCGGCGCGCTGATCCCAGTGCAGGCGCACCTCGTCGCCGGCGCGGAAGCGGTCGCCTTCGACGCCCAGGGCGGTTCCGGTAATGCCGTGGTTGACGCTCAACACCAGGGCCGGCAGAATCTTGGGCGTAGGGCTGGGGGTAGGGCTCGGTGTGCTGGTGGGCGTGGCCGTCGCGGTGGGCGTGCTGGTCGGTGTGGCCGTGCTCGTCGGCGTCGGGGTGTCGGTCGGGCGCGGGGTGTCGCTGGGCGCCGCGGCCGGCGCGGCGAGCGCGGCCGCTGGCCCGTGCCCGGCGGTCGCGCCGACGTGCGCGGGGACCAGCAGCAGCAGGCCCAAAGCCAGCAGGATCGCCGGCAGGATCGCCGGCGCCCGTCCGTGGATAGGGACTCTCATGACTTCTCCTTTCAGGGCTGCTCAGGGCTGCGTGGTCGCCAGGTGCTTGATCGCGGCCCAGGTGTCCTCCCCCCGCGCCGCGAACTCCGCGATGGTGCGCAGGCGCGTGGGGATGTCGTGGCGCGGCTCGCTGCTGAACATCCACCGCTCGTGCGGGTCGGCCATCACGTTGACCACGCCGCGGTGGTAGCTCCCGTCCTTGCTCTCGCGGAACAGCATCATCTGTCCGTTGCGCAACTGCGTCAACGCCTTCGCCTCCCGCTCGGAGATTTGCAGCACGCCGGCGAGCCACGCGATAATGCTGCGGCCCCCGCTTTGCACGTCTTGCAGGCGGTACAGCACCTTGAGCGAGGCCGCGTTGAACAGCGAGCTGGCTGTCTCGCTCTCGGCCAGGTCGGACACCTGCTGCGTCACAAAGACGAAATCGAGGGCATAGTGCCGCGCCCGCCGCGCCCGGTCGTCCAACCACTCGCCGGCGCCGGCGTACTTCATCACGAACCAGCCTTCATCGATGACCACCATCTCATGGGAGGCGCCGCCGCTGGCCGCGTAGGCGTGCTCGGCGCGGCGCGCGATGCAGTCGGTGATGGCGAACATGCACAGGGCGTAGAGCGTCGGCGGGAGGCCCTCCAGGTCGAAGCACAACAGCGCGGCCTCCAGGTCGATGCTGGTCGCGCGGTCCACCAGCGCGGCGTAGCGGCCGTCGCCGGCGTACTCCGCCAGGGCGGAGTGCATCTTGCGCAGCATATCGCGCTCGGCGGCGACGAGCCCCGCTCCCAGCGAGCGGGCCTTGATGTGGGCGACCATCTCCCGCTCCAGGGGGATCGGCCCGGCAGGATGGTCCGCGGGATGCGCCGCGTAGACGTGCCGCACCGCCTCGGCCAGCACGCCGCGCTGCTCGGGGCTGAGGAGCTCGCCGGGGTTGGTCAGCATGATCTCGTGCGCGCGGACCACGAAATCGGTTTTCTTGCGCATGTCGTCGCCGGGCCGGTAGTCCCACAGGTTGACCATGGGCGGCTCCCCCGCCTTGCCCAGGGCCACGTAGGTGCCGCCCACCACGTCGATCAGGGTCTTATAATGCCCGGCGCGGTCGATCACGGTGCAGCGGCCGCCGCACAGCAGCAGCCACAGAATGCGCTTCAAGGTGAAGAACGTTTTGCCCGAGCCGGAGCGGCCGGCCACGATCATGACCGAGTTCTGCAGGGAGGCGTCGCGCGAATCGAGCAGCGCCAGCTCGCCGCCGCGCTCGGTGAACCCCAGGGGCTGGCCCGTCGCCGTGCCCGGTGAATGGGCCAGGAACGGCAGCCCGTTGCCGATCGACTCGGTGCGCCAGCGGCGGGCGCGGCGGGACACGTCGCGCCCGAAGGGCAGGCCGGCCTGCCAGAGACGGCGCTGATACCCGCGTCCGCGGCCGTAGGCCATGGCCAGGCGCGTGCCGAGCACCCGGCGCGCCCGCGTCGCCGCCCGCTCCAGCGCCGCGGTGTCCGGGGCCTGGAGCGTCAGGAGCAGGGTGCTGTCCACGATGTTCACGCCGGCGCTCTGCAGCTCCAGGGCCTGGGCCTGGGCCTCGTAGCCCATGCCCTCGGTGTCGAGGTCGCGCAGCGCCTGGCCGCGCAGCACGCCGGCGGAGCGGCGCCGCCGCTTGAGCTGGCGGGTCCGCTCACGCCCCCGCTCGCGGCCGCGCAGGTGCCAGGTCAGGCGCAGCCGCGCGTCGAGCGAGACCAGGTCGTCGGCATAGCCCGGCGCGGTCAGGTCGGGCGGCTCCATGACGTAGAACGACGTCGTGTGGACGGCGCCGACGCGCACGCCGTCGAAGGTCTCGCGCCAGGCCGGCGGGGTCAGCGTCGCCGCCAGTTCCGCGGCCGGCACGGTGGCCAGGGCGGCGGGCTCCGGGTCCGCGGGATTGGCGGCGCGCCACAGCGCCGCGCGCACCTCCGGCCCGGGCAGGCGCCGCGCCGCCAGGTCCATCACCTTGCAGACGGCCAGCACATCGTCGACGGCGGTGTCTAGGCCGTAGCGGTCGATCTCCGCCCCACGGCGCACGCTCAGCCCCAGCGCCTCCTTGATCCCCTCCAACGCGCCGGCGAGGCCGACTTTCTGCTCGGGGGCCGGGCCGATCAGGATGTAGCCGCGGCGGTCCGGCACGTGGCGGCGCGCCAACTCGGCGCGCAGGGCGGGCGCCCAGCGCCGCACGAACTCGCGCAGCACCGGGTGCGTGGTCCGCACGTAGGAGAGGACCATATCCAGCACGTGCCCGGCGTCGATGGGGTCGGACTCGACGACGATCTGCGCCGCCTGGCCCGGCGCCAGGCTGTTGGCCAGGCCGTTGAACGCGGCGCAGACCCGGTCCTGGTCACTCTCGGACAGGCTGTCGAACGAGGTCATCTCGACGCCGATCATGGCCCGGCAGTCGCCATCGGCGTAGACGATGGTGCCGTCCGCCTCGATGGTCAGGGGGTGCGCCGCGTCCGCGACCTTCGCGCCCGTGCGGGCGTCCGTGGCGCTGGCGCGGCCGGCCGCGCGGGGCAGGGGCAGCAGGCGCGGCACACGGCGGGGCCGGTCCGGGGCGGGCTTAGCGGCCTTAGCGGCCTTAGCGGGCGTCGCGTCCCGCGCGGGGGCGTCGGGCCGCAGCAGCCGCGGCGATCCGGGTGATCCGGGTGATCCGGGTGATCCGGGTGATCCGGGTGGGGGGGACGGGGAAGCGGGGGAAGCCATGGGTGTGCTCCTTGCTGTGCTCCTTGGTGAGGGTGAGGTAGGTGTGCCGCCGCAGCGGGTAGAGGACGGCCTGGCGCACGAACGGCTCACGGCGGTCGTCGGCGAGCGCGTAGAGCAGCAGGGCGAGCAGGCCGGCGGGGACGCCGCAGCAGGTCATCCGCAAAACCGCGCCGACGAAGCCGCCGCCGGCAAAGGCGGGGACCATCCCGAGCAGCCACCACAGCCCGGCGCCGGCGGCGAGGGCCAGGCCAATGCCCAGGGTCTGGGGGAGGCTGAGGGGGCCGACGATCCGCAGCCGCGCGTTCAGGTAGCGCGGCGAGACGTGGTTGCGCATCTCAATCATGGGGCTCTCCTAAAATGGAAATGGGGCCGCGGTCCTC
>JAABUQ010008050.1_pt1 | contig 14947 bp, 15 predicted proteins | sample 5560001 | NCBI WGS metagenome assembly JAABUQ01 (sample SAMN10711888, study PRJNA513371) | rock metagenome | isolation source: Antarctica rocks | place: Antarctica: Victoria Land, Finger Mt nord | collected 2015-12-18 | reverse complement strand
CCCCCACCCCACTCAAATCCCCACTGCGCCTACTCCGCCGCTTCTCCTCCTTCCTCGCCCGCTCAACCTCCAACCGTTCCTTCCTCGCCCGCTCCTCCCCTTCCAACCCCGTCCTGTGCACCTCGTGGCTTTTGCTCAGCTTCTGCTTGCCGATGGCCAGGCTAGCGACCACGCCCACGGCCGCAATCGCCACGAAGAAGATCCACAGCGTGCGCAAGCTGTCCGTGTACACTCCCGCCACGACGATCTTCTGCGCTTCGGGGAGTTGTGCGACGATGTTAGTCGAGGCGCCGGCGCCCCCGCCTGCGAACACGGAGGCGAGTTGCGGACCCAGCGAGGCTTCCAGCGTGGCTTTGTGGGCCATCATTCTGTTTTGGAATATGACACCCCCGATGACGACGGAGATGGAGGTGGCGAGGTTGCGGAGGAAGCCGAAGGTTGCCGTTGCGGTCGCGATGTCGCGGGGCGCGACGAGCGATTGCAGGGCGATGAGCGGAGCCTGGAAGTTTGGCCCCACGCCCAGGCCGGCGATGATTTGGTAGGGGAAGATGCGGCCCCAGGTTCTGGTGGCGGGGATGTCGATGTAGAGGCCGAAACCGATGGTCATGAAGAGCATGCCCAGCCAAATTGGGGGGAGGTACTGGCCTGTTTTCTTGATGAATACGCCGGCGACGACGGAGGTGAAGGAGAGGGAGAGGACGAAGGGGAAGAGGTAGACGCCCGAGAGGATGGGGGAGGCGCCCAGCACGGCTTGGAAGTAGAGGGGCAGGAAGTACGCGCCCGAGATGAAGACCATGCCGTGGATGAAGCAGACGGTGAGGGAGGCCATGTTGGAGCGGTGTTTGAAGAGCCGGAGCGGCATGACGGGGTACCGGGCGAATTTCCATTCGTTGAGGAAGAAAAGCATGATGGTGATTAGGCCGAAGACTATTAGGCAGATTACGGTGGCGGAGGACCAGGGGTAGGTTACTCCGCCGTATTCGAGGCCGAGGAGGAACATGACTGTGCCGCCGGTGATGGTAATGACGCCGAGCCAGTCAATGGCTTTGAGCCCGGCGAGTATGGGTGTTTTGGGGGTCTCGATATCCAGGAGGAAGAGGATGATTACAAAAGCCAGGCCGTCGAAGGGGACTGCTTCATGTTTAGTATGTGTTCGTACGAGGGAAGGGGAGCACTTACGGTTGATGTAGAAACACCAACGCCAGGACACTCTTTGCGTGAAGACACCGCCGAGCACCGGACCAACAGCACTTGCCAGCCCCCAGGTACCTCCTACCATGCCAAAGTATTTTCCTCGCTCTCTACAGCACAATCAATATACTCCTTTTGTATGGTCTCAAAAGACAACGTACCGCATGCTGAATAGATCACTAATGCAAATGTTGGCCAGAATAATCAATCCTCCGCCTCCGATTCCCTGAATGACTCGTCCTCCGATCAGCATCTTGATATTGATGCTCAAAGCCGATATCAATGATCCAACGAAGAAGACGATATTGGCTGTGAGAAGGATCGGCTTGCGGCCCCATATATCGCTAATCTTTCCCCAGGTAGGGCCTGCAGCTGCAGCAGCCAGAAGGTACGCGGAACCAATCCAAGTGTAGTCTGCCTCCGACGCTGCAAAGCGCTCGGTGATTGTAGGTACGGCGGTGGTGATGATTGTCTTTTTTTCTAGTCAGCGAGAGCGGGCAAGCTTCTGGGTGGTATTGTTGCTGGACTTACAGTGTCGAGCGCGGCCAAGAATACAGCGATCTAACAACATTGTCCGTCAGCGCTGAGTCTTCTATCGAATGTAAAAGGACAGTACGCACGCATATCGATCCCATAATCAAGCCAACCTTGAGCGCACTCCGCTCTGGCTGCAAGGACTTTTCCTCCGCCTTGGGCGAGGGCCCCGCGCCGGACTCAAGAGAAGCGTCAGTGCTGGCGCCATTGGGGTCGCCATTGGCATTTCCATTGAGAGGCTTCTCCGACGACAGATCGGTGCCATTCTTGTCGCTCGCACCAGATCCTGCGTCGGCGATATTTGTAAGCTTTTCGGCCTGGGAAGGCTCTTCCACGGTTGATGTCATGTTGAGTGCCACAAGGTTGCGCGGGTGGCGTTTGCGGTTGCCAAGAAGGATCGGGATGGGATTGTTGCAGAGCCAAATTGTTCGGCGCAACTTCCGTCGAACATGTGAAATTCCGCCAATGGGGGAGGCAGTGGGGGAAGCAGTTCTTGACTTGAGCTGAAGAGAATTCAATTAAGTGGGAAGATGATATGGCTCATAAATTGACAGAAAGTGACGTTCAAGGTACAGTACGTCATCGATTACAGAACGGAATGTTTTATTCTTTCATTTCTTATAGGCTTACAGCCGCTGTTCGGACTTAATGCGAAGTCCGAGGCCCGCCCGCTGGTCATCGACTCTCACTGCCGACATTATCGTCGGCTTGCAGGCGTATTGCAGGCAAAAATACCGTTTGTATTACCGAGAACTAAACCCTCTGCGGCCAACGAATCACAGTAGGGAGGATAGACTCGGGATGGAAGAACTGAACTGTCTGGCCCCATTCTCAATCCTTAGCCCCATAACGACGCGAATAGTATGTCTGGACAAGAAAGTCTACTTTTGTCAATGGCATGCCTTGCGTAAAATAGATACATGCTCTTGTATCGATAAGTACCCATCTATTCCCTACCAGGGTTTGATCATCCGGCTCGATGGTCAGCTTCGGACTTCTCTCCGCCAAAAAAACACTCTAAAACACCCCCCCTTTCTTCTTGAGCAATTGTGCTGTATAAGCCTTATCTTGGACGATCAAAACATCAACATCCTAACGGTCCTGGGTTCTGAAAGATCTGATATACAGCCGTGAAACTGAAGATTTTTACTATAGGTGTCTGCTCTGTCGGATCGTCTCCCGCTTCTGCTTTCGCTTGATTTCGAGTACTTTGGAGTATAAGCAGCTCCAACTTCGCATGAAAGCTAGAGAAGAAGATCAATTTCAGAAACACCCATCCTTGCTCCCGCAACAGTTCCACTGCGGTTGACACGTGTCGCTATTCTGGCATTGCTCCGAGCCAGCCCCCTCACCCCAGGTTTTCTTATTGCACGATTACTATACAGGAAGAATCGTGGGCGGATGAATCCAACGGAACGAGCGAGGTCGGAAAGACCAGGGTATGGGATCAGGACGAGACGAGAGGGGAAATAGGAAGGAGTGAGGAGCTGCAACGTACCAGCCATGTATTATCCACGGAGCAAGACACGCCGGGAGAGCCGCCGTTGACGTTACCGACGTTACATGGGGCGCCGAATCGGACTTTGTTGTTATTGGGCACTACTGTCCAGGTGAAGAGGTTGGTGCCTCTCTTGGTGCATTGGACCTACGTTGCGAGGATATATAAGACCAGAGTGTCTCTTTTGGTAACGTGTATGGTATGCAGCTTGAGTATACATACCACTTTCGTCTTGTCTTCCACCGACATCGCATACTTCTTCTCTTCTCCGCTCGTACACAAGGAGCTCGCTTTGGCTTGCCCTTGCGGCACTGTGACCACGTCCCAATTCATGTGGCCTTTGGCATTGCACTCAAGCTATTTAAGGACGAAAGAGACGGTCAGACATCGTTTCTCGTGCTGTTTGATTGAGCCAACGGAGACACTTACCACATTATTCTTATCATCCGACGCCACGAAGTATTTTTTTATCTGGCTTCTGCCGCATCCACAGCCTGACTTTATGAAGTCCGGCGGCATGCCCGTTTTAGCAGGGCAGCTTATGTCTCTTCTGAGAAAAATGCCGTCTGAGGACGCGACAAGAGCACCGAGGATGAGGAAATCCTGAAGGAAGCGCGCGATTGGTATGAAGAAACAAGGACTTAGTCTCTCATTTAAAGGAAAGAGGTGGTGAAAATAGACGTTATAGCAATGATCACGAAGACATGTCGACAATGAAAGATGCTCAGGCACAGTGTTTACCTCTATATACCTTACATGCAAGAGCAAAACCCCTTCACCAGACTGGGCACCTCATCCCCTCTCTTCTCACACAGACAAATCCCAATTCCAATTGCATAGCCTGCCGTCCCCAATATCCTCGTCGCAGCCTCTTCGTTGGGTTATTGGCCCCTGTTGCGCCTATCCCTGTTCGGCAATTCTCTTGCGAACGGACGCGACTAACGCTCGCTGAAGAAATACCTTGGACTAGAGCGGCCTGATGGTAGGGGAGGTGGGAGTATGATTGAGGATGGTGAGATGGTGAGATGTCTGGTGGTATGGGGAAGGAGGTTCATGGATTAAAGTTGCGGTGGAGTACGAGGGGACATTTGACATGATTTTTTGAAGGGGCATCGAGACTCTGAGGTGGTTTCGCATGTGGAAACTTTGAACATCCGAACCAATGTGTTGCGAAAGCGGTGTTCATCATTTGAGAGTGTTGCTTCGGGGCCAGCGAGCCACAGCGGACTCGAATGAAATTAAAGAACTGTTTGGTTGGGGTTTCAACTTTCAGCCCTAAACGGCCGGGTAATGTACCTTATGAATATCGAATGTTAAACTCTATGTACACGTATGTTTGGTAGATCTCAGTCCGCCTTTCGCTGGATAAGCAGGCGTAGCGTGTCCAGAATGCATGTGTATGATAAATGCAACGGGAAAGGAGATAGAACTCTCCGGGTTTTCCGCATATCGTCATCATAAGTGCACATTGCATATATAGCCAACCCCAACCCTTTTGCTTGCAAGTCTGCTGTACAGTTTGATTGTCGAGTATGCTGAATGTATCATGCCTTAATCCGCTTGTTGTTCGCCCCCTCCTGACTCTCCCCTTCTGGACTCTTCCTCTTCCGCTCCGATTCGTCCTCCCTGCCGAAGCTTGGGCCGTTCGTGACAGGCGTTTGGAAGTTCAGCGGGCTTGGGAGGATGTTGGCACTCTCACCACCCGACCGGCCAAAGCCCCACTCAGGGTAGAACGAGGATGGTGAGGGTAGTAATGCATCAGCCACAAAGCGCGATGGCAATGCTGATATTGGCGTATCTATACTGTCTCTGTTGTTATTGAAAGCTTGATTGTTCTGTTGCGGCCCTCCTTGTGAGGGGGGTAAAGGTCGCGCGAATGGATTGGGTGGCCCTTGCGCACCAGCACTTAGAATAGCGCTTGCGCTTGGTGAAGGTGGAGGAAGGACGACCCCGGTGCCCGAGGAGTGGCTTGCTTCAGTGCTAGCTTTCGCGGGAGTGTCGGCAGCATTGGCTCCTGATTGTGATTTTGAGGATTCTCCACTGCCCGCGTCTGACTGTTCCTCGGGGATATGCACTTTCAGCTTTGGCCTTTTCGCCCCCAACTGTATACTGTCTGCGCGTGATGGTGGAGGGAATTCGGTAGACCCTGTTCGTCTAGGTACGGGCGTTTCGCTTTGTGTTCGTGTCGGAGGCGAATGGGATGGGGAAGATTGCTGTTGGGGAACATTCTCAAGATTCGATGGTTGCGGTGCAGTGTCCTTCTCGGGTTTGATGTCGATCTTAGGCTCGGTCGCTTGCTTTCCTATGCCCCAATGCTGTGCCAATAATGATCGACTGTCATCGATTGGTGTAAAAATACTTCGAGACTTGGCCGGCTTCGGCGCTTGCATCCGTGATTGGTCCTCTTGATTTCGTTGGCCTTGCTCTGGTTGTGGTGGCGACGGCATGCGAGCAGGCTGTTGGGATTGCTGTTGTGGACGATCATGTTGGAACGTGGGTGGCACTGACTGGCGTCTCTGATCTTGCATGTACGTCTGCTGAACCTGAGGGTGATTCGAGGCCGCTTGTTGTTGTAATTGATTATAATAAGTCGACGTCTGAGATGATTGATGACCGTGATGAGGTGCAGCTGGCATGCCTTGAGCAGCTTGCGTATTGTACATGGGTGGTGTACGCATGTAGGCGTAACCATTCTGACCTTGCGGTGGTTGGGTCACTTGTTGAAGATGTGATGGGCCCAAATTTGTACTTGATCGGCGGACAGCGCCTCTCGACCCTGGCCGCGAGATCATTTGAGCTTGCGGTGTGTGCTGTCTTTGCTGTTGGTAAGGAATGCCATTGGACATTGGTGGGGGTGGGGGTGTAGAGGTAGCTGCTCTCATATAGCCAGTCTGATTTTGCAGATGTGGTGGCAGGCTGTTTTGTCGCGGCATCGTGTCTTCCATCGGCGGGCTACCCATATCATCATCGTCATCATCGTCCAAGCCTCCATTAAAATCCCCAGGTCCCTTGTGTTCATGAGCTCCACCATACTACCAGACGTCAGCTTTGCTCAGTTACGGTTGGGCAGAACGCGCGGTACACTAACGTATTGGAACCTGCCGATTGTCTCATTGATATCGCCGGACGAGTATTCGTAGAGCTTCTTATTGTGACCAAATATGATAACGGCAACGTCAACGGAGCAAAGCACGGAGAGCTCATGGGCCTTCTTGAAGAGACCGCCTTTGCGCTTGAGGAAGGTGCTAGATTCACCTATTAGCAGGCACTCAAACAACCATGTGTACAGTTGTTGTCTGCAGGGTGTGTTCTCATGACGGTGGTCCTCGGCAAGGTCCATCGCACGGGGTGGAGATAGTTTGAACTCACACCGAGCGATTTCGGTCATCCTTGATCGCCTTGATCTCTATCTTTCTTCTGCCCATGGTATTGACAATGACAAGCTCCAGCTATGTATTCCGCACAGTGTGTTCGTGTCGCGGTAGTTGGTTGAAGTGGTTGAGATCGCACAGTCCAGGATGGTTTGCCGCTGGGCAACGGTTAGAAATGAGAAAGGACCACAGAAGCGTGTTCGAGAAAAGTCTTTTGGATGGGGGCTGGTGGAGTCGCGCTCAGGCTTTGGAAGCGAGCAATGGGCAGGTAGAGATCCAAATATTCAAACGCTCGGCCTCGACTTTCGATTTTCGACTCTCGACTGGCGTGCCAGCGATTTTTCCGATGTTCTAAATATAAAGAGAAGAGGAAAAAGGCTTTGGGTTGGAACAGAGAAGAGGGCAACATGGATGTTTCGAGGCGTACGTTTGGGGGTACTTCTAGCGAAAAGACCAAAAATAGATCTGTTTTCGGCCTTTTCATCGGCTAAGACTACGGATCACCCCGGCTCTCCTGCACTGGACCACCACCATCGCCTAAGGGGTAAAGCTCTGTTCGTCCCTACATCTGTCCTCTTGCGCCCAAGATGCTCCTCCACACACACCACAAGCATCATAAGATTGAGCACGCCTCTTTCATGTCCAATAAGCTGACTCTGATTTCTAATTACGTATCTCCATTGCCAATTCAGGAGAGACCCTTTTCAACCTTGGTCCCTCATTGACACTGACCTTGATCGCCTAGTGTGTGCGTTGAGAGACGTGGGAAAGGCAGGACACTAGGACCGGAGACAGGTATTCTGAAGAAACTTCCTTACCGTACATATCGCGGACCAGGGGCGGGTTGAGAGCTGGGGTGGGTCGTCAGCGTTGCTCTATTTATCTCTCATTTCCCGCCTCAGCCCAATCAGAATGCGCCTCAAAAAGGGGAAACGTGGGCTAATCAGCCTTCTTCGGGAGTAGCTTAGATACCGAGGATCGGGGCCTGTTCCGTCTGCAATGGCTGCTCTCATGCAGCATTTCCAGTAAGGCCTCGACCATTCTGACATTCTCCAAGGAAAGGGGGATTGGGCAATTGTAAAGGACTAGGTGCTAAAGCGAAGCATCCATGTCATCCAGACTGGCTAGTTGCTAGACGTGCCCCACGTTGGTCTATTCTAGAATCTAGATTCCTCTTCAAAGTAAGAAGGGCAAATCGCATTCACGTCCATGTTTGGTGGGAAGCCCCAAAGGGTAGTAGTGCCATATGCACGATCTCTCAGATATCTACGACGGCTCCTGAACCATCTCAATCAAGCTGCCGATCAGTCGTTACACAAACGAACCTAGTTCCAATTTGAACAGACTGCTACCACACTGTAGGATTGCAGGATTGCAACCCTCGCGCTTCTCCGCATGGGATACCGAACTCCACAGGCTGCTTTGGCGGCAAGATCTCACAACCTCAAAGCTATTGTTAGAAATGCGGACGGCAACGTCAGAAGAGCCTCGAGTGAATTACCTTTGCGATGATCGTCGATCATATAGCTTAGCAAAATTGAACAGGTTACATCTGCAGTATGATATGCTTTCGACTTCTGACTCTGCTCGAATGCTGTAGGCCGACTGTAACACTATTTCTTGGGGGACGTATCTTTCATTGTCAGCTTTGCTCTGCTGTATCCTCTTGAGCTGCGGGACACTTGTTGTGACTGAGCACCATTGTATATGGAGAAAGTAGTCTTCATCGTTTTCAGAGGGATATATCTTTCTGTTTCTCTTGAAGGTCTCCAGACTCATGCGCCCAATGTTGACATACTCGGTCGAAAAACGGGATGGATACCGTGTGGCAACCAAACCTTATCTATTGTGACCCTTGGTCTCTGTATCGTCCCTGGACCAACCCGAGGACCAGTCTAAGCTGTGCGATTGTCCCTCTTTCAACTTGCCCTCCAGCTTCTTCGCCGATATGTTGGCGGATTTCATCTATGCATCAGTAGCTGCATGATGTATAAGTAGGAATAGCTGTATCCGATGATGTCATTGATATCTTGAGCGATCTCTCGGCGGAATTCGAATTCTTCAAAGAGACGTCGTCTGCAGCGAAAGCTATGAATCAACGATACTAATTGCGGAAGGCACACGGTGCAGAAGCTCCGAGAACGCGAAAAAGCCGCTTGGCATTGAAAACAAGCAAGTGATGCCTCATATTATACACAGCGTTGTAGACGAGTTTCCTAAGAGACAGCCGTACTGCAGATGCTGTACGCGCAGGGAAGCAAAGACTGGACTCGCTGTAGAAGAAAGGCTCAGGGGTCTCGATCAACGAGAGTGAGAGGGAAGGGAGAATCCTTTCCGTCCACTGTAAACAAGACCATTCGGTGTTTTGAAGAGGGAGAAAGGGGGAAAGTAAGGAACCAGCTCTGGGGAGACGGTCGGTTGGCATCAGATGCTTCAGTAGATCCCTCTATGTTTGTGCGGCAAATTCAGGTCCCAAGTGGGTTATTGGTGGCTCAATTCCTGAATGGCAATCTGGAGCCGTGCGGCTACTTTTTCGATCATTGACAGCTTGAAAGGCTGAAAGACGTCGACCAAGTAGGCCACAGACTTAATGCGTGCTTGGGTGATTCTCTCGATAGAGTCAGCAGTGACTGAGATTGGTGGGGGGCTTGATTGCGGAGAAACGTTTTGCGAAGCCCTCCTTCCACAAAGATTGGAATTCAAGTTGATTGGTTCCCGCCCACGTAACCCAAATACCGTATTAATCTTCAATGGAACCCCTTTAACTAAAGTAACGGTGACATCTTCTCCCATATTGGAAGGGCCAGAAGGATAGACGAGAAGCATCTTCCTCTCCGTGTGAATCTACTCTCTTTTGCCACTTTCAAATACCGACTATCAACTCGTACAGAGCACCAAACCAGCAACAACCAACGCCATTTTTAGATTTCAAGATCTGCAACAATTTCCCTGCTGGGACCGATTGCGCTGGCTGGGCCCCCTGATAATTTTCGAGACCTCCACGCTCCTTCAATGCATCTGACAAAATTTTCAATCGCCCAAGGATAGCACTACATCGCTCCTTTACCCTACGCTCATCTAGCTCCACATAGTCACCCTCCACCCAGCAGAGTTCAACCACTGCGGTTCTGTGAGACAAGCAGCATGTCCGAGACGCTCGCGCACACCCTCACATAACGAGATAATCTACAAATCATCATGGGTTTCTTTTCGAAGTTCAAGAGCAAGGACAAGGGGGCAGGAACGGTAACACCTAAGCCAAAGAAGAAGCCCGTTCAGACCAACGGCGCCGTGCCTGCCCCACCCCCCAAGCCTCACTGGGACGATGCCTGGACGCGAAAGGATGTGGAACCGGAGGAGGTCCAAGAACTTATACGAGGCTGTACTAATGAAATGAAGTCAAGAGGTACGGCTTACTCTAGAAACGCCCTTCCTTCTCGACGCATAAGGTGGTGAGCTAATCCGACGTCCAGCCCTCGATATGCCCTTTCTCCTCTTGCCCTTCAGACCTGCCTCGGATCCTAGCGCCGCACGAACATTCATTAGAAATTACTTCAGCATCGAGAAAGGAGCTCAGCTGGTGGGCGACCGATTGGAGCAAGAGTTGATGTTGACGGAACCTATGGTGAGTGCATCGATTTGGAGAGGTGTCGAAAGAGGGCGCTGAATTAGACCAGGTCATAAGCAGTGTAATGAAATGGTGCTGGAGCAGGCTTGCAGGAGGTGTGGTCACATGGGAAGCGTATGAGCTATTCCGCGTCGGAGAGCAAGGTAGGACTTCAACTTTCAAGTACGACCAAATCTAATATTTCGCTAGATTCTGACATGGCTCGTGACGCCTTTGCTACTTTCATTCCTCTCAGTGTAGAATCCGATGCTCGAACCAAGATTATCTTCGATTTCTTTGATCTGATGGCTGCAATAGCCGCACACGGCAAGACAAACGGTATGGGGGGACGGAAGCTATCGAGGCTAGCTGGGTGGTGGGCATTTGGCCATGTCCAAGAAGCTGGAAATGGCTTCGATGGAGGCTACAAGTCCTGGCTGAGGTAAGAAATGACCCTGTTCGCAAGACCAAAGCTGACCGTTCGCAGCGCTGCGGATGCTACAAGTCATCTCTTTTTTGCCTACCTCCGCTCACTTTCACCCGACTCCATACGGGGCTTCAACGGAATATCAAATCTCCCCCTTTCACTTCAAAGCCTCGTGCAGGACACCCGATATCCTCCGGAAATGCCGCCCTACGAAGCTACGTCAAAGGTCGTAATGGTTGTTGGCTCTGTATCGCCAACACCATTCGCTCTCCTTCGCCGCGCAAAGCACTTCCAGTATCGAGACGACGATCAAGAGTTGCAGCAATTTTCGGACTTTGAGGATCCAGTACAAGCCCTAACGGACGAGTGCCGCCGAGTTCTGAAGAGCATCTCCTCTACCAACCAATCAACAAATTCCACTACAAAAGATTCTACAAGCCTTGGAGACACGTCTTGGTCGAGGTTCGAGGACCTTGGGTTTGGTGGTCTGGGAGATGACGACCACGAGCCTGACTCTGCTTTGGGATCGAATCAGAGGAGACCGAATGGCTTGCGATCAGCACCTCAAACGAAGACCAATGGCCTTGGCAGGCCCACGACCCCATCATGGGCCGACTTTTTGTCAAGTGGATTTGTCGATGAGCCAGCCAGCCCTGCGCCGCGACCATTAATCCTCCCTCCGGACAAGATTCTGCCTCCTATCGATATAGGCTCAAGAAGAGGTCAAAGCTCCCAATCGCATAGACGGGCACCTGACGAATCGAATCTGGAACCTGGCGAACTCGCGAGTATTAATGCTTTGGACTTGGATGATGCTTTTTGGTGGGTCTGGATCACAAGTCTGGCTGGTGAAGAGACGCTTGAACGGAAAGCGGTTTTCGGCCGGTGTGCATTAATTGAGACCACCATTAATGGTGGAACATGGCTTGTGATCGAAGAAATGGTCAAGGGTGCTGCTCCCGAGCCAGAAGCTGGGGCTTATATTGCCGAGAAGAAAAGTCGGTTCACCTTTGGAAAGAAGAGTAAGATGGCGGGGACCAAGTCTATGGGAAGAAAAACGCCACCACCACGGATTGAACCATTACCCAGAAATACTATAGCTTCTCCATTGAGCAAGACAAGCATTGGTACGGACCAACATGCGCGCATTCAAGCGGCTGCTGCGGCACTACAACAAAAGCAGAGAGAGCAGGATTCATTTAATCCGACGACCAAGCTTAGCCCACGGAGAGCAAGGCAAGGGGATACAATGTCGACAAAAACAAACAGCGTGTTTACATTGCAACCTGTGATCATGAGTGAGGCAGCTCCGGCAATGAAATGGGCCAACAGCTATGACAAAAACGTCATCCGAGCGAAGTATTTGGGCACCAACTTCGCAGGCAACGCGCCTGCAGAGTCTCCTGGGCTTGGTGCAGACACCAACGGTTCGATTACACCTCAACCATTGAAAGCGGTACCGACAAAAGACTATGGATTCCCGAAGCAAGAAGCACCTCTGGAGGGACCCGCAGTCGACAACAGTCGTACTCTACCTGCTCCACCAGCAGAGACTCCGTCCGAGAAATACGTGGAGGCTCCTTCCAGTCCTCCTCCAGCAGTGCCTACCGCTCCTTTGCCAGTTGACCCAGGCGCAAGGCCAGCGAATCAAATTGCAGCCGACGCAGCCGAGGTTCCTTTGCCCGCTGCCACGCCGATGGAGCCATCGGACCAGCCTCGCCCCTCGGATGGTGGGCTTTTGGAGCCGGTCTCGACGATTACTGAACCCCAATCGAACGGCCTCACGCCTGTCTCGTCACCTGAAACCCAGAAAGGTGGCAAGAAATTGAAGAAACAGCCTGGTTCCGGAGGACTTAAAAGTCTCTTTGGCAAGAAGTCCCCGGCTCCAAAACCAATCTCACCATCGGACAGCGCTGCAGTGGCGGCCGCCCGCGCAGCATATCAAGGCCCACAAATGAAGCGAAACTACAACGCTTCCAACTCACTCACAAGGCGTCTCTCCGGCATTGGGAGAAAGAAGACACCGCCGGCGCCATCGCCCAGAGTAGCGCCTACGCAGGAAGAGGTGCCCCTGCCGGCGCCACCCGCTCCTTTCAAGGAAGGTTTCGACTCGCAAGTCAGCCTAAGCCGGGTCGACAGCAACGAGCAACGCCATGCAGACCGCGAGTTCAAAACCTTCGACCAGGGCAACCTCGATCACCAAGGCGGTTTCAACCACGGTCCTGTCGAGCAACCAGCTCTCGTACCCTCGGACTCGCCCCGCCCCTCATTTGTGGCAGAAACTGAAGCTACCATTTCCCGTCCTTCGACCGCTGAGCAGCCCCGAGGACCGCATTTCGACCCCCCAATTGGCCGCGGCGAGCACTACGAACCTTCTGCCGTCTCTTCAGAAGAAGGAGATCGGCCGCCGTCTCCTGCACAGGATCGGTGGGCGCAGATACGGAAGAACGCGGCCGAGCGGGCGGGGAAGATGAGTGAGGATCAGAGGATTAGTACAGATAAGACTGAAGATGGAGAAGAGAGCGGAGAAGAGAGTAAGTCGTCCCCAAACTTATGATGCACCAAAAATGCAGCACTAACAGGCCGCAGCTATCGAATCCCGCGTCGCCAGAATCAAAGCCCGCGTCGCCGAACTCACAGGGAGCATGAACACCGAGCCCAGCAAAGCCTGAACATACTTGCACATTTTCCCCCACTCAGTCGATGCGGATTAGAACTTTTACACTTTTCCTTTGTCAGTTGACTTATGCGAGAGAGATACCCAGCACTTCGTCAGATTCAGATTGATCTCACTTTCTTGCGCACGAAAGGCAGTGGGGGTGCAATACATCATGCAGGGGCGAATCTTTTCGTTCAGATTGTAATTGAACGCTCGAGTGAAGATTTCAAGGGGGAGAGCCTGGCGCTGGAAATATACGATTGTGTGGTTGAAGGGTGCGTCGGGCGATACTGATATTGTTGTTAATGGACTTTATTACAGTCGAAGTAGATATGCACGGTCATGGTAGATCGGAATTGAATTCGAAAGATGTCATATCAAAGCAAGCAATGATAGACTTGCACGATTAATTGATTCCTTTCAAGCAGACTCACACTCTCACAATGTAACGTAGTTGAGATGGGCACAAGATATTTCCTGGAGGATCACTTCGGCTGGGGTGTAAAACTCCTTCCGCTTACACCTGATTGCATTACGGTTGGCGGTTCCGCAATTTGGATTTCCCCCACCACCAACACCACGAAAAAGCTGATTACCCGATTGGGCTTAGCGTAGAAAATTTGAAAAATTTGAAAATATAAATAGGGGAGCATTTAGGCCTAGGGGAGCGTATAGGGGGTCCATAGGTATACAGGGGAAGCATTTAGGCTTAAGGGGACGTACGGGAGAGTATACGTATACAGGGGGAGTATATATATATAAAGGGAATATATAAGCCCTATATAGAGGAATATATAGACCCTATATAGGGGAGTATATAGGCCCAAATAGGTAGAATATACAAGCCCAAATAGGTAGAGTATATAAGGCCAATATATACGTATATAGAGGCCCAAATAAGTAGAATATATAAGGCTAATATATACGTATATACAGGCCCAGATAGAGGGAGTATATAGGCCCCAAATAGGGGGAGTATACAACGCCCAAATATACGTATATACAGGCCTAAATAGGGGGAGTATACAGGCCCCAAATAGGGGAGTATACAGGGCCAAATACACGTATATACAGGCCCAAATAGGGGGAACATGTAGGCCCCAAATAGGGGGAGCATACAGGGCCCAAATGCACATACATATAGGCCCCAAATAGGGGAGCAAACAGGGCCCAAATGGGGGAATATACAAGGCCCAAATAGGGGAGCATAAAAGGCAAACGTATGTATATGTAGGCCCTGTATAACCCTGTACGCTCCTCCCGTTTAGGCCCTGTATACTCCCCCTATTTGGGCCTATATACCTCCCCCATTTAGGGCTATATGCTCTACCCATTTGGGCCTGTATGCCTCCCCTATTTGGGCCTATATATACGTGCATTTGGGCCCTGTATGCTCCCCCCATTTGGGCCTATATACTTCCCCTATTTGGGCCTATATATACGTGTATTTGGGCCCTGTATATTCCCCCTATTTGGGCCCTATATACTCCCCCTATTTGGGCCTGTATGCTCCCCCTATTTGGGCCTATATACATGTACATTTGGGCCCTATATACTCCCCCTATTTGGGCCTGTATGCTCCCCCTATTTGGGCCTATATACATGTACATTTGGGCCCTATATGCTCCCCCCATTTGGGCCTGTATGCTCCCCCTATTTG
>JAABUQ010008049.1_pt1 | contig 14948 bp, 15 predicted proteins | sample 5560001 | NCBI WGS metagenome assembly JAABUQ01 (sample SAMN10711888, study PRJNA513371) | rock metagenome | isolation source: Antarctica rocks | place: Antarctica: Victoria Land, Finger Mt nord | collected 2015-12-18 | reverse complement strand
ATACTGCTCGGCCCGCTCCAGGTTGAGCCGCTCCTCCAGCCGTTCGGTGGCGCCGATGGCATTGCGGACCTCGTTCTCGAGCCGGCGTCGGCTGTCCTCGGGCAGGTCGCCGCCGGCCTGGACGACCGAAAGGGCGTCGCGGAGGGCGGCCAGGGCACCGTCGGGGTTGCCGGCGTTGACCATGTCGCGGGCCGCCTGCTGGCGCTGGCGGACCTCGGTGACGAAGGCCTCGCGGGCCACGGCGTTGGTCTGGGCCTGGCGATCCAGCAGCGACTGGCCGGGGACGTCCGGGCTGCCCCCCGGGGGGGCCATCGCCGGTCCGGCGGCGGCCGGGTCCTGCGCCGGGACGGGGGCCGCCGGCGGGGCCATGTCGGGCCCGGGGGCGGCGGGGTCCTGGAGCGAGACCCGGCGGGCGGCCGGCAGCTTGGCCAGGGCGGCGCGGGCCTCGGCGTTCTTGGGGTCGAGCCTCAGGGCATTTTGGTAGAACTGGCGGGCCTCATCGGACTTGCCCGAGTTCGACGCCTGCCGGCCGAGGTCGACCAACTGCTGGGGGAGGGTGGGAACCTGGGCCCCGCCGAACGCGGCACCCATGGACAGCAGGATGCCGCCCAACGTCCAAGGCCCGACGCTCCATAACCGCGCGGTTCGGGACATGATAGGGGATCTCCGGGATGGGACAAGCCAAGCCGCGGGACGGCTCGGACGCATTGACGTGCATTTCACTGTACTTGACCGGCCAACTCGGGACAAGCCGCCCCGCGATGGCCCCGCATCCCTGCTCTCAAAGCGGATCAACTTCGGTCGTCCGACCGCTCAACTCAAGAGATTATGCCACACGCCGCGACCGGCGAGGCCGGATCTGGAACCGGGGCGACGCGTCGCTCCGTTCCGGTCGATCCGTCTTCGGTTTTGACAGGAACCTATTCGCGAACTAGGGAGTTGACCGGGGGACGGGGTCGAATCGAAGGCGAACGACCGACGGACAGGACCAGGGAAAGGATCGGTTTCCCGACGAGGTCTTGACCCGTGATGCGGACCAAACCCCAGCACAATCCGATCGGACGGCCGGCGCCCGGCCGCGGAGGAATGGGACCATGTCCGACTTAGAACTTGAGACGAAGCCCGAGTCGCCGAAATTCGATTTCTCGGCGTTCCCGGAAGACACCCTGTTCTACGACCGGCGATCGGGGGTCGAGCGGAGGGAGCGGGACGCCCTCGCCGCGGCGGCCTCCGCGGCTGCAGCCGCGGAGGCAGAGGCGGCCGCCCCCAAGCCGGCCGCCGCCTTCCCCCAGCGTCGGGCCAAGAAGGAGCGACGGAGGCGGGTCGACCCCACCACGTTCGAGAAGCAGTACTCGGACGACGAGATGGAGTTCATGAACGCCATGCAGCAGTATAAGAACCGCTCGGGCAAGTCGTTCCCGAGCTACGGCGACGTCCTCCGGGTGGCTTCCGGGCTCGGGTACCGCAAGTCCTACCTGATCGACGAGGAGGAAGGGTCGGACGAAGGCCTGACGCGAGAACTCGAATCTTGCGTCCCGCTCTGAGCGATCCCGGGGCCGGTCGCGCGAAGAAACGACCCGGGTCCCTGGCCGGGCCCCGGGTCGCATCTCTTTCCATACCGAGGGCGGATCGAATCCGGACCCGGCGGACGGCTCAGCGGCTCGCGTCCACCTCGTCGGCGGGCTGGAGGGCCGAGGCCCAGGCGTTGACGGCCTGGTAGGTCAGCTTGACGGCCGAATTGATCCGATCGGCCCGGGTCGGGCTCGATTCGGACAGCATCGCGACCTCCTCCTCGTCCGAGGGGACAGCGTCCGACTCGGCGGCGACGACGGGGGCCGGGGCTTCGATCGCCGGCGCGAGCACCTCGACCTCGGGCTTCGGGGCCTCGACCTTGGCGACGAGTTCGGCCGAGGGCGAGGCGGGGGCGACGGCCGCGAGGTCGGCGGCGATTTCGCCGGCGACCTTGTCGGCGGCGGCCTGGAAGGCGAGGTCGGTGCTCGCGGCGGGCGAGGCGGCCTCGATGGGCGTGGCCGGGGCTTCGACGTTGGCGTCGGCCTCGGACTGGCTCGCGAACGCCCGGCCGGTCTCGGCCTGGAATTCGGTCAGGTCGGCCAGGCGGGCCGAGGCCCATTCCCGGCCGGAACGGGTCCAGTGCGCGATGTCGCCGTTGCTGGGCAGTTCCAGGCCCAGGCTCGCCACGAGGCCCACCAGCATGATCCGGAGCATCATCATATCCCCCTCTGCCCAAGCCTGGGTGTCCGCCCACGGCATCCTGCCTCGACCAACCGTCCCCGTCCTGGGGCGATCGCCGCAGTCTCTGGATATCGACCCGACGGCCCGGGGCCTTTAACCGGCTGGGGGATTGGTGGCGATCCGGCAAGAGTCTCCCGCCGGGCGAAGCTTGACGGCGGGTTCCCCCGCCGAACGGGGCCGGGGATTCGCGTTGTCGAGGCTGCGAAAAATCGTAGGATGACCCCGATCCCGAGGGATGGACGGGCGGTAGCTGACTCGAAGGCGAGGGCCGATCGATGGGCAAGCGGGTCTTGGTGACGGGCGCGGCCGGCTTCATCGGCAGCCACCTCGTCGAGCTCCTGGTCCGCGAGGGGCACGAGGTCCGCGCCCTGGTCCGCTACAACGGCCGGGATGACCGAGGGCACCTCGACCGCCTGCCCGAGCCGATCAGGCGGTCGGTGGAGGTCCACCGGGGGGACCTCAAGGACCCCGAGGCGATCCGCAAGTCGGTCGACGGCCGGGCCTGGGTCTTCCACCTCGGCGCCCTGATCGCCATCCCCTACTCGTACCAGAACCCGCTCGACGTGGTGCAGACCAACGTGGTCGGGACCGCGCACGTCCTCGACGCCTGCCGGGCCAATCCATCGCTCGAGCGGGTGGTGCTGACGTCGACGTCCGAGGTTTACGGGACGGCGCAGTTCGTGCCGATCACCGAAGGGCACCCGCTCCGGGGTCAGTCCCCCTACGCCGCGACCAAGATCGGCTCGGACGCCCTGGGCGAGAGCTACCACCGGGCGTTCGGCCTGCCGGTCTCGATCCTCCGGCCGTTCAACACGTTCGGCCCGCGCCAGTCGGCCCGGGCGATCATCCCGACCGTGATCAGCCAGGCCTTGACCCGCCCCTCGGTGAAGCTGGGCAGCCTCGACCCTCGCCGCGACCTGACTTACGTCAAGGACACGGCGGCCGGCTTCCTCGCCATCGCCGGTTGCGAGGCCGCGATCGGCCGGGTCGTCAACATCGGCCGGGGGGACGACCTGACGATCGGCGAGCTGGTCGAGCGGATCGCCGCCCGGATCGGCCGGCCGATCCGGGTCGAGCTCGACGAAGGGCGGGTCCGGCCGGCCGCAAGCGAGGTCGGCCGGCTCCTCGCCGGGACCGCGCTGGCCCGGGAGCTGTTCGGCTGGAGCCCACGATACTCGCTCGACGAGGCGCTCGACGAGACGATCGCCTGGGTGGGCGACAACCTCCACCTGTTCCGGGTGGATTCCTACACCACCTGATCGGTCCCGACGCGGCGAAAGCCGCCGCGACGAAACCACGTCCGAGGCCATCGGTTGCGGTTGCGGGGCTCTTCCAGGGGGCGTTAAGATGGCGGCTTGGCCCGCCTCCCTCCGCCCACCTGGACCCGCACCCATGAGCATCGACTGGTCGCCCCTCTCGCAATTGATCGCGACCCGCGATCGCTTCGTGGTGACCACGCACGTCAGGCCCGACGGCGATGCTCTCGGGTCCGAGGTCGGGATCGTCGGCCTGCTCCGCCAGAAGGGGAAGGACGTCCGGGTCGTCAACGCCAGCAAGACCCCGCCCCGGTACGACTTCCTCGACCCGGCAGGTACCTTGTTCGAGCATTACGGCGTCGACGTGACCAGGGCCGACCTCGCCGACCGCGAGGCCGTGATCATCCTCGACCTGTCGGCCTGGAGCCAGCTCGGCGACTTCGCCGACTTCGTCCGGACCTTCGAGGGGCCGAGGCTGGTGATCGACCACCACGTCAGCCAGGACGACCTGGGCGCCGCCTACCTCAAAGATACGAAGGCCGAGGCCACCGGCACGCTCGTCACCCAGGCCGTCCACGCGCTGGGCGGGACCTTCACGCCCGAGATGGCGACCGGCCTGCTGACCGCGATCGCGATGGACACCGGCTGGTTCCGCCACCCGAACACCAAGCCCGGCACGCTCAAGACCGGCGCCGAGTTGATCGAGGCGGGGGCGGAGATCGAGGAGATCTACCGGCTCCTCTTCGAGCGGAACACCCTGGGCCGGCTCCGGATGCTCGGCGAGACCCTGGCCAGCCTCCGGACCGACCTCGACGGCCGGATCGCCTACGCCGTCGTCACCCGGGCCGACTTCGAGCGCACCGGCGCGATCCCGCAGGACACCGAGGACCTGGTCGACTACACCGTGAGCGTCGAAGGGGTCGAGGTTGGCCTCCTGTTCATCGAGCAGTCCAGGGGGGGGATCAAGCTGTCGGTCCGGTCGAGGAACGGCCTCGACTGCGCCGCCTTGGCCGGCGAGTTCGGCGGCGGGGGCCACAGGGCCGCCGCCGGCGCCACCCTGGCCGACCCGATCGCCGAGGCCGTGCCCGGCGTCCTCGGCGTCGTCCGCAGGGCCCTCGGCGCCTGAGTCGAAGACGATGGCGGAGGAACCTTTCCGCCCGGGCCGGCTCGGCGTACATTACAGGGGTCCACCCCGCCCGCTCGCCCCTTCGGAGCCGATCCGGAGGGCGATCCCGCCCGTTTCGCTCGACCGCTGGCCCGGTCGTTGAGGCCCGACGCATGCCCAATCGCCGCGACTTGCTCCGCTTCGGCGCCGTGTCGCTGGGCGGAGTGTTCTCCGCCCTCCTCGCGGTGCCGGGGGTCCGCTTCCTGCTCGGGCCGCTCGCCTCGGCGACGGCCGAGCGGGCCTTCCAGCCCTTGACCCGGCTCGGCCAGCTCAAGGCGGGCGAGCCCCAGGCGTTCGCGGTCATCGCCGAGCGCCGGGACGCCTGGGTGAAGTACCCCCGCGAGCCGATCGGCTCGGTCTGGCTGGTCCGCCAGCCCGAAGGGTCGAATCCCCCGGTCCTGGCCTTCTCGGCCGAGTGCCCGCACCTGAGCTGCCCGATCGGCCTGACGCCCGACCGCAAGGGGTTCCTCTGCCCCTGCCACGGCGCCCGGTTCACGCTCTCGGGGGCGAAGGAGAACGCGGTCTCGGCCCGGGGGATGGACGCATTGGCCGTCGAGCTTTCGGGCGGCGCCGACCCCGAGGTCCGCGTCCGGTTCGAGCGGTACCAGCCCCAAGTCGCGGAGAAGAAGCCCCTTGCTTAACGCGATCACGCAATGGCTCGAAGAGCGGACCGGCCTGGTCGGGGCGACCCGTCGACTGCTGGCCAGCCCGGTGCCCGGCGGCCCGAGGTGGTGGAACTCGCTGGGCTTCGCCCTCCTGAGCACCCTCGTCGTCGAGGCCGTGACCGGCATCCTCCTCTCCCTGACCTACAGCCCGGGCGTGGGCTCGGCCTGGGGGAGCGTCTACTACATCACCCACCAGATGGACGGCGGCTGGCTGGTCCGGGGGGTCCATCGGTTCGGGTCGTACGCGGCGGTGGTCCTCGGCGGGCTCTGGCTCCTCCGGCTGGTCCTGGGCGGGCTCTACCGGGCCCCCCGCGAGATCCGCTGGTGGCTGGCCCTTGCGACGTTCTTCCTGATCCTCGGCCTGGGCGTGACGGGAAATATCCTCCCCTGGGACCAGCGCGGGTTCTGGGCGGCGATCGTCGAGACCACCATCGCCGGCGGCACTCCGGTCGTCGGCCCGGCCTTGAAGCGGCTGGTGGTGGGCGGCCCGGAACTCGGGAACCAGACCCTGACCCGGGTCCACGCCCTCCACGTCGTCATCCTGCCGGCGTTGCTCCTGGTCGTCGGCTGGCTCCAGGCGCGGACGATGGGCCGGGCCTGGGGCGACCCGGAGCGATCCGCCCCGAGCCTCGCGACCTTGTGGCCCGCCCAGGCGTTCTACCATGCGTCGGCCGCCTCCCTGGCGCTCGGGGTCGTGCTGGCCCTTGCGGTTGACAACCACGGGTACAGCCTCGATGCCCCGGCCGAGCCTTCGAGCGAGGACTACCCGGCGCGGCCGGAGTGGTACTTTCTCGCCCTCAATCAACTCCTGAAGATCTTCCAGGGGCGCGAGTTCATCGCCACCCTGGTCATCCCCGGGCTCGCGGTGTCGGGCCTCGCCGCCCTGCCGCTGCTCGACCGGGTCTTGCCCCGGAAGCTGTCACTCGGCGTGGCCTCGGGCTTCCTCATCGCGATCGGGCTCGGCCTCGCCGGCCTGACCGCGGCAGCGGTGCTGAAGGACTCGCACAGCGACGCGTTCCGATCCGCCCGGGCCAAGGCCGACCGCGAGGCCGAACGGGCGGTCTCCCTGGCGACGCTCGGCGGCATCCCGCCCGAAGGGGCCGCCTACCTGCTCAAGCTCGACCCGCTCCACCGGGGGAACGAGGTGTTCGAGCAGAGGTGCGCGGGCTGCCACGACCTGGGCGGGGACAAGCGGCCCGAGCAGTGGGCCCCCTCGCTCGAAGGGTACGGGACGTATGCCTGGATTCGCGGGCTCCTGGACGAGCCGGGGTCGAACCGCTACTTCGGCAAGGCCCCGATGTGCGGCGGGATGGCGGAGTGGAAGGAGGGGTCGAAGCTGTCGAGCCCCGAGCTCGACGCCGTGGCCTCGTTCGTGGCCAGCTTCACCGCGATCCCGGCCGACGTGACGCCGGGCGAGTGGCTCGAAGACCCCAAGGTCCGGGACCACCCCGGCCGGAAGCCGTATCAGAACGAGTGCGCCGGGTGCCACACGATGGGCGACCCGAAGCAGAGGGCGAAGATGCTCCAGCCGGCGCCCGACCTCTGGGCCTGGGGCTCGGACCGCTGGACGGCCCGGATGATCCAGGCGCCGAGCCACCCCTCGGCCTACGGCTACCTCGAAGCAGAGCAGAAGATGCCCGGCTTCAGCGACCAGCTCACCGACGTCGACCTCCGGACCCTGACCCGCTACCTCCGCGGCGACTATCCCCGGCCGGTCCCCCCTGGCCCCGAGAGGTCGACCGCCCGCTCGCATCCCTGACGGCGAAGGGCGGCCCGCTGCCGGGGCGAAGCGCTACCCGGGCTTCCCCGAATCTGGGAGCCAAAATCATCACAAAACCGGGGGAAAACACCTGGTTTTTCCTTGAGTTGGCCGTTGGGGGTCGGTAGACTCCACCCATCGAAACGAAGACGTGAATGCGACCCAAAGCCATCTCAGTCCTCACCGGGTCGCTTCACTCACCACGATCACGCCCCATGAATCTGAGTTCTCCGCACGGCCCCGCCGGCCCCCTCTCGGGCCCTCGGGCATGCGACGCCGGCAGGATGCCACTGCGTCCGCGTGGAGTCTCCCCGATCGTCTCCCGGACCGCGGCCATGACGTGCCGCGCCCTGATTCTGGCCGCCGCTCCCCGTTGAAACGAGCTTGCGCTCACGATCCTCGGATGGGATCGTCACGTGGGGTGGTCAACGAACGGATTTCGCTGACGCCACGACAGGAAAGGAAGCCATCGATGAAGAATCGCCCGCTGATCGGCATCAACGCGGACTTTCGCTCCACCGCCAAGGGACGGACCCCGCAAACCTACCTGCACAGCGGCTACTACGACTGCCTGCTGGCCGCCGGAGCACTCCCGATCATCCTGCCGCCGATGGCCAAGGAGCATGACCTCGGGCCGATCCTCGACCGGCTCGACGGCGTCCTCCTCACCGGCGGCGACGACCTCGACCCCAAGAAGATGGGCCTGGCCCCCCACCCCTCGATCACCCCGATGGTCGAGCGCCGCGAGTCGGCCGACCGCCTGCTCGTCAAGCTCGTCCAGCAGCGCAGGATGCCGGTCCTGGCCGTCGGCGTCGGGATGCAGCTGCTCAACATCCTCAACGGCGGCGGGATCTTCCAGCACCTGCCCGAAGACATGCCCCGCTGCATCCCCCACCGCGACCCGCAGGGTGGCGTCCACCGCCACACGGTCGTGATGGAGGCCGGCACCCGGCTCGAGGAGATCTACGGCCCGGGCGAGATCCGGGTCAACAGCTATCACCACCAGGGCATCCGCAAGCTCGCCCCGATCTTCCGGGTCGCCGCCGTCGCCCCCGACGGCCTGATCGAGGCCTACGAGGGCAAGGATCACTCCTGGTGGGCCACCGGCGTGCAGTGGCACCCCGAGAACGAGGGGAGCATCTCCCTCGACACCCAGCTCATCGAGGCCTTCACCGAGGCCGCGGCCTCGTCCAAGATGGCACCCGCGCTCGCCAAGGTCGGCTGAGCCGGACCATCGATCGGGGCCGCATCCCCCTCCTCGACGCGGCCCCGCCATCGAATCACGCTCGAAAAAGAAGGACGGGGAAGGGGCGGCAAGGATTCCAAGCCGCCGCCAGCCGGGATGTCGCGTCCAAGGATGGACGCGACGAGCGTCAAAGCCGACGTGCCCGGCCGGCGAACCTTCCCCGTCCGTCGATATCCCCCTCAGGACGCCGCCCCGACGAGCTGCTCGATCGTCGCCCGGGCCTGGGTCTCGGTCCGGGTCAAGGTTTCCTCGCCCGAGTTGGTCGCGACGGAGAACACTTCGGCGTCGGTCACGCCGAGGAACCCGAAGACCGCCCGGAGGTGGGGGACCACATAGTTGTAGTTGGCGAACGGGGTGCCGATGGCATAATCCGCGCCGGCGCTCATCGCCACGAACATCCGCTTGCCCTTGAGCAAGCCCTCATACGGGGGATTGCCGTCGGTCCGGCGGAAGGTCCGGTTGACCTGGACGATCTGGTCGATGTACGCCTTGAAGCCGGCGGGGACGCCGAAGTTGTACATCGGCACGCCGAAGACGTAGATGTCGGCGGCAAACAACTCGTCGATCAACTCGTCGGAAACCTTCAGGGCCGCGCGATCCGCCTCGGACCGGGCGTCGGGCGGCGTGAATACCGCGGCGATCATCGGCTCGTCGACCATCGGGACGGGCTGGTGGCCGAGGTCGCGGTACGTGACGGTGTCGCCCGGATGGGCCGCCAGCCACGAGTCCACGAACGACTTCGACAGTTTCCGCGAATGCGACCGCTCGCCCCTCGGGCTGGCGTCGAGATGCAGGATGTGGGCCATTTCGCCTCTTTTGGGATCGGTGTCGATCGACCACGCCACTCCGGGCCTTTCGCGAGGGCCCGACCGAAGGCCAAGCTCGCGGCCGCCGGTCGCCCGAATGCACCCGGGTCCGGTCGGTCGCTTCTAACTCGGATCGTGCGTCCGAGTCAACCGGTCGCGACCCGATCGGAGCCGAACGATCCTCGACCTCGCCTGATCGTGAGGGGCAGCGTCATCGACGACGATCCCGATCCGGGCGGTCGTATCCACGAACATCGGCGGACGAGCTTCAAGGGCGTTTCGGCTTGCCATGAAGGTAATGGTCGTGTTGGTGGGCGAGATCAGTCGGGACGGAGTTGACCCGGCACTCCTCGATCAGTCGAGATGGCACATCATAGTTCGTCTCGCCCTCGGTTGATTCGACCGGCAGGTCGGCCGGGGTTTCCAGGAAAGTGATGATGACCGGCCGGCCTTCGAGGCCCTCAACGGCCTCGGCCGGGAGGGCGACCCCATCGCGGGACGTGCCTTTGATGGACAGCATCACGGGCGAGCCTCCGACCGAAGTGGGTTGAGTTGAGCACGCCAGGACGGGTTGGAGCTCGAAGGGTCGGGCGATCTTTTCGAGTCACGGGACGACGGTGACCGTGCCGAACTGCCGGAAGTGGGCATCGAAGGCGAACGCCACGTTGATCCCGAGCCGGTCCATCACGACCCGACTCACGCAATCGGTGAAGCTCCACGCTTTGTCGTCGAATCGGACGAAGAGGTCCCAGGCCCTCGCGAAGTCACCCGGGCGGACGAACTCGATTTCGCAGAGTTCGCCCGCCATCAACTGCGTCCCCAATCCGATGGCCCTTCGGGATTCGCCTCGGGCCCTCGCTAACGTCAGCAATTCATCGATGACGTAATCGGTCGTGACGAGCTGGATCCGGTTCGCCACGAACCAAGCTTTCGCGACCCGGTGGTCGGGGTCGGACGGGATGTAGGCGGCGAACCAACCTCCGGTATCGACGAAAATCATGACGGTGTGCTGTAAAGCACTTTGTCGTGATCTCGGTTCGAGAATCCATCATCGTTCGAGACCGACGGCAAAGCTTCCATCTGTTCGATCAAACGGATTCGGTTCTCGTATTGCCGGCGGATTCGCTCGGGATCGTCGGGCTTCGTTATTGAGACCGATTGGGCGATCCGCCCGATCAATTCCAACTTCTCGGCGTCCGACAGGTGAACGATCGAGTCTTCGACGGATCGGAGGATGCGGGTGAAGGCGCCCGGGTCGGGCGCCGACTCGGCGGCTTGATCGCTCGGCATGGGTCCAGTCCTCCTCGATCGGGCCGTCGGGTCAGCTCGCGGCGACCGCTTCCAGGCCGACATGGACGAGCCCGGCGGCCTCGTTGGCGTGGCGGCGGAGATCCTCGGTGATCCTCATCGAGCAGAACTTGGGGCCGCACATCGAGCAGAAGGCGGCGGACTTGAAGGCGTCCTGCGGGAGGGTCTCGTCGTGCATCCGGCGGGCGGTCTCGGGGTCGAGGGAGAGGTTGAACTGGGCCTCCCAGTCGAACTTGTAGCGGGCCCGGCTGATGGCGTCGTCGCGGTCCCGGGCGCCGGGTCGGTGGCGGGCGAGGTCGGCGGCGTGGGCGGCGATCTTGTAGGCGATCACCCCCTGGCGGACGTCCTCGACCTCGGGCAGGCCGAGGTGCTCTTTCGGGGTGACGTAGCAGAGCATGCTCGCCCCGTGCCAGCCGGCGAGGGCCGCGCCGATGGCCGAGGTGATGTGGTCGTAGCCGGGGGCGATGTCGGTCACGAGGGGCCCGAGGACGTAGAACGGGGCCTCGTCGCACTCGACGGCCTGCTTCTCCATGTTCATGGCGATCTGGTCCATCGGCACGTGGCCGGGCCCTTCGACCATCACCTGGCAGCCGCGCTCGCGGGCCCGGCGGGTCAGCTCGCCCAGGGTCTTCAGCTCGGCGAACTGTGCGGCGTCGGAGGCGTCGGCGATCGAGCCGGGGCGGAGGCTGTCGCCCAGGCTCCAGGTCACGTCGTACTCGCGCATGATGTCGCAGAGGTCGTCGAACCGGGTGTAGAGCGGGTTCTCCTTCTTGTGGGCGAACATCCACTGGGCGATCAGCGAGCCGCCTCGCGAGACGATCCCGGTGACCCGGTGCGCCGTCAGGGCGATGTAGTCGCGGAGGATGCCGGCGTGGAGGGTCATGTAGTCGACCCCCTGCTGGGCCTGGTGCTCGACCATGTCGAGCAGGCCTTGCTCGGTGAGGTCCTCGACCTTCTTGACCTGCTGGATCGCCTGGTACATCGGCACGGTGCCGACGGGCACGACGCTGGCGGCGATGATCGAGCGGCGGATCGCGTCGATGTTGCCGCCGGTCGAGAGGTCCATCACGGTATCGGCGCCGAGCTTGACGGCCATCTCCAGCTTGGCCAGCTCGTTGTCGACGTCGGAGGTCACGGCCGAGTTGCCGATGTTCGCGTTGATCTTGCAGGTGGCCTTGATGCCGATGCCCATCGGCTCGAGCCCCTGCTTGAGGTGCTCGCGGTTCGCGGGGATGACCATCCGCCCCCGGGCGACCTCGGCCCGGACCAGCTCGGCGTCGATCTTCTCGCGCCTGGCGACGTATTCCATCTCGGGCGTGACGTGGCCTCGGCGAGCCTCTTCGATCTGGGTCATGGCGCGAACGACCTCCGACGGGCGAATCCGGGACCGACTCTTCGACGGATCAAAGGCGGGGCGACGGCCAACGATCGGGCCGAGGCTGCGGGGCGAGGCCGCCGGTCCATCCTAGTCGGCCCGGCCCGGTCCGGTCAATTCGCCGAGGGCAGGCCGACCCGACGAGGATCAGGTCGCCCCGCGGGCCGCCGAGTCGATCCAGCCCCGACGCATGGGTTGATCGATCCGATTCGAGGATAAAACCGCCGGCCTGGATTCAACCCCGTGGGTCGCCCGGGGACGCTCACCCGGGAGGTTCCCTGGGTGCCGAAAGATCGCCGGTGAGCATGGGTAATCTTGGACGTCTGGGCAAATCTGGCAAACTATTCTCGCGAATCTTGAACTCGGGTTTCTGTCCCATCCTCAACGACGGGAGCCCCCCGAGCCTGGCTAAGGTCGGGTCGAGAAAGATGGCTGAATTGAGCTTGCTTCTTGTCATTCTGGATTCACTATTGAGGGTCGAAGCGGCCGCCAGTCCGGGCCTCCTCCAGATCCGCCCAGCCGAGGTGACCGGCCAGGCCCGTCCGAGATGCTTCGTCCCGGATCGATGAATCAATCCCGCCAGGTCGCATAGAAAATCTCCGGCGATTTGTCGAGAATTGGCCGGCGAAATCCCGCGTTCCTTCCGCCGATCCTCCCACGCCACCCGCTCACCCGACCTCAGCGGAGCCCCATCGAATGACGGTCCTCAACTCGTCGGCCTCCTCCGGCACGGCTCCGCGTCGTCGGCGCCTCGGGCTCTGGCTGGTCCTGATCTCGGCCACCCTGGCCTCGGTGGCGGGGGCGACCTGGTGGATGACCGAGCCGCTGGCCGACCGGCCTGGGCCCGTGCCCGCTTCGGCCGAGGATCGTTCGGCCCGGGTGGACCTGACGGCCACACCCGATGCCCCCAAGGCCTGGCCCGAGGGGAGGATGGAGGGGGAGGAGGCCAAGTTGCTCCTGCTGGCCTCGGCGATCCGGTCGGTCGAGGAGCTGGGCAAGATCCCGGCGTACACGGCCACGCTCCAGAAGCACGAGCGGATCGGCGGCGTGCTCGGGCCGGTGCAGACCCTGGCGATGAGGGTCCGGAACCAGCCGTTCGCGATCTACCTCAAGTTCCTCGCCCCCAAGGAGGGCAAGGAGGTCCTGTATGCCGAGGGGCACCACGACAACAAGGTGATCGCGCACAACGGCGACTGGACCCGGCGGCTGATCCCCCGCCTGGCCGTGTCGGTCGACTCGCCCCTGGCCCTGGCCGACAGCCGACACCCCGTCACCGAGGCCGGCCTGCTGGCCCTGGCCAAGAAGCTGGTCGTCTATCGCCAGATGGACGTCGGCGACCCCAAGGCGACCACGATCATCGACCGGACCACCGCCCCCGATGGCCGTCCCGCGCTCCGGTCGATCCACACCCACGTCGACCCCAACGCCGGCCGCCCGTTCCAGCGGGTCGAGATCCTCTACGACCCCGAGACCCGCTACCCGATCCGGATCGACAGCTTCGACTGGCCGGCACCCGGGCACGTCGGCGAGCTGGAGCTGGCCGAGTCGTTCTTCTACACGGACATCAAGCTCAACGCCCCGCTGACCGAGGCCACCTTCGACCCCAAGAACCCCGAGTATGCCTTCATGCGGTTCTGAACGCCCGGCGCGGGCCGGCGGCGCGCAGGGGCCCGCTCCGGACTGGCCTCGCCGCCGCCGGTCTGGCATTGTGATGGTGGGAGAACGACCCGAGACGCGACGCCTTTGACGACCAAGAGGCCCCCGCCATGCCCTCGATGCTTGTCCGGTGCAGCGTGATCGGCTGCGGACAGCCCGCCTCCTACAAGATCGCCGCCCCCTGGAGCGACGGGGCGTTCACCGAGCTGAAGACCTACGGCCACGCCTGCTCCGACCACCTCGGCGTGATCTTCCGCGACTCCGAGCAGCGCCGCGAGGCCTACGTCCCGCTGCCGAGCGAGACCGTCGAGGAGATCGGCATCTACCGATACGAGCAGGGGAAGCGGGACCGCCAGCTCCAGAGGCTCTGGGGCCTCGAAGAGAACTACCGCTCCTGAACCCGGCTCGGCCCTCCGTTCCGCGCACGGTCTCGATCGACGACGATCGCATTTCACCCGGCCCGATCGAATCGATGACGATCGTCGGCGAACGGACCGGCATCCTCCCGGCCGTCACGACCGGATCGACCGTCGTAGCTAATCCAACAGGCGGGCGTGCCTTCATTTCCGACGCCGGGGGGTGGGCCTCGGCTCGGCCCTTCGACGATATAACGCTCGGCCGGTCGTGCCCGGGAGGATCGACAGGAGTCGAGCCGCGAGGGGCTGATCGAGCGAGCGGGACGCGTCGCGACCCCCACAGGCCGCGCCGGCCGGATGGTGTCGATCCGGTGGTCCGAGACCCCGAGGGATCGGATCGAGGAGGGAGGTGGGGGCGGCCCTTCGCCGGGGCGCCCCGACCGTCGGCCGCCTCGACGTTTAGGAGGGAAACAGGAAGTGAACATCGTCACGACCCGCTTTGGCCTGATCCAGGTCCAGGAGTCGGATCTATTCCGCATCCCCGATGGCCTGGTCGGGTTCCGTGCCTTCACCCAGTACGTCCTGCTCACCGACCCGGTGACCGCCGGCCTGCTCTGGTTGCAGTCCGCAACCGCGGCGGAGCTGGCCTTCGGGCTGATCGCCCCCCCCCTGGCGATCGGCGATTATCGGGTCGAGCTCCGGCCGGGCGACCGGGCGGCGCTGGAGCTCGACGAGGAGCGTTCGGCGCTCACCTACGTGATTCTCAACCGCGGCGAGGGGGGCCTCACGGTCAACCTCCAGGGCCCCCTGGTCTTCAACACCGCCCGCCGGCTCGGCCGGCAGTTGGTGCTGACCTCCAGCCGCTACGCGGTGCGGTACCCCCTGTCCGGCCACGGGCAGGCCACGGCCCCCACGCTGCTGCCCGGCCCTTCGCCCCTCCGGGCGACCGCCTGAGCCGGGCGGAGGCCGACACCGGCGACGTCCCATCTGCGCCCCGTCGAAGTAACCGAGCGCCCGGGCAACGTGACCACGGACGGTCACGGGTCTCGTTGGCAGGAGGAAGGAGCCCGAGAATGCTGGTCTTGTCCCGACACCGCGACGAA